>Ga0256406_1001637_pt1 | contig 35423 bp, 29 predicted proteins | sample RumenRJG_03DNA_FD_185986 | JGI IMG/M metagenome (GOLD analysis project Ga0256406, IMG submission 185986) | Bovine rumen microbial communities from Lethbridge, Alberta, Canada - RJG_03 | ecosystem: Host-associated > Mammals > Digestive system > Stomach > Rumen | place: Canada: Alberta | collected...
TTTATTTGTATTTATAGTGTTCCCTTTGTAGAAGGCAGCACCAAGTGGTGGATATCTCTTCTTACAGCCATCTTCAAGCTGCGTGCCAGCGCCTTGAAGATGCCTTCTATCTTATGATGTTCGTTCTCACCCTCCGCCTTAATGTTCAGGTTGATGCGTGCTGCGTCACTGAAACTTTTAAAGAAGTGCATGAACATCTCTGTTGGCATCTCTCCGATCTTTTCTCTGTGGAACTCGGCATCCCAAACGAGCCAAGGACGTCCGCCAAAGTCTATAGCCACCTGACACAGGCAATCGTCCATAGGCAGGCAGAATCCATATCGCTCGATGCCCCGCTTATCGCCTAATGCTTTGAGAATGCACTCTCCCAAAGCAATGCCAGTGTCTTCAATAGTATGGTGCTCATCGACCCAAAGATCGCCATTCGTGTGTACGGTGAGGTCTATCATACCGTGTTTGCCGATTTGCTCCAGCATGTGATCAAAGAATCCAAGCCCGGTGTCAATGTCTGTCTTACCCGATCCGTCAAGGTTGACACGTACGAATATGTCTGTTTCTTTGGTAGTACGTCTCACCTCTGCGGTACGTTCTCCAGCAATCAGCAGTTCGGCTGTTTTTTCCCATGTCATGCCGTCGCGTCCGAGGATGATGGCCTTGCATCCCAGGTTCTTAGCAAGCTGTTCGTCACTCTCTCTATCGCCGATGACATAGCTCCCGGCTATGTCGTAAGCCGGATTGTCGATGTATTTCTTCAGCATGGCAGTGCCGGGCTTGCGCTCTGGTGAGTTGTCTTCCGGGAAGTGCCGGTCGATGAGCTGGTCGTCGAAAGTAATGCCTTCGCTCTCCAGCGCTTGAAGCATCAGTCTGTGCACGGGCCAGAATGTCTCCTCTGGAAACGACGGTGTGCCAAGCCCGTCTTGATTGGTGACCATCACAAAGCGGAATCCCATACGTTTGTGGATATATCCCAGATTGCTGAAAACACCGGGCACGAAGCGCAACTTCTCAAAAGAGTCGATCTGCTCGTCAGCCGGTTCTTCGATAAGTGTGCCGTCACGGTCGATAAAAAGAATGCGTTGTTTTTCCATCTCTCTTTTTTAATAAATATGATTCTTATTGAATATCTTCTATGTCTAGTCCTCTGTCAGGTGTCTTTTCTGTTTCCAGATTTAAATGCTTACTCTGAGCCTCGAAGTCGTTATTGTTTGCACTGTTACTTGTAGATACAGTGACAACATCCTTTTTAACTTTTTCCTTAGCTTCAATACTGCCATAAGCATAGTAATAGACAAAGTTCATCCAGCAACAGATATAATACCAAATGAAGTAGATCAGAATGGTGACGAAAAATTGTAACATCATGAAAGATGCACTTAGACCATTGTTGTCGCCCATTGTCATACCTATGTCATTGGCTCTTTTAGCTGTCTCAAGAATCATCTCCGGCACACCGGTGATGGCGATGAGGATACAGATGATGATGCCGCCGAGAAGGGCTGTTTGGAAGAGAAAGCCCCAACGGCGCAGTCCTGTCTTATAAGGTTTACCGACAATGCTCATCAGCTTTTGTTGAGGCTCCACGAGGTATTTCATGGAAGAATAGCCGATTGGTAGGATAAAGATAAGGGCTAAGACAAGTATGATGCCTGCCACTAAAGGTGAGGCAAGAGTTGGATGCCCCAAAGAAGCTTTACCGCCAAACATAGGCAGCGTATAGCCCACAGAGATGCATACGCCCATGATGACATAAAGTCCGAGCATTGCTAATATCAAGTAGAGTATGCGTCGGATATTGTCTTTCACCTTGCGACCAGTCAGCAGACTGATCACTGAGGCACCCCACCATGATGCGATAGCGATGTAGGCAATGAGCGAGATGACACTGAGAATTAGAAGAGGTGTATTTACAATACTGGTCTCCGTTGTGGTCGGTTGTTGTGACTCTAAGAGAGAAGACAAAAGAATGCTTAAACTTGTGACAATGCTTAGAGCCAAAGTTGACAGCCAAGTACGGCGAAGGATAGTCAGTGGGTTACTGACCATCATGTCAGTTGCCGACTTGATGCAGGCTCTGACACTCCTTACTTTATAAAGTTCATTCTCAATGTGGTCTGTATTCATGATTTCGGTCCGTTTATACTATTTATTCTATTCTTCTTCTAAACTCTGCGCACACGATGGCGGTGGCGATCGCTACGTTCAAACTTTCTGCTGTGTCCCTGCCTTTAGGATAGTTGGGTATCAGAAGTCTGTGGTTGACGCGTTGTCTGACTTCGACGGTTAGTCCTTTTCCTTCATTTCCCATGACGATGAGACCATGGTCACTCAATTCTTGTTGATACAAATCACTCCCGTCAAGCAGCGTGCCATAGACGGGACAGCTCTCGGGAAGGTTGTCGATGAGTGTTGTCAAGTCGGTATATTGTACATCCACTCTTGCCAGACTGCCCATCGTGGCTTGCACCACCTTCGGGTTGTAGACGTCGGCAGTTTCATGGGAACAGTAGATCTGTGTGATGCCAAACCAGTCGGCCACCCGAATGATTGTTCCTACATTGCCGGGATCCTGCACCCCGTCGAGAGCAAGACAAAGCTGTTGACTTGGCAACTCCATGTTGGCAGTTTCAGTGTGGGGTAGGGGGAAGACGGCGAGCACTTGTTGCGGATGCTGCAAGAATGAGAGCTTTTTTAACTCTTCCTCGCTGACGATTTCGTTGACCTCAACCGCGTCAGTGTTTTCCAGGGGCGTTTGCCAATCAGCCGTATGGAAAAGCATCTTGGGTAGAAAGCGTGCCATCAGATCACCGACGACCTTGGGGCCTTCGGCCACGAAGAGCTGTTCGCGTATGCGTGCCTTCTTCTGTTCAAGTGTATGAACAAATTTTATTCTTGCCTTGCTTATCATATTGCAAAGTTAGTGATTAATGTTGTAACCGATAAAAATAATGTGTTATTTTTATGTAATCTGTCAACAAAATGCATTACCTTTGTACCAAAAATATAGCAGTTGAAATCAAAAGTTACATATTTCTACGTTATCCTTGTCCTCACGTTATGTCTGGTTTCGGCATGTAGCACTTCCAAGTACGTGCCACGGGGAAGTTATTTGCTCACCTCTGTGGAGATCAGATCTGACGAGGAATCGTTCGATGCATCGCAGCTCTTTCCCTATATTCGTCAGAAAGCAAACTCTAAATGGTTTTCACTTTTCAAAATACCAATGGGCACCTATACTCTTGCTGGTAAGGATAGTACGAAATGGATCAACCGTACCCTTAAGCGTATTGGAGAGCGCCCTGTAGTCTTTGACACGCTTACTGCACGGCTGACAATGGACGATTTGCGCCAGGCCATGATCAACCAGGGGTATCTACATGCCAGTGTTACGCTTGACACAATTGTTAGGGGACATTCTCTCAAGGCTGTCTATATGCTTCATCCGCGGGCACAATATCGTTTCGGACATATCAGCTACGACATTCAGGATCCTGCTATTCGTCAATTGCTGGTCGACGACGACAGCATATCCCGACAGCAGCATAGAAAGTCGGCTTCTGCCCTTCGCGAAGGATCTCCATTCACAATCAAAGCATTGGAGGGTGAGCGTGACCGGCTGACGGCATTGCTTCAGAATTTCGGATATTACAAGTTTCATAAGGACTTTATCTCGTTCACTGCCGATTCCTCTTCCGACAGTCGTTCGGTGGGTATTGTGCTACATCTTAAGAAGTATCAGGCCAATAGTGATGCTCGTCCAACTGACCATCCCAGGTTTGTCATCCGTTCAGTTCAGTATTCTGATGGCGCTTTAGGCAAGGCACAGCTTCGGAGGAATGTACTTGAAAACAACACGGCGATCACTGCTGGACGTCCATTTAGTAATACGGATCTACAGAAGACCTATTCCAATTTCAGCCGTCTTCAGGCGGTGAAGTATACCAACATTCTGTTTAATGAGGTTCCCGACTCCAATCTTTTGGATTGCCATATTCAGTTGAGCATGAACAAGAGGTCCACAATTGCTTTTCAACCCGAAGGCACCAACACGGCAGGAGACTTGGGTGCAGCAGCGTCACTCATCTACGAAAATAGAAACTTGCTACGCGGATCAGAACTGCTGAGTGTGCAATTGCGTGGTGCTTTTGAGGCCATTACAGGATTGGAGGGTTACAACGATGAAGACTATATAGAATATGGTGTGCAGGCGGAACTTCAGTTTCCGGAGTTCTTGGCACCTTTTCTCTCTCGTAGCTTTCGTCGTCAGAGCAATGCTACTTCAGAGTTGTCTTTAGCCTGGGATATGCAAAATCGGCCAGAGTTCCATCGTCGTGTCTTGTCTGCGGGGTGGCGCTATCGCTGGGCTGATCCGGGGCATAACACTCGCTACCGCTTCGATCTCTTGGATCTGAACTATGTCTACATGCCATGGATCAGCGCTACTTTTAAGGAAGACTATCTTGATGATGCCTCTAATCGAAATGCTATCCTGCGCTACAACTATGAGAATCTTTTTATCCTTAGAATGGGCGTAGGATTCAGTTATAACAATGGCGTCAATGCTTTGAAGATGAATTTTGAGTCGGGTGGAGGATTGTTGAGAGGGCTCTCTCCTTTGCTGGGACTGAAGAAAAACGAGAATGGGCAGTATACGCTCTTTAACCATATACCATATGCTCAATATCTGAAGTTTGACTTTGACTATACGCGTATCCAGCAGTTCGATACCCGCAATGTGCTGGCCCTCCATGCTGCCTTTGGTTTAGCCTATCCTTATGCCAACAGCACCGTGTTGCCTTTTGAAAAACGTTATTTCTCTGGTGGTGCCAACAGTGTGAGAGGTTGGTCGGTGCGAGAACTCGGTCCGGGCAGCTATCGCGGAAAAGACGGTCGTATTGATTTCATCAATCAGACAGGTGACATGAAGCTGGACCTTAGTGCAGAGTATCGCACCTTCCTTTTTTGGAAATTCAATGGTGCAGCTTTTATTGATGCCGGTAACATTTGGACGCTTCGCAACTATGCTGATCAGCCAGGAGGGCAATTCCGCTTTGATAAATTCTATAAGCAGATTGCTGTTTCTTATGGTTTAGGCGTGCGTATCAATTTCGGCTATTTCATTCTTCGCTTCGATGGGGGCATGAAGGCTATTAATCCAGCATGGACAACCCAAAAGGAGCATTGGTCCATCTTCCATCCGAAGTTTTCACGCGACTTTACATTCCACTTTGCAGTGGGTATGCCTTTCTAAAGGCATAAATTATATAAGGAGAATTTCAGCTATTTCAAGTCAAACACACCTGTCGGCAGCTTTCTGTGAAGAGCATTCAGTGTGAAGTCTGCTCCTGGATCATTGCTGGCTACGATGCCACTTGCCCTTAGCACTTGCTTTACCGTTTTCTCGGCTAACTCCGGTTGGTTGTTGGTGTCGCTCAAGTGACAGAGCCATACACCTCTGAGTGCCGGCGTGGCATAGTGGGCAAGCACTTGCCCGCAATCAAAGTTGCTCGTATGGCCGAGCGAACTTTGTATTCGCCGCTTTAGTTCTACAGGGTAGGGACCAGCTTCGAGCATGGCTTTCTCATAATCTGCTTCGATGACGAGATAATTGGCACGTCCAATATACTCCAACATCTCGTCTGTGAAATGCCCAATGTCTGTCATCAGTACGAATTTGATGCCTTCTGTCTCAATACAGTAGCCGACATTGTCTTTGCTGTCGTGTGGAACGCCGAAAGCTGTGACCGTAAAATCACCTATATGAAACGGTTGCCCTTTCTCTACGACAAATGACATGTCTTGGGGCACCTTGGTTCTCACACACCAGTTCTCTTCTATGCCTTGGTGCACTTTGCGCGTGGCATATACAGGAATGTGATAATCCTTGCTCACACTACCCACTGACTTCACATGATCGGCATGATCGTGTGTGACCAGTATAGACCTAATATTGGAGATGTTTAGGCCGTAGTTTTTCAAGTGTTTTTTCAATATACGGACACCGATGCCAGCGTCAATGAGCAATCCTTCTTTCTCTGTGAAGATCAGACTGCAATTGCCGCTGCTGCCGCTGCCGAATGAGATAAAATGCAGCATTGTGTTTTTAATTTTCTACAAAGATAACTATTTCTCTTGAATAATCACTCTTTTTGCAATGCAAAAAAACTTAATGGCGTAAAAAGTCTATTTCTTAGTCTTCGTTCGTGCTATGAATAGGGCGATAAAACCGGGCATCGTAAAAACAAAAAAATAGTTAATAGTGAAGATTAGCCCGCTAATTATTTGCTAATCAGAAAAAAGATTGCTAACTTTGCACTCTGTTTGGAATAAGTATCAAAAATCGAATCAAAAACAAAGAATAGCGATGTCTAAGATTTGTCAGATTACAGGCAAGAAGGCACAGAGAGGTTGCAATGTGTCTCACTCAAAGCACCACACAAAGCGCAGCTTTGACGTTAATCTCTTCAGCAAGAAGTTCTTCTATGTAGAGGAGAATTGCTGGATTTCGCTCAAGATTAGTGCCGCTGGTCTTCGTCTCATCAATAAGGTTGGACTGGACGCAGCTCTGAAGCAGGCAGTCTCTAAAGGCTACTGCGATTGGAAGGACATTAAAGTATTAGGAGAATAATCATCATGGCAAAGAAGTCGAAAGGAAATAGAGTTCAGGTGATCTTGGAATGCACAGAGATGAAAAACTCTGGCCTGCCAGGCACTAGCCGTTACGTTACGACAAAGAACCGCAAGAATACTCCCGAGCGTCTGGAGCTTATGAAGTACAATCCCATCTTGAAGAAGATGACACTTCACAAGGAGATCAAGTAATCTCACCAGAGTTCTCGTTTTACGTTAATAGTTAAAAGATACATATAGACTATGGCAAAGAAAGCGGTCGCTACCCTCCATGAAGGTTCTACGGATGGTCGCGCATATTCAAAGGTTATTAAGATGGTAAAGAGCCCTAAGACAGGTGCCTACATCTTTGATGAGCAGATGGTCCCCAATGAGGCTGTCAAGGATTTCTTTAAAAAGTAATCTTGGATTTTGATACTTTAAAGATAAATGTTACAAGAGGTTGGACTGTTATTGGTTCAACCTCTTGTTTTTTTTGTTGCTGCGCCTCTTCACTATGGAGGATAAAAATAATAGCTTATCAAGCAGTGTCATGGAAAGCTTTTATTTTCCGTTCTACTTTTGATAAGCTAATATGAAGGTGCATCCTCTGCTCGGTTTTATTGCTTGCTTAAATCGTTATCTCGCCGGCAATACTTCTTGACATCAAGTTGCGGATGGTATTTGGATCATTGTATCTTGCTTGGAGATACATGAGCTTGGTGACAGCAGCTTCTACGGTGGAGTCGTGACCAGAGATGACACCGATGTCTTTGAGTTGGTAACCGGTATCATACCGGCTCATCTCTACGGTTCCGGCTACGCACTGGCTGATGTTCACAATGACAATACCCCTGAGCGTAGCCTCTTTGAGCAGATGCATGAGCCATGAGCTTTTCATTGCGTTGCCACTGCCGAAACTGCGCATGACAATGCCTCTGAGGCTTTGCAGTTGCAGTACTTGTCTAAGAATTCCTTCCTGAATGCCAGGGAAGAGGCTGAAGACGACTACGTTGGTGTCCATTGTCAGATGAGCCTGCATCCGCTTGCTAAAGTCTGGCTTCAGTATATGATGATCGTGAAATGAGAAACTCACGCCTGCCTCGCAAAGATGAGGATAGTTGAAGGAGTCGAAAGCATTGAAGCCATCGGCATTGATCTTTGTTGATCGGTTGCCACGAAGCAGAACACCACTAAAATAGATACATACCTCCGGCACGCGGGCATGGCCCTGCTCATCCTTCAAAGCTGCAAGTTCTATACTGGTCACAAGATTCTCCTTGCCATCAGTTCGCAATTGACCTATAGGCAACTGCGATCCCGTGAGAATTACGGGCTTTGTCAGTCCTTCTAACATGAAAGAAAGAGCCGAGGCTGTATACGCCATCGTATCCGTACCATGCAGCACCACGAACCCATCGTAGTCGTCGTAGTTGCGGTTGATGATTCTCACGAGCTGAGCCCATTTGTTGGGTGACATCTCACTTGAGTCAATAGGCGGTGTAAACTGATAGACATCAATGTCTGTCTTGATCAGTTGAAATTCTGGCATCGACTCCACAAGATGGTTAAAATCCAGCGGTTCCAAAGCGCCTGTCAATGGATTTTGTCCCATTCCGATCGTGCCTCCAGTGTAGATAAGCAGTACCTTGTTCATCGCTATTCTTGGTTTTATACTGCAAAAGTAGTTTAAATTAGCCGATATTCCAAATAAATACTCTATATTTGCGTTAGTGACTTTAGGTAATCGATCTACCACTTACGATTATTAGTTAATTCATCAATAAAAGAATCAAATATGAAGAAATTCATGGATGAGGATTTTCTCTTAGAGACAGATGTTGCCAAGGAATTGTATCACAATCATGCGGCAAAGATGCCCATCATCGACTATCATTGCCACCTTGATCCAAAGATGGTAGCCGAGGATCATCATTTTCAAAGCATCACCGAACTTTGGTTGGGAGGCGATCATTATAAGTGGAGAGCCATGCGCACCAATGGTGTTGATGAACGCTATTGTACGGGTACAGACACTTCTGACTGGGAAAAGTTTGAGAAATGGGCAGAGACGGTGCCTTACTGTTTCCGCAATCCATTGTATCATTGGACTCATCTTGAACTGAAGACAGCTTTTGGTATCGATCAGTTGCTTTCACCGTCTACGGCTCGTGAGATCTATGACATCTGTAATGAAAAGCTCCAACAGCCGGAATTTAGTGCCCGAGGGTTGATGCGACGCTTTCATGTGGAGTGCGTTTGTACCACGGATGATCCTGTTGATGATTTGCACTGGCATAAGGTGACACGAGAGAGCAGTTTCGAGATAAGGATGTTGCCTGCTTGGCGGCCCGATAAGGCTATGAACATCGAACAACCGGACTTTTCAGCTTATATGGAGCAGCTTTCAGAAGTGAGTGGTATAGAGGTCGACAGTTACCAGCATTTGATAGATGCCCTCAAGCGTCGTCATGAATTTTTCCATGATAATGGTTGCCGTCTTTCTGATCATGGCGTGGAAGAGTTCTATTGTGAGCCGTATACCTCTTCCCAGATTGAGACTATTTTCAGTAAGGCATTGCGAGGCTTACGGCTTTCTACACTGGAGGTGCATCAGTACAAACATGCTTTTTTGAAAGATTGTGGTGAGATGGATCATGATGCCGGGTGGACACAACAATATCACTATGGTGCTATCCGCAATAACAATACGTGTATGTACGAGCTGTTAGGGCCGGACACGGGTTTCGACTCCATTGGAGAATTTACCACGGCTAAGGCTTTGGGTTGTTTTCTTGATGAACTCAATACAGAGCACAAGCTCACACGAACTATTATCTATTGTCTCAATCCCTCGGCCAACGAGATGGTTGCGACCATGATCGGTAATTTCCAGGATGGTACGGAACCTGGAAAGATCCAGTTTGGCTCCGGTTGGTGGTTCAATGATCAACTCGACGGCATGACCAAGCAGATCAATGCGCTTTCAGCACTTGGGTTGCTTTCCCGCTTTGTGGGTATGCTCACCGACAGCCGTTCGTTCCTGAGTTATCCCCGTCATGAATATTTCCGGCGTCTGTTGTGTAATATCCTGGGGAATGATGTGGAGCGAGGCCTGCTTCCTGACAGCCGGGAAGACCTTGCGCGCATGGTGGAAGATATATCCTATTATAATGCGCGGCGCTATTTTCGCTTCTACGAATAAGTGAGAAGACAAGTGAGTTTTACTTTTTTAGTAGAATTCCTTTGCCTTTTGGAAATAAAATAGTAATTTTGCAATGTTATAAAACATATTTTTAATTCAACGTTTGAGCACGGATATGAAGAAATTGCTTTTTCCTCTCGTCATGATGTTGCTGATCATGCTTATGGGATCATGTGCAAGCAGCAAGAAAGTTGCTTATTTCCAAAACATTGACTCTATCAGTTTGGCAGCTTCCCGGGGATTGTACGATGCGAAGATTATGCCTAAAGACATGTTGACCATTACAGTCATCACGTCCAATCCAGAAGCATCAGCACCATTCAACCTTTCTGTAAGTAACACTATTGGCACGAGTGGACAGCTCTCCGCTAACACTGGATCGCTGCAAGGTTATCTTGTCGACAATGAAGGTAACATCAATTTCCCTATTGTGGGTAAAATCCATGTGGAGGGATTGACGAAACCTCAGTGTGAGGAAATTATCCGTGCAAAGGTCAAACCTTATCTCAATGAACGTGAGAATCCTATCGTCACCGTTAGAATGTCCAGCTATCGTGTCACTGTCATCGGTGAGGTCGGCCATTCTGCTGTTATTCCAGTCACAACAGAGAAGATGAGCATCGTAGAGGCTTTAGCAAGTGCTGGCGACTTGTCTATCTACGGTCGCCGCGACAATGTGCTGCTCATCCGTGAGGATTCTACTGGAGAGAAGCATGCTCATCGTATCAACCTCAACGATGCGCACATCTTTAATTCTCCTTATTATTATCTCCAGCAAAACGACATTGTCTATGTCCAGCCTAACTCGGTCAAGTCTCAGAACTCTGGTATCGGTAGTAGTACATCGTTGTGGTTCTCGTTCGTTGGCATTGTCACCTCTGTTGCTTCATTGTTGGTTAATATCTTAAGGAACTAAGTTTTGTTGCTTAATAATATGAATAGGAAGATTGAAATTAGTCGTTGGCTTCCGTAAGGAAATGCCAATGATGATTTCAATCTTTTTCGTATATGCTTACATACTAATTCAATATAAGGTTTTATTGTTGATGGAATACAGTATTCATGAGGATTGTGGAGTAGCTTTGGTAAGGCTTCTTAAACCTCTCAGTTACTATCAGGAAAAATATGGTTCGTCGAGATACGGTTTGGGTAAGCTCTATCTGATGATGGAGAAACAGCACAACCGTGGACAGGAAGGCGCAGGTATTGCCTCCGTCAAGCTCAACACTCAGCCGGGCAACGAATATATGTTCCGTGAGCGTGCGGAAGGGCCTAATGCCATTACTGAGATCTTTGGCACGGCCAACCGACAAATCAATCAGGTAGTTAAGGAAAACAGTGTCTTTAACGACTCCAGCCTCCAAGAGATTCCTTTTGCTGGTGAACTCTATATGGGCCATCTCCGTTACTCCACCACTGGTAAGAGTGGACTGAAATATGTCCATCCGTTCCTTCGTCGCAACAATTGGAGAGCCAAGAACCTTTGTCTCTGCGGCAACTACAATATGACCAATGTAGAGGAGGTCTTTGAGGAACTCACACGTCAGGGGCAGTGTCCACGTATCTATAGCGACAGTTATATCATGCTTGAGCTGATGGGCCATCGTCTTGACCGTGAGGTGGAACGCAATTTCTTGGAGGCAAAGAAGCTGGGATTGGAAGACCAAAATATCACACACTATATCGATGAGCACGTCAAGATGGAGAACGTGCTGAAAACCACTATGAAGCATTTCGATGGTGGTTATGTCGTGACGGGCATCACCGGTAGCGGTGAGATGTTTGCCATGCGTGATCCCCACGGCATTCGCCCTGCATTCTATTATAAGAACGATGAGGTGGTCGTGCTTGCTTCTGAGCGACCTGTCTTGCAGACGACTTTCGATATAGAATACGATGATGTTCAGGAACTCAAGCCCGGAACGGCACTGATCGTTCGCAGTAATGGTGAGACGGTGATCAAGAAGATCCTTGAGCCGTTGAGCAATACAGCTTGCTCCTTTGAGCGCATCTATTTCTCCCGTGGTTCTGATCAGGATATCTATCGTGAGCGCAAGAAACTCGGCGAGCAGCTTGTTCCTGCTATTCTGAAGTCCATCAACGGCGATACCCGCCATACGGTCTTCTCTTTCATCCCTAACACAGCCGAGTCTGCTTTTTATGGTTTGATCGACGGCTTCAAGAAGCATGTCATCGATGAGAAGATAGAGCGTATTGAGCATCTGGGACATACTCCGACGCACGACGAGCTCTTGGATATTCTGAGTGAATATGTGCGCTGTGAAAAAGTGGCTTGGAAGGATATCAAGCTTCGCACGTTCATCACTGAGGGCAATGCTCGCAATGATCTTGCAGCACACGTCTACGATATCACCTATGGCTCTCTTGTGCCTTATGTCGACAATCTCGTTATCATCGACGACAGTATTGTCCGTGGTACCACGCTCAAGGAGAGTATCCTTCATATCCTCGACCGTCTCCATCCGAAGAAGATCGTTATGGTCAGTTCGGCACCACAGATTCGCTACCCAGACTACTATGGCATTGATATGCCGCGTTTGGAGGAGTTCTGTGTCTTCCGTGCTACTGTAGCCCTGCTCAAGGAGCGTGGTATGGAAAATGTACTGGAGAAAGTATATAAAGAGTGCCTTGCAGAACTGGCCAAGCCCCGTGAGGAAATGCAGAATGCTGTGCGGGACATCTATGCCCCGTTCTCTGTCGATGAAATCAATCATAAGATTGTGGAGATGCTCCGTCCTGAGGGTATGACGACTCCAATCGACATTGTCTATCAGAGTCTCGACGGTCTGCATCAGGCTATCCCCAACAATCCGGGTGACTGGTATTTCTCCGGACACTATCCAACACCGGGCGGTACACGCCTGTGTAATCAAGCTTATGTGAATTATTATGAGAAGGTGTACAAGCCTTTCGCATCACAATCAATAGACCATAATAACGCGAAATGATGAAGAATGTAACCTTGGTATTGTCTGATGGGACAAAGTTCCATGGCAAGTCGTTTGGCTATGATCAACCCGTAGCCGGCGAAGTGGTGTTCAATACAGCTATGATGGGTTATCCCGAATCCCTCACCGACCCCTCCTATGCCGGACAGCTGATGACACTGACCTTTCCTTTAGTAGGTAACTATGGCGTACCGCCTTTTACTTTTGAAAAGAATGGATTGCCCACCTTCATGGAGAGTGACAAGATTTATGCTTCTGCCATTATCGTGTCTGACTATAGCGAAGAGTACAGCCACTGGAATGCTGTTGAGAGCCTTGCTTCATGGCTCAAGCGTGAGCATGTGCCCGGCATTACGGGTATTGACACGCGACAGCTCACAAAGGTGCTGCGTGAGCATGGTGTGATGATGGGAAAGATTATTTTCGACGATGACCCTGACAATCAGCCCAAGGCTGAGTATGAGGGGGTGAACTTTGTTGAGAAGGTTTCATGCAAGGAGATTATCCGCTACAACGAGGGCGCCGGTAAGAAAGTTGTACTTGTCGACTGTGGCGTGAAGGCCAATATCATCCGTTGTCTTATCAACCGTGGTGTAGAAGTCATTCGGGTGCCTTGGAACTACGATTATACCGACATGGACTTTGATGGCCTTTTCCTTGCCAATGGTCCCGGCGATCCTGACACGTGTCAGGCAGCTGTTGACATTATCCGCAAGCAGATGAGCCGCTCGCGCAAGCCAATCTGTGGTATTTGTATGGGTAATCAACTTCTTGGCAAGGCCTCTGGAGCGACTATCTATAAGTTGAAATATGGTCATCGCTCCCACAATCAGCCTGTGCAGATGGTGGGCACTACCCATTGCTACATCACTTCACAGAATCATGGCTATGCCGTTGATGGCAAGACACTTGGCGCCGACTGGGAAGAGCTCTTCGTCAATATGAACGACGGTTCCAATGAGGGCATCCGCCACAAGACCAATCCTTGGTTCTCTTCTCAGTTCCACCCGGAGGCATGTGCAGGCCCGCTCGACACGATGTTCATGTTCGACAAGTTTGTTGAGAGTCTGAAGTAATAGAGATGTCATCTTTTTCGTTTCATTAATTCTAAATTGCAAACGCTATGCGTGATTCAAGTATAAAGAAAGTGCTCTTGCTCGGCTCGGGAGCATTGAAGATTGGAGAGGCCGGTGAGTTTGACTATTCCGGTTCCCAGGCTCTGAAAGCTCTTCGCGAAGAGGGCATCTCTACGGTGCTGATCAATCCAAACATTGCCACGGTGCAGACTTCAGAGGGTGTTGCTGACCAAATTTATTTCCTGCCAGTGCAGCCTTATTTCGTGGAGCGCGTCATCAAGAAGGAGCGTCCCGATGGCATTCTCTTGAGCTTTGGCGGACAGACAGCCTTGAACTGTGGTGTGAAGCTTTATGAGAGTGGTGTGCTGGAGAAATATGGTGTGAAGGTCTTGGGTACGCCTGTTCAGGCTATCATGGACACGGAGGACCGTGAGCGCTTTGTCGAGAAACTCGATCAGATCAACGTCAAGACGATCAAGAGTGAGGCTTGCGAGACTATGGACCAGGCTTTGAAGGCAGCGTCAGACTTGGGTTATCCGGTCATTGTGCGTGCTGCCTATGCTTTGGGCGGACTGGGGTCCGGCTTTGCCGACAATGATGAAGAGCTGCGTCGTATCTGTGAGAAAGCTTTCTCTTTCTCACCTCAGGTGCTTGTGGAGAAGAGCTTGAAAGGATGGAAAGAAATCGAGTATGAAGTGGTGCGCGATAAATACGACAACTGCATCACTGTGTGTAACATGGAAAACTTCGATCCTCTGGGCATCCACACGGGTGAGTCAATTGTTATCGCACCGTCGCAGACACTCTCCAACTCAGAATATCATAAGCTTCGCGCGCTGAGCATCAAGATCGTGCGCCATGTGGGTATCGTTGGTGAGTGTAATGTGCAGTATGCCTTTGATCCCAATTCCGAGGATTATCGTGTCATTGAGGTCAATGCTCGTCTGAGCCGTTCTTCGGCTCTCGCATCCAAGGCTACCGGTTATCCTTTGGCTTTTGTGGCTGCTAAACTTGGTATGGGCTATGGTCTCTTTGAGTTGAAAAACTCTGTGACCAAGACGACAAGTGCGTTCTTTGAGCCGGCTTTGGACTATGTGGTCTGCAAGATTCCACGTTGGGACCTGTCGAAGTTCCGTGGTGTTGACCGAGAGCTGGGCTCCAGCATGAAGAGTGTCGGTGAGGTGATGGCCATTGGCCGTAACTTTGAGGAGGCGATTCAGAAAGGTCTGCGTATGATTGGCCAGGGCATGCATGGCTATGTAGAAAACAAGGAGTTGAAGATCGACGACATCGACGAGGCACTCCGTGAACCTACTGATAAGCGTGTGTTCGTCATCTCCAAGGCTATGCATAAAGGCTACACTATCGATCAGATCCATGACTTGACAAAGATTGATAAGTGGTTCCTCTATAAGCTGAAACACATCATCGACATCGATGAGCAGTTGAAGCGGTGCAATATCAATACGCTCGACCGTGAATTGCTGCGTGAGGCCAAGGTATATGGTTTCACAGATTTCCAGATTGCCCGCGCCGTAGGATTGGAGCGTGAACTGGGCAACATGCACAAGGCTCTGCTCGTGGTGCGCCGCCTGCGCAAGAGCTACGACATTCTGCCGGTTGTCAAGCAGATCGATACCCTGGCCGCGGAGTATCCGGCTCAGACCAACTACCTCTACGTGACCTATGATGGTGTGGCCAGCGACATCAGTTTCTCCAATGACAAGCGCTCGGTGATCGTCCTCGGCTCAGGTGCTTACCGCATCGGCAGTTCGGTGGAGTTTGACTGGTGTGGTGTGCAGGCGCTGAACACCATCCGCAAGAGTGGCTACCGCAGCATCATGATCAACTACAACCCCGAGACCGTGTCTACGGACTATGACATGTGTGACCGTCTCTACTTCGATGAGTTGACCTTCGAGCGTGTCATGGACATCATCGACATGGAGAACCCCTATGGTGTCATCGTCTCCACGGGCGGTCAGATTCCTAACAACCTGGCCATGTATCTCGATGCTGAGAATGTCAACATTCTCGGTACGGCAGCCAAGGACATTGACAACGCCGAGGACCGTGCGAAGTTCTCTGAGATGCTTTCGCGCAATGGCATCAACCAGCCTGAGTGGAGCGCGCTGACGTCGATGGACGACATCGATAAGTTTGTTGACCGCGTCGGCTTCCCGGTTCTTGTTCGTCCGAGCTATGTGCTTTCCGGTGCGGCCATGAATGTTTGTTCCAATCGCGAGGAACTAGAGCGATTCCTGAAACTGGCAGCTAACGTCAGTGAGGATCATCCTGTGGTCGTCAGCAAGTTCATTGAGCACGCCAAGGAAATCGACTTTGACGGCGTGGCCAAGCAGGGCGAGGTGATGGCCTATGCCATCAGTGAGCACATCGAGTTTGCCGGTGTCCACTCTGGTGATGCCACCTTGCAGTTGCCTCCGCAGAAGCTCTATGTCGAAACGGTGCGTCGCATCAAGCGCGTCAGCCGTAAGATAGCGCAGGAGCTGCACATCTCCGGTCCGTTCAACATCCAGTTCATGGCCCGCGAAAACGACATTATGGTCATCGAGTGCAACCTCCGCGCCAGCCGCTCCTTCCCCTTCGTGAGCAAGGTGCTGAAGATCAACTTCATCGACCTGGCTACAAAGGTGATGCTCGGTGAGCCCGTGGAGAAGCCCAATAAGAATCTCTTTGATCTCGATTATGTTGGTATCAAGGCGAGCCAATTCTCGTTCAACCGTCTGCAGAAAGCCGATCCTGTGCTTGGCGTGGATATGAGTTCTACCGGAGAGGTCGGCTGCTTGGGTGACGACACCAATCAGGCTCTGCTCAAGAGTATGCTTTCCGTGGGTCAGCGCATTCCTAAGCATACCGTATTGCTCTCAACCGGTGGAGCCAAGCAGAAGGCAGAGATGCTCGACGCCGCCAAACAACTTTTGGCTCATGGCTATCAGCTCTATGCTACGGGTGGTACGTCACGCTACCTCAGTGAGAATGGTGTTGACAACACATTGGTTTACTGGCCTTCGGAAGATGGCAAGCCACAAGCACTCGATCTCTTACATGAGAAAAAGATTGATATGGTGGTGAACATTCCGAAAGATCTCACTTCCCGTGAGTTGACCAATGGATATAAGATTCGCCGTGCCGCCATCGACCTCAATGTGCCATTGATCACAAACAGCCGACTTGCCTCTGCCTTCATCAATGCTTTCTGTACATTGAAGCCCGAGGATATTGATATTAAGGCATGGGGAGAATATTAATATGGTATGTGAGTGGAGACTTTCTCGCTTTCAAACGCTATAATGCTCTTCCGATGGCTGGAGATAATGATATGTGGCGTTTCTTTGAGCGATAAAGTACTTTGCATATAGTCTTTTATTCCCCATTGGCTCTTCCATACGGATGAGCTAATGGGGAATATTTTTTGCCATGTACGGAAGAAAGTCTGCCTATGAGACGAATTCTCATGGTTTTGTGGCGTAAGCTATGCTGTCAACTTGACGCTCAGGTGCAGAAGTCCGTGGCTGAACACCACGAAGACCTAATCAAATATCTTCGGCGCAATGGATATTTCCCGTAGCATGGTTAGGCGCACCGGATAAGCCCTGTGTTTGGCCGAGAGAACTCAAGCACCCGGATTCCTTTTACAAAAGCAAATAAAAACCTCCTGGGATGCAAGGGTCGTCAAGTTTTGAAAGCAAGTTGATGCCGGCGAGTGGGTCAATGCGTGGCAATTGATTTTGCTGTCTGACAAACAATCGTTCGCTGCCTAGGAAAAGATCATTCCCTACGTAGCGAACGATCTTTTTCTATAGCGTTACAATATTGGGAACATCGTTTTAACCTCACAAGAACACTGCTTTAACCTCACAAGAACACTGCTTTAATCTCACGAGAACACAGCTTCAACTCCATGAGAACAGTACTTTGATGCCATAAGAACACAGCTTTGATGCCATAAGATCATAGCTTGTCATCAATGACGATGGCATCTTGCCAGCCCATTTTCAAGTTTTTCCTTGGGTCTGCGCCAAAATTCGACGTAGGAGAATCTGGCGCAGCTGATAATCTTAGTGGGGGCTTGGTGAGAGGTAGCAGAAATTCAATGTATGCTGTATAAGGTAAAGGCGTAACTTTATATATCATATATCAGTTAGGAAGACCTTCAAGAGCTATTTTCCATGTGCCTTGCCGTTGGATGGCTTGCAGGCGGAAAGTCTTTTCTGTTATAGCTTTGGGAGCCAGCCCAATAGTATCCATGGCGAGAAAGTTGCTCACTACTACCTTGACCGTAGCAGTGGAGTCGTTGGTGAAGTCGATGTCATCGATCTTGCTTTTGGCACCTTCTTGTTTGTTACGCAGTGCATCAACATCGCTTTCGTTGACCTGACTGGCTGCAAATATCAGCCATTGTCGCGATTGTGGTGTGCAATATTTCAAAGCCGCAGGAAAGCGCCAATTGAAATAGTCAGTAGAAAAAGAGTCTACAGTGCTTTCCAATTGGTTTTTGTTGTCACCGCTACATGCCGAGTTGCCCAGCAGCATCGCAATGGCAGTGCAGCAGGCGAAGAGAGTGTTAAGTAGCGGCTTACGAATTTTCATCATATAGAACTTAAAGTCTTGATAAACCTTTATCTCATGCAAAGATAGCTGTTTTGTTTCAGATATTGCGATATTTTTCATTATTAATGTGTATTTTTTAGTGATTTCTCTCTTACTACACTAAATTTTCGTATCTTTGCATGTTAAAAGTAAGATTTAGAGCAATGATACAAGTGCACATAGATGATGCCGTGTTGCGACAGGCTGCAACAGCGGGCATGGACAACTTTCTGGAGGCTTTTGCCGGGGCAATCCGTGAGGCTATCGGTGGAGAGCTGAATGCCGACAACATGGGTGAGCTCAATTCCGACCAAATCACGCTGTTGGGTTATCTGATGCTTCGCGACAGTGTGATGGACGGTGGCTTCATCGAGCTGATCCACAACGGGCTGGGAGAGTTCATCTTCTTCAATCCCTTCGGCAAGGCAGTCAGAGAGTGGGGCCTGCGCGACTTGTATAAGTTACTGGATAAATGTAGCCGCTATTTCAAGAAATATCGTCTCGAGATCGAGCGTGACTGCACCCAAGAGGAGTTCGACGCTCTTTACGAGCAGTATCCCGAGTTTGACGATTTCGATGACTATTTCGTCGAGCATGAGGAGGAGTTCACCGAAGCTGTGGCGCAGTATGTCGACGACCATATTAGCGATTTCGCTGTCATCGACAAGTAGTGGTAGAGAAAAGAAAGATGGAAAGATGAACAAGGAACAACAAGAACTTCGTAAGAAAAGTCCTGTACAAATAAAGAACAAGAAGGCGTCGTTTGAATATATTTTCATAGACACCTACACCGCAGGCATTGTGCTCACCGGTACGGAGATTAAGTCCGTGAGACTGGGCAAAGCCTCACTGGTGGATGCCTTTTGCTACATCAACAATGGTGAAGTATGGGTGAAGGGAATGAACATATCTCCCTATTTCTATGGATCTTATTCCAATCATGAGGCTAAACGTGACCGTAAGTTGCTGCTCACCAAACGTGAGATACGCCGACTGGCAGAGGACAGCAAGACCCCCGGCTACACCATCGTGCCAACGCTGATGTTTATCGATGGCCACGGCAGAGCAAAGGTGGACATAGCGCTTGCAAGAGGTAAGAAAGAGTTTGACAAGCGGCAGACTCTCAAGGAAAAAGAGGACCGGCGAGAGATGGATCGTGCCATTAAGCATTTCTGAGGGATGATAACGGTCGGAGCCTGCGCGCTACCATAAGACAGGCCACGACGGTAGCAGAGCAACAACAGACAACCGAAATATACATATATGTTAGAAGAGATTGTAAAAGAGAGACTTGTGGTGCTGGACGGTGCCATGGGAACCATGATTCAGAAGTATGGACTCAGCGAGTCCGATTTCCGGGGTAGCCGCTACGCCGACTCCGGCGTGCAGATGAAGGGCAACAACGATATGCTGAATATCACCAAGCCAGAGGTGATCATGGATATCCATCGGCAATATTTGGCTGCCGGAGCCGACATCATCACCACTAATACTTTCTCCTCTCAGCGTATATCTCAGGCCGATTATCATCTTGAGGCCGATTGTGCCGAGATGGCTTATGAAGGTGCACGCATCGCCAGACAATGTGCCGATGAATATTCTAGTCCCGGACATCCACGTTTTGTGTGTGGCTCTGTAGGACCTACCAACAAGACCTGCTCTATGAGCCCGGATGTCAGCGACCCATCGGCGCGTGATCTTAGCTATGACGAACTCTTCGACGCCTATTGCGAAGAAGTGGAGGCACTGATCCGCGGAGGTGTCGACGCCATCATCATTGAGACGGTCTTTGACACACTCAACTGCAAGGCGGCCATTGACGCTTCGGTGCAAATCATGGAAAAAGCCGGACGTAAGTTGCCCATCATGGTCAGTGTGACCATCAGTGATCTTGCTGGACGCACTCTGAGCGGACAGACTCTTGAGGCATTCTTGGCCAGTATCGCTGATTACCCCATCTTCTCGGTAGGGCTCAACTGTTCGTTTGGTGCACCGCAGATGCTGCCTTATCTCAGAACATTGGCTGCACGCGCTCCTTTCTATATCAGCGTCTATCCCAATGCCGGACTACCCAACGCCATGGGGCAATACGACGAGACGGCAGAGCAGATGGCCGGTGAAATGGAGGTGTTTATGAAAGAGGGGCTCGTCAACATTGTCGGCGGATGTTGCGGAACCACACCTGAGTTTATCCGAGCCTTTGCCGAGAAAGCCAAAAACTATCAGCCTCATCGTGTTGTGCCACGCCCAGATACCCTTTGGCTGTCGGGACTGGAGCTGCTTGACGTCACGCCAGAGGTGCATTTCGTCAATGTCGGCGAGCGCTGCAATGTCGCAGGCAGTCGTAAATTTCTGAGGCTCATTGAGCAAAAGCAATATACCGAGGCTTTGGAGATTGCCCGCAAACAGGTAGAGGACGGAGCCCTCGTGATCGATATTAACATGGACGATGGTTTGCTTGACGCTAAGGCTGAGATGGTGAAGTTCCTCAATCTCATCGCCAGTGACCCTGACATTGCCCGCGTGCCTGTGATGATCGACTCTTCAGACTGGGAGGTGATCATGGCCGGACTGAAGTGTATGCAGGGCAAGTGTATCGTCAACTCCATCTCACTCAAAGAGGGCGAGAGAGCCTTTATCAGCCACGCCAGGGACGTGAAGCGGTTCGGTGCTGCCGTTGTGGTGATGTGTTTTGACGAGCAGGGGCAGGCCACCTCTTACGAGCGAAAGATAGAGATTGCTGAGCGTGCTTATCATATTTTGGTGGAACAAGTGGGGATGGATCCGTTGAACATCATCTTCGATCCTAATATCCTTTCTGTGGCTACCGGTATTGCCGAGCACGACAGCTACGCTCTGGACTTCATCCGGGCTACAGGGTGGATCCGTAAGCATCTCAAAGGCGTGCATGTGAGTGGTGGTGTGAGCAACCTCAGCTTCTCATTCCGTGGCATCAACTACATCCGTGAGGCAATGCACGCTGTGTTTCTCTATCACGCCATAGAGCAGGGTATGGACTTCGGTATCGTCAATCCGGCTACCAAGGTGACCTATGCTGATATTCCCGCTGATGAGTTGTCTGTCATCGAAGATGTTATCCTCAACCGCCGACAGGGAGCCTCGGAGGATTTGGTGGAGCTGGCCGAGAAGAAACGTGCAGAGCAAGAAGCCGCCAAACTCGCTGCTTCGCAGGGTGGCAAGACGGTAGTTGTCTCCGACGAAGCCTGGCGCAAGGAGAGTGTAGAGAGCCGCCTGGGCTATGCCTTAAGGAAAGGCATTGGAAAATATATGGACGCTGACCTCCATGAGGCACTTGAGAAATATCCCCATGCTGTCGACATCATCGAAGGACCGTTGATGGACGGTATGAACGAGGTCGGTACGCTGTTTGGAGCCGGCAAGATGTTTCTCCCACAAGTGGTGAAGACCGCTCGCACGATGAAGCAAGCTGTTGCTATCCTTCAGCCTTATATTGAGGCAGAGAAGAAGGAAGGGGCAGCTACCGCCGGGCGAGTGTTGTTAGCTACTGTCAAGGGCGATGTCCACGACATTGGCAAGAATATTGTAGGTGTCGTCTTCTCTTGCAACAATTATGAGGTTATCGATCTCGGTGTGATGGTGCCCGCTGAGCAGATTGTGGCCAAAGCCCGTCAACTCCAAGTTGACTTCATTGGACTGAGCGGTCTTATCACCCCCTCACTTGGTGAGATGGTGCATGTGGCAGAAGAACTACAAAAAGCGGGAATGCACATTCCATTGCTTATCGGTGGAGCCACGACGAGCGAGTTGCATGTGGCTTTGAAGATAGCACCTGTCTATGATGCTCCTGTGATATGGACCAAAGACGCCAGTCAGCCACCGATCATCGCTGCCCGCCTCATGGATCCCAAGCAGCGAAAAAACTATGAGGATGAGCTCGCCACACGCTATGAGCAGCTCAGACAGCAATATCAGGAAAAGCAGGCTAAACTTATGTCGCTGGATCAAGCCCGCGATAACAAGCTCAACTTGTTTGATGACTAAAGAATAGAGTATTAGAATCTTATAAAATAATAAAGATATGTTTAAGAAGAAAAGACGTTGGCATTGCCTTCCCGGTCAAGAGCCCACAGAGCTGGACAAGAAGGTGATGTACTGGGAAAACAAAGGCAAGGAAGTGCCTACACGTGATATGGTGCGTACACCCGAACAGATAGAGGGTATTCGTATTGCAGGAAAGCTCAATTCACAGTGCCTTGACGCTGTGGCTGAGGCTATCCACCCGGGAATGAATACACAGGAGATCGATGACATCTGCATGAAGTTCTGTGAGGATCATGGATGTCATCCCTCTTGCCTTAACTTCGAGGGCTTTCCCAAGAGCGTATGCACGAGCATAAATGAGGTCGTCTGTCACGGCATCCCTAAGGAGGAAGATGTGTTGCAGGAGGGGGACATCGTGAATGTGGACATGACACTCGACTATAACGGCTACTACGGCGACGCTTCCCGTATGTTTATTATTGGCGGAAAGACTACACCTGAAAAAGAGCAACTTGTCAGAGTGACCAAGGAGTGCCTTGAAATTGGTGCTGAGGCCGCTAAGCCCTATTGCTTTGTGGGTGACATCGGTCATGCCATACAAAAACATGCCGAGAAATATCATTATGGCGTAGTTCGTGACCTCTGCGGTCATGGAGTTGGACTTCAGATGCATGAGGAGCCCGATATCCTGCATTATGGTCACAGAGGCACAGGCATGTTGCTCGTGCCCGGCATGACGTTTACCATCGAGCCGATGATCAACATGGGCACATGGAAAGTGTTTATCGATGAGGACGATCCCTATGGATGGGAAGTAATCTCAGGCGACGAGTTGCCTTCAGCACAGTGGGAGCATACCTTCCTCATGACAGAGCACGGAGTGGAGGTGCTCTCCGAGTAACAGAGACCACGCAGCGTGGTATTCTGCTTTTATGAGAAAAAAGATGAAAATTATGGAAACAGAAAATAACGATGTCTATATCTTAGGCATAGAATCATCGTGTGATGACACTTCGGCAGCAGTGCTTCGCAATGGCGTGCTGCTGAGTAATGTGACGGCTTCGCAGGAGGTTCACCGCGCCTATGGTGGTGTGGTCCCAGAGTTGGCCAGCCGCGCACATCAGCAAAATGTGGTACCCGTGGTGGATCAGGCCATCAAACGTGCAGGAATCACCAAAGAACAGTTATCGGCTATCGCCTTCACTCGTGGCCCGGGGCTGATGGGCTCACTGCTCGTGGGGGTGAGCTTTGCAAAGGGAATGGCACGTAGCTTGGAGATTCCTCTCATTGATGTCAACCACCTGCAGGGACATGTCATGGCACATTTCATCAAGGAGAGCGACGATGACAACCACATGCCTCCTTATCCTTTTATCTGTCTGCTGGTATCAGGCGGCAACTCTCAGATCGTGAAGGTCAATGCCTACAACGACATGGAGGTGCTCGGCCAAACCATCGACGATGCGGCCGGAGAAGCTATCGACAAATGCTCCAAAGTGATGGGACTTGGCTATCCCGGCGGCCCGATCATCGACCGGCTTGCACGTCAGGGTAATCCTTTGGCTTATAAGTTCTCTGAGCCACATATTCCGGGGATGGACTATTCATTCTCAGGCTTGAAGACTTCTTTCCTCTATAATCTCCGGAAATGGGTCGAGGAAGATCCGGACTTCGTGGAGCATCATAAGCAGGACTTGGCAGCAAGTCTTGAGCATACCATCGTGGACATTCTGATGAAGAAACTGAGAATGGCCGTAAAGATGACGGGTATCAAGCACGTGGCTGTCGCAGGTGGCGTCTCAGCCAACAACGGGCTGAGAGCAGCCTTCCGCGACCACGCTCAGCGCTATGGCTGGACAATATATATTCCTAAGTTCAGCTATACTACGGACAATGCAGCGATGATCGGTATCGTGGGATATTATAAGTATCTCGACAAGGATTTCTGCTCTATCGATGCCCCCGCCTTCTCCAAAGTCACATTCAAGTAAGCGTATAATAATAGTTGTATAATATACTATATATCAAATAATTGAACGACAATTATGGAATTTGAAACCAAAGTGTTGAGCCGTCAGATTCAAGAGGCTCTCTACAATCATAATGAGACCTTGGGAACGGCAGAGAGCTGTACAGGTGGTCGCATTGCTGAGGCCATTATTTCTGTGCCCGGTGCTTCCCAGTATTTCAAGGGTGGGGTAGTGTCTTACACCAATGAGGTGAAGGAGAATCTGCTTCACGTCTCTGCTCAGGTTTTGGCTGAGCAGACAGCAGTCTGTGAGGAAGTGGCTCGTGAGATGGTCATTGGAGCTTGTGATGTGCTAAACTGCGACTATGCTATTTCGGTAACGGGTGTTGCCGGTCCTGGTGGTGGCACAGCAGAGATTCCTGTGGGTACAATTTGGCTCGGCTATGGTTCTAAGGACGATGTGCGTACGTTCAAGCTCGCGGAAGATTTTGGCCGTGACATCAACTTGGAGATTGCTACTAATAAGGCACTGCGCCTCTTCCTGGAATATGTCAACGCTAAGCACACAGAAAACGGTAGTGAGGAAGAAGAGAAATAAGCTACTTCCTGGATAATAACAATAATAACAACGGCGGCTTCCAAGATGTTTTCTTAGAAGCCGCCGTTGGCTTTTTCTTTCGTCAGATGATTATTTCTGATATTTTTTGATAAGACCTTCAGCTCTGCTGTCGCCCAACTGTTGTGCACTCTGCAAAGCCGCAATACCTTCTTCTTTCTTCTTCTGTTCACAAAGGGCGATGCCCTTGATGATATAAAGGTCGCTATATTGTTGAGTCAATTGCAGGGCTAAGTCGCAGGTCTTCACCGCATCGTCGTATTTTCCGACCTTCAACTGTAGACTGGCCATCTCGGCATAGTAGGTGGGAGCCGTGCGGTTCAATACGATGGCGTGAGCGATGTCGTTGAGAGCCAGCTGATATTGGTGGAGCTTCATCTCGCATTTGAATTTAGCATAGTAGAAGTCGTCAGAGCCTTGATAGTTGGCCAAAGAGTCGTAGGTGAGGTAGTCGTTGAAGGCTTTACGGTAGTCACCCGTGACATCGTAGACTCTTGCACGAGCCAAGACATAGGGCGCAGAGGGAGTGCCAGACTGTACGCTGACTGCTTTGTCGAGCAGTGAGAGTATTTCTGTGGTTGGTGCCTTGAGCTGTGTCTTGCATTGTGCAGCCTCGAAAAATACCTCTCCGTTTTTGCCTAAGTCAGTGTTTTGCAATGCTGTGAAGGCCTCAAGTGCCTTGGCGTAATTGCCTGTGGAGTAGAGAATTTGTGCTTGTAAATGCTGATAGATCGGCAGAGGGTTGATCTTATCGGCTTGCTGAGCCAATTCTGTGGCGCGCTGGAAAGTCCAAGCTGGGTAGAGGGTGTCGACACGTGCTACGGCTGCCTGATAAACGGCTTTGGCGTAGTCGAAGTAAGCCTCATCCTTCTTAGCTGCCTTCTGCGTCTCGGTCTTCAATGTGGCATCGGCAAGGTCGAATTTGTTGTAGCGCTCATACCAGTTGGCCAACGTCGAATAGCCGGTAGTAGCTGTGGGGAAGCGTGTGATGAATTCGTGGATATAGGCTTCGTAGTTGGCACTGTCGGTCTGCTCAGCTGCAAGAACAAGCATCAGTGTGGCCTGTTGCTCTTCAGTGGGGAGAGCTGGACGGATGGCGGTAGCCTTGAGCGTGGGGTCGGAAAGAGAGAGGCCGTTGGTCGTGAAGGTTGTGGTCAGACGGGCATCAGCGGAAAAAGCCTGACCACCATCCTGCGGACGCTGCATGAGGCCAAGCAGTTGACCGGCACCATTGACGATGGGACAGCCAAGATCAGTTGAGGACACATCGACATCATTGAAGACGTAATAGTTATAGGCGGTCATGAACTTTTCGGTGCGCAGTGGCTTGATCTTGTGGCTGTCAACCTTCTTGGTCGCAAAGCTTACGAGGGTGACGGGAGAGACAGGAGCGTCCACTGTGTTGAGGGTCAAGCCAGCCGGCAAGCGATTGCCTTTCACCCGAAAACGGCAAAGATCGTACATTTCGGAAGCACCGATGATCGCGTCGACATTGCTCTGTTGGCCTTTGTTGTCGATGACGGTGGCACGGGCAGCTCCAACAAAGACATGCCATGGTGCAATGGCTTCGCCTTGAGGCCCAGCAAATACTCCATGGGTGGAGTCATGGATGGAGCCGTCGGCGTTGAAGGTGGTCAATGTGAAGATATTGGATGCTACCTTCGCCAAGTTGGCACCTTGAGCCAACGCTTTGACCGGAAGCAGTAAGACGAAGATGAGGAGAAAGCTTGATATTGTTTTTCTCATATTCTTATATTATTCTTATGTTATATATTTTTCGTTATTGAGATGATTTCTTTGAGCTGTAGTCTTAGTTTCGAGCAGAGCTATTTCTGCGCATTCAGCAAAGCCTGTGCGTTGTCGATGGCAGCCTGCGAGATGTCGCTGCCACTAAGCATCTGTGCGATTTCGCGTACGCGCTCGTCATTAGAGAGCTCACGCATCGTGCTGACGGTGCCCTCGGCCGTTTCCTCTTTACTCACTTTGTAGTGAGAGGTGCCACCGGCTGCAATCTGCGGAAGGTGGGTGATGGCGATGACCTGGCGATGCTGTTGCGCCATCTCGCGCATGGTCTCAGCCATCTTTTCGGCCACACGTCCGCTTACGCCCGTGTCGATCTCGTCGAAGATGATAGTAGGAAGCTTCACGGCGCCACTGATCATGGCTTTCAGAGAGAGCATCACGCGGGCAATCTCACCACCGGAAGCCACTTGAGCCACAGGTTGGAGAGGGGTGCTGCTGTTGGCACTGAAGAGGAAAGAGATTTTGTCGAGACCCATCGGCTGACAGTCGGTGTGCTGAATGTCGATAGAGAAGCGGACTTTGGGGATGCCCAGTGGCACCAGGCGCTGATGCATCTCAGCCTCAATCTTTTTAGCGGCTTGCTGTCGCGCTTCGCTCAGTCGCTGTCCAACTTTGATGCAATTTTCGTGTGCGACACTCATCGCTTTCTCCAAGTCGGCAAGAATGTCGTCGCTGCAATCGATGTTGGCGATCTCCTGCTTGAGTTGGTCGCGTTGGGCAATGAGCTCGTTGACGCCACTGACATGGAATTTCTTCTCCAGAGAGTAGAGTTCGTCCAGTCGGTCGTTCATCTGTTGGAGCTGTTGTGGATCGAAATCTATGTTTTCCAGTTTGTGGTCAACTTCGTCGGCGATGTCCTTCAATTCGATGCCAGCCGATTCAAGTCGTTGGGCAGCATCTTGAATCTCAGGATAGACATCAATAAGCCCCTGCAGCGCATCAGCCGCATTCTTCACGAGGTTGACGGCTCCATTGTCGTCGTTGCTGAGCAGGGATGTTGTCTGAAACAAGGCACTCTTGATGTCCTCGATATGACTTAGCGTCTGCACTTGGCTCTCCAAGCTCTCCTGTTCGTCGGCTTGAAGATTTGCTTTGTCGAGTTCATTGTATTGAAAGCGGAGAAACTCCTCGTTGTCGCGATTCTGTGCAATGAGCTTTTTCTGTTCCTCGTATTTGTGTACAGCCTGGAGATAGTCGGCGTAGTGATGCTTGTAGTCGTTAAGGAGCGGTTTGTCGTCGGCGATGATGTCCACGACGCTCATTTGGAAGTCTTCTTTCTGCAATAGCAGGTTTTGGTGTTGGCTGTGGATGTCCACCAACAGCTCACCACACTCGCGCATAAGGGTCAAGGACACGGGTGTGTCGTTGATAAACGCGCGGCTCTTGCCACTACTGCTCACTTCGCGTCGGAGGATACAGTCAGAGGCATCGTAGTCGATGTTGTTTTTCAGAAAGAAGTCTTCGAGATGGTAAGTACTCAAATCGAAATGCGCCTCAACGATGCATTTGTTTCTTCCTTCCTTGATTTGTCGGGTGTCCGCTCTTTGCCCTAAGAGCAGATGTATGGCTCCGAGGATGATGCTTTTACCAGCTCCCGTCTCACCGGTGATGACAGAGAATCCCGGATGGAAGTCGATGTTGAGCTCATCGATAAGCGTGAAGTTCTTGATGTATAACTGTTTGAGCATGACGTCATTGTTTTATTTTGTCCCAAGCGTTGTTTTGAGAGGCGTTGATCGAGAAAAGTATGTCGTAGATGGCTTCCTTCTCTTTTGGAGTCCCTTTACCCTGATAGATATTTGCCAACTCATCACGTTTGTAGTCGGTCCAAATCTGCGGTAGCATACTCGTAGGCCTGTTCTCGTGTGCTGTTTTCAAGTCGTTTTCGATTGCGTTGGTAATTTGCACTCTTCCACGTTCGCTGTTTTCGGCCATTTGATCGAGTCCGAGCCGATAGTAGTCGTATTGGAGTTGGCGGAAAGGCTTCATACTACCATCGAGATAGTCGTTGATGATGGCAAATCGATTGCGGTCGTTGTCGAAAGCTTTCCATCCCGTCACGTCCAGGTTCTGGGCATTGTTAGCCAGGTTCATACAAAGCTGCAAAACATCTTCACCGCCCATAGGGGAGAAACTGTCCAAATCCAGTCCAATGATGAGATAAGCGTAATAAGCCAATACCGCCGTGAGCGCGTTGTCTACCATCTCATCTTTGAACTCCAGTTGGTCGAATTGGGCGTATTTGAAGTTAAAGTCCTTGTCGTTGTTGTTGTAGAGCGTGGTTGTGTACGACGCGTTGAACACCGGACGGTTGGCTTGGATCAGAGCTTTGCTGGTGAACATATTTGTGGCGGGATCATATTTGCTCACGGTGATGGCCAGGCTGCAATTGATTTTCTCATTTTTACGAAACTGCATGTGGGTCCATTGTCTGTCGTTGACAAAAGAGGTAATCGCCTGTTGCAGATTGTCGAAGACAGAGGCATCAGTGCCCTGAATCTGACTGTGGTTGACGGTCACTTTCATGTTCAACTCTTGCGCTGCTACCTTCGTAGGGAAAAGGAGCATCATGAGCAAAGAGAGGCAAAGGAGAAATGCTGGTTTCATCATGATCATTTAGTATGTGCAGCTGCTTGCATATTGAGTTTAGCCTCGCGCAGGCGGATGCGGGTGAGCACTTGCTTGGTGTTGAGCGTGAAGTCGGCACCGAGCATCCAGCTGAAGAAGCCAGGGTCGCGGTGGAGCACGTCGGTAACAGCCCATCCACGGTATTTGCCAAAGTTGAAGACCTCCTGACGGCGTGGCTTGCCGTTGTCGTCGAGGATAGGATGTCCTTGAGCGTCTCTCATTTCCTTCCACACGATGCGGCCCGCAAAGTCGACGTTGTCGTTCATCGTAGAGAACTCAGCCAGCGCATCCATGTCGTTGGGTAAAGCTCGTTTCGGATCTTCTGCTTTCTTGGGGTCATACATGTCTAGTTCACCTTGTAGCACTCTGTAGGTGGCTTCTGCGTCTTGGTCTGCGCGGTGAGCCTTCAAGTCCTCTTCCATGGAGTGGCCCGTGTAGAATTTGTAGGCAGCGGCCAGGTTACGGGGCTCCATCTTGAAGAAGATGCTTTGTGCATCGATGAGATGGCAGCGGGAGAAATCGAAGTCTATGCCGGCACGGAGAAACTCCTCTGCCAGCAGGGGGATGTCGAAGCGATTGGAATTGTAACCGGCAAAGTCACAACCGGAGAAGTTGTCAGCCAGTTGTTTGGCCAACTGCTTGAAAGCGGGGGCATCTTTGACAATGTCGTCGGTGATGCCGGTGAGCTCTTGCACCTCGTAAGGAATGGGCTTCCCGGGGTTGACAAAAATGTTTTTCCGCTCCTCGTCACCATTGGGTGAGACTTTGACGTAAGAGATTTGTATGATTCGGTCATTGACGAGGTCTAAGCCTGTTGCTTCCAGGTCAAAGATGACCAAAGGTTTTTTGAGATTCAGTTTCATGAAAGATATATTCCACCAAATATGCCACTACGAGTCTTGAAGAGAATGTCGAACGATTCGTTTTTCAAGACTCGTAGCAGCGAAAATTTCGTTTTATGTTAGTTGGCAATTACTCATTCAGAATTAATGGCATGATCAGCATCAGCACATCCTCATGCTCATCCTGTACATTTGGCAATACAATACCCGGGCGGCTGGGATCGCCCAGCATCACCTTCACGTCATCGCTGTCGAGCGAGGAGAGGACTTCGCAGAAATAGTCACCGCGGAAACCAATTTGCAAGGGCTGGCCGTTGTACTCACATACCAAAGTCTCTTTAGCGCTTGTCGCAAAGTCGATGTCCTCGGCGGAGAGTTGCAGAGAGCCCATCGACAATTTGAAGCGGATCAGCTGACTGCTGATGCTGGCGAAAGGCAATACGCGGCGGATACTGTCCATGAGCGCCTTGCGGTCGATGATCAGCTCATTGGGGTTGTCCGAAGGAATAGCAGCGTTGTAGTTAGGGAAGGTGCCTTCGATCAGCTGGCAACGCAGCGTGCCGTCGGCAAATGTCAGCTCAGCTGCATTGCTGTTGAACTTGATGACCACATCGCCACTTGTCGGGTCGAGTCCGTTTTTCAAAAGATTGGCCGGCTTCTTAGGAAGAATGAACGAGGCGGGAGTCTCGGACTTGATGTCGTAGTTGCGGCAGCGCACCAACTTGTGGCCGTCACTGGCAACGATAGCTAAATGCTCGGGTGTCAAGTCGAAGAATACACCGTTCATCACCGGTCGGATCTCGTTGTTGTCCGTAGCAAAGAGGGTACGTGAGAGATTGCTTACCAAGACGCCGGCATCGATCGTCAGCGTATGGATGTCTCCCTCCATAGGCTGTGCCTGAGGATATTCCTCAGCATTTTGCGCCACAAGCTGATACTGTCCATTTTGATATTCAACGGTCACCTGATAGGAATCCAAGTTGACATCAAAGGCGAGCGGCTGCTCAGGAAGCAGTTTCACAGCATCGAGAATCAAATGACTGGAAATGGCAAAAGCGCCTTCGCTGTCGCATTCGCTCAAGCTGACCAATGAAGTCATGCGGTTCTCGCCATCGCTGGCAGTGATGCGAAGCTGTCCTTGGCTGACTTCAAAAACGAAGCATTCCAAGATGGGCATGGAATTTTTGGAGTTGATGACCTTGGCCAATGTCTGCAGTCGGGTGCTCAACGCGGAGCTTGAAAGACTAAATCTCATATAATAATGGTTTTATTTGTTTTCGTTTATACAAAGATAATAATAAAATAACAGATTAGGAAAGCTATGGCGTATTATTTTTTATTTTTTGTTTTTTTTCAATTGAATTGCTTGATATTTCCGTCTTTATCATTATCTTTGCAGTATAACAATAAAAAGTTCAACTAAAAAACTCTCATAAATGGCATTACAAGGAATAGAAGTAGAAGGGGTGATCATCAAAGAGTACCCTGCTAAAGAGGGCGTTTCTCAGCGTACTGGTAACGCTTGGAAATCCCAGGAATTTGTGATTCAGACGAAAGACCAATATCCTCGCGCCTGCCTGTTCCGCGTCTTCGGCGCTGACAAGCTCGAGCAATTCAATATACATCAGGGCGATACAGTGCACGTGTGGCTGGATATCAACGCACGTCCATGGCAAGACCGCTATTTCAATGATATCAATGCATTCCGCGTCGATCATGTAGATCCCAACGCTGTTGGCGGTGCTGCTATGGCTGCTCCCGCAAGTCAGTTGGGTGGTCAGGCTCCTGCTTCCGCTCCGACAGCTGCTCCGGCAAGTACAGCCGCTCCGGCAGCACCTGCGCAAGACAATGGCGATGCCGCTGATGATCTTCCCTTCTAAATAATACTTTTGCAGGGTAGTCTCCGCTAAAGGTGTTCTCCTTTAGTTGTTGAGGCTACCCTGCAAAATTGTTATTAGCTATCTTTCAAAGAAGTGGATGGTTCACTTCCTTTTAGCTCTCTTTCTTTTTCGTTTTATTTTTTCTTTTTGATTTGAAGTTTAGGAATCTTGACGGTTTCTCCAGCTTTAAAGTTAGTCTTTCCACCGTTGACAGCTTGTACATAGCACTCCATGCCCGGTCCAAGATTGGCGCGGCTGATGGAGTAGAGCGTCTGTCCACTGCGTACTTTCACCGTATGGCTGATACCTACGATGCGGTAAGCACCCGTGCGGATTCTCACGTCTTGGTTATAGGCCGTTTGCTCTTTGTCTTGCTTTGATTCGGTCGTTTCAGCAGGTACCAGCTTAATATGGTTGGCCTCTGCCGCAGACTTCATCGTATTGTGTTGTGCGTTGTCAGACTGATTACTACCGGAAGCTGTAGATCCTGAGGACAGTGAAGGGTTATTGTCAGTTGTACGTTTACTCTCAGTCTTTACTGTTTCCTCAGCTTTAACCTTAGCCTGAGCCTTGCTGGCCTGCTTGCTCAGGCTGGGTTGTTTTGCAGTCGTTTTCGTTGCAAGCGTAGAGTCGTTGCCGGGTTGCGCATTGATGCCATTCTTATTGCGGTAGGCTAATATTTCCAGCATCTCAATGCGGTGGTCGCGCTTCTTTAGTTGATTGAGCAGAAAATAGCCGCCACCCAGACATAGTAAGACGACAACGACAAAAAAGGTAATCAACCCCTTCATCATCCGATATTGATGGCGGAAATTATTTCGCAGTTCTTCATTCGCTGCCTGCAGTATTAGGTTCTCATCCTCGAATTTCTGGCTGATGTTGGCGGTTGCCGTTTGCACTTTCTTCTCAAGATCAAAGGCTTGTATCTCCGGCTGTGAATCTTTCGTCTCTTGCTCTACACATTCGGCTTTCGGTGTATTTCCTTCTAATTCCTGTTCTGATTCATTCGGCTCTTGCGCCAGCACTTCCTGCTTAGTGCTTTCCTCATCTTTTGGCTCTTCACACTCTTGACTATTAGCAGTTTCAACTATAGAAGGAGCTTCTTGCGTGGGAGTGTTCTCCTCCATCGAGGGAGCCTCTTGCGCAGAGTTGTCCTCTTCCGCTGCTGGTCCATCATGCGCAGGAGTTTCCTCCTCTTTAGAAGATGGAGCTTCTGAAAGAATATTCTCCTGGAGAGGAGCACCAACCACTTCGTTCGGTACTTCTGTCGCTAAGGATTGAACATTGCTGTTCTGAACTTCTTCTGGTTGATTCTCGGGAGTTTCTTCTTGCTTATCTTCAACAGAATCTTCCTGTTGTTGATCCTCTATAGATATAGAATCTTTTTGTCGGTTTACAATCGAATCCTCTTGTTGATTTACATTGGAATCCTCCTGTTTATTTTCAACAGAATTCTCTGATGTTTCTTCTTTTTCCTCTTCCTCGAATTTCTTGTCGATGAGGCTAAAGTCGGTGCCGTCGTTGACAGCTACTGTCTCAAATTGAGAGAAGGGGCGGTTGACAAAATCACGCATATCGCTGTCCGGTGTGAAGCTGATCTTATCTCTACCGTCGATCAGAATCGGCTCACCCGTATTGACATCGATGCTCTTTCTCGACTGCACACTGATGACTTTGAAAGTACCCAATCCTTTGATCTTCACAATCTTCTCGTCTTGAAGACCATCCTGCAAGACACTGAACATCTTCTCGACAAAGCTGTTGGCCTGCTTCTTGTCAAGTTCAAATTTGTCTACGAGTTCTTGTGATAAGTCTTTGATGAGCTGTTTATTCATGATTTTCCTTTCAAAGTTTCTTTGATTGCGGAGGTGGGTTTGAAGCTGAGCACAAGCTTTGGTGGTACCAGCATCCGCTGTCCATTGCCAGGGTTGACGACAATGCGCTCGAGTCTTTTCTTCACCTCAAAGGAGCCGAAGTTGGTGATCTGCACACTGTCGCCGTCTTCAAAGGCCTTTTTCATCGCTTCGATGACGGTATTGACCATTTTCTGAGTGTCGGCCTGCGTATAGCCGGTGTCAGAGGCTAAGGTGCTGATGAATTCTTTGTTGTTCATACTTGTCCATATAAATCAAACTCGTCGCTGCCTGTCATCTTCACTTGATAGAAGTTGCCAACGCGCAAGCGCTTGTCTTTCACGGGAATGAGCACCTCGGGGTCTACTTCGGGAGAGCAGAATTCGGTGCGGCCAACATAATAGTCGCCCTCTTTGCGATCGATGATCACGGGGAAAGTCTTACCCACTTTCTCGGCTTCTATCTCCTCGCTGATCTGCTGTTGCAGAGCCATGAGTTTGTCGAGGCGCTGTTGCTTCACTTCTTCCGGTACGTCATCATCATAGTGTATGGCGGAGTAGGTGCCCTCCTCTTCGGAGTAGGCGAAGGCTCCCATACGCTCAAAACGCTGCTCACGTACGAAGTCGAGCAACTCTTGAAAGTCTTCCTCCGTCTCACCGGGGAATCCCACCATCAGCGTGGTTCTGATGTGAATGCCTGGAATCCGCTCGCGAATGTTACGTAGAAGATTGATGGTGTCTTCCTTGGTGACGTGGCGGTGCATTCTTTCAAGCATGTGGTCGGAGATGTGTTGCAGGGCAATGTCGAGATAGCGGCAGACATTCGGCTTCTCCCGCATCACATCCAGCAACTCCAGAGGGAATTGGTTGGGGTAGGCATAGTGCAATCTAATCCATTTTACACCGGGAATATCCGCCATGCGGCTGATGAGTTCCGCGATCATCGGCTTGTGGTAGAGATCGATGCCATAATAGGTAAGCTCCTGCTCTATTATCTGAAACTCTTTCACGCCTTCTTTGACCAGTTCCTGTACCTCGTTGAGGATGTCGTCTATCGTCCGCGAGACATGTTTGCCAGTGATCAGCGGTATGGCGCAGTAGGCGCAGTGGCGGTCGCATCCCTCTGCTATCTTGATGTAAGCATAGTGATGGGGCGTCGTCAGCTTACGGCGGCTGTTGGCGTCAACGCGTGATTGGTTGAAGGTCAAGTATGTCCGTGCAGCTTGCTGCTGACCGGTAGAGGCATGAGCGTCTGTGGCTTCGCTTTCTGCTGGTCCAAGATCCTGCAGCAACTGTCGGTAGTCAAACTTACCGTAGAATTTATCGACTTCGGGGATCGATTC
>Ga0256406_1001638_pt1 | contig 35388 bp, 31 predicted proteins | sample RumenRJG_03DNA_FD_185986 | JGI IMG/M metagenome (GOLD analysis project Ga0256406, IMG submission 185986) | Bovine rumen microbial communities from Lethbridge, Alberta, Canada - RJG_03 | ecosystem: Host-associated > Mammals > Digestive system > Stomach > Rumen | place: Canada: Alberta | collected...
TCGTCTTTCTACTTCTTTACGCGGCGATGCAGGCGATCCCGAAGAGCCAGTATGAAGCGGCAAAGATTGATGGTGCTTCCTATCCGGCTCTCGTTCGTTACGTGACGATCCCGGGAATTCTTCCGGTCGAACCGGTCGAGGCGATACGACCTTTGCAGGATATCTCGCCATGCGTTCCACCCACACAGCACAGGAAGCTGTACTCTTTGCTGCGGCGCTGGTATCAAAAAAGATGGAAACGCCCGGCCCTTATCACGGATCGAAGGATGATATTTTATCCTATATACACTGCTTTTATGACTGAGAGGAGGAAAATCATGCATCTGACAGCACATTCCGGTTCAAGTGGTACAAGGATGAATTCAAAGGAATATCTCGAGAAGGCGCTCTATGAGCCAGTCGATTTTATCGAGATTGATGTTAGAAAAAATCATGATGGCGCCTTGATACTCAGCCATAATCCGGATGGTGATGGAGTACCGGTTGTAAGCCTTAAGGATGCATTTTGTATTCTCCACCATTCTGTAAAAAACATCAATTGTGACTGTAAGCAGTATCAACTTGGGCCGGAAATCCTCTATATGGCCGAAAAAGCGGATATCGAATCCGAACGTATTTTCTTTTCCGGTTCGATGAAGCCGGACTTTTCAGAAGAAGAGGCAATCACCTTTGATGTTTCTGCAAAGCAGATTTTTATCAACGCGGAAGAGCTTTTGCCTGATTTTTACAGCATGACGGATCCGAACCGCTTTGAACGTCTTGCCGCGTTATTTCTTCAGACAGAATGCCGCGCACTGAATATCGACTATCAGGCACTGATGGAAGCGGACGCGCTCGACACCATGATTCATGCGTCGATTCCGCTTTCTTTCTGGACGATCGATGATCCTGTCATCGCAGATCATTTCAAAAAAGCCATACCAGAGTATTTACTTGAAAACATCACAACGCGTTATCCGGAACGGATGCAATTTTTGTTCCCACACTCCTAAGAAAAGAGGTAAGCGGCTTTACGCCTTTTAGAAACTGATGAGGCACTTCGAAGGATCAGTGTAATACGTGCGCCTAAATATGAACTATTCCAACTATATATAGCGGTTTTACAAGTGTTTAACCTCAATTTGATGATTCAGTGGCATAATATAGCTAGGCGGTAATCTGTGCCTGTTGTACATTAAAAGAGGATAGCTTATGCCAAGAAAAAAGAGTACGTCTCCGAAGGTAAAGTCGTTTTTGCTGGATACGAATGTTCTCATGAAGTATCCGAATTCGCTCTATGGCTTCGATAACAATGAGGTTGTGATCTCCTCGACGAGTATCGAAGAGCTGGATAATCTGAAAACGGCGAAGGGGGAGACGGGATATCAGGCAAGGCAGGCTCTCGACCGCATCGATGCGGTGCGAAAGCTCGGAAAGCTTCAGGGTGAAAAGATTTCAGAGGGTGTCATCATTAATGAACAGAAAGGAACAGTACGGATCGAGAATGATCACATGTTCACCGACGCGCTGCCGTCCGGCTGGAGTCTTGAAAAGCCGGACAATCGTCTTATCGCGGTTGCCATGAATCTAAAGGCGATTCTCGTAACGGAGGACCGCGGTCTTTCCATCAAGGCGGACGAGATCAACGTTCCCGTGGAAAGCTATAAAAACGCAGAGGTAAAGATTACCGGTGAATATACCGGACGGACAGAGCTTACGCTTCCCGAGGAGCTCATTCAGGTCATCATGAAAGAGGGAACCGCACCCGCCGGAGAGTATGCGGACGGGCTCATTGAAAATGAATACATCATCGCGCATAAAATGGAGGATCCGTCGAAATCCGTGCTGCTACGATATCGGGCAGGCAGTTTCAAAAAGCTAACTGATGTGAAGCAGTACGGAAAGGTGATCCCGAGAAATGTCGGCCAGCAGTTCGCTATGGACGCGCTGCTTTCGCCGGATATTCCGCTCGTGATTCTCATTGGTGAAGCTGGTACCGCAAAGACATTTTTGTCAGTTGTTGCTGGAATGTATGGCTACAGCCATGACAAATGGGACCAGATCATCGCGACGAGAAATAATGTTGAATTTGATAAGGGCATCGGCTTCCTGCCGGGTGATGAGCAGGAGAAGGTTTCTCCGCTGCTTCGTGGCATCACCGATAACCTCCGCACCTATTTCCGGATTCAGGGTACTGCAGAGAGTGATATCCAGCAGTCTATCGACGACTATCTCGGTACCGGCCGCATCTCCATCGAATCCATGGGCTTCATGCGCGGCAGAAGCATTACGAACTCCTTCCTGATTCTCGATGAAGCACAGAACGCGACACCGAAGCAGGTCATGGGCATCGTGACAAGAGCCGGTGAAAAGACAAAAATTGTGATCTGTGGTGATCCGGACCAGATCGATGATGTCATGCTGGATCGAAAAAACAATGGGCTTGTTTTCGCAGCAGAAACGATGAAGGATTCACAGTATTGCGCTCTTGTTACCTTCAAAGAGTCCGAATGCGTACGGTCCGAGCTTGCACGTGCGGCAGCGGAGCGCATGCGGGATATTGCATAACGATTGTAAGAAATCAAAATATATAAAATAATACGATCCATAAGAGTATTCAAATGCTATCTTATGGATCGTTTTTGATATTCTTGAAATCCTTCCATCCTACATTCTCAATGGCACCCCTCAAATGCTTATGCTATACTTGCATTAATTAACTGTTTAGTTAATTTGAAATGTTATGGAGGCTATCATGAAGAAGCTGTCGACAGGCATTGATATATTTGAAACTTTGCGTGAACAGGACTGTTACTATGTAGATAAAACGCTTCTCATCAAAGAAATCATCGAGGAAAGCGGTCAGGTTAAGCTGTTTACACGCCCTCGTCGTTTCGGTAAATCCCTCAACATGACGATGTTGAAGAGCTTCTTCGAAATCGATGGCAATCCAGCACTATTTGACGGTCTTAACATTACTAAAGATACCGAACTTTGCAATGCTTACATGGGGCAATATCCTGTGATTTGGTTAACGCTGAAGGGTGTGGATGCACTGAATTTTAAGAGTGCTCTCTATGCATTTGCGTCTGTTATTGGGAATGCTGTAAATAATTTTTATTTTCTAGAGAATAGTCCTGCTCTTACAGAAGAAGAAAAAGGAAAATACAGACAATTACTTACTTTATATACAGGTATAAATACTGTTGATTCTCCAGAGAACTTACTAAACATGAGTCTCTACGATTTAACGAGTCTTCTATGTAAGCATTTTGGCAAACCCGTCGTTTTGTTGATTGACGAATACGACGTACCCTTGGACAAAGCACATATTCACGGATACTATGATGAAATGGTGAATCTGATCCGGAATATGTTCCACAATGTGCTGAAATCAAACCCCTACCTCGCGTTTGCTGTATTAACAGGGTGCCTCCGCATCTCGAAGGAAAGTATATTTACCGGATTAAATAATCTAAAGGTCTATAGCATCAGCGATTCAAATTGTGATACCTATTTTGGCTTTACCGAAGCCGAAACAGAAGCAATGCTTACATATTATGGTGCGACGAAGAAGAAACCTGTCGTAAAGAAGTGGTATGACGGCTACCGTTTCGGCGACACAGATATGTATTGCCCCTGGGACCTGTTACAATATTGCGATGCACTCATGCACAATCCCGAAAGTTCTCCAAGAAACTACTGGATCAATTCTAGTGGCAATGATCTCGTGCGTGAATTTGTGCAGATTTCTACGGAATCAACCACGAAGGATCTGGAGGATCTCATTGCTGGAAAGAGTGTAAAGAAATTTATCAATGAAGCTTTAACTTACCGGGATCTCGATAGCTCTATCGATAATCTTTGGAGTGTTCTATATACTACCGGATATCTGACAGGCTTTATTGATGAAGATGGCCAGTATAACCTTCGCATTCCGAATAAAGAAGTCCAGGAAATCTATGAAAAGGATATCATTGCCTGGTTCAATCAAAAGGTGAAAGATGATACAGAATCTGGCACGAGGTTTTATGAAGCTTCACTTAGTGGAAATCCGGGCGAGATGGAAGCAGTTTTAACGGAGCTTCTGCAACGATCCGTCAGCATTCGCGATACCTTTACAAGAAAGGCACTGCGTGAAAATTTCTATCATGGCTTTGTGCTCGGGTTGCTGTCAAGATATCAGGATATTGAAAGTAATTCTGAATCCGGCAACGGCTATTCTGATATTATTATCAAAAATTATAAGCAGAAAACCGCCGCAATTCTTGAATTAAAATATGCAGATTCTGATTCAATCGAGGTTATGGAAAAAGCTTGTCAAGAAGGCTTGAACCAAATAGAAAAGCAGAAGTATGACGCCGGACTTCTTCGTACCGGGCTCATCAAAACGATTCTCAAATATGGTATATCCTTTAACAAGAAGCTAAGTTGTGTAAGGCAGGGAAATAACGATTGAGCTTTTGGCATTACTCTTTCTTATATCTTTAAACTTATTAAAACGCCTGTCGGTATCAAAACCGACAGGCGTTTTTCCTTCGATGTAAAATTTATATTGCCTTGAGAAATAACATGTGTCAAATCCGCGCCACGCCGTCCTTCTTCGCGGCTTCGGCAACTGCCTTTGCGACAGCCTCCTTCACACGCGGATCAAAGGCCTTCGGCAGGATGTGCTCCGCGTTCAGCTCATCATCGGAAACAAGTCCGGCGATCGCATACGCTGCCGCGATCTTCATGTTCTCTGTGATCTGGGATGCACGTACATCAAGTGCACCGCGGAAGATGCCCGGGAAGCAGAGCACGTTGTTGATCTGATTCGGGAAATCGGAACGTCCGGTCGATACGACAGCGGCGCCGGCAGCCTTTGCCTCATCCGGGAAAATTTCCGGTGTCGGGTTCGCACAGGCAAAAATGATCGGATCCTTCGCCATCGAGCGAACCATGTCGCCAGTCAGCGTGCCAGGTGCGGAAACACCTACGAATACATCCGCACCCTTGATGACCTCGGCAAGCGTGCCCTTCACATGATCCTTATTCGTGATCTTCGCCATCTCCTCCTTGATCGGATTGAGACCTTCTCTACCCTCATAGATAGCGCCATGGCGGTCCGTCATGATGACGTTCTGAAGGCCCATCGACATCATGAGCTTGATGATGGCAATGCCGGCGGCACCAGCACCACTCGTTACGATCTTGATATCATGAATATCCTTGCCGACTACCTTCAGTGCATTGATAAGACCCGCCATCGTGATGACTGCGGTACCGTGCTGATCATCATGGAAAACAGGAATATCGCAAACCTTCTTCAGCTCCTCTTCAATCTCAAAGCAGCGTGGTGCAGAAATGTCCTCGAGATTAATACCGCCGAAGCTGCCTGCAAGAAGGGAAACTGTCTTCACGATATCATCCGGATCCTTCGAACGGATGCAGAGCGGAATCGCATCGACATCACCGAACGCCTTGAACAGTGCGCACTTGCCTTCCATAACCGGCATACCAGCCTCCGGTCCGATATCGCCAAGACCAAGCACTGCCGTACCATCGGTTACAACGGCAACCGTATTCCAGCGTCTCGTGAGGTCATAGGACTTGTTGATATCCTTCTGGATCTCGAGACACGGCTGTGCAACACCCGGCGTATAAGCAAGGCTCAGTGCCTCATCGCTGTTGACATCTGCTCTCAGCTTAATCTCGATCTTACCCTTCCACTCATAATGCTTCTTCAGTGATTCTTCTGCGTAATTCATTTTTATTTCCTCCCGTTTTCTTATAAAAGTTTAAGTCTACTTCTGATAATATAACTGCCTAATCATTAATCACACTCCATCCGGCATAAAAGCAGGTGCCATATATTCCTGCTCTGAAGGACTGATGCCATATTTAGACGCTATCGTTCGCCAATTCTCCAAAACGACAACGTGTATTTTTTCAATGATTGCCTTCGCCTCTTCTTTTCTTAACCGGTAAAACTCCGCGGTATCCAGTACCAGCCTTAGATCAAGGTCTGCTTCTGTATCCGTTATAGGGATTGCAAGTGTACTCTTTTCCAGATTCGGATTCAAATCATAGGCTGGAGAAAGCCGCCATGATCCGTCATGCAATAAAAATGCATGGTTTCGAAAATGACAGTCTGTGTTACTGACGGACGCAGAAAAAGCTACTCGGCGGAAAAGCTCTTTTAAGTCCTCTTCAGGCTGATCACTCTTTTCAGCGATGAATTCTGCGATATCAAGAAATCCTTTTCCACTTTCAGGCGCCGAATGGTCATTAAGCCCGAGTGCCGTCATCGCAGACATATAATGAAACCTTTTATTGGCAGAGTCTCTGTCAAAACGTTTTGACAAAAACGTATGCCCATACGAAGATAAAGCCATAACCTTTGCATCCGGCACATTGATACCACATAACACTGCGAGGTCATGTACGGTCATTTCCCATGCGCCAATGTCTACATCATCGTTTCGGGACGGAAATTTAGCTATCCAGAGACTATGATCAAGGTCGCGTACATTAGACTTCGGCCGTGCACCGCCAAGAGATGAACCTGGGGAGAGAAGGTCTTTTAGCCACTTCTCATTCATTCTTTCCTCCGGGTCCTCAAACATCCGGGCAGAATGCTCCAGACTTCGGATAGCTGTCAACTTAGGAATTTCTTTATCTCCGGATAGAAATTCTCCGTCGGGATTTTCCTTGAAACGAAGTCCTCCGCTTCGCCCTTCATCGCTTACGCCAAGAACAAAATCCTCCGCCATTAGTGTTCGTGGTCTTCTTTTTTCTTCCCCGGCTCTGAAACGTTCCTTTCTTGCAATAAGGCCTCTGCCCCATCGATCCGGCGAAGTATCTTCCATAAATCCGAAGGTTCCATCCGTTCCCGGGTGACTCAAATATTGCCAACCACTGGTAAGCGAAAGCTGCGGATCAATCTGAATATTGTACGAACTTCTCCACGCATCACTATAAGAAAACATCACAACGCCGGATGCACGGTCATAGCGATACTCTCCGATTAAAGGGCAAAGCTCCAGCCATCCCGCATATACAAATATAGATTTCATACTGTGCTCTCATCCCCCCTTTTCTTCGAAGAAGCTCTTGCTCTTACGCGAAGATTAAGATCCTGCATGGCCCTCCCGACTTCGTCATCCTTTGCAAGAAGCAGGATATCATCACCGAGACCGATTGCTGCAAGAACACAGGCGTAGATGCCCATCGCTACTGTCGGAGAGCCTTTTTCCACCGCCCAAACGGTTGTTTTGCTTACATTCGCTCTCTCTGCTACGAGTTCAACGGTCAAATTCCGCCGTAATCTCGCAAGCTTAATCTGCTTTCCCATCGTTTCCAGCTTTTTCTTCATGGATGGATAGATTACATATTCTGTATGCTTCGACATAATATCACCATTATTATCTCATCGTTAAGTTCAAATTTTAGTTTCATTTAATATGTTGAATGTTATTTGTCATTCACTTTGTTTTATTAAACATTATATTTTCATGATTATATCATATCAAGATTTGATTTCAAACCAAGAAGACTTTGAAAGACAATAATATGAAGGCAAGATGCCACGGCATCACGAGAGCCGCAAAAAATTTGTACATCACGCCGTCTGCACTCAGTAAATTCATCATGACGAGGGAGTCAGAGCTCAGCGTCCAGCTTTTCAGGTCTCACCGCTGTGTCGTGCTCTGACGCGGTTATGATCACACTGGATCAGATGGTATTTCAGAATCATTTCCCGAATCCACTGTCCGTCTTTTCCATCGGTGAAAGAGAAAACGTAGTATCCCTCAGCTGTCTTTACCAAAAGAACACCATGCTGCAAGAGGAACTCCGGATCTTCCGGAAAACGCTAGAAGAGTATTTTTATTTAAGCACTGGTTTAACAGACTAAAAAGAAGTACTATCTTATCAGGATACCATCATATATTCCAGTTTGTAATATATTCCTTTTGTTCTATAACCTATAAAAACATATAAATCAAAACGCAAGATATAAAAAGATATAAAAAATTGTAAACATCTTATTCATGCAAGGATTGTCTATGACCAGCAAACTATTACTGCAAATCAGAAAATATATTTTAGCTACATACTCTGTGAAAGAGGAGCATCCGTGGGCCTCTGACCCGGATAATGCTATCTTCAGAGACCCATCCTCTGATAAATGGTTTGCCTTATATATGTCTGTAAAGCGGAAGAACCTCGCTCTTCGAGAGAATGCTTCTCGGACGCCTGAACGTTTAGGAGGCGCTTTAGATGATTTCGTATCGCGAAGGAATTCCGGAAACGAAAAAGATGATACTTTATCGCGAAGGAATTCCGGAAACGCAGACGATACTGTGGTGGATGTTCTCACATTAAAGGCGGACCCCGGCTTCATCGCGTTTATGGCGGGGCAGGAGGGAATCCTACCTGCTTATCACATGAATAAAAATCACTGGATCACGGTGCTGCTCGATGGCACCGTATCACTCGAAGATCTGAAGCTTTATATCGATAAAAGCCATCAGCTTGTGACGGACACTCCGACGAAGCGGATCTATGAAGCCGTAAAAAAGGTGCCGAAGGGAACCGTCGCCACCTATCAGCAGATTGCTGAGATGGCAGGAAATCCCCGGATGATGCGGGCGGTCGGGAATGCACTTCATCACAATCCGGACCCCGAACATGTGCCCTGCTATCGCATCGTAAATTCACAGGGACGATTGTCCGGGGCGTTTGCATTTGGCGGACCTGAGGAGCAGGCCAACCGACTCCGGGCGGATGGCATCGAGGTTATCGACGGAAAGGTGGATCTGAAGAAATATCAGTTCAAGGGAACGACTACAAAGACCACAGATTCTTAATCGTCTCTGCGGCAAGATGAAATGAGAGAATCGATTGTAAGGCACATTCCAAGAATGCAAAAATCAGGCTACAGATTTCAATAAGCCTTGTAATCAGGCTATTGTAGCAGTATGAAGAATCAGATATCGAAAATGCAGAAAAAGGAGAAAACACATGGCTGCCAACACAGAATTAAGTCTTCGTCAGCAGGTCATCTATTCGATTTTTGTCAGAAATTACAGTGAATCCGGCACCTTCCGCGCCGTCGAGGAGGATCTGCCGCGCATCAAGGCTCTCGGCACCGATATTATCTGGCTCATGCCGATTCAGCCGGTCGGTGAAAAGAATCGTAAGGGAAGTCTTGGCTCGCCGTATGCAATCTCTGACTATCGTACCATCAATCCGGAGTTCGGCACACTCGATGATTTCAAGTCCCTCTGCCACGCGATCCACCGCGAAGGCATGAAGGTAATCATTGACGTCGTATATCATCATACGAGCCCGGATTCGCTGCTTTCGAAGGTTTATCCAGAATACTTCTATCATAAACCCGATGGCTCCTTCGGCAATCAGGTCGGCGACTGGTGGGACGTGATCGACCTCGATTTCTCGAATCATGATCTCTGGAACTATCTGATTGAGACACTCCGCTATTGGGCCGGCTTCGTCGATGGCTTCCGCTGCGATGTCGCATCCGGTGAGCCGAAGGCTTTCTGGGAGGAGGCCCGTGCTGCTGTCGCCGAGGTCCGCCCGGATGCACTCTGGCTCGCCGAATCCGTGGATCCCGATTTCATTGTCTTCTTAAGAAGCCGCGATCTCACTGCGCTCTCGGACAGTGAGCTCTACGACGCGTTCGACATCACCTATGACTACGATATCTACACGACGTTCAAGTCCGTCCTGACCGGCGCCGCACCGCTCGCGGATTATGCCAATGCCTTGAACCGGCAGGAATTTACCTACCCGGGCAACTACATGAAAGCGCGGTGCCTCGAAAATCATGATCGTCCGCGGGCGCATGCCCTGATTCCAAATGAGCAGGCCCTCCGGAACTGGACGGCGATGCTCTATCTTCTGAAGGGCCCCGTCATGCTCTATAACGGACAGGAGCAGGCCATGACCCATACGCCGACACTCTTCGATAAGGACACGCTACAGTGGGAAAAGACGCCGGCGATCGACCTCTCAAGCCTCATGTCAAAGTGCAAGGAGCTCCGTCAGGATCCGCTGTTCATCGATTTCACCTTCCATGCTGAGGCAAAGGGCGATGTCATGGTGATCACGGACACGGAGAACAGTATCGACCATCAGCATAAAATCCTTGGCATCTTCCCGGCGAAAGGCCAGCCGGCATCCGTGCAGGTTGACTTAGCAAACGGAAGTTATACAAATCTCCTTACAAATGAACGTGTTGATATTTATGAAAATGTACTTACCACGAGTGGAGAAGCTATCATCATTTCCAACCGATGAAATCATATTTTTCCTCTCCGAAATGACGTTAATCTAAACTGTACTTTATATTAACGTCATTTTTTACCGCAGTTTACTTTAAAAATAAACGTTAATTTAAGGTGCATTTTATATTAACATAATTCAATACGACTATTTGCGCATTCACTTTCCCTTTTTGATATGATGTATGAATTATTTTAAGCCCTAAGTGTATAAATATGTGTTATGATACTCGTGTCATTGTACGTATTACTGATAACATTCAGATTATATGTTTGAAAAACAGTGTATAGCACAAACTAAATCCTACCTTAGGAGGCGTTATGAAAAAATACGATTTCGAAACCTTACTCGATCGGCGTTGCCATGATGCGATGGCTGTCGACGCCATCGGAAATCCGAAGTATGCCGGCTTCGCGCCATCGAAACCGAAGGATGGCTACGATGTCATCCCGATGTGGGTTGCCGATATGAATTTCCCGACGGCGGATTCTGTCACGGAGGCGATCATCGCGCGTGCGAAGCATCCGGCCTTCGGCTACTTCAGTCCGAGCGGCGAATATTTCGAAGCGATCAAATACTGGCATAAACTCCGGAAGCACACGGATGACATTCCGACTGATGCAATCGGCTATGAAAATGGTGTGCTGGGTGGACTGGTGTCAGCATTGAAAGTCTATGCCGCACCGGGCGATGCCGTCCTCCTGCACAGCCCGACCTATGTAGGTTTCACAAACGCGTTATCGTCCAATGGCTACAGGATCGTCCATTCGCCGCTTCTTCGGGAAGCGGATGGCACCTGGCGCATGGACTACGACGACATGGACCGTCAGATCAAGAAGAACCATATCCACGTCGCGATCTTCTGCAACCCGCATAATCCCTGTGGCCGCGTCTGGACCCGTGACGAGATCACAAAGGCGATGGAGGTTTACGAGCGAAACGACTGCGCTGTCATCTCCGATGAAATCTGGTCCGACCTCATGATGAATGACAATGTCTACACCCCGGCACAATCGGTAAGCGACTGGGCACATGACCATGTGGTCGCGCTCTATGCACCATCGAAGACCTTTAATCTCGCCGGTCTCATCGGCTCCTACAGCATCATTTACAATAAGACTGTTCGCGAACGCGTGCAGAGTATAAGCGCGAGACTTGTCTATAACAGCATGAATGTCTTCTCTGAGCACGCCCTCATCGGCGCCTACAGTGAGGAAGGAAACAACTGGCTTACGCAGCTTCTGCCGGTGCTGTCCGATAACGTAAATCTTTCGTATGATGCAGTCAGAAATACGCTCAATGGCGTATCTACGTTCCGTACTGAAGGCACTTACATGATGTTCCTCGACTGCCACGACTATCTTGCGTCTCACAACATGACGCAGAAGGAGCTCCTTCATAAAGGCTGGGATTACGGCATCGGCTGGCAGGACGGCGGCCTCTTCCAGGCACCCGAGTCCATCCGCCTGAACCTCGCCTCCCCGACGAAACGGATCAAGGAAGCCTTCGACCGGATGGAGAAACTGGTGTTCACCGATTAACCGGATTGACTTAAAGCAAAAACATTGTGTTCAGCAGAAGTGGCCGACACGATGGCATTCAAAGGCTATCGTGTCGGCCACTTCTGCTAAGCACCATTTTTTATTTAATATCAAACGCCCTGATATACATGCGTATGCCGAATCACATATTTCGTGATCCGCACGACAGCCCACGGCGTATAGATACCAAGCGTGATGATGCAGAGAATAATCTGCAGCAGCACCATACCAAACATACCAAGTGCGGTACCATCAAATGCCATACGGTCCCTGCCGACGATCGTGTGTCTTGTCTCCCAGCGCTGGATCATGACAATCGTCCACGGCGTCGCGATACAGCAGGTTACTGTGTTAAGAATCGCTGACAGCAATCCATAACCGAAATACTCGAAGCTGTTACCATCGAACTGACCAAGTGTATCCGGCTCACCGGCATAGCAGGTATGCTGCCACATCCATCTCGTCATCGCGACATGCATAAAGAAGCTATAGATGCCGCAGGTGATCACCGTGAGAATCTCCCAAATGATATAATGTCCAAACAGCGATCCGCCCGTTCCCTTGAACTCAAGCCGCTTTCCATCGATCACAGTATGCGCCATCCGCCAGCGATATACGATAACCAGCATCCATGGTGCCGCGAGACCACAGGTCAGTCCGCTCACCAGCACAGTCAGAAGCATATATCCAAGCAGCGTAAACCCTGAACCGTCGAAATAAGACAGCTTCTGGTCAATGCCTACACCACCTGGATTTCCGGCAGCTGCACCGACCGCAGGTGCTTCTGTCTTCACTTCTGCTGCCTGTCTTTCACTCTCTGCTTCTTCCTTTTTGCCTGCTGCCTGTGCCTTCCTGATTGCTTCTTGGAAAGCCGCCTTTTCCTCTTCGGTATGCGGTTCCGTCTCGATGCCTCTGTTCAAAAGCACGACTCTTGCCATTTCCTCGAGGCCAAGTACAAAGGTAATCAGTGAAAGAAGCCACATCAGCATCCTCGACCAGTGGAAGAAAATTCCGATACAGGTAAAGCATGCGAGACACGCGCCGGCAAGCCCGATGTAGCCCCACTGTGACTGCTTCTCACGATTCGAAGAAATCGTCACGCAGGCCGCTGCTGCACCGGCAACCGATGCCGCAACAAACAGCACCCGGAGCAGGAAGGAAAGCAGCTGTACAAGCTTACCGATTCCCGGAATATAGAAAAGTCTCGTCAAGAATCCAATGATTACAGCACCGACAATCATAAAAGCAAGTGGAAGAAATGGACTGATTGCCATCAACTTCTCATAATTTTCCGGTGTCAGATAATCCTTCCAGTTCTTCTTTCCGCCTTCATCAAACGTATCATGAAGATTCGTCTTGTAGGCATTGAACTGCTCCGTAAACTGCTGATGCTTCTCCTGTGCAGTTTCTGCATCCTTCTGGAATTCATCACCGGTTTTCTGAAAGTCCTTTTTGATATCCTTCGCAGCCTGATCGATGCCATCCCCAAGCATAGAGCCGAGACGGTCGATACCGCTGCTCAGCTTATCACCAAGATTCTCCTGCTTATTTTCATCCGCCTTTACCGTATCATTCTCTGGAAGCGGTGCGCCGCAGCTCGGACAGAATTTACTGCCATCCGGCACCTTACTTCCACAATTCGGACAAAACATACCCTTACCCCTTTCGTGTTTTACAACATTCTTAAAATTGCGTGAATTTATAAAGTTTTTATAAATTCACATTCCTAAGAATAGCATATAAAACACAAATTAAAAAGCATAAGAGTAGAAAAATGTCCTCTACTATACTGAGGTCGAGCCTTCCGGTCCTGATATATCCCACGAGCTTTACGGCGAAATAAAAAAGAAGCACCGGTAGTAAGGTCACGGAGAGCGCATTGTCCCGAAACGCACCTTGCAGGTCACCATGCAGAATCGCGATGCAGGCATGCGTGATCCCGCAGCCCGGACATAAATATCCTGTAAGAAGCCGAAAAGCGCACGGAATACCATGCCCTGTGATACTGAAAACCAGCAGATCGATACCACAGAGCAGGATGAACGTGCCTATTTCAATTGTGACTGTACGTAATCTTTGCTCCATTTTTCAGTCAAAATACTCCGATTTCCAAACAAATTTTCTTTATTATATCATGTAAATCTCATGAAACATCCTCCATATCGCTGTGCAGAAACCGGTCTTTCATGCTATGATATGCTGTGCTTATGGGAGGACACGACATGGAACAGGTTCATAATTTTACAGAGGGGAAGATCTTAAAACCCCTTTTATCTTTCATGCTGCCGGTGCTGGCAGCGCTTTTCTTACAGGCGATGTACGGCGCGGTCGACCTTCTTGTGGTCGGGCACTTCGGGACGAGCGAGGATGTTTCGGGCGTATCGACCGGCTCGATGCTCCTCATGACACTCACAAACGTCGTAACGAGCTTCAGTATGGGCGTAACAGTCGCGCTCGGTCAGCAGATCGGCCGTGGCGAAACAGAAAAGGCCGGTGACACGATCGGCACCGGCATCACCTTCTTCGGCATCATCGCGATAATGCTTACGTTTTTCACGATTTTCGGGAGAAATATGCTCGCGGGTGTGATGAACGCGCCGGCGGCAGCATTTACGCAAACCACGCAGTATATCTCAATCTGTGGTGCAGGTTTCTTAGTCATCGTCGCGTATAACATCCTCGGCAGTATTTTCCGGGGACTTGGTGATTCGAAGACGCCGCTCATGGCAGTCGGTATCGCGTGCGTCGCAAATATTTTCGGAGATCTCTATTTCGTTTCCGTGCTTCATATGGGTGCGGCAGGCGCGGCTCTTGCGACGGTGCTCGCGCAGCTTCTTTCTGTGATCGTCTCGCTGGTGCTTATCAGTCGCCGGTCTCTTCCCTTTGCGTTTACGCGTCATTCGCTCCGTCCGCAGATGGAAATCGTCAAGCGGATCCTCGCGATCGGCTTCCCCATCGCACTGCAGGACTTCCTGGTCGGCATGTCCTTCCTCGTCATCATGGCGATCATCAACCGGCTCGGTGTCGATGCGAGTGCCGGCGTCGGCGTCGCGGAGAAGGTTTGCGGCTTCATCATGCTGGTACCGAGTGCATTTATGCAGTCGATGGCGGCATTCGTCGCGCAGAATATCGGCGCCGCCAAATACGACCGGTCCTATAAGACACTGTCCTATGGCATCCGGCTTTCCTTTATGTTCGGTGTGCTGATGTTTTTCCTGTCGTTCTTTCATGGTGACATCCTGTGCGGCTTCTTCACGAAGGATGCTGCCGTCATCGCACAGGCAGCCGATTACCTGAAGGCATACTCGATTGACTGTCTTCTCACCTGCTTCCTGTTCTGTTTCATCGGCTTTTACAATGGCGCCGGTGAAACACTGTTCGTCATGGCGCAGGGCATCATCGGCGCATTCTGTGTCCGCATCCCGGTTGCCTTCGCGATGTCCCGGCTCACGACCCGCCTCTTCTTCATCGGTCTCGCCACGCCCTGCTCAACCATCACGCAGATCATCCTCTGCCTCATCATGTTCCGGCGGGTGAAGAGAAAATACCACTAAACAAAATATGCAAGCATTGAGTTGCGCACAGCAGAAGCACTCTCATCAGGAGCACCATCCGGTTTTCCTGTACCGTCCGGGCCGCCGAAGCCGCCCTGGCCGCCATCGGGTCCGCCATGACCGCCACCGTCCGGGCCCATGCCCGCGGAGTGCTCATTTGCGCTTTCCGAATCATACGGGAAGGTCGTGTCGGAAAGGAAGTTGTTCAGCGACTCCTCGATCGTCTCCTTGATAAACTCATAATAGGTGCCCGCCTGATAGCGGCCGTCATCCGATTCCTCGAGCGTAAGCACCGTTCCGTCTGAATCTGTGAGACCAAGCGCATTGATATAATCCGCATAGGCTGCCGTCATATCATCAGAAATTGCCTGCTCCTCATCCGACAAACCTGACCGGGTGTTACCCATGTTCCATTCATAGGCTTCATCCGCAGAATCAAGCGAGGTGATCGGACACCAAGCCTGTGAGCCGAGCACTGCATCACTGACACCTGTCACTGCACCGATGGCTTCGAGGTAATCATCATATAGAGCGGAGTCGCCGGTCACACCCAGAAGTGCAGACTGTGCACCGCCGCCGGACATACCGAAGCTGAAGATTGCATCCGTATTGCCGGCAATGTTTCCACTGTTGTATCGAATATATCGGATCGCAGCCTTCAGATCTGTGACACCGGCCGGTGCGCCGGCATCTCTGCCGCGGCAGCTCCTTCTGGCTCGGCAGCTGTTGTTTCCGTCTCTGCTGCTTCGGTCGTCACTTCGGCAGCTGACGTTGTCGCCGCTGCTGTCGTCTCTGCCTGATTTTTGCCGCCACAGCCTGCCAAAAGCATCGCGGAAACTGTCACCACAGAAACCGGTCTCATCATTTTCTTCCACTGCATCATAGTGTTTACCCTCCTGTAACAATAACATTTGTCGTAAGTTTTATTATTACATCTCTGTAATTATGAATATTTCATCAACGCGCTTATAAAGTAATCCTCGAATCTTAAATAAAACTGAAAAAATATATTTTATTGTCTCCACTATGCACGGTATTTATAATATACTGACATTGGACAAAGGGAGTAAAAATATGAAAATTAAGAATCTGATTTTTGACGTTGATGGAACACTATGGGATTCCTCTTCTTCCGTAGCTGCGTCCTGGAATCGTGTCCTTCAGCGTTATGATGAAACGAAGCATATTCACCTGACACAGCAAGACGAATACCGCTTCATGGGACACACGATGACAGAGATTGCCGAGATGATGCTTCCGGGGCTTCCTGACGCCCGCCGTACAGAGATCATGGATGCCTGTATGGCTGATGAGAATGCTTACCTCATGTCACACCCCGGAGAATTTTATGATGGACTTTCCGATACATGGAAGGTGCTTCATCGATCCGGTAAAAATCTCTATATCGTATCCAACTGTCAGGACGGCTACATCCAGGCGATGCTGACCGGCGGACATTTCACGTACGAAGAAGCCGCTGATGGAGGTATTGTCCCAAGGGACATTCAGGACTTCGAGTGCTTCGGTAGAACCGGCAAGAAAAAAGGCGATAATATCAAGATTCTGATGGATCGAAATGGGCTTATCGCAGAGGAAACTGTTTATATCGGCGATACAGAAATGGACGAAACCGCCGCGCGCGAAGCCGGCGTCCGCTTCATCCATGCCACATACGGCTTCGGAACTGCAAAAGCCCCGGATGCCGTGATCCACGACATCCGGGAGCTGCCAAATTGTATCAAAAATCAAATTCTCTGAGTTCCGCATTTTTAATGCCGAACGTTGCAAAATCAGAATTCGAAAGATCATGAAAATAGGACTGGACGAAGCGTGCGATGCCGTTATGCGCGACGAGCAGATAGGTTTTGTCCGGTTCTTTTTTGATATCATCGATGAGATTATAGATACGCTGCGCCATACGGAACATTGATTCTCCGCCCTCGTAGCTGTCTATGAAGCTCTGCTTCGCAAGCTTGAAGTCTGCTCCATTACGCGGCGTGCCTTCCCATTTGCCGAAGTTCTGCTCTTTGAGCCTTTCTTCGATCTGAACCGGTACACCTGTGATCTTCGAAATTTCCATCGCTGTATCATACGCCCGCGAAAGAGGCGATGTCAGGATTTCATCGATATGAATCTCACCCGCATCCATCTTTTCTTTGATGAGTCTTGCCGTCTCTCTCGCCTGCTCATGCCCCTGCTCCGTCAAAGGACTATCCGTGGCGCCACAAATCTTATTCTCTACATTCCAAACCGTCTGCCCATGACGAACGAAATAAAACCTTCCCATTTGATTTTCCTTTCACTCTACATTCAGCATATCCGAATAGACACTGATAAATCTGCCAAACTCAGGTAATGTAAAATATACATAGCCATATTTATCGCCATTCAGAATACCCTTTCGGATCAGTCGCATCCTGTAAGGATTATACTGATCGGATGTCCATGCAAGTATCTCCCGGATTTCTTTATTTTTATTCGTTCTGGATTTGGAAACAGCTTCCGCCAGCTGCTGGTCCTTAGCGGATAAACCTGACCAGATTTTAATATAAGAATATTCCGATAGATAATTAAAAGCATCCGGAATCGCTTTTTGATAATCACCATCATACTGCCAGGTATAATATCCAAGCACCTGAAATGCAAAGGAATACCCCATCGTCCATTTCGCCATGGCTGCCGCATCCTCGGGTGAAAGATCAAAAATTTTCTGATAATTATCGGTAATCGTGAACTGATTGAGCGGCATCATATTGATTCTTGTCGCTCTATAAAGAAAAGTGAGATTTGGTGTATTCTGAAGCGCTTCGATATTTTCGTATAGTCCGGTCAAGAGAAGGAAGACCGGCAGCTTTTCCCGCACAAAAATCTGAAATGAACTGCAGAACGTACGAAGGTAGTCAGAAGGCATAACTTCATCAATACAAATTAAGAGCTTTTTACCATGCCCTTTAAGACTATCGAGCATTTTTTCAAGAGCCGTTTCCATATCTGCAATCGGAGCTGCGCCTGATACCTCAAGACCAAATCCAAATAAAGATAGATTGATTTTCGATGTCTGAAAAAGCCTTGCTAGTTTATCCTGACTGCTTAATTTAGCTGCAAGACTTCTCAGCATATCTGCTTCCGTGCTAAGCTCTGCTATAACAAAATCATCCTGTTTTTGAAAATATTCCGCGATTGAGGACATAAAAACTGTCTTCCCTGACCCCCTGATGCCCGTGATCATATAAACCTGCTGAGAGGGAATATCCGCTGTAAATGTATCAATGATCATTTCCGCAGAGTTCTTTCTTTGAATCAGTTGATCCGGCTCACGGCCGAAAACAAGCGTATATGGATTTTGCCTTGTTGTCCTGGTCATCAGAAACCTCACAGTTCTTCGATCGTGCTATAATTTACTGATTTTTACTACTTTTCGATAGATTTACTACTTTTTACTACTTTTCTATAGTTTTACTGGTTTTTACTACTTTGTCAAGACTTATTATTCTAATGCTTACTTCCGAAGCCCGACGGCTTCACTGAACATCAGTTGAACGTAAAATCGCTTTGAGTGTCAGAATACCAGCCTCATCTGATGCCACACGACATTGCCGTGAGTAGATTCAGACACGCCTTCATCTTTAAATCCGAACGTAGAATAATATTTCACCAATCGGTCCTTGCAGGTCAGCACGACGCCCTTTCTGTTTTCCTCCCGTGCCTGTGCGATAAGCCGTCGGATCAGCTGCCCCGCATAGCCCTTCTTCCGGGCCTCCGGCATCGTATTGACACCGAACAGCATCTGCCATGCGCCTCCAGCATCATGCATTGACGCTTTCTCATACATCTCATCCGTAAGATCCCTGATATCCGTTACAAAGCCATCCACAAAGGAGATGACTTTCCCATCCTTCTCAAGTATCCAAAAATGATCTCCATAAACCTGCACTCTGTCACGTATTTCCTCCGCCGTCGCCGCCTCCGCTGCCGGAAAGCATGCTGCCTCTACTGCCGCCAGATCTTCCACATCGGACATTTCAGCGTGACGGATGATGATTGTCTCCCGATCAGCAGCAATCTCATTAAACTTCTTTACAGCTCCAGAAATATTTTCAGATGATTCCATAGAAATTTGTCCTCCTTACCGATACATATCCTCAAGTGTCACGAGTTTAACATCACTGCTCTTCTCCAGATCTTTTAAGCCTTTTGTAAAGCCGCCCTTTGAAAATATATAGTAATGGCAGCTGTCATTAGCGGTTGTAAAATTCCCTGCATAATTCCGGATAAGCTCTAACTCATCCAGAGAAATTTCCTCATTCTTGAACTTGCAGGATCCGATGAGATAGTTCATGCCGGAAGCATTGGCATGCGCCTTTACGCCTGTCGCGACGATATCGAGCTGAATTTCCTTCTTTAATTTAGGATCAGAGCCCCACCATTCACCAATATTCTGCAATGGGAAAGGGAGCTCTGCAAAATGCCGGAGCAAGTATTCCCGACTCATATATTCAAAGGTCTGCCCCATAAAATCGTGCAAGTATCCACCGACTGCCTGATCATAAATTTTATCCATATTACCCGATGAAATCGCCATCATATTACCGGGTACAAATCGATACCAGAACCGGAAGAAATGATCCTTAATTCGATAATATACTTTATTTTTTGTTTTTCCTATTATGGGTTCTACCTTTTCTACGATACCCAGTTCCATTAAAGTATTAAGATATTTACTGCAGTTGGCTGTGGGAATATGAAGCTTAGAAGCAATATCACTGAATTTCGATGTTCCCCCTGCTATCGCCGCAATCATTGAGTTGTAAAAAGCAGGTTCTCGAAGCTCCTGCCGTAGTAAATTCTCCGGTTCTTCAAATAAGTAAGATGCACTGTCAAAAAAGTTTTCCAGAAGTGCATCTTTTACCAAACCATGTACATTCAACTTATTAATGTAGTGCGGAACACCGCCTGTAATCCCGTAAATCAGTGCATTGTCTTCTACCGAACACTCCGGATGAAATTTTGCAGCATCAAAATAATCCAATGGTTCTAGTTTTATTTGTGCGGTTCTTCTCCCAAAAAGAGGACTCTGTTCACTTAGGATTTCTTTCTCCATAAAACTCATGGACGAACCGCAAAGAATAAGGAATAAACCGGAACACTCCCAATCATGATCTAAAAGGTGCTGTAGTCTGGATGGAATGGAATCATCCGATTCACATAAATATGGCAACTCATCTATCACAAAGACCACTTTATTATTCTTTGCAATACGGGTAATCTCGGAAAATGCTTCTTCAAAGGAATGATAAACAGGTGCCGCAATACTTCCCGGATAAAGGTATTCCTGTATTGATTTAGATAAGCTTTCCAGGTTATCCTCTGCGCTTGCTCGTAATGCCGAGAAATATATTGTTCTTTTATTCTTTATAAATTCATTAATTAATGCCGTTTTCCCGACTCGGCGCCGACCATATATAACAACGCATTCACAGGAATTCCCTGCATAGCGTTTTTCTAGTGTATTTAATTCCTTCTCTCTGCACAAGAACATCTTTTCGTCTCCATTTTGTATATACACTGTTAGTCTTTATAGGTTACTGCTTTATAATATACTAACTCGTGATTCACTATCATTCAAGTTTCGACTTCAGATGTTTTATTCCCTCAATTCCGATATGCATCTTTATACTATTTGTGCTATGCCATCATACGTGGCACTTCGGAGATAGCTTCCAGCGGCTGTTATAGATGAAGTGTGCAAGGACGATATTGATCACAAAGATTGCTGCATCCACAAGCAGAAGATCAATCAGAATATGGAGATTTTCGGATGAAAGTCCGTGGGGTATTGTATCATAAAACAGGTGGTTTGAAAGGGGATTCTTGATGGAATATATTCACGTGTCTGATGTGTTAAAAGAAACCTTCGGGCAGAAAATTTACCGGCTGTCGCTGCAATCCGGTTGTTCATGTCCGAACCGGGACGGCACGCTCGGAACCGGCGGATGTACGTTCTGCTCAGAGGGAGGCTCTGGTGATTTCGCGGCGCCTCTGCTTCCGATCGATGAACAGATTCGGCTCGCGCGGAAGCGGGTGGATGCGAAGCTTCCCGCCTCGATCCCACCTGAAAGCCGAAGATATGTCGCTTATTTTCAGTCCTATACGAACACCTACGGCGATACTGCACGGCTTCGTGTTCTTTACCTCGACGTGATTCGCCGGCCTGAAATCTGTCTTCTCTCGATCGGCACACGACCGGACTGTCTCGATGATGAAAAAATCTCCATGCTTATGGAACTGAATAGAATCAAGCCGGTGTGGGTTGAGCTCGGACTTCAGACTGCGCGGGATGATATCGCAGAACACATTCTCCGTGGTTATCATACGGCTGTGTACGATGATGCATATTATAGGTTGAAGGCTGCAGGTCTTACGGTCATCACGCACGTGATCATCGGACTGCCCGGCGAAGAGCTATCGGATATGGAAGCCACTGTAAAGCATGTGGCTTCACTATATGCACCGTTTATGCAGGCTGAAGGAGGCATTGGAAATGACGGCATCAAGCTGCAGCTTCTGCATGTGCTCCGCGGAACGGCGCTTGCTTCGGAATATGAGACGCACCCCTTCCACATCATGACACTCCCGGAATATGCTAATGCCGTCGTCCGTTGCCTCACTCTCCTCCCGGAGGGCACTGTCGTCCACCGCATCACTGGTGATGGCCCGAAGCAGCTTCTTATCGCGCCACTATGGAGTGCCGATAAGAAACGCGTACTGAACTCATTGAATAAAGCGATTCGGGAAGCATAGGTCCGGTTATTGTTGGCATAACCAGAATATGGATTGACACAGCACTAATTCTGATGAAAATAAAAGCTGTCAGAAACATACGCAGATTCGGGCAATAAAAGTAAATGGGATTTATGACTCATTGTCGATTCGGAGAGGAGAAAATGATGCTTCATTTTGAAAGTGATTATATGGAGGGCTGTCATCCGGCGATTCTCAAGAAGCTGGAGGAAATCAATTATGAAAAGAATACCGGCTATGGCTTCGACAAATACTGTGCATCGGCTGCAGAGAAAATCAAGGCAGCTTGCGGAAAACCCGACGCAAAGGTGCATTTTCTGATCGGCGGAACACAGACGAACTCGACCGTGATCCGAGCACTTCTACGCCCGTCGTTCGGTGTTGTGTGTGTAGATACCGGTCACATCGCCTGGCATGAAGCGGGTGCGATCGAGGCGTCGGGACATAAGGTACTGCCGATTACCGGCGTCGATGGAAAGATCACCGCAGAGCAGCTCGACACCTATGTCCGGATGTTCTATAAGGATGAGAACTGGGAGCATGAGGTACGTCCAGGCATGGTCTATATTTCTCATCCGACTGAATGGGGCACACTCTATTCGAAGAAGGAGCTTCAAGACCTTCACGCGGTTTGTCAGAAATATAAGATTCCATTTTTTATCGATGGCGCACGTCTAGGCTACGGACTTGCTGCTTACGACACGGATGTGACGCTTCAGGATCTTGCGGACTGCTGCGATGTCTTCTACATCGGCGGAACAAAGGTCGGTGCACTGCTTGGAGAAGCTGTTGTTTTCACCGACCCGTCTCTCGAGCAGGACTTCTTCACGATCCGGAAGATGTCCGGTGCCGTGCTTGCAAAGAGCTGGATCATCGGTGTGCAGTTTGACGTGCTCTTCACCGACGATAATTACCTGAAGATTTCAAAGAACGCGATTGATACTGCGATGGCCATTAAAAAGGGCTTACTTGCAAAGGGTCTCGACATGTATCTCGACTCCCCGACGAACCAGCAGTTCTTCACCGTAACTGACGAGGAAGTGAAGCGCATCCAGACCTTCGCCGGCTATGGCTTCATGACGAAGCCGAATGAAACGCATTCCGTCATCCGCTTCTGCACAAGCTGGGCAACTGCGATGTCCGACGTCGATGCACTGATTTCACACTTCTAAATTTTATTTCGTTCAATATCAAAGCCGGAAGAAGGATTGTCACCTCTTCCGGTTTTTTAAGTATCATTATGAAGCCTTCCGGTATCCTCTACTGATGTCAACATTACGAAGGTTCACTGTCATCCGCGTAACTGGAATCTTAAGGTGCTCTATGCGACCGTATAGAATCGTGTCTGCATCCGCACCGACGAAAGGATAGCCCTTATACCAGAGAAGCTTCCTTGCAGTCGGATCTTCGAGATCCCGAATTAACTGCTGCTTCCGATAAACATAGATGAGAGAATTTCCCTTCTTGCTCTGCACTCGCTCAATATAGATATCCATCGGATTCAGCTTCGAATTGAGCACTGCGATTTCCAGCTCAAGCATTCCGACTGCAATGTCGTGGATATTAAATATGCTGCCGGTCTTAATTCCCGCTAGTGTCTGCGGTGCATATCGTAAAAGCTTCTCTGAAAGCTCGTCTGCCATCTCTTTTTCCCTCTTCTTGATTACAGCGCAGCCAGCTTCTTCCCAAGCTCCTCGCACTTCGAAAGTGCCTCCTCATCCGGAGCTTCATTTGCGATCACGCCTTCGCCATCTACGACCGTCGCACCGGCGTTCTGCATCCGCTCTGTCCAGGTTCGCATCCATTCGCCGTCGCCCCAGCCATAGGAGCCGAAAAGTGCGATCGTCTTCCCTTTTGTGAACGCTTCGACCTCTGTTACAAAAGGATCCATCTCGCTATCATCAAGCTCTTCCGCGCCCATCGCAGGACAGCCCAATGCAAACCCCGGGAGATCCTTCAACACATCCGCTGTGATATCAGATACCGCTACAACCGATGCCTCCTTCCCCGCTGCCTCAGCACCCTTTCCGACAGCCTGCGCCATCGTTTCTGTATTACCTGTCTGTGACCAGTACACTACATAAACCTTATCCATCTTTGCCCTCCAGCCTGACCGGTTTACTCCGGTATTTTTTAGTATAGTTAGTAATCGCTAACTATTATGGTTAGATTATACTAACTCTTCTTACTGGTGTCAACTACACCTTAAGGTCTGTCATCGAATATGTTCCGACTGCTACGGTCGAAATGTTATGCAGCAGTGACGATGTTGCAGGCTGAAGCACACCTGCCGCGCCAAGTGCAATCAAAGAGCCGTTGTAAGTCATGATGAACCGGTAATGCCGGTCGATCCGACGCATCATCGCCATCGAAAGCTTCCGGAGATAGACAAGCTCATGAAGTCCGCCAGTGGAAGGCGTATCAAATATTCTATCGCTTGTATTCATTCCATGAAGTGCATCTGATGAACTCGAACCCTGCTGTCCGCTGGACGAAATCGTGATATCCGAAATCTCTCGTGCAATCGCCGCGCCGTCCGACACAGCAATGCCTACATCAGCCTCTGACAGCGCCGGGGTATCGTTGATCCCGTCACCGACCATGATGACCGTTCTGCCGGCCTTATGCTCATCCTTTATGAAGCGGGCCTTATCCTCCGGCAGCACCTCTGCATGAAATTCATCGATATCGAGCTGCTTTGCAACTGCCTGCGCCGTACGGAAGCTGTCACCGGTCATCATACAGATCTTCGAGATGCCGAGGACATGCAGCGCATCCATAACGTCCTTCGCTTCCTCGCGAAGCGGATCGAAGATACAGATCACTGCAGCTAGCACACCGCCGACAGCAAGGTAAAGATGCGAGTACTCCGGTGGCAGCGCTTCGAACTTCTCCTTCTCACCCTCCGGAATCGTACACTTCTCATCCTCAAACACAAAATGATAGCTTCCGATGACGGCCTTCTCTCCGGTCTTCGTGATCGTACTGGCGATACCATGCGCGACCACATATTCTACCTTCGTATGCATCTCGCGATGCGGGATGCCTTCCTCTTCCGCCTTCCGAACGACAGCATTTGCAATCGAGTGCGGATAATGCTCCTCGAGGCAGGCCGCGATCTTCAGGGCCTGCTTCGGCTTCCAGGACCCGAAGCATTCGATCCTGACAACCTTCGGTGTCGCATGCGTGAGCGTACCGGTCTTATCAAAGACGATCGTATCCGCCTTCGCCACAGCCTCCAGGAATTTCCCGCCCTTCACCGTCATGTTATGTCCACCGGCTTCGCGGATCGCGGAAAGCACCGTGAGTGGCATAGACAGTTTCAGCGCACACGAAAAGTCCACCATCAGGAAGGACAGCGCGCGGGAAACATTACGCGTCAAAAGATAGGTGATCACTGTACCTGCAAAGCTCCATGGCACCAGCTTATCCGCAAGATGAAAGGCCTTCGTCTCGGTCGCAGATTTCAGCTTCTCGGAATCCTCGATCATCGTGACGATCTGATCGTAGCGACCATTGCCTTGTGTCTTCGTCACACGGATGATGCAGCTTCCCTCCTCGACGACAGTACCGGCATAGACCGGTGCGTCCTGTGTCTTCACAACCGGCACGGATTCTCCGGTCATCGAGGACTGATTCACCGTCATCTCACCGGATACCACGACACCATCGAGTGGGATCACATTGGACGTTCTCACGACGATCTCATCCCCGGGCTTAAGCTGCCCGATGGGTACCAGTACATCCGTGTCACCGGTATGCATCCAGACACGATCGACCTTTAGGGACATGGTCCGCGCGAGATCGTTGACCGACTTTTTATGTGTCCACTCCTCAAGCACCTCGCCGATATGAAGAAGCAACATCACAGAGCCGGCTGTACTAAAATCGCCCTGCAGCATAGATGCCGTGATCGCACTCGCATCGAGCACAGCAACCTCAAGCTTCCCACGAAGCAAACATTGGATGCCCATTCCAATAAACCGGATCGATTTCGCTATGGTCCAGATCATCTCAAGCGGTGCCGGGAAAAAGATCTTACGGAATACATAACCGATGATCGGGAACGCCAGCTTCTCCTGATATTCTTCATTAAGGAGACGTCCGGTATCCGCCGGTACCAGAGCCTTCTGCTCCTCATCATCATAATCCGCCTGCTCGAGGCATGCGAGCACATCCTTTTTTCTCCCCGGTGCAAAGAAGACGACCGCATCGGCCGTCCTCTCATACACGCTGCATTTTTTTACAGACGGGCTGCCAGATAAAAAGCTCTCCAGCACATCGGCCTGTGCCGCCGTCATCTGCGGTGTCGCAAAATGAATCCGGAGTCTGCCCGTCGATTCATGTAAAATCACATATCGCATAGTAATTAGTCTTTCTTGTCAGCCTTTGATGCAGCTTCCTTCTTCTCGTATTCCTCTACCTTAGCCTGATTCTCAGCAATGGTTGCCTTGCAGCGCTCGATCTCCTTCTTCTCGGCCTCGGCATAACGCTTGTCATTGATATCCATTGCATCCGCATAGATATCACCACAGCCCTCCTTAAAGGAAGTACCGCACTTTACGACAGAATCCTTGCCGCGAAGCACAGCTGCTGTGCATTGCGTATAAGCCTTCTTCATATCTGTACTCTTCAGAATCGCGATACCCGCTGTACCGAAAAGAACACCACCAGCGAACAGACCAAGCTTTTTCCACTCAAACATATTAAAACCTCCTTGTCATCAATAACCAAATATCATTCATTGGTTAGAATTTAGCGCATTTACAGCTAAATCATAGTTTGTTATCACTAATTACTCTTGAGATTTTAGCATTGACATAGAATGATGTAAAGTCTCTGTAAAAGAAAAGACGAAAAGACCCGGACAGCTGTCCGGGTCTTTTCGTGAACACTTGGTTTGTCTATTGATTCAGGAGATTTCCCATTATGGCACGCTTATGGTCAGGAGGACGTACCACTTTGGATTTGTTTCAGTTAGTTTTATCTAACCGATGGCTATAATATACAGAACAGTTGCTAACTTGTCAACAGGAAATTATAAAATCTATGGGATTTGAAGAATGTTTAAAGAACGCGCCGCACACATGACATATCCCGGCTGTTTCAACCTAAAAATCTGAAGGATCCGAAATCACCGCAAACTATCGAGGTACAACGACCCGATGCCCTGCTGATCAGCACTGACATGCACCTCATAGTAAAGCGTAGAGCTGCCATCACTTCTTCCATAGGACAGGGCAAAGGCAGTATCTCCTTTACCGCTCATCTCACCGGAAATATAGGTATACTTGCCATCCTTTCCGGAAGCTGCATGATCTACATGGTTTTCCGCAAAGGTAACTGTGCTTTCATCCGCATCGCGTACGGTCCAGGAAGCATCCGACTCTGTATATAGAATGATGGTGAAGGAATCTCCTTCATGAGAAACATGATAATCGCCGACACTGTAAAGAGAATCGGTAGCTGCAAGACTAACCGGTGCATAAGTCATCTCAGTATCTGTCGTGACATCCATCATCGCGGCTGCCGCTGCTGCAGTAGTCACTGCACCGGAGGTATAAGAAGGCATCTCCAGTCTGATTCCGCCACAACCCATCACCATGAGCGTGATCAGCAGAACAAAGACCGGCAGAAGAAGAATCGTAACACGAGCCATATTCTGACCTCAAATCTATCTATAAGGAAAATCCTGCAGGAAACCACAGGATTATATAAGCTGTTTCAAAATAGTAAAATCGAAGCTTACGCAAGACAAAAAGTTAAAAGTATAAGAAATGCTCCGTTTCTTACTATTACTTTACATATCATACCTTTTTTTATTCCCTTAATCAAATAAAGAATGACGATTTTCGGAAAATTTTTTTAGTCCGTCATCGTCATTCTCCATATACAAATTCTATTACTCTCTTTTTCTTGCTTTTTCCTGCAGCTCAGCCGTATTTCTCTCCCAGAACACTGCATCCGCATAACCCTGGATCGTCTGATCCGTCTCTGCCATTTCAAGTCTCTTTTCGGCCCAGACGCAGTACTGTTCATCCCGTTCGATTCCGGAAAAATGCCGGCCTAATTTCTTCGCAGTAACAAGCGTTGAACCAGACCCCGCGAAGGGATCGAAGACCATGTCGCCGGCATTGGAGCTTGCCAGAATCAGCTTCGCAAGAAGCTTCTCCGGCTTCTGTGTCGGGTGTGCGGTATTCTCCGGCATCGACCAGTACGGCACTGAAATATCATCCCAGAAATTTGACGGATAGGTGTCCCGAAAATTTCCCTGTTCTGTCTCCTGCCAGTCCTTCGGCTTCCCATCGACACGATACGGCGCGATGACCTTCCGCCGCTGCTTCACCGCATCAATATTAAACGTATATTTGCTGGAATTCGTCGCGAACCAGATGTCCTCCATCCCGTTCTTCCAGTTCCGTAGCGCCCCACGGCCCTTCTCCCTCTGCCAGGTGATCCGGTTCTGTATCATGAAATATTTCCGCAGTACTCGTTCAATGACACCACTTGACACCCAATCACAGCAGACGTAGATAGAAGCGTTTCTTTTCATCAGCCGTTTGGCTTGTACTACCCATTTTTCGGTATATTCAGCATACGCTTCATCCGAAGTTTTTTTGAATTTTCCACCATGAAACTCCTTATCCATGTTATACGGCGGATCGGCGATAAGAAGATCCACGAAATGCTCCGGCAACTTCGGCAGGACAGAAAAGCTGTCTCCACAGATCAATCTGTCCTGCAGCATCGCGATATCAATTTTTGATGGCGATGATATCTCTAGATTTAACTGTAGATTACTCGATAAAGGATCATCTCTCTTAGATTCATGCAAATCTCTCGGGGCCTCATCTCTCATTCGCTGCAGATTAAAGCAGATACAGCGCTCGAGATATGATCTTCCCTCTTCGACTGTGATATCGATCGTTTTATTTTTCGGCGCCTTCTTTTCCGGCATGATTCTGTCCTTCTTAGAAAATTATATTCGTGCGCTCATGCACTCCGTGTGTCAATGGGGACGGATTTTCAAAGTCCCATCGAACTGTTTCCAAGTATATCGAAAAACAAACAAAATTACCACGATTCATGAAAATGATAGTATGATAGGGAAAGGGTAAGAAAGGGGTTATGATGAGTGAAGAAGCGACTTTAAAAAAAGAAAATACGGCAGCGACCTGTAATGTGTGTTTTCACAGGTGTGTCTTAAAGGAAGGACAGACCGGCTTCTGCCATGCCCGTCGTAATACGCATGGTGAGATTATCCCGGTGAACTACGGCCAGGCTACATCGCTCGCCCTGGATCCGATTGAGAAAAAACCGCTGCATCGTTTTCACCCGGGCTCGAAGATTCTGTCATACGGTTCCTTCGGCTGCAATCTCCGCTGTCCCTTCTGCCAGAATTCTGACATCTCCATGTATGATCCAACTAAGGCTGCAGACGAGGCCTTTAGTGTTTTAGAAAAAAGCCATACGATTGTGCATCCGTCCGAACTGTATAGCAGCCAGTCTGCCGAACGTGCCAGCTCTCATGGCATATTTGATTATGAAGAGGGTGACAGCCGCTTTCAGCTTCTTCCGCTGAAGCTTCCCGGCTGCCGTTTCGTGTCTCCTGATGCCCTCGTATCCCTCGCAGCGTCACTCAGCGTCGAGGAAGGCAACATTGGCATCGCGTTTACGTATAATGAACCTCTGATTTCGCGGGAATACATCCGTGACGTTTCTGCCCGGAGTCATGCGATGGGACTGCTCAATGTTCTCGTCACGAACGGCACAGCTTCGCTTCCGGTTCTTCGTGAAATCCTTCCGTACATCGATGCGATGAACATCGACCTGAAGGGCATCCGGCCGTCGTATTACAGTGAAACACTTCACGGGAATCTGCAGGAAACCGAAGCCTTTATTCGGGAGGCCGTGCAGCATTGCCACGTCGAGCTGACGACACTGATCGTGCCCGGAGAAAATGATAAGGATTCGGAGATGGAAGAAATCACAGACTTTATCGTGGGGCTTTCCAAGGTTTACGGCGGGCAGTCCGGTGCCGACATCCCACTGCATGTCTCCCGGTTCTTTCCACGCTATCATATGACGGATCGCGAAGCGACTGATGTTGGCTTGGTCTATCATCTCGCAGATGTAGCGCGTCGGAAATTGCATTATGTTTATACCGGAAATTGCTGATACAGTTCAAGCCATCGGAACTTTACTGTTAACCGACAATGGCGCTAATTGTTCCGAATGACTTATCTTTTGTGAATAGATTGGAGCAGAACTATGAGTGTTTTAGCTGCTGTGATGGTGCCACATCCGCCGATCATCCTTCCGGAGATCGGCCATGGAGAGGAAAAGAAAATTCAGAAGACGACCGATGCGTATCGGGACGCGATGCAGTTTCTCGCATCGTTTCATCCGGATACAGTCGTCATCACATCGCCGCATACGGTTATGTACCGGGACTATTTTCATATCTCTCCGGGACGTTCTGCGCGCGGTGATTTCCGCCAGTTCCGTGCGCCAGAGGTAAAGCTCTTCACGTTTTATGATCAGGAATTTGTGGCGACGCTTTCGGAGCTAGCAAAGGATGCTGATATCCCGGCAGGCACGCTCGGTGAACGGGATCCGGCACTTGATCACGGGACGATGATACCCCTTCGGTTCTTTAATGAATTTGCGGATTTTGATTACCATACTGTCCGCATCGGCCTCTCGGGACTTGCCTTAAGTAAGCATTATGCGCTTGGAAAGCTGATTCAGAAAACTGCTGATATGCTGGATCGTCGTGTGTGTCTCATCGCGTCCGGTGACTTAAGTCACAAGCTGAAAAAGGACGGGCCGTACGGGCTGGATCCGGCGGGCCCGGTGTATGATGATCGGATCATGCGGACGATGGGCAGCGGGAATTTTTCCGAGCTTTTCGACTACGATGATAACTTCTGTTCGGATGCAGCGGAATGCGGACACCGGAGCTTCGTCATCATGGCGGGTGCGCTGTGTGGGTATCAGGTGGAAGCAAAGCAGTTTAGTCATGAGGATACGTTTGGGGTCGGCTATGGTGTGTGCACATACGAAGTGAAGAAAACGAATGAAGGTGTCGATGCTTTAAAGGCATGGAGGAGCCGGCAGTCAGCGAAGATTTCGGAGCAGCGTGCGAAGGAGGATGCCTATGTGCATCTTGCACGGGTGACTGTCGAACAGTTTATCCGCGGAAATGGCATGCACAGAGCGACGCCGGAGGAGCTTTCAGATCCTGCGATGTCAGCTTCTCGTGCGGGTGTCTTCGTGTCGATCCATGAGGATGGAAATCTTCGCGGCTGCATCGGTACGATCCGCCCGGCGGAGCGGAATATCGCTTCGGAGATCATCCATAACGCGATTTCTGCAGCGACGCGGGATCCGCGGTTTGATACGATCCGGGAGGATGAGCTCGATAAGCTGGAGTACTCTGTCGATGTTTTATCTCCGACGGAACGAATCAGCTCACCGGCAGAGCTCGATGTGAAAAATTACGGGGTGATCGTCTCGAAGAATGGTCTTCGTGGGCTCCTGCTGCCGAATCTCGATGGGGTCGACACGGTGGAGAAGCAGCTCCGCATCGCGAAGCAGAAGGCCGGCATCGACCCGGATGACCCGGATGTCGAACTGCAGCGCTTCCGCGTCGTGCGGCACTATTGATTTACCGGACGCGAGACTGACCGAAAGATCAGCGCAGCGGCTGCGTCAGCACAAGCTGGCGGCAAGCTGGAGGGGCGCCCTAGCTCACGCTCGAAAGTCCCGGTGTCACATCCATAATATTTACCTTTGTATTAAGCTCGAAAGCTGGCCATCTGCAAGGATGATGAGCTTCTCGGTGGCACGGGACATGGCGGTGTAAAGGCGGTGGCGGTAGAGGTCGCGGTCGGGATACTGGCGGTCGGTTACGTCGGGGAGGATGACGGTGTCGAATTCGAGACCTTTTGCGAGGCTTAGCTCCATGGCGACGATGCCGCTTTTCGGGAGGGCTTCGTGTTTTTTCATGATGTGCGGTGTCTTATCCTTCAAGGCGTTTGTCAGAAGATTCAGGCCTGTCCAATCGTTGCAGATGATTGCGGTCAGGCCGGAGGTGTGGGCATTGTCCTCAAGTACCTGAAGGAGCTTTGCGACGTACTGGTCATGATTTTCAAATGCTGCGATCTCCGGTTCGATGCCTTCGCGCTGTACGGAATGGGTCTCTACCTTGATCTCATCCGGCAGGAGGGAGAGGAACAGCTTCGTGATTTCCGGTGAGGAGCGGTAGCTGGTCATGAGGCGGAGCTCCTTTACATCGTCTTCCTTGAAAAGGCTTCGGATATCGCGGAAGGTAGCAGTGCCGCCGTAGATGGCCTGGTATTCATCGCCGAGGAACATAAAGTGCGCGGTGCGGAAATATTTGCGGAGCACCATGATCTGTGCTTCCGTATAGTCCTGTGCTTCGTCAATGATCACATATTTTGTATTCCGGTCGCTTTCTCCGGTCAGAGAGAGTCGAAGGTATGTATATTCTGCTGGTGTAAGTGTTTCATCCTTTTCCTTACCCATAAGGGCATGCCCGATCGCATCAAAATCAAGCCACGCGAATTGCCGGATCTTATCTAGCACGCCGCCAAGCTTACTTTCATAAGTGTTTTCTTCGTCGAAGATATCGCTGCCGGTTCGCTCTTCTTCCTTTTTCTGCAGGCGCTTTGCGTTGGTCTTTGCAAGCTCGAGGAGCTCCTCTACAGCGTTCTGCACAAGCCAGGCCGGGGAGCTTGTTTTTCCATATTTTCGAAGGATCTGTGTAATCTGCTTTTTATCGATGATACGCTGTCCCTTATAGCCGATGTGGTGTAGGAAGTGCTCATTGAGCACGAGCTTCGGCAGTCTTTCATCGATTTTCCGGAGCGCAGAAGCCTCTGTGATATCTGCTTCACCGAGGCTGTCGATAGACAGCGAGTAAAGAAAATCAGACCATGTCATGGTGACCGGATTCATCTCGCCCATCTCAGGCAGTACATGATCAATATACTGCTGAAAGACCGGATTCAAAGTAATAAGGCAGACCTGGTTCGGCTTCAGAGTCCGGCGCTGGCGATAGAAAAGATAGGCGATGCGCTGGAGAAGTACAGACGTCTTCCCGGAACCAGCGATGCCCTCTACGAAAAGCGCCGGGACATCGGGATAACGGATGACCTCGTTCTGCTCCTTCTGGATCGTTTCTGTAATGGATTGCATCTTGTCGGTACGCTTCCGGGTCAGCGAGTGTATCAAAAGCGGATCCTCGAGTGCAATTTTCGTATCAAAATATGCCTTGAGAACTTTCTCCTCGAGGTCAAACTGGCGTCTTAGCTTCAGCTTCACCGGAATCGTTCTATCATCGACTGTATAAGAGGTATGCCCCATTTCCTGATTATAGTAGACCTCCGCAATCGGACTTCTCCAGTCGATGATGAGCGGTGTGTGATCCTCCGAAGCCATCGCGGTCGTGCCAATGTAAAAGTCCTCTACATCGTCACTATCAGCTTCCGTCACATTCGCACCTGTGACATCATTTCTTTCATCGACAACTCTCTCATCTTCCTTTGCAATATCGTTCTTTGCAGCAGTGTCACCAGCGTCGTCATCCTCCTGGAAATCCACCGTGATCCGGGCAAAGTATGGATGCGGCAGAAGCCGGTTGATATCATCGTGCCGCTTATAAAGTGCAGCTTCACTGATATTCATCTGCTCCACCGTGCGGCTCATCGTTTCAAACTCGATGAGCGTTTCCTGCGATTCCTCAATCCCGATGAAGTCATACTGAAGATCATCACTGACAGTATTTTTCTCCTCGGCAGCTTCCTTCCGTAAGGTCTTAAGCTCCTTTTCAATTGCGGCCTTTCTCGCACTGAGCTTACCGTACACCTCCGTAAGATGCGCCTGCTCCGAAGAAAAGATCGGATCCTCTATATTTTTTGTTACTTGATTCTTCATAAAACCTCCCGTTGTCGTACGGCGGAAAATCAGTATCATTTGCAAAAACTTTACTAAATTTCGTAATTTTCAGTTTGACAGATTCAACTCCAGTTCTCGATCTGTAAGCCGTCTATATCTTGAAAATCTTTTATATTATCGGTAATCAAGGTAAAACTTTTTGCCCGCGCATGTGCCGCGATCATATGATCCCGTACATTCTGGTTTCTATCGATCTTCTTGATCGCCAGCTCTGATAATATCATGCCATATTCTTCACCAGCACTTAAATCAAAATCAAGGATAGGAATCCCGGCAAGAATCATATTTAGCGCTCTCCTGTTTTTTTCAGGATAACTGCTATGTAAAACCCCATAAAGAAGCTCAGAATAAGTCACCACAGAAATATACACATCTTTTCCGACATGCTCCGACAGTTGCTTTGCACAAGCTCCATCCGGATGACGAACTGCGAAGATCAGAATATTGGTGTCCAGAAGATACATCACGCTTTCTCCTCATCCTCTTCCACCATGAAATCCGGAGAAAGCATCTTGAGCCCTTTTTCAAATGTTTCCTTGAGTGCACTCTTCGGTGTAATAACGAGAGAATCCCCAACCTTATTGACAAACAGATCTTCATCAGGAAACCGGTATTCCTTTGGAATTCTGACCGCCTGACTGCGTCCATTCATGAAAGCCTTTGTGATATTGCCCTCCGTTGTTTTCATGGTATGTCCTTTCTTTTGTGTCAAACCAAAAATCAAATAATTTCAATCGTTTGACTTTTTCTATACCTTTTCATCATTGCATCGTTCTATGACTATTGATTTGAGTATATATCATGGTATATTATGTGTCAATGTGTGGGACTATTTTAAGGGCGGCAAGGGCGTTGCCGTAACCTGCCTCGGCTTCTTTCTCATTTTGCTGATTACTTACAATTCATAAAAATCAGGCGGAATAATCCGTTCCGAATCATTCCGCCTGATGATACAAATCAAGTTATTTCAGCTTTTCATACTCTTCAACCGCTACCGGCTCAAGCCACTCGTTGGAAGCATTCTCACCGGGGATTTCGAAGGCAAGATGCGAAAACCATGAATCTGGTGCCGCGCCGTGCCAGTGCTTCGCGCCTTCAGGGATTTCGATGATCTTATGATTTGAGTGTCAAAAGCCTGATTTTCCAGGCTTGAAACCATACATTTTGTTCCTTAACAAGTAAATATTGTTCAAAAACTGAAGCATTTCAGAAAAATCAATCTGGGAAGTGCTCCAGAGGCC
>Ga0256406_1001639_pt1 | contig 35359 bp, 31 predicted proteins | sample RumenRJG_03DNA_FD_185986 | JGI IMG/M metagenome (GOLD analysis project Ga0256406, IMG submission 185986) | Bovine rumen microbial communities from Lethbridge, Alberta, Canada - RJG_03 | ecosystem: Host-associated > Mammals > Digestive system > Stomach > Rumen | place: Canada: Alberta | collected...
TGCGGGTTCAGTCCAAGTCGGGTCGATATTCTTGAGGCCGGCCTTGCCACCGCAACCAATGAGGGAGAGGGAAGCTGCGCAGAGGAGAAGCGCTGCAAATTTTTTCATGATAAAGTCCTCCTAATGGAGATTTTTTAGAAAACGACATTGTTCTCTTGACTGCACAAGATAGGAAAAATTTGTTCTAAAATTGAGAAGTTTGGACTGAAAACAGAAATTTTTTCTGTTTTAGCGATCTTACTCGTGGCAGATCGGCAGCGGGGCGAACGGCGGTTCAAGCTCGATGCTGATCGGGCAATGGTCCGAACCCATGACATCGGAATGGATTTCGGCATTCACGATATTTGGCACCAGACCCTCGTCTACAAAGGCATAGTCAATGCGCCACCCTACGTTGCGCTTGCGGGCGCCAAAGCGGTTGGACCACCAAGAATAGCGGTCGCGTTCATCGGGATGCAGCTTGCGGAACGAATCCACGAATCCATTTTCTACATACTTGTCCATCCAGGCGCGTTCGATAGGCAAAAAGCCGCTCACGTCCTCGTTATCCTTGGGCCGTGCAATATCGATTTCCTTGTGACAAGTGTTATAGTCGCCGACAGTCACCACATGCTTGCCATCCGCCACCCAGCGCTTGCTGTTCTCGAGGAACGCATCATAAAAGCGAAGCTTGTAGTCCAGGCGGTCGTCGCCCTGGCCACCATTCGGGAAATAAATGGAATTCAGCACCCAGTCCGGGAACACGAGCTGGAGCACGCGGCCCTCTTCGTCGAATTCCTCGATGTCGAAACCGTAGTTCACACGGTCGGGTTCAATCTGCGTATAGATGCCTACCCCGCTGTAGCCTTTCTTGCGGCGGCACGGGTTCCAGTAGGCTAAGTATCCTTCGGGCTTAGCGACCTCGTCGGGAATCTGGTCCACTTCGGCACGAACTTCCTGCAAGCACAGGATATCCGGCTTCGTTGCGGCAAACCAATCCGAAAAGCCCTTCTTGAGGGCGGAGCGGAGGCCATTTACGTTCCAACTGTAAATATTCATATAAACCCAAATCTTAATCCGCGCCAAAAATACATTTTTTTACTGCACAAATGCGTAAAAACTTTTCGAATTCACCGCGAAACAGAAAACAGGCTCAAATTTAACTCAAACGGCAAAAAGGAAAAAGAAAATTTACAGACTTTATTCAAATTTTATCACAATTCTAAAGAAAAAATATGCCAAACGGAATAATAAAATTATATTTAGCATATGAAATCTTCAATTTTGTTCTTCTCTGGTATCGCTTTACTCTCCCTCCTTTCCGCCTGTGCCGGTTCAAATTCGGGCGAAAACCTGGAAGTTCCCACTAATATGCCCCCCATCTGCCGTGAAATCGACTTTGTGGAACAACCTGACATGCGTGAAATGTGCGGCGTCCGCACGGTCCGCAGCTTCGCCTATAAGAACATCCCGCAGCAGCGCTACCTGATCAAGCCGCAAGAAACTTCTATCGTCAAATCCAACGGCCAGTTGGAACTCCGTTTCCAGAACAACCTTCCGCTGTACCTGGACGGCCCGATCATCAACGAAATTGAATTCAGCCAGCAGAAGCGCCTCGAGAAGATCAAGAACACTTACGACTACCACGAGATTTACAACAAGGGCGCAGAACGCATCCGCATCTTCAAGATGGGTATCCCGACCGACAAGGGCAACACCTACGAATTCTGCTTCCGCATTCCCGAGAAGAGGGGTAACGCCCGTACGCGTAGCGTCGCTATGGGTAACCACATCGAAGCTTTGAGCTGCGCCGACTTCGACAGGCTCGTCGCCGAAAACGCGAAGACGAAGTAGCAACGTCGTCATCCTGGACCCTCGAAGGGGGGACGGGATCCAGCACTGGATTACAACTTTGAAAACGCACCCGATGGTGCGTTTTTTTCTACATTTACAGCCGAATTCGCTATGGCAGAAAGCAAGTATATTCATAACGCATTAAAGCAGGTTCACCTGGAGACTTCGTGCACGACCGTCTCCGGCTTTTCGATTTCGGGACTGGCGACCTACATCCAGCTTCCCGAGTTGGATTTCTGCATCGACATGGGCGAATGCCCGCTTTCGGCAACCTCCATCAATCACGTGTTCCTGACGCATGCACACGGCGACCATGCCCGTTGCCTGATGCGTCACCACAGCCTGCGCAAGATGATGGGCGTTGAACGCGAAAGCGTCTACTACATGCCCGAATACATTTGCGATGGAGCCCGCGACTGGATCCGTTCCGAAGCCATGTTCGAAGGCGTACCCGAAAACAAGTTCCGCTACCCCGACATCGTCCCCGTTACGGCGGGCGATATCCAGTTTCTGGAACACCGCAAGGACCTTGCATTCGAAGCATTCAACGTCAAGCATTCGATTCCTGCCATGGGCGGCACGCTGTACTATTACAAGAAGAAGCTCAAGGACGAATACCTGGGACTTTCTGCCGACGAAATTATCAAGTTGCGCACAAGCGGCACCGAAATCACCCGCGAAGTCTACGATCCGCTGGTGAGCTTTATGGGCGACTGCATGGGCGAAAGCCTCCTGGAAAACTATCGCGTATTCCAGTCCAAGGTGCTGATTACGGAATGCACCTTCCTCGCCCCCGAAGACTACGAGATGAGCCACAAGAAAGGGCACACGCACATCCGCCAGATAGCCGACGCCCTGAACCGCATGGGCGACCGCGTAGAATGCGAAAAGATTATCCTCGCGCATTTCTCGATGAAGTATTCCGAAAAATACATTCGCGAAATGATTGCGAAAGAAATCCCGGAGAGGTTTATAGATAGAATCGTAGCATTTATTTAAAAGAGACCAACCTGGATTCCCTCCCGTTGGTCGAGGATGACGCATCTATTTAAGTCATCCTGGAATGTAGCGAAGCAAAATGACGGGATCCACAGGTGAACGATTTTTTAAGAAAAAGAATATGAGCGATATCGAAAACACTGAAGAAGTTGAAAAGGAAGTCATCATTCCCGAGTTTTTCCGCGACCTGAAAGAAGACCCGGAATCGAAGGGACTGTGGCATTATGTATTCCGCACGCACGGCGACCGAAAGCCGATTGCAACGCCCGACGGACTCCCCCACAAGCTGGATTTTGAGTGGAAGGACATGTTCCCGCAAATCGCAGGCAAGGCAGACGCCCACGTGGAAGTCGAAATCGGAAGCGGCAAGGGCGGTTTCCTTTCCGAATACGCCCCCAAGCACCCGGACCTCGTAATCATGGGTAGCGAATGGGACTACACCTGGGCCAAGTTCGCCCAGCGCAAGATGGACAAGGCTGGCGCACTCGCCAACGCCACTATGCTCCGCGGAGATGTTTTCTACTTCTTGCGCGACTGCGTCAAGGACAACACCGTCGACGCATTCCACATGTATTTCCCGGACCCGTGGCCGAAAGAACGCCACCACAAGAACCGCCTCTTGCGTCCGGATTTTCTCAAGGAAGTCGCTCGCGTACTTAAGCCGGGCAAGCGCATTTTCTACTGGGGTACCGACCACCAGGAATACAACGAAGTCGCCCTCGAAGTCTTCGACAACTTTAAGGGTTGCAAGATTCTGGAACGCAACACGGCCGAACCCACCGAAGGGATCATGACCGGTTTCGAAAAGAAATACCGCAAGGAAGGCCGCCCCATTTACAGGAGCATCGTAGAATTCGAAAAATGACACTTCGTGTCAAGCTAATTTGCTAATTTATCGTCGTATGTTAAAGCACCTGTCGATTAGTGGATTTACTTTGATTGCGCAAGCGGAAGTCCCCTTCCGCGAAGGTTTTACGGCGATTACCGGCGAGACCGGCGCAGGAAAATCGGTTCTTCTTAAGGCCCTCCGCATCGTATGCGGCGACAAGGCCCAGGCATCGATGGTCCGCACCGGCGAAGAAAAGGCGGTCGTCGAGGCCACTTTCGACATTTCGAACGAACCTCAGGTGAAAAGCGTTCTCGAAGAACTAGAGCTGGACAGCGACGACGAACTCATTATCCGCCGCGAAATCCAGGAGAACGGCAAGAGCCGCGCCCGCGTGAACGGAGCGATTGTCGCACTCCCCGACTTGCAGCGTCTGGGCGAAGAACTTATCCAGATGCACGGCCAGAGCGAACAGCTCCTGCTTCGCGACACGCGTACCCACACCAAGATGCTTGACGACTTTGCAGGGAACGGCGAACTGCTCAGGGAATACGGGACGCACTGGACCCAGTGGAATAAAATCCAGGACGAAATCAGGGCGACCGAAGAACGGGCGAAAAATCTCGCCGCGCAAAAGGATTTTTTAAAATTCCAGTTCGACGAACTTTCGAAAGCAGCCCTCAAGGAAGGCGAAGAAGAAGCTCTCGAAGAAAAAGTCAACAGCGCAAGCAAGCAGGAAGCAGAAACCCGCTACCTGAACGAAATCCAGGGAATGCTCGGCGGAGAAAACGGTCTCCTGGACCAGGTGCAAATTCTCACGTCTAAGCTGCGCTCCTTGGCGACAAAGCTTCCCGACTACGAAGATTATTTGAAGTCGCTCGAAGAAGTGACCGACCCCTACGAAAGCGTCTGCAAGGACCTGCTGAGGCTCCGCCCCGCTGCGGCCATGAGTGCTGCCGATATCGACCGCGCCAACGCCCGCATCGCGGCAATCCAGAAACTCAAGCGCAAGTACCGCACCGACGTCGCGGGCCTTATCGCCCTGACCGAACAGCGCGGCGAAGAACTTTCGAGTCTCGAGAACCTGGATGCCGACCTCGAAGAACTCACAAGGCAATCCAAGAAGGCGCTCGATGCGTTGCAGGCGACAGCCCTCAAGCTGACGGCATCCCGCCAAGAAGCCGCCGCCCGCTATGACAAGGCCGTAAGCGACATCCTGCACACACTCGGCATGCCAAAGGCAATCTTTACGACCTCGATTACGATGCAGTCCCTGTCACCGAATGGCGCCGACAAGATCGAATTCACGCTCGCCCCAAACCCCGGCGAAGGTTTCAAGAGCCTACAAAAGGCGGTTTCGGGCGGCGAACTTTCCCGCGTTCTGCTTTCCATCAAGAGCGTCATGGCCGACCTCGACCGCGTCCCGCTCCTGATTTTCGATGAAGTAGACTCCGGCATCAGCGGCGAAGTCGGCAACAGCATCGGCATCGCCCTCAAGAACTTAGGCAAACACCACCAGGTGCTCACGATTACGCACCTGCACCAGGTGGCAAGTCGCGCCGTAAACCAGCTCGCCGTCAGCAAGGAAGAAATCGACGGACGCACTTACACGCATGTAAAGGAACTCGACCACGAAGGCCGAGTCGATGAACTTTCTCGCATGCTCGGCGGCGAAAGCGACACCGTTCGCGAACACGCAAGACAACTTTTAGAGGCATAAATGACAGAAGAACAGACATCCGACATCCGGCTACGCACACGCATCTGGAGCGTATTGCGCGCAGCGGTCTTTATCGCGGTCATCGTGTTTATCTGGATGGGCATGGCCAAAACCGCCTGCGCCCTGGTCGCCGTGGCTCTCATCATGGGCTGGGTTAACTTGTACCAACTCCGTTCGCAGGAAATTGAAAAGCCTTATTACCGGCTTTGGCTGAACGTAATCGATGGTTTCCTTTCATTCGCCGTGATGACAAGCATCTTCGTGCGTGATCTGCTGCAAAACGACCAGACTGAAAAGTTGCTCGCCGTTGGATGCGTATTCCTGCTCGCGCGCCTAGTCGCCCACACTCTGTTCAGCCTCGGGGTTCTCCGCGAAGGAAAGTCGCTCCCCCGCAAGCGACGCTGGAGCAAGCTTTCGAACATCGTCATCACCATTACGATGGGCGTCTACCTGCTGAACCTCGAAGATTACCAGCAGATTTGCATGGTATCCTCGATCCTCTTGATTATCGCATCGACCGTCGCTTACGCCTACTGGTACTACCGCGATCCTGCTCACCGTAAGCCGCTTTCGATTGCAAGCCAGCTCACTATGAGCCGCATCGTACTCACGCCATTCTTTTTGTGGGTATTCTTCTACGACAACGACCTCGATTACAGCAACAACAGCATCGTTTTCAAGAGCCTAGCCCTCATCATGGTGCTAGGGTTCATGCTTACCGACTTCCTCGACGGAAAACTCGCCCGCGCGATGGGCGAAGTCAGCACGCTCGGCAAGTACCTTGACCCGTTCAGCGACAAAATATCGAACATGACGATTTTTATGTGCTTTATCGCTACGGGATACGCCCCGGTGTGGATGGTCGCCCTGATTTACTTCCGCGAATCGAGTGTAGAGACGCTCCGTACGCTCGCCGCAAGCGAAGGTCTCATCATGCCGGCCCGTCGTAGCGGAAAGTGGAAAACCGCCCTGCAGGGCATTGGGATTGTCGCCATTCTCGTTGGGGCACTCAACCCTATGGAATCAATTATCCCCAATTACCAGGCTTTCTGGAACGTATTCCCGAAGGCCGTGATGGGGTGCATTACAGCGATTACCATCATTAGCGGAATCGACTATTTCGTCGCCAGCAAGCACATTCTGAAAAAATTCGTTTAGCAACCCTTGACATGGGTATTAAAAATTTCTATATATGAGCTAGCTTCGACGCGGGGTAGAGCAGTTGGTAGCTCGTCGGGCTCATAACCCGGAGGTCGCAGGTCCAAGTCCTGCCCCCGCTACTAATAAGAAATCCGTCCTTTCAAGGGCGGATTCTTTTTTTTAAATTTGAAGCATAAACTTGCGAGAAAAAATGTCACGCCTGACCGAATCTGAAGCTTTAGACTTATTCTTGAATGCACCCCTCGACGAACTCTGCGCCCGTGCAAACGCAGAAAAAGAACGTCGCCACGGCAAGTCCGTGTACTGGGTGAACAATCGCCAGATTAACTACACCAATGTGTGCGTGTTGCACTGCAAGTTCTGTGCGTTTTCAAAAATCAAGAAGGATTCCCCCACTGCCTACGACTGGGACTACGATACGATTCGAAACAAGGCAGCCGAAGCGATTGCAGGCGGAGCCCGTGAACTGCATATTGTAGGCGGACTCCATCCGGACCATCCGTTCGACTACTACATCGAAATGTTGCGCAAGCTCCGCGTGGAATTTCCGAAAGTGAACCTGAAGGCTTTTACCGCCGTAGAAATTTGCCACTTCGCGAAACTTTCGGGGCAGACGCCGCTGCAAATTATGACGACGCTGAAAGAAGCTGGCCTTGACGCACTGCCTGGCGGTGGCGCCGAAATCCTGGTGCAGGATGTTCGCGACCAAATATGCCCGGGCAAGGAAACCGGCGAGGAATGGCTGGATGTTCACCGTGCGGCCCACAAGATTGGCATTCCGACAAACGCGACGATGCTTTTCGGGCACATCGAAAAGATCGAGGACCGCATCGCCCATATGAAGATGCTTCGCGACCTGCAGGATGAAGCTCCGGGCTTTTTCGCCTTCATTCCGCTGGTGTACCACCCGGAACATAACGCGCTGCACAAGATTGTCCAGAACATCACCAGCGAAGAAGATATTCTGCGTACGGTCGCCGTCGCAAGGCTTTTCCTCGACAACTTCCCGCACATAAAGGCCTACTGGATTCAGATGGGCATCGAGACCGCGATGAAGGCGCTCCACGCCGGCGCCTCTGATTTGGACGGGACCATCATCGAAGAAAAAATCACGCACGCCGCCGGAGCCACGGTTCCCGTGGGCATGAGCCCCGAGCGCATGAAGAGCCTCATTTTGAACGAAGGCTTGGAACCGGTCGAGAGAGATGCGTTATATGAACGATTTTCTTAACGAGAATCGTTCTGAGACAAGGAGAGGCTTCGCCCCTCCTCCTAACACCTTCCTTTCCCAACCGCAAATTCGATTCTCTTAACGAGAATCTTAGTCTTTTTTTGCGACATTCGTCATATACAGCAGGATTACGCAAAGCATCGGCATTGCGTACCCGATATATGATGACACACCTGGTTTAGAGACCAAAAGGTTATAGAGCCCATGGATTGTCACGGGGATGGACAATATTCCCGCAATTCCGACGAAATAGAACGCCTTGTGCAATTTTAAGAGCTGAATGCCCTTGGCAAGCGCCACCAAGGTCGCAATGTGCATCACGCCAACCGCCAATCCGCGAACCAGCATATAGCTCAATTGATGTGTACCCGACGAAAGAAGGATGCAGCAATTTTCGAAAGTCGCAAAACCTGCGCCGATACCAACGGCGAACAGTTCTATTCTTCGGCTCGATGCTCCATAGAGGTAAATGCAGAACAAGATCAATAAAAGCTTCATGCATTCTTCGATCATCGGAGAAAGGAAAATGGAGGTATCTTCGGTACTGTAACCGGAGGTCATCTGGATAAAACCAGCGATATAGGCAGATAAAAGGCAACCGACCATACCGGCAAGGAAAGCGGAAACCAGCTGACGGGCGCTCCCCTTAATGAAAAGGAACGAAATTGCTAACGGAACAGCAATGCATATCAAGACGTTTTCTGCATTAACCATCGGCGGCAAGTTCCTTTTTCACCAAAGGGAACATCACAATCATCGCAATCGTATTTGCGAAAAAGAACACATAATAATAGACATCGGAGGACAGGAACATGGATAGTTGCGTCCACAAAAAGAAAGTTGTAGCGAGGAAAAAATCCTTACGCCGAACACTCAAGACACCAAGCCAAACCGTTACAGCAATCGTTACAGCAAAAGAAGCATAATTGAAAACATCACCTTCCATCACATATCGAGGAGTCTGCATCGACATGACCAAGGTCCCCGCCGCAGCAGCCAACCACCTCTCTTTCTGACTCAAGACTTCCCGGCTTATTAAGCCGCGCATCAAAAGCCAGAAAAGATACATGTACGGGATACCAAACAGGATATCCTGGAACCATTCTCCCGACCAGACAATCCATAGCACAATATTCACACCGATAAAGAGGATTGCAAACGCAATCTCCCCCGCCACCTTTCGCTTGTCTTTCAATATCGTATCTAGGCCTGCGCACAAAAGTAGAATCGTTGCATTTTCGGCGATTTCATTGCACGCCATCGGCATACGCGTATCCGGTTTCAAGAAATCGTATGCAATCCAGTAAAAGTTACTTAAAAGGTTACCGCTCATCGCCAAGGCAAAGAAGAACGGAAGAAGGCTCGATTTTGAGTCTATAGTCAACTTAACCGTTTTCGCAATAATGACAACCAAGATGATGGATTGGATAATGGAGGTTATGACATCCAACCTTGTTACATATCCCATGAAATCCCCATCTTTTCATATGCGGCGCGTAGAGACTCTTTTCCCCGAGCCAACAGGTTGTATGTCTGCTTTATATTCTTCTTGATGATTCGGCTGATTTGTTCCGGCTTCATTTCTTCAAAATACTGGAGATACAATGCCTGCCTATAGTCCGCATCAATGAGTTTCAACAAGCGATACAGTTGCGATTCCCTTTCGCTTTTTAGAAGTATCGCGATCGGTTGAGAGCTTGCATCCGCTTCCACATTGTTCAAGAATTCTTTTTCAAGCGAGGCAAACCAGATTTTGTGTTTCCTTAAATGGTGAAACGCCTGGTTCTTGGCGACAGCAAACAGCCATGTCTTAAAAAGCGCATCGTCGTTTTCCTTGTAGCGGGCCACTCCAGCCACCAAGGCCGCGAAAGTGTCCATCATCAGTTCTTCGGCGACATCTATATTTCGGACAAACCCGTATATAAACAGAACTAGACTTTCCCTGTATTTGCAAAAAAGAGCTTCAAGCGCCTTTTGATCCCCTAAGGTCAGAAAACGGATATACAACTGTCCGTCGTTATCGGGCATGGACCTTGTCTCCGGCCAAGAAAGCCTTATCTTTGGGGTATATTAATAACATTCGCTTGTAAAATTACTCACTAACGACTAAATATTTGTCTTACGCAACGCAATTATAGCAAAATTGTACATTACTGCTGGATACGATTATTTTTTACAAAACAAATATGAGTAAAAATTGTATATTCGCAATTAACTGATTAGAAGTAATGTCAGAACAAACCGAGAGGCGAACCGTGAAATACACAACAGAAAACGCCCTAAAAGAAATCAACAGGCGCGCGGGGATAATCCTTGAAAAACGTGAAAAAAGAATCACGAACGCTCTCGCTACGACCGCCGGCATTACTCTAATTGCTCTTTTCGCCGTCATTGGCGAATTTTCGGGTGCAGTCGTTTCTGGCTCGCAGTCCGAGTACGGCGCCTTTGTTCTATCTGCAGAAACGGGTGGTTACGCGCTCACGGCCATTCTAGGCATTATTTTAGGCGTTTGTACGACACTTGTCGTAAAACGACTTAAAAACAAATAAAAATTTCTTTACACAAATTAGCGAGTAAAAAGCACGGGGCATGCTATTAATAAGTAGCATGGTTAAAAGGCTATGCTGACATAATTGTCAAAAATGTAAAAACCATACATTTTACAAAGGAAAACAAGATCGCCATGAAAAAACTAGTGCTTTTCGTGCTCGTTTTAACAGTCTTCGCCTTGGCTGATAAGACGCACCTCATCAAAGTCACCAAGGCCGACGGAACCACCGAACGCTTTTGGGTGGAAACCATCACGAAAATAACATTCGAGGCCGACAAGAACGACTCGTCGAGCATATCGTCGATTCCCGTGGCGGCAAAAACACTTGGCGCATCTGCATCCTGGAATATCAACACATCGAGTTTGTCCGTTATTGCCCCAGAAGGCCGTTCTGCCGTCCAGATTTTTGACGCCTTGGGCAATTGCGTCTATCGTAATGCAGGTCTGGTAAAAGGCGAAAACGTCATCTATCCCAATCTGCATTCCGGATTTTATGTGGTGCACATCCAGACGGGCGCCAACCTTACAACTCTCAAAATCAACGTGAAGCAGTAGGGGGAAAAGATGAAATCGATTCAAAAAATTTCTACCCTTCTCGCCGCTTCGGCAACATTTAGCATGGCAGGCGTCATCAACGTATATACCGACGATGCCAAAAACGCAGCGGCAAGCCTGAACCTCACAACCATCGACAGCCTGACTTTTTCCGGAAAAGCGGAAAACAAGGAGATGGCCTTCTCGGGAAAGGCAAAACAAGAAGCCATCAAGCTTTCGGATATTGACCGCGTAGATTTCAAGCTCAAGGACAAGAGCAAAGAAACAATGACCGTAACAGTCGGCGAAGGCGTCTTCGCAGGTAGCCACACATTCAAGCTTTCCGAAATCAAGGACATCGAAATCATCGAAGTTGATTCCGATGACGATATGGATGACGACGGCCTGACCGACCTTGACGAAATCTACAAGTACGATACGAACCCGAACTCCGCCGATACGGATGGAGACGGTTGGAGCGACAGCGAAGAACTTGCCGACGGCATGTATTCGCCCACGAATCCGACCAAGTTCAACCCGCGTATCGCCGACGTGCCGGGACTTCGAGTGACATTGAAAAAATCGCCCAGCATCAGCCTCAACGTAACGACTTCGACGGGAACCACAACGAGCGAATCCATCACGGAAGGCACGGAAGTTTCCAAGACGAATTCTACGAGTTATGAAGAAACCCGTAGCGCGGACATGATGAACGCTTGGGAATTTTCAACGACCCATGGCTGGGAACTCGGTGATGAAAATAAATATGTTGCAAACTTCACCGCTGGTTACAACGGCAGCTACACCACTTCCACCGGCATGACCTGGAGTACATCCAAAGAAAAGAGTGTCGCCGAAAGCTACGAAAAGGCATTGTCCAAGGAAAAATCCGAAGGTAGCGAAGTGAGCGGAGCAACCCTCTGTATGCAGGTGGAACTCAAGAACTCTTCGGATATTGCATTTACCATTGAGGCATTGAAGCTGTCCGCATCAACCTTCGACATCAAGGATACTGTCACATTGAAAATTCTTGCCGACCTGAACCGCGAAGGCGACTGGAGCGATATCACGCTCAAGCCGGGTGAATCGGTCGAAGCAAATTTCTGCAACGATGACGTAAAGATTGAAAAAATCGAGGACTTGATTTACAATACGAGTTCCATCGTCCTCGGCGCCTCGTCTCAAAAAATTACCATTGACGGCGGCTCCAACGATTTCACAATCGCCTACACGAAGGTGGCTGCCAAGACCGCAGATATTACGATTGATTACGGCCCCGGTAGTGCAGGAAACCCGTCCGCAAGGTACCAGGTCGCCGCCAATTACCGTTACAATTTTGACCACAAGGGAACCGATGATCTGTATGCACAGACATCCCTTGCAGAACTATTGCGCAACGCTCACGTGAATTTCAAGCAAGATTCTGTTGAAGGCCCATCAAAGAAGAAGCTTTATGGGTTGGCATCCATTGAAGGGTACAAGTTCAGCTTGGCCGATAGCGCTATGTGGTATGTCACAATCCAGCACGCCGCAGACATCAAGAAAGGCATCAACACCATGGATCTGTACACATTCGCCCACGCCTCCTACGACCTAGAAAAGATTTTCGTAGGAGCAGGAGATGCCGTGCACATATTCTACAGCAAGGACCAGGACCATGACGGAGTTCCTCTCACAACGGAACACATGTTTGCAACGTCTGATACCACGGCGGATTCCGATGGAGACGGTCTTTCCGACTACGAAGAAATCACCGGTTGGACCAAGGGTGAATCTACCGTTAAGATTTACACAAATCCGGCAAATGAAGACACCGATGGAGACGGATTGAACGACAAGGAAGACCCCGAACCGACCAAGCGCTCTATGTTCAAGGACGCCTCCCTTTCTATGCTCCAGGTATTCGCCTCGGATCCGTCGGATGCAGGATCATCGGCTATACTGAACAAGGATTCCAAGGCACTTGCTGCCGCAGACGATTTTGACGTCACGGTACAGGCACCGTTTGCCTATATCAATGTCAAGCCCAATGCGAAAAAGGTAGCATCCGTAAAATTTACAACGGATAATAAAATGTATTACGTGCAACCGGATGCAGACGGTGTTTACACATTCCAGACACCGAACGAACTCACGATATTGCAGAATACAACAGTCAAGATCGAAGTGAAATCCGAAGACGAAGAAACCGTCAACACATACACCTTAACAATCTCTTCGACATTGGCTTCTCCGACCAACTTGAAGCTTGGGAAAAACGCTGACCGAAATCAAATCATCGTAAACTATGACCGAGCAAAGGATTCCCGCGTAAAAGGCTATGTCATTTTGCGAGGCCTAGAGTCCAATTCTTTGCCGACGAGCATTGAAAATAAAAGCAAGATAACAAACAATGGCACCTACAAGGGCTTTACCTCCTTTGTTGTTGATTCCGACAAAAGCAGCTACGCCGATAAAGTTGGCGGCGGTTCTCCTTATTACGCCTATCGCGTATACGCCTATACCTTGGAAGGAGACGATATGGTATTTTCCGAAGGTACGGAAAAGCACTCGCGCAGCGTAGGCCGAATTACACTCAAATACCAGATGAAAGACTTTGGTGGCGAGTACTATTGGATGACAGAAGCTGGAAGCGTTTCAGACATCACCACATATGTTTCTCTCCATGCCGGTAGTGATGTTGGAGCAAAGGAGCTATATAAGTGGAATGGATACGACTGGCACGCAGGAAAAACAGTTTGGTACGCCGTGATATTCCTTACCGAAAAAAGCGATGCAGATGACAGAATGCCCGACACCACCAAACATACAGCAAGTATTGACAGCGAAGGCCTGTACCTGAACTTCAAGGCTATAGCTGACAGAAATGGCTATACCAAAACCGCGATACAGGGAATCCGTTGGGAATATTCCAAAATGGCGGATGTCCTGAAGAAGGGTGGCACGGGAACCGGTAAAGACGGTGACGCCCCCAAAAAAGGCGTGACAAAATACATTGTTGGGCAGAGCGGCATTGAGTACGATGGCTCAAACGACGAATGCCCACAAACCACCTGCGGCGATGCCCCCCATACCGGTTACAAATTCTGGTTTGACTACAACTGGGTAGACGACAACGATACCTATTAAACCGTTTCAATAAATTCAGGAAGCCCCCTCCACACTGGGGGCTTTTTTGAGGTTAGAATGATCCATGGGCACATTGTTCCAGGAGTTGTTTTGGGACTACTTTGGGGATTCGCTTTTGCAACGAATTTTCCCTCGGCGGTAGACAACTCTGCAACACCTTATTTTTTCCGGGGTTACGATCAGGGTGAATCCGGTGCGTGCGCATCGGTTTCCCGCATCACCATGTCACTCGGATATGAACGGAACGCCTACTACAGAGTCCCTGCGGATTCCTCGAACCTTTTGCCGGCATATTTTACGTGGCAAGTCGTAGCATCCGGGCACGCATCCGAGGCCCTGCTTGCGCAAAAGGTAGGGGTTCCCGATGCAGCAACCTACGGAGGAATTCTTTATTCCAACACCTACGGAAAATCTTCGAGCAATGTCGCCGAAGATTACGGCTGGATGCAAGGGTATTCGCGTTGGTACGCCGCAATGCACAATCGAATCGACAGCGTGACTTTTGTTTCACTTGCAACCTCCGAAGGGCGCGATTCACTCAAGGGATGGCTCTACAACCATTGGGACGATACAACTTTTGCTGCAGGCGGAGTTGCCGCAGCAAGTTTCGATATCGATTCCTGGACACTGGATACAATCAAGGTCAAGGATGAGCCCTGGATTGTCGCCACGTCGCTCCCAGGAGCAACAAACCACTCGGTGACGATTGTTGGTTACGACGACAGCATTTGCCTCGGTGAAAATTGCGGTGTATGGATTGTTCAGAACAGTTGGGGCCTTTCCTTCGGGAATGAGGGACGATTCCTCGTGCCGTACAGCGTCTATGCGGAAAGCCGCTCCCCTGTCGTAGAAGTTCTGCACTTACGCAAAGACTATACTCCAAAACGTACCATAAAAGTCCGCATGTCTTACGGGAATCGCTCAAAAATCAAGCTCTCTATAGGCGTTTCACAGGATACTTCTGCAAATACACCATCGAAAACGGAATATCTGTACCATTTCCGAAACGACGGATTTAAGGGGCCGATGCTTGGGACATGGAAAGATGGCGTGCATTCAGAAGAAATGGAATTCGGCTATGACCTTACGGATATTTCTTCGGGCTACGACTTGAGAAAACCGTTGAAGTATTTCTTTACCATTCAGAGGGACGATTACGAAGACGAAGGGACACTTTCTTTCTTAAGCATCAAGGATTATGTCCATGATAGCCTGGTGCAGGAACTTGTCGTTAACGACGATACCGTGAAGCTTTCGGACCAAGGACGTTATGAATGGGCTTTTGTCATGCCGGGAAATTCAGATGCAGCCGTAGACTATGTTTTGAGCGGTTCCTACACCTTTGAAGACCTTCCTTCTACAGACGCCAAAAGTTCAATTCAAAATCTCCGCGACGGGAATCCTTCTACCGTTTGGAAATCTACAAACGTCAACTCTTTCCCGACAGAATTTTTAGTTTCAACCGAAACAGAAACCTTCGGGCTCATGTACCAAGGCGACGAGATGTCTGACGGATTCCTGCATAACTTTACGATTTCGGGAACAACAGACGGTGAAGAATTCCAGGAGCTTGCTACGGGAGCATTTAAGGAAGATGAGGCTCCGCAGTATGTGTTTTGGAAGCAGGGAAAATACACCCAGCTCAAGATAGAGATCGATGACTTGTGGCCGTCATCGGATAACTCCATACATATTGCAGAACTGATGTTGGTCGTGCCGCCGGATTCCACTCCGTTCGAGACAATCACAATGGATGGACTTGTCGCAGGCGGTCTCCCAGATGCAGACTATCCGCTCTTGCCACTCAACACAGATTCAACGGGTGCGGGAAAATCAAGCTTCACAAATTTTGGGGATAAATGCCGAGGAAACACTAGGCAAAGCACGGCGAAAGCATTCATTCGCAACCATGAAGTCTTGATTTACAAGGATGACAAAATATTCCGCATAAACGGAGTTCAATAAAAAAAGGCCGCGATTGAATCGCGGTCTTTTTTAATGGCGCGTAGCGCGTGATTACTTCACAGAAGCAGTCAGCAACTTCGTAATCGCGGACACGTATTCAGCCGGGTTGGGGAGCGGAGAACCTTCGGCGAGCAAAGCCTGGCCGTAGAGGGCCTTCGGCCAGTCGCCCAAATCTTCCTTCGCTTCGACCTTCTTCTTGAGCATTTCGCAAATCGGGTGCGTCGGGTTGATTTCCAGGATACGCTTGGACTTCGGCAAGTTCTTCTGGCCCATGGCCTTCATCATGCGTTCCATCTGGGCGCTCATGGCGTCTTCGCTGGTCACGAGGCAGCAGGGGCTATCCTTCAGGCGGCTGGACACGCGGACTTCCTTGATGTCTTCGTCCAAGACCTTCTGCAGGTTTTCGCAGAGTCCCTTGAAGATTCCCTTGTTGGCCTCTTCGGCCTTCTTTTCGTCTTCGGTCTTTTCGAAGTCCACGTCGCCGCGGGCGATGTCGTGGAATTTCTTGTCGCCGAATTCGGTGAGGCTAGACATCATGAATTCGTCGATACCATCGCTCATGAGCAACACTTCGTAGCCCTTGGCCTTGAAGGCTTCGAGCATCGGGTTGCTCTTCACGGCATTCTTGTCGCCGATGAGGTAGTAGATTTCCTTCTGGCCTTCGGGCATGCGCTTCACGTATTCGTCGAGGCCCACGAGAGCATCGCCTTCGGTCTTGGTGCTTTCGAAACGGAGCAACTTCTTGAGTTCGTCAAGATGCTCCCAGTTCATGTAGAAGCCTTCCTTCAAGACCATGCCGAGTTCGCGCCACCAGGCGTTGTACTTGGCGGCATCCTTGTCGGCCATGTTCTGCAAGGTGTCGAGCACCTTCTTGATGACATGCTTACGGATGTTGGTGATGATCTTGTTGTTCTGCAAGATTTCACGGGACACGTTCAGCGGCAAGTCTTCGGAATCGACCACGCCGCGCACGAAGCGCAACCACGGCGGCAGCAAGTCCTTGCAGTCGTCCATGATAAAGACCTTCTTCACGTAGAGCTTGAGGCCGTGCAGAGCGTCATTGTGCCAAATGTTGAACGGAGCCTTCGACGGAATGTACACGAGGCTCCAGAATTCCTGGGAACCTTCGGCGTGGCTGTGGCTCCAGGCGGCCGGTTCGTCGGCTTCGTGGCTGATGACGTTGTAGAAATCCTTGTACTGTTCTTCGGTGACTTCCTTTTCGCTCTGGCGCCACAAAGCGGTCTTTTCGTTCAAACGTTCTTCGGGCTTTTCTTCGATTTCGCCCTTGTCGTTCTTGGTCGGCTCCGGGTGGAAGTAGATGCCGTAGCTCACGAAGCCGCTGTACTTCTGGACGATGTCCTTGATCTTCCATTCGCTGGCAAAGTCGACCGCGTCTTCGTCGTCCTTGAGGTAAAGCGTAATCTTGGTGCCCACCTTGTCGCGCGGGGCTTCGGAAATCTCGAAGTCGCCAGTGCCTTCGGAAGACCACAGGTAACCCTGAGTTTCGCCGGCCTTAAGGGTCAACACTTCGACCTTCTTTGCGACCATGAACACGGAGTAGAAACCCACACCGAACTGGCCAATCAGATCGACGCTGCCCTTGTCGCCTTCCTTCAAATTCTTGATGAAGTTCTTGGTGCCGCTACGGGCGATGGTTCCCAGGCAGTTGATCAAGTCTTCCTTGTTCATGCCGATACCGTTGTCTTCGACAACGATGCGCTTGCCTTCCTTGTTCACCGAGATGTCGATGCGGAGCTGCGTGCCCTGCGGCAAGAGTTCTGCGTTCGAAAGCGAGAGGAAACGGCGCTTGTCAAGTGCGTCCGCCGCATTCGAAACGAGCTCGCGGAGGAAGATTTCCTTGTTGCTGTAAAGGGAGTTGATCATCAAGTTCAGCATGTCGCGAACTTCGGTCTGGAATTCCATCTTCTCTGTTGCCATATAGATCTCCTATTTGGGTCGCACTTCGTGCTTTGAGGTCGCTGCGCTTTGGGGTCGGGGCTTTGCCCCTTTGAGGTTTGGGCAGCGAAATGCTCTATTCGCGAAGGCTTGATGTTTAATTTTCGAGCGGTCTAGGCCACTATAATGTTTCAAAATGAAACAATTTAGCAGTCCTACCTTGTTTTCGCACTAATAAATGCAAGAACTGTGCCAATAAAAGACCGTTCGGCATAAAAGAAAAAGGGGCTCGATTTGAGCCCCGACATCCAAATCGCTTTCGCAATCTTACTTGATAAAGATCAGTCCGAAGATACCCACGGCCCATACGTACCAGGCGAAGTGCTGGAACTTGCCCTTCTGCAAGAAGGTCATAAGCCACTTGAGGGCGATAATGCCAAAGATAAAGGACACGACCATGCCCACCAGAAGTTCGGGGGTAAAGCCACCTGCAGTAGCACACTTCATCGCCTTTTCAGAAATGGCCTGCGCCTGTTCCGGTGTCGCCGCATTGTCTAGCGCAAGCTTGACACTTTCACCGGTCATCGACTGACATTTGATCCACTTGATGCAGTCGAGGAGAGCGGCACCTCCCACGGCAGGGATACTCATCAGGAAGCTGAATTCACCCGCGTACTTGCGGTTCACGCCCATGAACATCATCGCGCTAATGGTAGAGCCGCTGCGGCTGATACCCGGAATGCAGGCAATGCCCTGAACAACGCCCGTCACCAACGCACGCCACCAGTTCATCTTGACGCCTTCGTTATCCGGATGTTTGGCACCGGTCGCGCCCCACTGCGAGGTAAACAGGAGCAAGCCCGTAAAGAGTTCCGCCACGCACACGGCGCGCGGATTTTCAAACAGGCCTTCGAGCAAGTCCTTGAAGCCGAGGCCGATGAGCGCCGTCGGGATGCTCGCGAGAATGATGTAGCCCGCTTCGCGGAGCTGTTCAGGATTCCTGCGGATACAGCCTACGATGATGTCGGTAATCTTCTTGTGGAACACAACGAAGATGGACAGCAAGGTGCCCGCGTGGAGCATGATATCGAAGAACATGCCCGCTTCGTTCATGCCTAAAAGTTCGTGTCCGATAACGAGGTGACCGGAGCTGGAGATGGGGAGAAATTCGGCGAGGCCCTGCAAGAGGCCGAGAATAATAGATTCAATCATAGTAGGGTAAATGTAGTAAATAGGTAACGGGCTCGGGCTACGCCCTCTGAGGTTTGAGCACGGCACTTCGTGCCTTTGAGGCTTTAATAATCGCGCCTTTGGCGCCAATTCATAGCTCAAAGCGAGTTTACGAGCGACCTCATGCCTCATACCTCACAACCTTTTACTATTTTCCATAGCATGGCTCGTAAATTTCTTCTCTGCTTTCACGATTTCAGCGTCTGGAATTACCAGAAGGTGACCCCGATCCTTGAAACACTCAAGGACCTTGCCGGAGCGCCGTTCAGCATACTGGTCATCCCCGATACCGAGACCGCCCCTTCGGACACCGTCCGGGATTTCCGAGCCACACTCGCCCAGCTAAAATCGGAAGGGTTCGAGCTCGCGCTCCACGGCTATAAGCACAAGGCGGAATTCAGCCAGGGCCGCAGCTACGTCGGACTCATCGCCATGAACCTCACCCAAGGCGAAGCGGAATTCGCAGGCCTCAGCGAGTTCGAATCCAGCAGACTCCTGCACGCAGGACTTGACGCCTGGGAAAAGCTTTTTGACAAACCCGAAAAGCCCACCGCATTCATTCCGCCAACCTGGTACAGCAACAAGTTCCTGGCCACGCAAGTCCACGCCGAAAAGATGCTCTACGAAGACAGGTTCGCAATCGTGACCTCTCGCGGCAAGCGTTACGCCTCGCCCGTCGCAAGCTTTGCAGGCATTCCCGATTTCATGACGAAGGCCGCCTTCAAGTTCGGCGACATCGTCCTAAAAATTCCCGTGGGACTCCCCCGCATCGCCCTACATCCGGTGGACTTTCCCCAGCACGAAGTTCAAATCAAGAACCTCATCCGCACAGCCCTCGGTTGCGGAAGAAGGCTCACGCAATACAAGGACCTGTAATCAAGGACTTTATCAGCAAATAGAAAAACCGGCTGCGTAAGCAACCGGTTTTCAAATTTCAAGCGAGACTTGATTACTTCACCTGGAAGTAGTAGGTCTGCAGGGTCTTGCCATCCTGGGAAAGCTGGACAATCTGCTTACCCTTCGGGAGGTTGCCCGTCACCTGGAACAGGTTTTCAGCCTTGTATTCCACGTTCAGAGTCGTGCCCTTGGCCTTGTCTACAAAGAGACCGGTCTTTTCGTCGGCACCGAAGCCCTGGCAGTCAGCATGGTCAGCCACCTTGCCTTCGACAGCAGGATAGGTCGTAGCAACGAGCGGAGAAGTCACGGAGCTTGCATTCACGAAGAACACGTTGAGCGCTGCGTCCACAGCCAGCGGAGCCGGGAGATTAGAAACCTTGGCGGCACCCTTAGCAGCCTTCTTCTTCTTATCGGCCTTCTTGCCCGGAACCTTGCCAGCATCGGTATTGATGGGCATGGTCAAACGGTAACCGGCAACAGATTCGTTGCAGCTCGTGGAGTACACGACCCACTGGTTATCGATCTTTTCAGGACCTTCAGTCGTGCCGCTCTTGTAGAGACCCGGCTTGATCTGGTCGCTGTATTCGTACAGAGTCACAGAGAGGTTCGGGTTCTTTTCGTCGGTCGTAATCTTCTGCTGGCCAAGAATATACTTGGAACGGCGAGCCTTGATCAGGTAGCTGCCAACGGGAACCTTTTCAAACTTGAACTTACCCTGCTGAAGGTCGCCCTTGTAGGGGTACTTCGGGTTCTGCGTACCGAAGATGGTAGAATCCATCCAGACGGTCGGCATTTCAACGGCCTTGCCAGTAAACGGATCGAGGACGACACCTTCGATGGTGCCGGTCTTCTGGCAACCGGTCATAGCCATGGCCACGAGAGCGGCTGCACCAATAAAGAGTTGCTTCTTCATGAGAATCCTTTTGAAAAAAAAGGCCCCCTTCACTTAAGCAGGGAGCCCCATTTGAATTTAATTATTCGGCGTCTTCAGCCTTGGCCGGCGCAGCCTTGCGGGTCTTGCGCTTTGCACCAGTGATGTTGCCAGCGAAACGCTTGTTGAAGCGATCGATACGGCCAGCCGTATCCACGCGATGCTGCTTGCCCGTCCAGAACGGATGGGTATCAGCCGTAATTTCAAGAGAAATTACGCTATATTCAACACCATCGATAGTCTTCTTTTCGGCGGAAGACTTCGTGGAGCGGGTGATGTATTCTTTACCCGTATTCGCATCGACGAACACGACCGGTTGATAGTTAGGGTGGATACCTTCTTTCATTTTTAAACTTCCTATTGAAGCAGTTAATTTTGAGAGCCTAAATTTAGAAGAATTCGGCCATTTTGGCAAGGGAAATAGTATTTTTGGGAGCATGAACAGAATTTTTAAGGCATTTTTTACAGTCATTCCCGCACTTTTGGTGGGCTGCGGCAACGATAGCCCCGTCGCAAAGATTATCGTCACCGACCAGAAAATGCCCCTTATCGAATGGCCCGACAGCTCCTACGTCGCCAGTCTAGATTCCATTTTGGCGCTGGAACCTATCAAGAAGACCGCCGAAACCGACGCAAAAATCAACATGAACGTATTCGACGCGCCCCTGTTCAAGCTCCCCGGAACAGCTTCCGCCGCCAAGGGATCCAAAAACCAGAAGACGAACCTCGCAGGCAAGTCCGCGGGCACAAGACAAGCTAACGCCGCCAAGCCGGCCGACACCAGCGCCGAAGCATTCGCAGACCGTTTCTCCACAGCCCTTTCCAAGCTGCAGTCCGATCCCTCTAACGCAAGCCTATACAAGACCGTTACCGCAAACGAAGGCGACGACCTGTTCAAGCTGTTAAAGCGCACCTACGGAGCCGGAGTCCAAGGACTCCCCCGCTTCTACGTTCTCTCGGCCCTACAATCAGTAAACGCCGGCGTCGTGCTGGAGCACTTGAACGCCGGCGACAAAGTCAGAGTACCGAAACTTTAATTATTAAAGCACACCCTTGCTGCTAGGAATGCCTTTCACATTCCTGCTCGGAGCAATCGCCATAGCGACTGCGCGGGCAAAGGCCTTGAAAATCGATTCCAGGCAATGGTGGTTATCGTTACCGTAGAACAATTCCACATGCAAGTTCATGCGGGCGTTTTCGCAAAGGCTCTTGAAAAAGTGTTCGAACATCGAAGCTTCGATACCGCCAGCCATGGCAGCCGGGAGTTTCACGTTCCACACAAAACCAATGCGGTTGCTAAAGTCAATGCATACACGGCTCAGGGCTTCGTCCATCGGAACGAAGTAGAAACCATAGCGTTCAATCCCTTTCTTGTCGCCAAGGCATTCCACCAAAGCCTGTCCCAGCACAATGGCAATGTCTTCCATGCTATGGTGCATATCGACATAGACATCACCCTTGCAAGTCAAATCCAGGTGGATACCACCGTGAATCTGGAACAAATTAAGCATATGGTCCAAAAAACCGTTACCGGAATCAATCTTACCGGGAGTAGAATCATCCAGGTTGAGAGAGAGGGTAATATCGGTTTCGCCAGTCTTGCGAGAGAGATTCGTGCTACGCATATAGAACCTTTACTTTACGATTTTGCCACCGTACACGCGGAAGCGCGTCACGCGGCCAAACTTCATTTCGGGCAGCGGAGTTTCTACACCGTTCAAGAGCATCTTGGCAATAGCCGTCGGATCTCCAATGGTTACACACAAGGTATCGCTGGTATTATAAACCATGCGGACTCCAGCTCTAGAAATATTCGCTTCCTTCAGGAATTCATTTGCATCTTCGCGACGCTTGAGGCCCACCCAAGAGAGGGATTCGCCGGAACCGATCAACACGAAATTCGTCTTGTTGGTTTTCGGAGCGTCCTTATCGGCAGCCTTTTCATCTTTCTTGGAATCAGACGAAATGAAAATCGTTGCAGAAGCAGGCAAATCAGACTTCTTCACCGCTTCGTCTACGACAGCCTGACTAACGGTAGCATCACTCTGCTTGGCAGAGGAATCCTTCGCCGAAGAATCCTTGGCAGCCGTAGAATCGGCCGCAGCCAACGAATCCACCGGAACAGCTTCTGCGCCATCGGGAATTTCCTGGGAACCGACAGATTCTTCTTGTGCAGCCGGAGTCTTTTCTGCCGGCTGAGAATCCTGGGTCTGTTTCAAGGCGATAGATTCCAAATCCAAGAAATGAGATGCGACTAGGAATGCCAGTACGAGAAGCAAAATCACAACCGGCACGGCATAGCTTTTCTTTTTGATTTCGCCTTCTTTCAAAGGAGAAAGCTTTATTTCGCTGGAAGACTTTTCAAAGACAGGTTCTGCAGTGCCACCACATTCAATGCTATAAGCCCTCAGCACCTCATCCGCATCCAAATTCAATTTATTACTAATCGAGCGCAAGTAACCGCGCACATAGGCAGCAACCGGGAAAACTTTCCAGTCATCTGCTTCAATAGCCTTGATATACTGAACACCAAGCTTAATCGCATCAGCAAGTTCTTCAACAGTCATCCTGCGACTTTCGCGGACTCTTGCAATAAATTGGCCAAGTTTCTCATCGGGCCTTTTTTCTTCTGTCGGGTTCGACATTATACCTCTACCTCTAAATCAGCCAACATCTGGAGCATTCGCGCTACAGGCAACCCCACCACGTTGTAATAACACCCCCGAATTTCCTTGATAAGCCTTGCGCCTCCGGTCTGAATTCCATAAGCGCCAGCCTTGTCCATCGGGTCCTTAGAATTTACATAATTTTCAAGTTCTTGGCCGGAGCAGTTTCTAAAAACCACCTCCGTTTCCTCACATTCCGCTTTGATAATTTGTCCGCCATGAGCTATGGCTACGCCGGTAATTACTTTGTGCGATCTTCCATTTAAGCTTCTCAGCATTTCTAGGGCTTCCGCCTCGGTGTGGGGCTTACCCAAGGGTTTACCATCCAAAAATACTAGGGTGTCAAAGCCCAGCACAATCTCCGACGGCATTTTGCGAGAAACAGCCAAGGCCTTTATAGAAGCATTTTCTTTCGGAAAATCGAGGGGATTTGTCGAAGTAGGCTTTTCTTCTTCGTTGGAAACCACCACTTCGAAATTCACGCCGATCAGCTGCAGGATTTCCCTGCGTCGCGGCGAACCGCTCGCCAAAATCACTTTTGTTTTTCCCATCTCACACCTCTCATTTCACACTACACATTGTTAATTCGTTTCCGTACTACCCGCATTCAGCTTGATATCCGGCAAATCCCTCACATAGATCGAGAAGCTCCAACCGGCAGCAGGCCCGGTAGGCGTCCAGCTAAAGTCAAGTTGCCAGCAATGCAGCACACGGTTAAAGGTAAAGCTATGGGTCACGAAACGACCTTCATTGTAGTTGTAACGGGTGCTGTAAGTCATTTCCCAGTTCTTGGTGGGTTGCAAGCTAGCACTGATGCCCGTAGAATGCGTCACCTGATCCTGGAACAAGTCGCGGGCCACGCGGGAACTGCTGAAGCTATAGCTGTAGTCAAACCCGAAGGTCCACTTGAGCATTTCGTACTTGCCCATCTGCGAAGGCAAGCCGCCATTAAATTCGCCACTCCAGTTAAAGCGCTTCGAGAAATCGTAGCCCCAGTAAGTAAGTTCCGGCACCTGCACCTTATTCGGTTCTTCAGTAAACTTGTGATAAACGCTGTGACGGGTATTGATGGTGAATAGGTAATCCGGCAGAATCTGGAAACCGAAAGAAGACGTAATATCCGAGAAGTTCAAGGAATCTGCAGCAAAGTTATAGGATACATTATGGCGAGTCGTCAAGAGACGCCTAGTACCATACTGGTCTTCTACCGCGCGACCATCTTCGCCCTTGGTCGTATCGGCAGCATGCCCCACCACCTTCAGGTACTTGATATCAAAGTCGTTGTTAAGGCCGAAACCAACTGTTTTCTGCTTGATCTGGTAAGGCGTTTGACCCAAAAGCGGATGAGGCGCAAACTTTTTCACCGTATCGATTTCAGGAGCGTAGGTATAAGAAACGCTTGGAGAAAGCACATGGCGGGCTCCGGTAAAACGCCCTATTTCGGGCACCCAGATTCCGTACAACTTAGTATCGGCCGTAATGCTGTAATTGTGGTTATAGGCCACCTGACCATATTCATCATGTTCCGGATCCAGGCTCATGTATCGCTTGCGGTACTTCAGGGAATCTTCGGGGTTAATCCAACCTGTTCCAGTCCAGTAACCCGTAAAGCTTGCACGCGGAGTCAAGTTGATTACATCGAAAATAGAGGTGGAATAATCCAAGGAGTAGGTACCCGTATAACCCACGTATTCCGCCGTCGTATCCACCGCATTCACCGTATCGCGGGCACGCTTGGTGTAATAGTTGAAGCGGTTGTTAAAGTTGTAGTTGAACTTTTCCAGATAGCTTATAAAGGATCCATCTTCGTAAGCTTCTTCGTCTTCATCCAGTTCGAAGGTAAAGAGCTGTCCACTCATGCGGTACTGGATATCCGGAATTTCGCGTTCCATCATGTCCGTAACCAAGTTATGGTTCTGACGGGCCTTCACCGTAAGGCTCTTGTTGGTTCCGAAACGGCCAGAATAAGTCAACTGTGCATTGGCCTGCTGGTTCAAGATGGTTTCCGCATCGAGAGCCTTATCTTTACGGATACTCTGGCTAGAAACAAAGGAGCCGGAGCCACTCAAGGTCTGCTTGCCATCAGGAGTCAGATTCTGGTTGTGGGTAAAGCGAATATCGTAGCCGCTATTGGCCATATCGAATTCTTCGAGATACGCCGTATAAGACACATTTCCGTCCAGTACGTAGCGTTTCTTGTAACGCACTTCCCCCGTCAAGGTAGAACGTTCGAAACGAGCCTCATCACCTTCGATAATGTCTCCCTTGAGCGTTGCATCCCAATAGTCGTTTGCGGCATAATAGAAGCCAAGATTACTCATGTAATAACCCTGCTTCTGGTCGCCACCGAACTTGGGAGTCAAAAGACCCGACTTACGTCCACTCTTCAACGGAGCCACGATCATAGGCAGCACCGCCACAGGCACATCGGCAATATTCAGCACCACCGGACGCGCGGTAATCGTCTCTTTAGGCTTCACCACCATGCGCCGTCCGTAGAAATAGAAGTGCTGGTGAGTGGAATCGTTACAGGTACTGAAGTCGCCACGGGCAATCTGAATTCTCTGGTCCGGCAGCCTGCGCACTTCCATGCCGTTCAGCTGCTGGTTGTCTTGATAAGTCGTAGCGTAATAGATTTCGCCAATGCGACTTTTCATATTGTACTTGAGCCGCATACCCGAAAGGGAGGGGTTCTTGGTTTCGCGCAATATGGGGTCGCCTGTAGCCGCCAAAATGCTGTTTTCCTGATCGAACAAAATGGTGTCCGCATCCAGGGTTGCAGAGCGGTACTTGAGCTGGGCGCTGTTATTCAGGTTAAAGGTGGACTTGTCCACATCGTAAACCAAGTCCACTGCACGGTATTCAATGGTATCTACACCGGTCGTGTCATTCATCCAATCCACTTCGGTGGTATCTTCTTCGACCTGTTCCCGTTCTTCCAGTTCAAAACGAGTCATCTCCTGGCCGAAAGCGGTCGGAGCGGCGATGGCAAAAATCCATAATGCCAAAAAAGCCCACAGAAGACGATGGGTTCTAGATAAAATCACGTCGCGGCAAATATAGGAAATTAAGGCTCCGACGACACACCTTTGCAAGCCGAAGGCAAAGCAATCCAAATCAAATAGAAAAAGGACTCCCCGCTTCAGGTTCGGCAATACAAAAAAGGAGCCCGAAGGCTCCTTATTAATTTGTTGTAATTCCTTTGATTACTTCAACACGGCGTTCTTGCCAGAGACAGAACCGTTATGGTCGATACGGACAAGATAACGACCGCTGGGGATATTTTCGCCATTCCAGCGAAGCGTATTGAAGCCCGGCTGAGCATTTTCGGCACGGAGCGTTGCCACTTCGGCACCATCGGAATTCAAGATGGTAACAATCGCAGTACCGGCAGACTTGAGGTCAAAGCTGATAGCCTTGCGGGTAAAGCCCTTGAGCTTTGCAGAAGCCGGCTTAACGCCACTGTTCATCTTCGGGGACGGAGCGAATTCGTTCACGCGTTCCACATAAATGCCGTTCAAGTTCGTGGCCTTCACCTTGGCATCAGAAGCAACCAGCGAGCCCTGTTGGAGCACAGCCACCAACTGCTTATTGTTGCTTTCAGTTGCGCTAGCGTAAGTTTCAAGTTCCTGGGCATTGAATTCAGCCTTGTTGTACCAGGATTCCACCTTGGCGCTTTCCAAATCCTTTACGGTAATCTGGGCGCGACGGATCGTGGCCGTGTAGGTTTCGCCTTCGCTCACGTAGGTGATTTCCAGCGGCTTGTTCACTTGACCGCGAAGCATGGACTTGGATTGTTCAATATCATTACCCTTGAGGCTCACACCGTCGACAGCGGTAATCACGTCACCAGCCTGAATCTTGGTTTCGGCAGCGGGAGTACCCGGAATAACTTCGGCAACCTTGACACCGTCGCCGATCTGATAAATGGTCACACCGATACCGCCGAATTCTTCGTCGGCCATAATCGGAGCAGCAAGCATAGCTGCAACAAGAGAAGCCTTGATAAACTTGTTCATAGGAACTCCTTATAAATTCTATACGCTCTAAATATATAATAATTAATCGTTTCGGCAACTCCAATCGTCTAGATTATTCTAAAATCAGTCTCATTGGAGCAAAATGTCGAAATAAAACGTTAAAATACGCCTCTATTCGAACATGGTGCCTTCATTTTCGTCTTCAGCGCCATCATCGTAGTCTTCCATGGACTTTCCGTCGCCAGGGACGATAATCAGGCCGAGAGTCACCGGGTCGCCCTTCATGTTCAAATAGGCTTCCAGGTAGAGGTTGGTCGAAAGGCGAAGCAGGCGGAGATCCAGCATGGTACCGCCCTTGTGGATGCTTTTCGGATTCAGGTTGAAGAAAAGGAACTTCTTGTTGATGTATTCAAAGCGATCCTTTTCGTAGTTGATAGACCATTCGGAATTGCCGTCGTTTTCTTGACGGTAGGTGCAGCGGTCATTGTCGATATCGCACTCGAAACTGGCGCTTTCATGGTAGCGTTTGTTCCATTCGCGACTGAACGCACAAGACTGCACGCGGCCAGCCCCGTTGCGTTGCTTGTTCAGCTGGTCGTTGATGACCACATAATCCATCTTCTGGTTTTTCACCTGTTCGTAGACATTCATCAAAATGATGTACGCTTCGATATCCTTGGGGCATTTACCCGTCAGGTTCACATCTTCGTGGGCCTTCAAAAGAGTCTGTTGCAAGTCCACATCAATGGCGTCCGGTATTTCGCTTTCCTTGATTTTATCGAGAACTTTCTTGGGCGGCACAAAGACCACCTTGTCACCTTTCTTGATGGCATAGCCCAACTGGTCGCGCACGTAATCCAAGCACTGCTGCACGTGGATATGCACCGTATTGGAACCGCCAGACACAAAGTCCACACCAATTCGTATGTTCCATTCGCCAGCAGTATTACCCGCATTCTTGTCGATTTCACAGAAGGGGTCTTCACGAATACCATCAATAAAAATGACTTTTGCATTAAGCTTGGTCACGAGAGAGGCTTCTTTATCGAGAGCACCCCCCAGGCTCCAGAAATTCGGGTTCAGGCGAAGCACTTCGGCAAAGGCCTTGTCACCATCGAGAGCAGGCAAAAGAGAATCGTTGCGAGCATTTTTTTCCTTGAGAAGTTCAGAATATTCCGTCACAACGGTCATGTTACTAAAACCGTTACGTTTTGCAGGTTCAGGCATCGCCTGCGCAAACGACACCGCCAAAATGCAAATCAAAGCAAACAAAGAAACTTTTTTCATACGTAGAATAAAATACAAAAATTAAAGCTTTAAATCCGCCAAATTCATTAGATGCGGAATACGGTAATCCACCCAATTGGGGGTATCGGTAGTCGGATTCACGAAAATTGTGGTCCAACCTCGACGATGTGCCGGTTCCAGGTTACGGAGCGAATCTTCGAGCAGCACGATTTCCTTTGGATTTTCGGGATAGGCAACACCCATACCAGCAAGCTTTTCGACAAGCCATTTTTCCATTTTCACATAGGCACTGTCGTGGGGTTTTCCAATCCAGTCTAGCTGTTTCAGGTCAAATACACCATCGATTGCTGAATCAATACCCATGTGCGCCATCCCAGCCTCGCTCCAGTCGTGGCGGCCGTTGGTAAACACGAAATGAGGTCCTTCCAGGCTTCGCAACAAGGCCAATTTTTCGGGAGCTTTCTTGGGATAAATCAAGTATTCGGGCTCATGAATGAAGTCGAAAAAATCGTCGGGATCCGTATTGTTCATGGCCATAAGCCCGGCAAGAGTCGTCCCAAACCGTTCCAGGTAATCGGTACGAATCTTGTGAGCCGATTCAAAATCGCCACCGACCGTCTTCTGCACAAACAGCGAAATGCGGTGGTCCAAGGAATTGATGACACAACGTTCCTCGGTTCCATACAAAGTCAGGTCGTAATCAAACAGCCAAACCATAGGGAACTAGTATCCCATGGCAAGGCCGCCAATCTGACGAGCCAAATAGGTCGCGTAGTTATCCGTCATACCGCTCACAAAGTCCAACACCTGGTGGTAAGCTTCGGCAACGGTCACGCTCTGGCCAATTTTTGCCTGACCAATCAAACGCACAATACGGTCAGCACGGTAAGAATTATTTCCGTTCAAACGGAAGTCGTAAACACCGTTGATAAAAGCATCGAGTACGGTAGCAAGCGTCGTGTAGCTACCCACTTCAAGTTCAGTCTTGCGACGGTCCGGGTAAATGCGTTCCACGCCGAGGCGCTTTGCAATGCGGATACCTTCCATTACATCGGAACGGGAAAGATTTGTCAAATGCTTCACTCGCTCCCCTGCCATGATTTCTTCGTAATGGTTCACGAAGGTCACTGCCACATCGTCAATCAAGTTTTGGATGGCGCGGCCACGCACACTACTCAAGAAGTCGCGGAAATTCTGGCCGTTTTCCTGGAATTCGCGGTCAATGTCCACATCGGGGCCGCACAGATAGCTGAACATGCCACGCACATCGCCATAGCTCAAAATGCCTAGTTCAATGGCGTCTTCTACATCCAAGATACTGTAGCAAATATCGTCGGCGGCCTCCATCAAATACACCAGCGGGTGGCGCACCCATTTGCCGGTTTCCACTTCGGGAATGCCAAGCGTGTATGCCGTAACGCGGTAAAGGTCTGCTTCAGTCGCGAACAAGCTTGTCGGAGAACCGAACTTGGCAAGCTGCGGATACTTGATCATGGCGCCCAAAGTCGCATAAGTGAGTCGCATGCCACCATCCAAAAAGTGGTATTCCAGCTTGCTCAAAATGCGGTGACCTTGTGCGTTGCCATCAAAATTTTCAAAGTCGGCAATTTCGGTTTCGCTCAAATCGCGGAGCGGTGCAGAATTGCGATTCTTGCGGAACCATTCACGAATGGCGGCTTCACCGGCGTGGCCAAAAGGCGGGTTGCCGATATCGTGCGCCAAGCATGCGGATTGTACAATCGTTCCGAAGTGGTATTCGTTGATATACTTGGGCAGATACTTTTTAATCAGGTGGTACACCGTAATGGCAAGGCTTCTGCCCACACTCGAAACTTCGATACTGTGCGTAAGGCGGCTATGCACGTGGTCGTTCACCGAGAACGGATGCACCTGAGTCTTACGGCCAAGGCGCCTAAATGCCGTCGAAAAAACAATGCGGTCATAATCGCGGTGAAAATCGGAGCGGTTCGGGTCCAAATCGGCGGGGTGCCCGTAACGCGTCGCAGAAAGCAAAGTATCCCATTGAAGCATGGGCAAAATATAGATAATTAGTAGGCAGAAATTCGCCGAGAGCGATACGTAAGCAGGGCTATCACAATCAAATCGGCCAGCACAAATGCGGCAAGCCAAACCACAGAGTTGCTCTGGAATCCGTAACTATGCAAACCCACGCCGAGCAAGTTCACACCAAACCAGCAAAGGAATGTCACAATGACGTTAAAGCAATTCATCAGCGCAAAGCCACGGGCAGACACCAATTTTCCCGCTCGCAAGTGGAGGCCTAGCATCGCCCAAAGAATCACAAACAAGGCGCCACATTCCTTAGGGTCAAAGCCCCAAAAGCGACCCCAGGCAAAATCAGCCCAAACGCCACCAAGGAGTGTTCCAAGAACCGTAAATACGGCACCAAAAATAAGCGTCGCATACATCAACGTATAAAGCGGCGTCAATTTCGCCCCACGGTACAGAACCAAGTGGGCAACCACCCCCGACAAAATCATTCCCGCAAAACCAAGCGCAATCGTAAACACATGAACCGTCAAGAACACCGATGAATTCAGCATGGCTGAAATCGGTTGGAATGTATCACCCGGTTCCAATACGAACTTGGAAAAGAACAGAAGTGCAGCCGCCATCAAGGTTACAGGAATCATCAAGGTATAAGTACGACGCTTGCAGAATACAAATGCCCCTGATTCAAAGGCCACAAGCATCAAAGCCACCAACAATACAATTTCATATAAACTAGACATCGGCGGACGCCCCGCAATATAGGCACGCAAGGCAAGCATCACAAGCAAAATCACAGTAGCAACCATGCACAATACATTAGCCACTGCATCTAGCTTTAAGGATCGGAAAACCACATTCAAGGACGCCAGTATACCAGCCAACAACGCCAGTACAAAAGTCCACAAGGCAAGATTCAGCCGATGGTACAATACTTCGGCCTTAAGCCTACGATAGTTTATATCGGAGTGGGTCAGGGAGTTTTTCGCAACAATCGAAAAAGCCGACCGATCCGCAACGGACTCATACAGCAATACATTGGAATACAGCCGCCGCATTTCGGCAGTCGCCGGGTGATCATCGTTACGGGTTGCATAAAGTTTAAGCAAGTCTTTCAACGGAGATAATTCCGCGTAACTCACATACCTTTTTTGTTGCGGCAAATGGAGAATTACGGAAACATCACTACGAAGCACCTTGAATATGGAATACTGCCTAGCCTCTTCGGGCGCCAACAGAATTTTCCGCACCACATCGGCCGCCGTAAGCTTCTTATACTTCACATGGCCGCTAAGTTCATCGAGGAATCCGCGAGAAAAAGAATCAAAAGGGCGCACCGAAGTTTCCACTAAAACCGGAGTATCACTGCGCAAAGCTTCCCATATGGGAATAGGACGTTCCGAAGCATGGGCATCCATCGGCAAAACCGAAAGCACCACAGCGAAAGGCAACATCTTGAACACAGCGGTTTTAGGTTCCTGCTTGTTACGAACTTTTACCGCATAGTGAATCAGCGCCCCCAAAAAGAACAGCACCATAAACGCATAGGGTACAAAACGCAAGGGATCATAGGTTGCCTTGTATAAATCCACCGAGGTTCCCATGACACCATCTACCCTGCCGTGATAATGAACCGAATAAACGTATTCACTTTCATCGACATTCACCGGAGTCATTCTCAAGCTGTCATCGACAGCGAAATAAGAAACAGACGCATTAGCAATCGACACATCGCGATACCCGTTGTATTCCCGTTTGATTTCGCTTTCGGCAACACCGCCTACAAGCAAGACCAGCAAACCAATATGCATTAGCCATAGGCCTACATTTTTTAACCCACGAGGCATGCGGAACAGGAGCGACGCTATTACATTCACAGCCGTCAATACAGCAAGGCCTTTAAACGCCGGCAGCGGAATCACGCCCAAAATCCAAAGGAAATAGCTATCAAAAAAGCGGTCCACCGCAACCGATGTGGGCACCCCTGCAGATTCGGCATTTACCTGGGCCAGCACGCCCCAAAAAGTCAAAAGCAGAAAAGCCACAAGAAGCGCGGCAGTCAGTTTCAGAGACGAAAGACGAAAAACGAGAGACGAGATCTTTTTCATCGTGTAGATGCCTCGACCCAAACAAATTTAGACGCATCTAGGCGCTGTTCACCATCAAAGCGGTACGCCACCAAGCGACCGTTTCCACGGTAACCTGCCACACTAAAGTCCAAACAGCACACGTTATCGCGGATCAGCTTCGGAAGGCCCGTCAACCAATAATGGCCGAAAAACACGGGGCGTTCCTGTTCGCCGTAATAGCTCCTTGCACGAACCTGCGGCAAAACATCCGCCTGCACATCCATGGAGACGCCCGGTTGGAAGCACAGTTCCCGAAAGTTGGCCTTTGCCGGATTCACCCACCAGGCAATGCGGGTCTTGACGCGACGCACACCCTCGGCATCAGTGAAATGTTCGCCCTCGGGCAACGGCATCTCCGGGCCCTTCAAGAGGGTACTCATGGGCAAGAAAAGGCTGTCCTCGTATTCAAAATTTTCATCGTTAGCCCGGGCAATCAGCTCGTCAAAATTACCGTCGGCAAAGCACGTGATATTTTCGCGCCTCAAGGCATCCACGGCAGCCCCGTCGAAGCAGGCATGCTGTGCCCTAAAGGAATCTGTTTCCAAGTATATCGGCAGGGTCTTGATAAATTCTAGAGCATCCAGAAATTCCTGCTTGCGGCCTACAAAATCGCTTACCGTCCGTGAATGAATCGCCATCTTGTTGAAGCTGTGTTCGCGAAGGTAGCAATCCTTCATCTTTTTTAAGAAATGGCCACCACCGGCGCCATTTCTTTGCCAGAAGGAAAGCATGTTGTATTCGTGGTTTCCCATGAGGGCAACGGCGGTTCCCGCATCCCGCATGGCACGTACCAGGTTCAATGTTTCACGCACCTTGGTGCCACGATCTACATAATCGCCTAAAAATACCACCGTACGTTCATTCCCTGGATAACGGTAGGCACCATTCGATTCCACGTAACCCAACTTTTCTAGCAGGGCACGCAGCTCGTCACAATGTCCATGAACATCACCGATAAAATCCAAGGAATTCGTCATGTCCCTAATATAACTAATGCAAATAAAATTATCTTTGCACAGAAGAACCAGCTCATTATAAATATGAACATTTGGGAACTACTTACATCCGACAAAACCCAGGGCTTTATCAAAGAAGCCTTTGTCCGCAAGATGGACGCCCTTCAAGTGTCAACCCGTCTGAACAAAGACGGCTACAGCAACGAAGACCGGGCCACCATCATGGACTACATGGCACTTGTTCCCAAGTTCCGCGAAAAGTTCTTTAGCGAATCGGAGCGAAAGGACAAATTCCTGCTCTGCGACAAGCTGGCCCTGGAGCAAAGTACCGCCCAGGATATTGGCCGCTGGAAAGCAAACCTCTGGCCAAGCGAAGGTTCTGTAAACGATTTATGCTGCGGCATGGGCGGCGACAGTTTCTTTTTGCCCCCAACCCTTAAGGTGACCGGCATAGACCTGGACGAAAATCGTCTAGCCATGTACCGCTACAACTTGCAGGCATTCGGCAAAAATGTCGATACGCATTGTGCCGATGTCCGAAAAGTCGCCAACAGCAACGATTCCGCAGGCAGCCTAAAAACAGTTTTTTTCACCATAGACCCCGCCCGTCGCGCTTTGGAAGGCGAAAACCAGCGGGACCTGCGCAACCTGACCCCCACCCTAGAAGAAGTGGTTGAAATCAGCAAGCACTACAAGGGCGGCATGGCAAAACTTCCGCCCGGCTATCCCCCAGCAGAAATTCCCGATGGAACCGAGATTATATATATAGGCGGACACAGCGACTGCCGCGAATGCCTGGTGCTTTTTGGAAAACTGGCCAAGAATCCTGACACGGTCCAAGCCGTTATCGTAAACAAGGCGGGCGAAACCCTTGCTGAATGGAGGCGCAAGCGCGACCGTTCAATCGAAACATTGGACGACGAGCTTCAAGAAAAGCTGGACAAGAACGACGCCCTCGAAGGCAAAGATCGCACCTACCGTACCGCCTCAAGCAAAAGCGACCTTCCGCTCGGCGAACTGGGCAAGTATCTTTCGGAACCGGCGCCGGTACTCATTCGTAGCCACCTTTTCAATGCGGTCGCCCTCACCAACGACACCAACGCCCGCCTGATTTCAGAAGGAATCGCTTACGTAACCAGCGAAAAGCCACTCCCCGCACCAGGATTTTCTTGCTACGAAGTACTGGCGCACGCCGAAATTGCAACAGGCGCCGTCCGCGCCATGCTCAAGGAACATGATGTCGGCAAAATCACTCTCAAGCTCCGCGGCGTAAAGCTGGACCCTGATGCAGAAATCAAGCGCCTTAAGCCCAAGGGCAAGAATTCCGCCATTCTCTTTTACACCCGCGCCCTCGGCGAAAAAATCGCCATACTCGCAAGGAAGCTCTAATTATGTCCGTTAAACTCGAAGAATCCTGGCTAAAACTGCTCGCCGACCAATTTGAGCAGCCTTATTTTAAACAAATTA
>Ga0256406_1001640_pt1 | contig 35323 bp, 27 predicted proteins | sample RumenRJG_03DNA_FD_185986 | JGI IMG/M metagenome (GOLD analysis project Ga0256406, IMG submission 185986) | Bovine rumen microbial communities from Lethbridge, Alberta, Canada - RJG_03 | ecosystem: Host-associated > Mammals > Digestive system > Stomach > Rumen | place: Canada: Alberta | collected...
ATGATAACACAAAAGTACGGCATAGAATAATCTGACGCTGATTCCATCAGATTAAACTACACCGTACCTTCTGATAATGTGACGGATAATCTTTCTTTTGGTGAGGAATAAAATCGCGGATTACACTATAGCTCAAAAAATAAACATATGAGGTTCAGGCAAAGGTACTGTAAAATCCTTGCCGTACATAGTTGTGAGTTAACAGTAACCCAAAATACACATATGTGGCGCAGGCAAAGATACCATTCTTATAGGCGCAGGCAAAGATACCATTCTTTAGGTTTACAGGAAGAAATTGTTATGCTATAATGCATATATTCACAGACAATTTCTTTCTGTATTTCCTATTTACTCTTATTTTTCTTTATTTAAACTGATCTATTCTATTTACACCGATCTATTCATTTTCATCTATTTTGTTTATACCAATCTATTCTATTTTACCCATTTACTCTATTTTATATCTTACTTTCATCAATATTCATTCTTTTTTCTATTCATTTATTCAGTCACATCTTTACAGAAGGACTCTATGCATCCAAAACAAATGAACCGAACAAACCCGAAGCGGAAATATTCCGCCGTGCTGATCTTTCTGATCCTCTTCTGTCTGGTAGTGCTTGCCTGCTGTCTGTATAAACTTTTTTCGAAAGCTGAAGAATACCTCATAAGCGCAAAAACCTACCGACAGATCCGGGATGAAGCGGTTGTCACCCCTGCACCGCCTGCGCCGGGCGAGAATCTAAAAGAAGCTCACCAAATCACCCAGTCAGATGCAGCGATCATAGACTGGGAGCCGTTCGGCGGGATGGACGTCGCGGCATGGCTGATCCTCGATGACATCAGCTATCCGGTTCTGCAGGGAGATGACAACAACGAATATCTTCACACGCTTCCCGACCATACCTGGAACTACGGCGGAAGCATCTTTCTGGATTCGTTGAACAGCAGATCCTTTATCGATGAGAATTCTATCATCTACGGACATAACATGGCCGATGGGTCGATGTTTGGAAAGTTCCGGTCCCGGTACGACAGCGAACGGTACAAAGATCATACTTTTTCTCTCTATCTGCCGGATGGAACCAGGCACATCTACACCTTCTTTTCCGTGCTCACCACAGAAGCAGGATCCCCGGTTTACACCTATACGTTCGAAAACAGCCGGTCTTTTCTGGACTGGCAGAAAATGCTGAAAAATAGTTCCAAATATGAAAACACTCCACAGCCGGACAGACATGCAAAGTTTGTATCCCTTTCCACCTGCATCGGCATAACAGGGACAACGCACCGTCTGGTGATCATCGGAAAAGAAACCCATGTGGAAACGATACAGAAACCAGCGTCCTGGTACATAACGAAGAAAGGAGAAAAAATGGCTGTATTCAAAAAGAGCTGGCAGATACAGGCCCATGGCCCGTAAAAACATAAGCAGCATTCATAATCCCACACATACCAGAGGAAAGGAGAAGGGGCACACAGAAACCCCGAACACAACGAATGAAAAACACCCAAAACCTAAAGCCCGGAATCAAACACCTGGCAGCGATGAGCATGGCAGCGGCAATGGTCATGACCTCCATGGCAGCCCCGGTTTTTGCAGATTCCGCCAATCCGGCGACAACCAACGCCACCATTGACACCAGCCTTTCCGGCAGCATTACCCTGTACAAGGTAAAGGAAAATAATGGAAACACCATTGACAACCATGGTGTTGAGACGGCAATCCGTTCTACGAATACTCCCATGAAGGATATTGAATTCACGGCAATGAAAATTGCAGACCTGGAAGACCTGACAAGGAACCAGGGTGTCGGTGTTTACTTTGACAACCTCGATCCGGATTTTAAATCTTTAATTCTCAATTCCGCGGCCGGGGATAAACTGGTTGCCGCGTCCAATGAAGGTGGAGAGAGTCTTGCCGTCCGTGTCCGTTCCAGTATGAGACGTCCGGAAGAGAGCGACGGCAAAGAGGCCTATACATCGGAAACCATGCAGGATGTTATGGAAACCATCAATGCGGCGCAGGGAGGAGAAAAATCCCTGAACGACTTTGTCAGAAATAACCGTGGAAATGCATCTAAGACCGTCTATACCGGCAAGACAGACGCAAACGGAAAAATGATATTTTCGGATCTTCCGCTCGGGCTGTACCTCATTTGCGAGACAGATTTTTCCACATATGATCCACAGACCGGTTCCGATACCTCAACTGCAGGAACCTCTGCTATTGATGAAGTTGTGGCCAACCAGTCCAGTCCGCTGCTGGTTTCTGTCCCGATGACCAACCAGACGGAACTTAATGGAAACGCCGCCGGAACCGTGTGGCAGTATGACGTGACGGTTTATCCGAAAAACCAGACGATCAGCAATCCGAAACGAATTATTAACGAAGACGATAAGGAGACGCTGATCGATCATGGGGATTATGAAATTGGAGAAACTGTTCACCAGGTGCTGCTTCCGGAAGCCCCGATGCTTCAGAAGGGTAATTTCTATACCAAATTCATAGAAACAGATACCATGGACAACGGCCTTACCTTCGATAAGATCAACGGTGTCTATATCGTTCCCCGGATTGCAAACCCGGAAAAGATTACGGAATATGGCACGTTTGACAGCGACTGGAAGCTGAAAAGTGAACATGCAGTCGAACTGGCCAAGGATACCGACTACACCCTGACACAGGGATCAAAGGATCCTGAGACGGGAACCTCTTCCTTCACAGTTGCCCTTACAGACAACGGACTTGTCAAGCTCAATGCAATAACCGGAGACAGCCAGGTAATGATCTTGTTTGATTCTGTTTTAAACAAAGAGACAAGCCACGTCGGCGATCAGGTGGAAGAAAAGAACCAACCGACTCTGACGTGGAACACCGCTGACAACGATGCTGACCATTCGATAAAAGGAAATAAGGTTGGCGTCTATACCTACCAGCTGAATATTACAAAAAATGGAGTAAAGGATCCGACGAAGATTTCCTTCACCTTCACACGCGAGGGAACCGGGGCGAACCAGAACGAGAACCATCAGCCGAACAGCAGCGTCCAGTTCGTCCGAGAAGGAGACGGCATCTATCATCTGTATGACCGTTCTGCCGGAAACGGTGACAAGGCAGAGGATATCGTAACGACGGTTCATCCGGGCGCAGACGGAAAGCTTTACATCAAGGGTCTTGATGAGGAGCACTACATTATGACAGAGACAGCAACAGAGGACAGAAATGATGAAACCGGATCCAGGCGCCACGAGCTTCTGAAATCCCCTGTCACAATCGCTCTGACAGCGATTCCGACCGATGACAATAATTCCAGCCACGGGGTAACCGGCGCGCTGGATCCCGTGGAAACCACCATTACCGCAGATGGAAATACAGCTGCGATTACCGTAGACAAGGGGACTGCGTCCTTCCATGTGGAAAACTATGAATCCCTGAACCTTCGTACCGGCGGTGAGGGCCGTGCCATGGTTTATGGCGCAACCCTTCTGCTTGTAGTTACCGCAGGAAGCATTCTTGTAATTGCGACAAGAAAGAAACAGGAAAACGCGTAATTTTTTTGCACAAGGCATGTATACAAGAAAAAGAGACGCGAATAGAGAATAGAAATTATAGAGGTGGCATTATTTGATGAAGCGAAAAACACTTCTTCTTGTTGTATGGCTGGTTCTTACAGCGGGAATCGCAGGGCTTCTGTCTCCCCTTATTATCGATGAGTATCATCTTGCGACATCGGTGACAAAATATACCGGTTACAGCGATGATATCGCTGGCATGAGCAAGTCGGAGATTGCAGAAGAAAAAGAAAAAATCAAAGCATATAACCAGAAAATCGCCATCCAGCAGAAGGAACGCTCCTTCCGCTATCAGGGAGCGAATGCCACGGATTCGGAATACGAATCCCTCCTCAATCAGAATGACGGAGAAATGGCCTATATCATGATTCCGAAGATCAACGTCTATCTACCCGTCGCGCACGGAACGAAGGACAGCGAACTAGAATATGAAACCGGACACATGTACGGAACAAGTCTTCCTTTTGGCGGAGACAATACCCATGCCGTCATTGCCGGACATACGGGGCTCATCAGCAACCGGATTTTTACCGATCTTACAAAGCTGGAAAAGGGCGACAAGTTCTACATCCGTGTCCTGGATGAAGAGCATGGCTACACGGTGGAAGATATCCAGGTCCTTCTTCCGGGCGATTGTGAACCGTACATGCAGGTGGAAGACGGAAAAGATCTCATCACCCTGTACACCTGTACGCCATACGGGATCAACGATCACCGGCTTCTTGTAACAGGTAAGCGGACCTACCCGGATATACCTGTAAAATCCAAGGGTGAAACAATCCTGATTCAGCACAATGATAAACTTCCCTGGGTAAAGATAACTCTGCTGATCTCTATTCCCGTCATCATCGGAAGTATCGGTTGTGTACCTATCATCAAAGGCAAGAAAAAAAAGAAGGGAGAACATGAGGGATGAAGCGAACATTTCTGAAACAGCTGTTCTGTCTTTCCTGCTGCGCCGCTCTTTGTTTAACTGCGGTATCTGTTTTTGCAGCGGAAAATCCAGACAGTCTGTCATCCGTCATCGATCCGGAACAGAGCGGAACGGTTATCATTGACTATCAGGATACCGTCGATGGCAACGATCCGGTCGTCGATGCCGAATTTACGTTTTACAAAATTGCTGACCTGAATATGGAGATCACGGCAGGAGATGATGCAAATCTGCACAGAGCTTCGGAGGAAGAAGCTACCGTAACATCCGTAGGAAACCAGTACGTTTCCATCATTCCGGATCTTGTCATCAATCCGGACACAGACGCAAAAACAATTGCTCCAAAGGTTCAGTCGTATTACAAGGATCATCCGGAAACTGGTCCGAGCTACACCGGAAAAACCGGCAAGAACGGCAAGCTCGTTATGAACGGGATGGAGCTTGGGGTCTATCTTGGCATGGAGACTTCTCCGGCGAAAGAGCATTACGCATCCACTCCGTTTCTGTTTCAGCTGCCATTCACCGACAGCGACGGAGGAGACCGGACATTCTGGAATTACGAGCTCACGGTAGAGCCCAAATCCATGCCGGCAGGCGACATTATGATCAGCAAAGAGGTAACGGGTACTGCCGGAGATACCAGTCAGAAATTCCATTTCAAAGTGGAATTCCGGACGACCGACGACAGCCTTTCTGTTCCGTACGAAATATCCGACGGGACAAAAGGGACCATACGGACCGGGGATAAGATCGAGTTAAAATCGGGGGAAGTTGCAACGATTACGATGCTTCCATGCGGTTCCGACTACCAGGTCACCGAGGTGGAAGCAAACCAGGATGGATATAAAACCACGGCAACCGGAACTTCTGGTCGTATCGTCCGAAAGAACCATGTTAGGGTAACGTTTGTGAACCACAAAGATAAACCCAACGACAAACCCAAAGATAAACCAGAAGACAAACCACCAAAACCGACAGGTCATACCCAGACAGGTGACAATCTACCTGTATGGGATATCCTTCTGGCCGCTGCTTCGGTATTTGTAATCGGAATTGGACTTACTACATACAGGAGAAAGAAAAAATGAGGAAATTTCAGAAAACGCTGAATATCATCCTTGCGGTTGCTCTGACCGCCGCCAGTTTTCCCGCGACAACATTTGCCGGGGAATCTGTGAAGTCGTCCTCCGCAGGTATACCTTCCACTTCGGATTCGTCTGCGACTTCACAGACATCCGCTATACCATCTTCCGCAGGATCTTCTACACGATCTTCTACAGGATCTTCCGCAGAATCTTCGACAAAGTCTTCGGATATTGTTACGGCAGGTGCTCTATCGGATGAAGAAAAGTCCGCTTATAAACCAGGACCTCCCGATACCGAAGACACGGAAAATGTGGCATCCAATCCTTCAAAAAACGAACTGCCATCTGCCCGTCTTCTGGTCGGCGCGCATGATGCGTCGGTTCTTGCGGACGATCACGATAAAATCCTGTCTTCCTATGAGGATGTGTACCTGATCCAGTATGATTCTGAAGAAGCTGCTATGTCTGCCTATAAGGAATATCAGGTAACTGCTGATTTTGTGGATGTCGATACCGCAGAACTGGAGGCAGCCGATGCCACAAATATAACCGACATATCTACCGATAAAATGACGGAAAACACCAACCCGATCACCTCCCTGGAAGCAGCATCGAAAGAGGCAAAAACAGAAGAGAACAGGAGCGTTTCCAGTCATTCTGTCATCGCTCTGATTGATACGGGCGCATCCATCGATGATCATGTCATCGAAGCTGTTTCGATGCTGGGAGACAGCACCGGTGATGATAATGGACACGGTACGAAGATGGTACAGCATATTGTATCGGAAAACCCTGATGCCAAAATACTTTCGATTAAAGCATTGGATCAGAATGGAAAAGGAACGCCATCTTCCGTTTACGCCGCCATCCGTTACGCAATCGAAAGAAAGGTCAGCATCATTAATCTCTCGCTTTCCGGGACAAAGAGAAGTGACATTTCTTCCCTTGCGGATGCGGTCAAAGGAGCTGTAAATGCAGGCATTACCGTGATTGGTGCGGCTGGAAACAACAATGCCAATGCAAGTTATACCTTCCCCGGTTCCATCGGCGAAGCGATCATCGCAGGCTCTGTCGAGAAGACCGGAGTCAGGCAGGCAACCTCCAACTATGGCGATACCGTTGATTACTATGTTGTTTCCGATACGACATCAGAGGCAGCCGCAAAACTCTCTGGTATTTTTTCCAAGAAGGGAAAAATCACAGCAGACAATAAAAAGGTTTTCAAAGATTTTATAACTGACAGCAGGAATACAGATCCGAATTCTGAGAAGGCGTCCGATGACATTCAGGCAGCAAATGGCGGATCCGGCAATACCGGTGCAGGAGGAGGATCGGCGATTAATAATGTCAATGGATTCTTCGTGTGGCATGATGACGGAAACAGTGTGAGTGTTGATATTAATAATGCATCGGCTGTCCAGTCAAATATGGATAATTTCAGAACCAGCTGGATTGAATCGTATTCTCTGAACAATGGTGATCTGAGCACCATTCCTTATGGAGGCATCGCCAGCTACAGGCAATTGTATGAGGATGCAGCGAAAGAAGCGCTAAGGGATGCAGCAAACCGCTCCCAGACACACAAAGCAAGAATTGTTGGCGCAATCGGTATTTATACAATTGGCAAAAATGGAACAACCGCATATCCCGCAGTGAACTTCACGGAAGCTTCCTGGAACACTTTAACTGGAATGCGTGCTGATGACGGAGGCGGTCTTCCGGCTTCTCTTTCCTGGAACTCCGTTCATTACAATAACGGTGAGGCTACCCAGCAGAACTGGCGAGAATGGCTCTATGAATATGGTCTGAATAAGGTTCGCGCAAACGCCGGCTTCTGGAATACAACCGTTATTGTCTACGCCATAGCGGAAGACGAACCGACTCCGCCCGGATGGCTCCAGATCTACAAGACGTCAACCAATCCATCTCTCACCGATAACAATTCAAACTATTCCTTTGAAGGCGCCTGGTATGGCATCTACTATGATAAAGCCTGTACGAAGGGTCCTGGAAAATCCTTTAAACTTGGAGTAAACGGCTACTCCAATTATGTAGAGCTTCCACCCGGAACCTATTATGTAAAAGAAATCACAGCTCCCAAAGGCTATATAAAGTCAGACGAGGTTTACGAATGCGTTGTAACTGCCGGTACCTCAAAGAGTAATCCCGTGCGGGTTAATGTAAAAGATGCCCCACAGACAACGCCACCTCCCGATACACCGACCCCTACGCCTACTACACCTCCAGACACACCAACGCCTACTCCTACAACACCTCCTGAGACAACGAAATCTGGCTGGGTTCGCATTCATAAAACATCCGCCAATCCGGAAATAACGGATGGAAACCCCAACTATTCCTTTAAAGACGCCTATTATGTCATCTGTTATGATCGGGCTTGCACGAAAGGCACGGGAAAATTCTTTATCCTGAATGCAGAAGGCTACTCCAATTTCGTTCAACTTCCAGTTGGAACCTATTATGTGCAAGAAGTAACGGCCCCCAAAGGGTACCTGAAATCGGAAACCGTCTATACCGCCAACGTAACAGAAGAAAATAAAGACATAGACCTTATACTGGAGGTAACCGATACGCCGATCGTGGAAGCCCCGAAGGAAGGCTCCCTTCGCATTCACAAGACATCCGCCAATCCGGAAATAACCGATGGAAACCCGTGCTATTCGCTTAAGGGCGCGGTCTATGGCGTTTATAAGAATCAGGCTTGCACTGAGGATACCGGAAAACGGCTGACGGTAAACGAGGACGGTTATTCCAATACGGTAGACCTTGCGATCGGAACGTACTATGTAAAAGAACTTAACGCTCCCAAGGGATATATCCTTTCCACGGAAGTAAAGGATGATACGGTAACAGAAGGAACTACAAAAACAATAGAAGTAACAGACGTACCCGGAACCGACCCGATTGCTATCACCATCAACAAGAAGACACCAAACGCTACCGAGAACGTTCCCTCCCTGGAAGGCACAGAATTTACAGTCAAGTACTACAACGATTACTACAGCAAAGAATCTGATCTTCCGACAAAGGCTACAAGGACATGGGTGTTTGCGGCGAAATATTATAAAGACATTTATTTGGTTAACCTGTCAGACTCATATAAAGTTGGCGGCGATAATTTATATTACATTAACGGAACACCTAGCGTTCCTTATGGCACGATCACGATCCAGGAAACAAAACCTGCGGCCGGATATGAAAATGATGCATCGTTCGTTGGGGCAGATGGTGAAAAAATAGGATCTATCATTATGGCAAGGGTAGACGACAGTGGAAAACTGATTTCTGTTTCTACAGGTAACAGTCTTACTGATACCACACTGGATGCCAATGATACTTTGATTCCTACGCTTACCACCAGTCTTCGCAACGAAAAAGGCGAGCAGTATGTAGAAGCCAGGAAGGACACGAGTCTAACCGATACCGTAAACATTAAAAACCTGAATTCCTATATTGGAAAGTCAATAACGGTATCTGGTACTTTGTACGACAAGGCTACCGGACAGCCGCTTACAATTAACGGAAAGACAGTAACCGCATCCAAAACAACGAATGTAACGAAGGAAACGGAAGAAGTCTCTAACGTTTTTACATTTGACGCTACCGAGCTCAAAGGAAAAACGGTAGTAGCTACGGAATCCATCACAGTAGATGGCAAAGAGGTAACTTCCCACAAGGATCTGCATGATACGGAACAGATGGTATTCTTCCCGAAAATTAGTACGATTTTGTATCAGGACATCAATGGAGACAAGAGCGCAAATGATGATGAAAAGGTTGTCGCATTTGACCTGGATGAAAACGGAAAGCCTGTACTGGCTACCGATGACACCAAGCCATTTGACACCAATGTAACGTTGACCGATCAGGTTAACTACGAAAACCTTGCTCCATCGAAGGTATATGAAGTAACCGGAAAACTGATGATCGTGCAGCCGGATGGATCTCTAATGGATACCGGAATCCGGTCAAAAGAAACTTCCTTTATCACCGGAGCGGCGACAAGCGGAAGCCTCACGGTATCTGGAAGCGCAGATATCCATTACAATGTTGATGTAATGACTCAAAAAGAAGGCCGGTATCTCTACCATAACTGCCAGCTGGTTGCATATGAAACACTGAATCTTTCCGGGCAGTCCGTATCGGCAAGAGAAGAAGAGAATGTTGCCGCACAGAGAATCCGAATTCTGGTATCTGCACCGCACAAAAAGGTATCCAAAGTTATCAACAACCGCTATGAGGTCCACACATGGAGCATCACGACAAAGATCCCTTCCGGTATGGAAGATTCCAAGCCGGAGCAGAGGGGAGCATCCTTCACAGACCCGATTGATTCCAGACTGGATTACAAGGGGAATGTGAGAATCGATGTTGTGGATTCCGAGGATGCAACCGCCAATGCCATTTTGACACTTGGCAGCGGTGATTATACCGTATCCGGTGTTACGGAAGGAACGGCAGGCGGAACACTGAAGGTAGATCTGACGGCGAGTGGTCTGGAAAAGATTTCAAAGAAGCAGTATGAAGGAGTCAATTTCTTAAGACTGCGTTTCGATACGCTGATCAATCAGCCGGCTGTCATAACACCGGAAGATGGTGTAGACATTCCGAACAAGGTGGAAATCCGCTGGGATGATCTTGGAAAAGTACTTCTGATGCATGGAAACGATCATGTAACATCCGGATCTGTCCGCATCATGAAGATCGATAACAACCATCAGCCTCTTGCTGGAGCAAGGTTTATTCTTTTGAACGAGAATAGAACCCGTTATCAGCAGAATGACAGAACAGGAGCAAATCCAAAGGATTATCCGGAACAGGTATCGGGAGCCGATGGATATGTAGAATGGACAGGACTCGCGGACGGTACGTATTATATTCGTGAGACAGCAGCTCCCACCGGAAAGACCTTACAGACAAGCGACATCATGGTAAAGCTTGAGGGTCACAAGGTTGTCAGCGTAAATGATACCAATGTCACAAATCCAGTATTCCGGGTTGCGGATGGGGAAAAGCTCATTCTGCAGACTGGCGGACCTGGAAGAATGATGATAGTTGTTGTATCTATAGCTGTGATGGCCGTTGCAGTAATGGCATTGCTTATAGCTATGAAACGACAGAAACGAAACGGAAAGTAAAGATTTCAACGTTTTCATTCAAACTGTGTTTTCATTAACGAGGAACCCTTATGAAAAGAAGATTTACGAAACTTATCCCTGCAGTTGTTGCTGCCGCGATGCTGATGTCCGCAGTACCACCTGCATATGCAGATACCGCTAAACCGGCGGCTGCTGCATCATCCTTCTATGATGTCGATTCAGGTGCTTGGTATCACGATGCAGTATTCTGGGCAGCGGACAAAGGCATCACTGCCGGGACTTCCGAGACAACATTCAGCCCGATGGCATCCTGCACGAGAGGACAGATCGTTACCTTCCTCTGGAGATATATGGGATCACCGAAGATCTCTCTCACGAACAACCCGTTTAAGGATGTCAACAGCACTCAGTATTACGCGGAAGCTGCTATGTGGGCGAAGAACAACCACATAACAGCTGGTACCAGCGCCACAACCTTCAGCGGAGAACGTACCATCGATCGCAAGGAAGCGATCACTCTTCTGTGGAGACTGGAAGGAAGCAAAGAGCCTACAAAAGATTCCGGATTCAGAGATGTTCTTCCCGGGAAGTACTATTCTAAGGCAGTTGCGTGGGGTGTGGAAAACCACATCACAAACGGTATCGGAGACAACAAGTTCGGTCCGGACAATCCCTGTACGAGAGCGCAGATCGTAAAATTCATCTCGAATACAAACGAAGCACTGCTGAATGACGATATCAAGAAACCGGACGATACAAAGAAACCCGATGACGAAAAGACTACGGACGATACGAAGAAGCCCGATGACGGCAAGACGACCGACGATACGAAGAAACCGGATGACGGAAAGACGACGGACGGCACAAAGAATCCAGATAACGGCAAGACGACCGACGACACAAGGAAATCAGATACCGGAAACATTTCAAATACTGCCAATTCGTCTGACAATACCGGTAAGACCGATACTGACACCCCTACTCACGAACACACATGGGTACCGGTGACGAAAACAGTTCATCATGAGGCAATCGGCCATTACGAAAAAGTACAGGCCGGAATGAAAACGGTAGTTGACGAAGAAGCATATGATCAGTCGGTAGACACAGGCACGGCGCAGTGCATTTGCAACAAATGTGGGTGGACTACAACAGATGTAGATGAGATGGGTTATCACGTCGCGAAAGAAGGTGCGGGATATCGTGTTGAGCGTGTTTACAAGACCGTCCACCATGATGCCGTCACACATGATGAACCCGTTTATGCCCAGAAGTGGGTACAGGATAGGGCAGCGTTTGACGAAAGCGTAATCACTGGTTACAAATGCTCTGATTGTGGAGCTGCAAAGTAATCATCAGATTTTCTATATTGCACACACAAAGACCGGGGGCATTCGCTCCCGGTCTTTTACAAGCTATATCGATTGCCTCGAAGCTGTAGAGCAGTAGGCCAGAACGTAGACAAGTATCCGGCTTATACCGATAAGATCATCAAGCCTGTTGTTGACAAGGCGGAAGTTACCAAAGACTCATTTTACCCACTTTTTCCAAAGCCCATGCATGAATTTGCTGTTTGCAGATGTCTCAACATCGGATTATTATGCAAGTGGTGTAGCATGGGCAAAAGCAAACTACCGATAAGCCCGCTCGTAAATTCCGGCGATCTCTTCATCGGTTGTCTCTGCCGGATCGGCGACAAAGAGGCGATACATCGTGGCCCGCGCATTCTTGGCAAGGGTCATTGCGTCTTCCTTTTTGATTCCGTAATCGGACATCTTCAGATCATCTACGCCGCAGTCATGCTCCAGGGCAGACAGTGCATCGAGGAAATCTTCCGGCTTATCGGCATCGGTCTTTCCGAGGAACTTTGCCATGTCGATAAAACGGTCGTCGCATACGTGTTTGTCAATCCAGAAACGGAAATATTCAATGGAGAGCATAATCAGTCCGGCGCCGTGCGGAAGCTGTGTATGGTACGCACTCATGGCATGCTCCATGCTGTGCTCCGACGTACAGGAAGCGAAAACCATGGAATAGCCGGACAGAGTATTGGCAAAGGCGACTTTCTCGCGGGCTTCCATGTCATTTCCATCCCGGATTGCGCGCGGCAGATATTTTCCGATGTTTTCAATCGCGGTGCGTTCCACCAGCTCACTCATGAGATTGTGCTTACAGCTGATGTATCCCTCCAGAGAGTGGAAGAGAGCGTCAAAGCCCTGGTATGCGGTAAATTTTGGCGGTACCGTCCGCATCAATTCCGGGTCGACGATAGCATACGTCGCAAACGGACAGCCGCTGACACCGATCTTTTCATGCGCCCCGGGATTAGAAATTACGCTGGTTGCATCCACCTCGGAACCGGTCCCTGCAGATGTGGTGATTGCAATCCAGGGAAGCGCCTTTTCTGTAGGCATCTTTTTCCCTCCGGCGGGAGAGTTGGCAAAATCCCAGAGGATATCTGTAGGCTGAGGGATCAGCATCGCGATACTCTTTGACGCATCCATAACGGAACCTCCGCCGAGTGCAATGACAAAATCCACGCCTTCCTGCCGTCCGAGCTTTGCGCCTTCTTCAACAACGGTATTCTCCGGATTTGCCGCAACCTGACCGAAATGCACATATGCAATGCCAAGTGCTTTCAACTCATTTACTGCTTTATCAAATGATCCGTTCTTGATATACGATTTACCATTGCTGGTCACCAGCAATGCTTTTTTGCCCAGTGCCGGCAGAGTATGAAGCTTTTCCAGAGCATTTCTTCCGAAAACAACACGCGTCGGTGCAAAACAGTTAAATATATCCATCTTCTGACCTCCATTACAGAAAAATTTTCATTCCTTGAATCTATTATATAACGCATTGTGTCCAGGTAAAGAGCTTAATCTTCAGTATACGCGGTCATTCCGGTGACAGATATTAATTACAGACCCTGTCGTGCAAAAAGACATTTTGCCATTTGCGTATTTTCTCCATCCGCCTTATAATTTACCAATGCATAACGTAATGTCCTGATTCTGGGACATGAGCATGATGAAAAAGGTGGTTCTTATGATACAGATCTCTCAGCTGAAGCTTCCTGTTTCGCACACAAGGGAACAGCTTCTGCATAAAATAGAAAAAGCACTTCACGCCCGTTCCTCTGACATTTCAGAATGGAGGATTCTGAAAAAATCCATCGATGCCAGGGACAAAAGCCAGCTTCTCTTTGTATACACCATCGGCGTATCCATGTCTTCCAAAAAGAGCGAGAGACAGATTCTGATCCGGGGAGGAAAAAATCATGTTTCCGCGTATTCGGCACCGCAATATCATTTTCCGGAGGGAGGTTCACGTGAGCTTTCTGCGCCTCCCATCGTTATCGGAAGCGGCCCTGCCGGTCTTTTCTGCGCCTGGGAGCTCGCCATGCACGGATATCGTCCGGTTCTTCTGGAGCGAGGACAGAGTGCCTCGGAGCGCCGCCTTACTGTGGAGCATTTCTGGGAAACGGGAGAGCTGGACCTGAACAGCAATGTGCAGTTTGGAGAAGGCGGAGCCGGCACATTCTCCGATGGGAAGCTGAATACCGTCGTAAAGGACAAATTCGGCCGAAATCATGAGGTTCTGAGAATTTTCGTGCAGGCCGGCGCCCCGGAAAATATTCTCTATGACAGCAAGCCGCACCTGGGGACCGATTTGCTCGTCCACATTGTCGAAACTCTGCGAAATCAGATCATCTCCAAGGGCGGAGAAGTTCATTTTCAGACAAATGTAACGGATCTTCTGACACGTGCCGACGCTCTGACGGACGAAATCCATGTGACCGGCGTGCGCACCGCATCCGGCAGGGAATTTTATTCGGATAACGTTGTTCTGGCCATCGGACATTCCGCACGGGACACCTTTGAGATGTTGTCCGGCAAGCAACTCCTCATGGAGTCGAAACCCTTTGCGGTAGGCGTGCGTGTCGAGCATCTGCAGAGCATGATCAACCGGGATCAGTACGGTCCGGACGCGCCAGACTTTCTGGGTGCCGCTCCGTACAAGCTGACCGGATCCTCTGAAAGCGGGAGAGGCGTCTATTCCTTCTGCATGTGCCCCGGAGGCTATGTCGTAAACGCCTCGTCTGAACCCGGAAAACTGGCTGTTAACGGAATGAGCTACCATGCGAGGGATTCCCGCAACGCGAACAGTGCCATCGTCGTTTCCGTAACCCCTGATGATTTTCGCGCCTATCATCAGGACGGTAAGCCCGAGGTTCTAAACGGCATGTTTTTTCAGCGAAGTCTGGAATCCCTTGCCTTCCGAGAAGGGCAGAGCCGGATCCCTGTTCAGCGCTTTGAGGATTTCCGAAAAAATCGCGTCGGAGGCATCGGTGCCGTAGAACCCTGTTCAAAGGGAGGTTTCCGCTGTGCCAATATCCGAAATATTCTTCCGGATTACCTCACGGAATCTCTGGAGCAGGGAATGCTGGGCTTTGACCGCAAAATTCCCGGATTTGCCGGGGACGACGCCCTGTTATCGGGCGTTGAAAGCAGAACCTCTTCACCGATCCGGATCGTTCGCGATGAAACGCTCCAGAGTACAATCCGAGGTCTTTATCCCTGTGGTGAGGGCGCCGGGTATGCGGGCGGAATTACCTCCGCAGCCATGGACGGACTGAAGGTCGCTGAGAAAATTTCTTCCATATATAAAGCGTTTTGAATATAAAGCGTTTTGACCACAGAAGCAATCACGTATATAAAGATAACAATTCAGTCACCAATCTCGAGACCCTGCTGTGATGGTCGGAATAGTTGCAAATACTGTACGAATGATTTTATGCTGGCGGACGCTTCATTCGTGATTTTGTAGATTCACATGGTTTTCATAATGTGTTACAATTATGTTTCACAGGATTATCTCTTGTCTTTCTGTAGAAAAACAGGAGAGAAATGAAATGAAGAAAAATTTAAAAGAAGCTGAAACTTCCGAAGCCATCCTCGTATCGGAAGAACAAAAGCATGAAACGGCATGTACCGATCCCCTTGATACCGCAAGATCAGTGACCCGGATGAAGGAGCTTCCGGATCAGGCACGCCCTTATGAAAAGGCACTTCGAATGGGTACGGGCGCGCTTACCGACGCGGAACTTCTCTCAATCATCCTCAGGTCCGGTACAAAGGGAAAGAATTCGCTTGAGCTTGCAGAAGAGATTCTGGATCTTTGTAAATTCCAGAATGGCTTGCTCGGGATTTGTCACCTGACGCTTACGGATCTGATGTCATTGGACGGGATCGGTCAGGTGAAGGCGCTTCAGATCTTATGTGTCCGTGAGCTTTCGAGACGCATCGCGCAGACGAACACCTCTTCGTCCCTCTGTTTTGACCGGCCGGATACCGTCGCGCAATATTATATGGAAGAAATGCGTCATCAGGAGACGGAAAAGGTGATCTGCGTCATGCTCGACAGCAGAATGCAGCGGATCGCATCGCCGGAAATTTCTTCCGGCACGGTGAACATGTCTCTGGTATCCCCAAGGGAGATTCTACAGAAGGCATTGTCCTATCATGCGCTTCACCTGATCCTGATACACAATCATCCGAGCGGAAATCCCGCCCCGAGCAGGGAGGATTATCAGGTAACCGAGAATCTTTACCGTGCCGGAGGGATCGTCGGAATCGATCTGTCTGATCACATCATCATCGGCGACAGAACCTACTTCAGTTTCCGAGACGACGGTTTCTTCGACAGGTTCGATTGCCAGAAATCTGCACAGGCAGTACAGGAGTATTTTTATGTCATTTAACCATGTGTATGGCGTGGATATGGGCACCGGCACGGTAAAGATCTACGACAGAAACAAGGATTCCATTACGAAGGAAGTCAATATGATAGCGGTCCGGAATGGAGATTCCGTTATGGCGGTTGGAAATGACGCCTATGCCATCTATGAGAAAACTCCGGAGAACATCGATATCATTTCACCGATGAGCAACGGACGGATCAACGATGTGCTGATGATGGAAGCCGTACTGCACACTCTGCTCGGGAGAACCGGCGGCTACGCCGGATATCGCCCGATTCTGTTTTTTTCTGTCCCTGTGGATATGACCGAGATTGAACGCCGGGCATATTCCACCATTGCACAAAAGGGCAGGTTCCGCCACAGTCAGGTGTATCTCGTGGAGAAACCGATTGCCGACGCTCTTGCGCTCGGAATCCCGCTGCACCATACCAGAGGATCCATGATCATCAATATAGGCGCACAGAGCACGGAGGTGTCCTTTCTCGCAGATGAGCGGGTCATCATCAGCCGTATGATTTCGATCGGAGGACAGACCTTCACCTCCGCCATCGTGGAGGGGATCCGCCGAAAGAACAGCTTTATCATCAGTCAGCACACAGCTCAGCGGCTGAAGCTGACACTGACAAATCTGGAGAAGGATTTGAACGAGGGATGTAAGGTGAATGGCATCGATCTGGACAGCGGCCTTCCGCGAAACGGTGTCGTTACAAGCTATAATGTCACCGCCAGCGTCACCGCTCAGATGCAGAAGATTGCGGATGAGATCCGGCGAATCATGGAGCGGATTCCGCCGCAGATCCGTGCAAGTGTTCTGAAAGAAGGCATCTATGTCACCGGCGGAAGCACGCATATCGCCGGCATTGTGCCGTTTCTGGAAGAAGCGCTCGATTGTCCGGTCATTCTGTCAAAATATTATGATCTCAGCACCGTATGCGGTCTGAAGGAGCTCATCACGCATCCGGAATTACAGCACTGGGCATATCTGCCGGGAAAGAAGTCATATTCATGAAGAAAAAGGGTACACATATCAAAAGCAGATATCTGCTTGTCATTCTCACAATTGTCTGCATCGCGCTTGCTATGCTGACCGCCAATCAGGTCATTTCCATATCTCCGCTGCGCAATGCGGCAGGAACTCTTCTGGTACCGCTCCAGACCGGGATCAACAAGGTTGGCGACTGGCTGAACGGGCAGAGAATCGGACAGAAGAACGCCCGTCAGCTCGCGCAGGAAAACGCGGAACTAAAAGGCAAGGTGGCTGACCTGGAAGAGGAGAATACCGTTCTGACCGAGAATACCAAAGAATTGGAAGATCTCAGGAAGCTGTATCAGCTGGACCAGGATTACACTTCCTACGACAAGGTCGCGGCATCCGTCATCGCCAAGGGATCGGGGAACTGGTACAATACCTTTACCGTGAACCGCGGAACCGACGACGGCGTGCAAGTCGATATGAATGTCATCTCTGACGGAGGCCTTGTCGGCATCGTCACAGAAGTCGGCAGAAAATGGGCCACGGTACGCTCCATCATCGACGATGACAACAACGTGAGCGCGATGCTTCTGGATTCCTCCGAGAACTGCATCATCACGGGAAGCCTGTCTCTGATCGAATCCGGAAAGCTAGCGCTGAGCGAGCTGAGAACAGATGCCTCCGTATCCACGGGAGAGCGGGTTGTCACCTCGAATATCAGTGACAAGTACCTTCCGGGCATTCTGATCGGCTATGTAGATTCCGTACAGGATGACTCCAATCTTCTGACGAAGACAGGCTATGTCATTCCTGCCGTGGATTTCCGGTCCGTGAATACCGTTCTCATCATTAAGCAGCTGAAGGAGACCGCTGATCAATGAAGAAAAATATCTGTATTTTTCTGATTATCCTTGCAACCTTTCTGGTGCAATCCTCAATGAACCTGCTTCTGCCGGATATTCTTTCTATCCCGAACCTGATTTTGATCCTCACCTGTTCCATGGGGTTTATGCGCGGGAAGAAATCCGGCATGTGGGTCGGATTTTTCTCCGGACTGATCCTTGACCTCTTTTACGGGAGAATTTTCGGCCTTACAGCCCTCATTCTTCTGTACATCGGGTACTTTAACGGATTTTTGTTCAAGGTATTTTTTGACGAGGACATCCGGGTTCCTTTGGTCACAGTCGGAATCAGTGACATTGCCTACGGCCTGATCTGTTATCTGATTCGATTTATGAAGGGAACGAGTCTGACGCTCGGCTCGAGCATGATTCATACCATTTTGCCGGAAGCGGTCTGTACCGTTCTTTTTACCATACCGCTGTATCTGCTGTACCATTGGCTGAATCGGAAGATTACTGCCAATGAACTGGAGGAAGAACAATCACCATGGTTACGAAGATAAAAAAGGCATTCATCCGTTTTTTCAGCAGAAGAGGGCTCATTCTCGTTCTCTTTTTCGCCGCGCTTTCCACGATTCTTCTCGCGCGTCTGTTTCATCTGCAGGTAGTCCGCGGAAAGGATTACGCCGACAGCTTTACGGTCATGACGACGGCTACACGCACGCTCAAGAGTACGCGTGGCAACATCTACGACGTCAACGGAAAGCTTATCGCGTCGAATAAGCTGGCCAATAATGTCACCATTGAGGATAACGGATCGTATGACAGCACCCGGCAGAAAAATCTAGCTTTGAACGGAGAAATTTACCGTCTGACACGAATGATCCGTAAAAACGGTGACACTCCCTCCCATGATTTTCACATCGTCATCGGGACAGACGGCAAATATGCCTTCGACACGGACAATGCCACGACCATTCAGCGTTTCCGCGCGGATATTTACGGATACCAGACTACGGATGAGCTAAAGGCAGGTGAGGCGGATGCTTCCCCGGATAAAATCATCGAAGATCTGAGCGGCTCCAAGTATTATGGCCTCACGAATGAAGACGAACCATACACAGCCAAGGAACTCGCGCAATACGGTCTTCCTGAAACCCTCACAAAAGAGGAAGCGCTGGACATCATCGTCGTCCGCTATCAGCTCGGCCTTGTCAGCTACCAGCGCTATGTGGCAGTCACCGTCGCGACCAATGTCTCCGACAACACCGTTGCGGCCGTAAAGGAAAATGCCGACTCTCTTCAGGGCGTTGAAATTGCCGAGGACTATATTCGTGTCTACAGCGGCGGCGAGGCCATGGCTCCGATCGTGGGATACACGGGAAAAATCTCTTCCGATGAGCTGACCGATTACAGTGTCAAAGATGACCGCTACAACAGCAATTCCATCGTGGGAAAAGCCGGCATCGAAAAGGCCATGGAGAGCACCCTGCAGGGAACAGACGGATCAGAGGAAGTAACCATCAACAACCTCGGGAAAGTGGTCTCGGAGAACACCGGTTCCCTGGTGCAGCCCACAAAGGGCAACGATGTCTACCTCACGATCGACAGTGAACTCCAGAAGGCTGCCTATGAGATCCTGGAAGAGAGAATTGCAGGTATCCTCCTGACCAATATGACCGATGCCAAATCCGTGGATGCATCAAGCCTTGCAGACAATGACACCATTTCTATCGCAAGCTATGATTGCTATAATGCCCTGATCAATAACAGTATCATCGATATCGATCAGTTTTCGGATGATGATGCCACAGAGGCGGAGAAGAAGGCACAGGCAGCGCTTGACTCCAGCCAGGCCGACACCGTGAACTGGATCAAGGAGCAGCTGAACAGCAGCAGCGCCGCAAAATATTCCAATCTGACCGATGAACAGAAAGCGATCTTTGATTATGTGATTTCGGATTTCCTTACAACGGAGTACGGTGTTCTGAACAGTTCCTCCATGAAGACCAATGATGCTACTTATCAGGCATACTTTAAAGACGGTTCTGTCAGTCCGAGTGATTTTCTCCTTTATGCGGCGAAAAACAGCTGGATCGATGTCTCCAAGCTCAGTGACAAGGACTCTTCTTATCTGACCTCTGAAGAAATCTATCAGGCAGTGATCGATTTTATCACAGGCCACATCACAAAAGAAAAGGCCTTCCATAAGCTCCTTTACAAGTATCTCCTTCAGGACGATGTGCTGGAGCCGAAGGTCATCATGCAGATTCTGTATGACCAGGGGATTCTGTCAAAGGACGATTCCGACTACGCTTCGTTTGAAAGCGGAGCGACCAGTGCTTACCAGCTTCTGTACAACAAGATCTACAGTCTGGAAATCACGCCCGCCATGCTTGCCCTGGATCCCTGTTCCGGATCCATCGTCATCACGGATCCGAAAACCGGACAGGTCCGCGCCTGCGTCTCTTATCCGGGCTACGACAATAACCGGCTCGCCAATGATATGGACACCGCCTATTACAACAAGCTGAACACCGACCTGTCCACACCGTTTTATAATAAGGCGACCCAGCAGCTCACTGCTCCGGGATCCACCTTCAAGCCTGTCATGGCTGCCGCCGGGCTTACGGAAGGTGTGATTGACGGTTCAACATTAATAGACTGCACCGGCGTCTTCGGAAAGGATATTTCCTTCCTTTCCGACGCAGACCGTGTGGCATGCTGGAACAGCAACGGCCACGGCTATCTGAACGTCGTCGGCGGAATCACCAATTCGTGCAACGTTTTCTTCTGTACGGTCGGTTTTGATCTCGGCCAGGACAGCAACGAGAATTATGATCAGGATACCGCCCTTACGAAGGAGCAGAAATACGCCGCGATGTTCGGGCTCAACCAGGGAACGGGAATTGAGATCTCCGAATCGGATCCGCATGTGTCAGACAGCCTTCCGATTCCTTCTTCCATAGGACAGGGCACGCATCAGTACACGACGACCCAGCTTGCCAGATACGCCTCGACCATCGCCGATAAAGGCGTTTGCAAAGATCTGACGCTGATTGACAAGACCGCAGATTCCAATGGAAAAACGCTGGATCAGAATGAGGCAAAGACGCTAGGCACGGCGGATGCCATCAGCAGTACAACCTGGGATCTCATCGATGAGGGAATGGCCGGCGTTGTCTCAAACGACACAATAGTCTGGCCCGGATTTTCCAGTACCATCACCGTATACGCCAAGACCGGAACGGCGCAGGAATCCATGCTGCGTGCGGATCACGGTCTGGTCATCGGCTTTACAAGCGGTGCAAAAGACAGCACCTCGTACGACGATGTAGCCTTTGCCGTCCGTATCGCAAATGGATACGGTTCTACAAACGCCAGCCTTGTCGCGAGGGATGCTCTCCGGTATTACTTTAACCTGGACTCCGAGGAGAATATCATCGTGAAACATGCAAACACAGATTCGATCACGAAGAAAATCGTTGCCGACTAAACCGGCGCCCATGTAAAAGGACAATGTCGAATGCTGAAGCTATATAAACTGAAAGATTATAATTTCCTATTGATGTTTCTGCTGATCGTCATCAGCTTGATCGGCGTGGTCCTAGTCGGATCCGCTGACCCGACCCTGAGGAGCAGACAGCTGATGGGCTTTCTTCTGGGCCTTGTTCTCATGGTCGTGATATCTCTGATTGACTACAGCTGGATTCTTCATTTTTACTGGATCATCTATGTTATCAATATCCTGCTTCTGATCATGGTCCGTCTGTTCGGTACGACAGCTCTTGGCGCCGCGCGATGGATTAATATCGGAGGCTTTCAGTTCCAGCCGACCGAGCTGTGCAAGATCTTGATTATCCTGTTTTTTTCCATGTATTTCATGAATCACGAAAAGGATCTGAATACCTGGAAGACCATTTTCCGCTGTCTTATTCTTCTGGCGTTCCCGCTGTTCCTCATCCTGAGCCAGCCTGACCTGAAGAATACCATCACAATGACCATCGTATTTGCCCTGATGTATTTTGGAGCGGGACTCAGCTATAAAAAGATCGGAATCATTCTGGCGGTTATCGTTCCAATTGTACTTGTGATGTTTTTCCTGATCGTCAAGACCGATCTTCACATCGTCGATGATTATCAGAAGAATCGTATCATGACTTTCCTCAGTTCCGACGACAGCGAAGAGTATTCCGACTCAAAAATGCAGCAGCAGAATTCTATTATGGCAATCGGTTCCGGACAGGTCACAGGAAAGGGACTGAATAACACCGAGCTTTCCGCGAACAGCGGAAATTTCATATCCGAGATTCAGAATGACTTCATCTTTGCCGTAGCAGGAGAGGAGCTTGGCTTCATCGGGAGCGCTTTTATCGTCGTCCTCCTCTTTCTGATCATTCTGCTCTGCTTCAAAACCGGAAAAGAGGCGAAGGACTTGTCCGGAACGCTGGTCTGCTACGGCATGGGAAGCCTCATCGCCATACAGAGCTTTATCAATATCTGTGTCGCAACGGGACTTCTTCCCAATACCGGGACGCCTCTTCCTTTTGTCAGCTACGGCCTCACCTCTCTGATCAGCCTGTACATCGGAATGGGAGTCGTGATGAACATCAGTCTGCAGCGCAAAAAATATTTTGACTATGGAGGAACATATGTCTACACAGGAGAAACATTCAAACCGGACACCATCGAATCCGGAACCGGAAAAAAGGCATAACAGAAAATACAGCCGGAATTCCCGCCGCAGAAGACAGCGTCTCCTGCACCGAATCGCAGCTGTTTTTATCATAGCCATTATCGCGCTTGCAGCTGTTCTGGTTCATCTGATCTTCACAAAGAGCGCGACGCTTGATACAGCATCTGCATATGATCTCTCCAGGCAGAACGGGGCGGAAGAGCTTTCCCCCTTTACCCTGCAGACCACGTCCAACTATACAGAGAGTGAAGGAATTGTCTGCTCCGAATCTGAGGTCGGCTCCGGAAGCCTCAGCCTCACCGAGAGTGATGAGAGGGCACTGTTATTTAATCTCGAGGATCACACCGCTCTATTCGCTAAGGGGATCTACGATAAGATCTACCCTGCCAGCCTGACCAAAATCATGACAGCTCTCGTAACCCTTGAAAGCAAGGCGGATCTCTCGAAACAGGTGACCATGACCGATGCTGATTTTCAGCTCGGGGAAGACGCGCAGTCCAGCCAGCTGGAAGTCGGAGATCAGGTCACTCTGGGGGATCTTCTGAACCTCCTTCTGGTATACTCTGCAAATGACGCGGCCATGGCAATCGCAAGGACCGTCGGCGGCAGCGTCGACACCTTTGTGCAGATGATGAATACCGAAGCAAAAAAGCTCGGAATGACCGGGACGAACTTTGTCAACCCATCCGGACTGCACGACGACAAGCATTATACGACGCCCTACGACATCTATCTGATGCTGAACCGCGCCTACCAGGATTATCCGGATTTCTCAAAGATCGCTTCACAGTCTCAATATCAGACAAGCGTCACCGGGACCGAGGGCCAGAGCACCTTTCTCTCCACAACGACGGATGAATATCTGGACGGGACATATTCGCTGCCTTCCAATGTGCAGATCCTGGCGAGCAAAACCGGAACAACGGATGAAGCCGGCTCCTGTCTTGCCCTTGTCGTACAGAACGGATACGGGGTGCCCTTTATTGCAATCGTCACCGGCGCCGATACCAAGGACACGCTCTACGGCGACATGAGCAAGCTCCTCCGTCTGACAAATACCGATCCGGATGCCGCTTCCTCCTCAACGGGTACTACTTCTTCGTCAACCGATGCCGCCTCTTCCTCAACGGAATCCGTTTCCGCATCCTCCCAGACCGGGGAGAGCGTTACTGCATTCTCCGTATCCGGGTGAGACGAACTGTTCCCGCATAACGATATACGGAAAGGATTTTACAGTCCTGTTGCCATTCGCAAACTGGCTGTAACGCTCAGGCAAAGGTACTGTAAAATCATAGCCGTTTTAGTCGCGCGTGATCCGTAACGAGTGGTGAGTCACCGTCCAGAAAATAAGGAAAGTGTCTTGCCTTTTTTGTATAAATACACTATAATTAAACCATCAGCCCGAAACGATTTTAGTCAAAAAGACAATTAAGCCGTATGAGGCTGCGTCGATTCTACAGTTCTTCGGGGATTTTTGATATACCTATGTATTCATAATAACGATACTGCTCAAGGAGGAATCAGCCATGGTTCAATTAATTGTAGGCAAAAAGGGAAAAGGTAAAACCAAATATATTCTGGACAAAGTGAATACTGCAATCAAGTCGGCAAGCGGAGATATTGTGTATCTCGACAAGAGCGCAAAGCACATGCTTGAGCTGAACAACAAGATCCGTCTGATTGATGTATCCGTATACCCATTAAAGGACTACAATGAATTTGTCGGTTTTATCTGCGGTATTATTTCTCAGAATCGTGATATCGAGCAGATGTATCTCGATGGCTTCCTGAAGCTGACCAAGCTGGAAGATTGCAAGGACAAGGTTGATGACTGCATCGAACAGCTTGAACAGATCAGCACCATGTTCCATGTTGACTTTATCATCAGCATGTCAATGGACAAGGAAGAGCTGAGCGCAGATATGCAGGAAAGAATCCTCCTCGCTCTATAACTTCCACACAGGTATCGAATTCTAATGATAATCTTTCCGTTCTGAGCGGAATAGAAAGAAGGCTGTCGCACGCGCTGCGGCAGCTTTTTTCTTCCCCCTCTTTCCGGTCTGTTTTTTTCATTCAGCAGTGAATTGTCGTGAAATATTTACTTCCACTCCCGCAGCGTGTATTTTCTTTCGCTTGTAATACATTTCGGATAATGCTAGAATGAATAGTCAAAGCGTATACAGGAGGCTATTGTGGCAGAAAAGATTAAGAAAAAACACGGAATTAATTTCAATATCGGCACCGTGATCTTCGGAGCGCTCTTCCTGTATCTGATTATCACGATCTTTATCTATGCAACAACGAAGCATATTTCATCGTACATGGTAACCTCCGGCACTCTTTCAAATAACGAATCCTACACGGCGCTTGCGCTTCGGACAGAAGAGGTGGTTGATGCGTCTGCCTCAGGATACGTAAGCTATTATACACAGGACAGCGCCCGGGCATCCAAGAATGACATTGTGTGCAGCATCGGCTCCAGTCCGGATTCTACTTCCAAGGTAACCCTCGCAGATTCTGATATCAACCGGGTGCGCCAGATGGCCTCCGAATTTGCAGGTTCCTATAATGAGGACAGCTTCGGAGCCGTCTATGACCTGCAGTATTCCCTGAATTCCACGATCATCAACAACAGTGATCCCTCAACGGTTGACGGAACCGCATGTCAGGCGGACAACGACGGAATTATCACCTACACTACAGACGGCTATGAGTCGCTGACGCCGAAGGATGTAACCGCGGAGGACTTCAACATCAAATCCTACGAGAGCACCCAGCTGCGGACCACCGATAAAATCTCAAAGGGCCATCCGATCTTCCGCATTGCGACGGATGACACCTGGTATCTTGTCTTTCCGGTAAGTGACAGACAGTATTCCTCGCTAAACGGAAAAAGTACTGTCCGGGTAAAATTCAGCAAGGACGGAAATTCCGAAAACGGAGACCTGACCCTGTTTGACAAGGACGGCACACATTTTGCGAAAGTGACCCTCTACAGCGGCCTGGTACGGTACGCAGATGATCGTTTTCTGAATATTGAACTCGTAACCAACACCAACACCGGCCTGAAGATTCCTCTTTCCTCTATTGTGACTAAGGAATTTTACACGATCCCGGTTGATTATCTGACTACCGGCGGAGATGATGATTCGGATGGATTCATGAAACAGACAAAGGGAAGCGGCGGCTCCAGCACGACATTTGTAGCAGCCGATCTCTATGAGAGTACCACCGATGATTCCGGTCAGAAGGTTTACTATGTGGATGAGGCAGACTTCGAGCCGGGGGATGTCATCCTGAAGCCCGACTCCAACGACACCTATACCATTGGCGCTACAGCTTCTCTTGAGGGCGTTTACTGTATCAACCGTGGTTACGCACAGTTCCGCAAGATCAACATTATGGATCAGAACAACGAATACTGCCTGGTAGAAGAGGGCACCAATTACGGAATTTCCCAGTATGATTACATTGTGAGAGACGGAAGCACTGTGAACGAATCGGAGATTCTCAGATGAAGATGAAAACGAGATAAAACACGCTGCGCGAGTTTTATCTCGCTATCGCGACGCTCGCCGCACTCGAATACTTCGCATTCGGCTGCGGCTCACTGTTCGCATAAATAAGAACAAAATCTACATTCAGGAATGTGAGGTGTTAAAGATGCTGATAGATAATTATAAGGCTGTTCGCAAAAATATTGATGAGGCTTGTGCCCGTGCGGACCGCAGCCCAGAGGATGTCACGCTGATCGCAGTCAGCAAGACAAAGCCCGAGGAGAATATTGAAGAGCTTTACCACGCTGGAGTCCGTGACTTCGGAGAGAATTACATTCAGGAGCTCAGACAGAAGTATGATGACCTTCCGAAGGATATTCGCTGGCATATGATCGGCCATCTGCAGCGAAACAAGGTCAAGTACATCGCGGAATACGTCACGATGATTCACGCCGTCGACACATATGAGCTCGCCCAGACCATCGAAAAGGAGGCGGTAAAGCATAACCGCCGGATTCCGATCCTCATCGAGGTCAATGTCGCAGAGGAGGATACAAAGTTCGGCGTGTCCTGTCAGGAAGCCCCAAAACTCGTAAAAAGAATTGCCGAATCCCTTCCTCATGTACTCGTCAGCGGCCTGATGACCAGTGCTCCCTTTGTACAGGATCCCGAGGACAACCGTCCGGTTTTCCGAAAATTGAGGCAATTAAGTGTTGACATCAACAACGAAAACACTGATAATGAGAATGTTGACATGAAGACTCTGAGTATGGGGATGACCAACGATTATATCGTTGCCGTCGAGGAAGGGGCTACGCTTGTCCGTGTGGGTACCGCTATTTTCGGCGCACGAGACTATTCACACAGACAATGAGACGCTCAGACAACATCGATACGCTCAGCTATGATTTTGCGTCTTTACGGTGTTTTTACACCGCTTCAAGCTCATACCTGTAATCGTTGCAAAGCCATAGTCGGCCTTGCACGCCCTGCGGGTCTGCAGTCCGTCTCTGTCATGCGACTGGACTTATACAGTTAGAACGAATTAGGAGAGTATAATACTATGGGATTTTTTGATAAGTTCCTTGATGCTGTTCGTCTGAATGACGATTATGATGATGACGATGAATTCTTTGATGACGACGATGAGGATTATGACGATCAGCCCGAAGAAGAGGCCGCACCAAAGAAGAAGCATTTTGGAAGCCGCAAGACCGTAAAGGCAGCCCGCGAGGAGGAAGAGGACGATTCCATCCGCAGAACGCAGCCGGAGACCTCCGGTAGATACACTTCCGCAAACCGCCTGCAGACCAGACCTGCCGCACAGTCACAGAAGGTGACACCGATGCACCGCACGGCATCCTCCTCCCGCAGCGGTATGGAAGTTTGCGTGATCAAGCCGGCAAAGGTTGAGGATTATCGTGAGATCGCGGATACCCTTCTTTCCGGATGCACAGTCGTTCTGAATCTGGAGGGCCTTGATGTAGAACTTGCACAGAGAATCATCGATTTCTCGTCCGGCTCCTGCTACGCAATCGGCGGTGGTCTGCAGAAGGTTTCCAGCTATATCTTTATTCTGACTCCATCTACCGTCGAAATCTCCGGAGATATCCAGGATCTTCTGAACGGCGCAATGCCGACGATGCGCACGGCGTTCTGACAGAATTTTTATTCGATTGTATTTTTTTACAGCAATGTCATTTCGGCATCAGTTAGAAGCAATTCTTACTGATGCTTTTCTCTTATCGAAATATCGAAAAGGAGCTACTCATGGAATCACTTATTGTTGAAAGAAAAAGCTCAGGCATGGAATTCTCCTATCCCATCGTATGGGAGAGCAGCTTTCAGACCCTGGCGGATGAAATTCGCCGGATCCACGGTTTCCGTGCAAAAAAAATCTGTATCGTATCCGACAGCAATGTTGCTCCGTTGTATGCGGAAGAAGTCAGAACCGCTCTCGCCCCGCTGGGACTGACGGTTGAGACCTATGTGTTTCCCGCCGGAGAAGAGCACAAATGTCTGGATACTGTGACCGGTCTGTATCGCTTCTTGATCGCACATAAATTCCAGCGCAACGACATGCTCGCGGCTCTTGGCGGAGGAGTTGCCGGTGATCTGACCGGTTTTACAGCTGCGACCTATCTGCGGGGTATCGACTTTATCCAGCTCCCGACCACACTGCTTGCTCAGGTTGACAGCAGTGTCGGTGGAAAAACCGGCGTGGATTTTGAGCAGTATAAGAACATGGTCGGCGCCTTTCTTCAGCCGCGCCTCGTCTATATGAACATGAAGACACTGAAAACGCTTCCCGGGGATCAGTTTGCTTCCGGTATGGGCGAAGTCCTGAAAACCGGCGCCATCCGGGACAAAGACCTTCTCTACTGGATCGATGCACACGAACAGCAACTTCAGAAAAGAGACCCGGATGCCCTCGCGACCGTGATCCGCGCCTGCTGCAAGGTAAAGGCAGCCGTGGTCGAAGAAGACCCGAAGGATAAAGGACTGCGTGCAATCCTTAATTTCGGTCATACTCTCGGCCACGCCATCGAGAAATGCAAGAATTTTGAGCTTCTTCACGGTCAATGTGTCGGCATCGGATCCATCGGAGCTTCCTGGCTGTCTATGAAACGGGGCATGATCTCGGAGGACGATTTCCGATGGATCCAGAAGCTTCATCGTGATTTCAACATCCCTACCTCTGTCACCGGACTCACCGTCGATGAAATCGTCCGCACCTCTCATTCTGACAAGAAGATGGAAGAGGGACATATCCACTTCATCCTTCTCGACGGAATCGGAAACGCGGTGATTGACAGCACGGTAACGGACGAAGAGCTGCGTGCGGCTGCCTCTGTGCTCATCCGTTAACCCCATCCGCCAGATCATGTTACAAGCATAAGACATCAGTTCGATATTTGTTAACAAAAGGACTTGTAAGGAAAGGACTTGCAGATTGCGCATATGAGTAAAAATGTCGACCAAAAGAGAACCAGCCCGCTTATCCTGTTGCTTGCCGGTGTAATCCTCGTAATTTTCGACCAGTTCACAAAGCATCTCGCTGTCAGCCATCTTGCCGGAAGAGAAGCCCGCGTTCTGATCCCGGGAGTTCTTGAGCTCCGCTACCTTGAGAATAACGGCGCCGCCTTCAGCATGCTTCAGAATCAGCAGTGGTTCTTCTATATCCTGACGGCTGTTTTCCTGATACTTGCCATCTGGTTGATGCGGAAGGTGCCGCTTGACACGGCTGTGTTCAATCCCCTTCTCTGGAGCCTGGCCGTTCTCTGTGCTGGTGCGGTTGGAAATCTGATTGACCGGATTGTACACCGGTACGTTGTGGATTTTATTTATTTTTCCATTATCAATTTTCCGATTTTTAACGTGGCAGATATCTACGTCACTGTATCCGTAATTCTTCTGATCGTTTTGATTCTGTTCCGGTACAAGGACAGCGACCTTCAGAAAATTTTCGGTAAAAAAGAAAGCACCGGACAGTAAGAGGATGTACGATGAAGGAAATTTCGTTTACCGTCGATCCGGAAGAACAGGACAAACGGATCGATGTTTACCTGACCGAACAGCTTGAGACCATGTCGCGCTCCCATATTCAGAAGCTTCTGAAGAATGAGAGCGTTTTTGTCGCGGACAAACCGGTGCGGGCCAATTATAAAATCCAGGCAGGAGACCAGATCCGGATGACAATTCCCGACAATCAGGAGCCGTCTGTTCTTCCCGAGAATATTCCACTCGATATTCTCTATGAAGATGACTATCTTCTTGTCGTCAATAAGCCGAAGGGCATGGTCGTCCACCCCGCTGCGGGTCATGATTCCCATACGCTGGTCAATGCCCTGCTGTATCACTGCGGAGACAGTCTGTCCGGAATCAACGGCATTCTCCGGCCCGGTATCGTCCACCGGATCGACAAGGACACAACCGGGGCGCTCGTCGTCTGCAAAAACGATATTTCTCATCAGAGCCTTGCTTCTCAGCTTGCCGTTCACAGCATCACCCGCCGATACCGGGCAATCGTTCACGGAAATCTGACCGAGGACGACATGACAATCACCGGAAATATCGGGCGGCATCCTGTGGACCGCAAGAAGATGGCGGTCCTTCCGGACGGCAGAGGCAAACCGGCTGTGACGCACATACACGTGTTACAGCGACTGAATGGATACACATACATCGAATGCCGCCTCGAGACGGGTAGGACGCATCAGATCCGTGTCCACATGGCCCATATCGGGCATCCGCTTCTGGGAGACGAGCTCTACGGACCGAAGAAATGTCCGGTAAAGGGCTTACAGGGGCAGACCTTGCACGCCATGGTTCTCGGGTTTCAGCATCCGGTCACCGGCAAGTACCTGGAATTCACCGCGCCGCTTCCAGAATATTTCAAGAAACTTCTGATAAAACTGTCCTGAACCGTTTTCCACTACGATATTCTTCTGCAAATGCACGGAAATTGACGCTTGTTAAGTTAAACCGCACAAAATTTTCTCCTTTATCTCATAATTTTATGTGTATTTTTTTCGAGTACATGGTATAATAAGTTTAGATAATTTCTTGCTTCGGCGGGATGCAGGAAGGAGGAACTCTTATGAAAACGATCGTTACAATCGGACGTGAATTTGGCAGCGGCGGACACTTAATCGGTAAATTACTTGCAGATGATCTGAAGATCCCCTTTTACGACAAGGAGCTTCTTGATCAGGCGGCGAAGAACAGCGGACTCGCCAAAGAGATTTTTGAAAATCAGGATGAAAAGCCGACCAGCAGCTTTCTGTACTCTCTGGTAATGGATACCTATTCCTTCGGCTATACCTCGAATGTCATGAATGACATGCCATTGAACCAGAAAGTCTTTCTCGCACAGTTTGACACGGTAAAGAAGCTGGCACAAAAGGGGCCCTGTGTCATTATCGGAAGATGTGCGGATTATGCGCTGGAGGATGACCCGAACCTTCTCAGCGTCTTTATCCATGCGGACCTGGACGTGCGGGTGAGAAGGATTTCCAATCTCTATGACCTCACCGACAATAAAGCCAGAGACCGGATCCGTAAGAACGACAAGAGCCGTTCCAGCTACTACAACTATTACACCAGCAAGGAGTGGAGCGCAGCAGACAGCTATGATCTCTGCCTTGACAGCGCAAAATTCGGAATCGACGGCTGCGTAGAGATTATCAAGAACGCAATCGCTCACAAGGAGAGCGGATATCACCACGGCATCACCGAAAAAGACGGATAGACGCCTTAATCAGGCCTTAGGGACGTTTTAAAGAAGTTCTTAAAAACGATTCTAAGGGATGTTTATCAGGGATGTTTAAACAATTCTCAGGGATGTTTATTAGGGATCCTTATTAGAGATCTTTATTAGAGATCTCTATTAGAGATATTTCAGTGTTCTGACAGACAAACGAGGGCTGCCGCACAGTTTCGTGCGGCAGCCCTCGTTTGCCAGATGACAGCCCGTAAAGCTATCACCTTTTCTTCGGTGGCTGATCCTCCCTCGGAATACCGGAATAACCGTCGTATGGACGGTCAGAGAAGCGGTACATGGAAGAGCGGAGCTCGTTCGTCTGATCATACCGTTTTCCTCCCCAGTACGGTCTTCCGTTCATCTCGGTCTTCGGTCCGAAGTGTACGTCCTTCATGATGTACTTCAGGAATTCCTCAAATCCGGTGCGGTCGACGATATAGCCGATGTGCTCCTTATTCTCAACCGCGCCTCTGTCCTGATAAGCATCCAGATAATCATACGTGTTCTTGATAATGCGAAGAATGCTTTCCTCATCCGCCCATTTCAGGAAATCGACACCCAGACGAGGATTCTTCTTTCCGGTCCGTCCAAGAAGAGCTACGCGGAAGTAATGCTCCTTGCTCCGCGTCCATGCGCGGGTCGGGCAGTAGACCACACAGACACCGCAGCCGATACACTTGCTGGTATCACGGACAATCTTGCCATTTACCACGGAGAGCGCACCGACGCTTCGTCTGCTGCAATATTTTACACACTGCTCACAGCCGATGCAGCGGTCCGGATTGTACTGCGGCTCCGTCTGTCCGATGATGCCGAAGTCGTTCAGTCTGACATGCGCGCAGTCATTCGAGCAGCCGGTGCAGGCGATCTTTACGTGGTGATCGTTCGGATAGATCAGCTTGTCGATTTTCGCCGCAAGTGCCTTTGTGTCGTAACATCCGAAGGGACACAGCGATTTGCCCGGGCATGCCACAACGTTCCGGGTTCCGGAAGAGGGATAGCCCTCACCCGGCTTGTTCGGCTCCTGCGTCACTCCGCTCGCCTCTATGATAGACTGAAGGGCCTTGTTCACCTCTTCGACATCTTCAATCGGGATTCCCGGGATCTCAAAACCCTGACGATTTGTCAGATTGACCTCCCCGGTGCCGTATTTTACCGCAATCTCAACGACCTTCGCCAGAGAAGCGGCATCAATTCTTCCTCCCGGAACACGCACACGGGAAGCCACCTCTCCTCTGACCTTCGACTGACGGAAGTTATTCTTTTTTAATTTTTTTACATTACAATCGTAACCCATAAATTTCTCCCTCCTCAGTCAAGCATATTCTTGCTCTCGGTATAGTTGAATACCGGTCCGTCCAGGCAGACGTACTTCTCGCCGATCCGGCAATGGCCGCATTTCCCGAGACCGCAGCACATCTTTCTTTCCTGAGACACCCAGATATTCTCCTCACGGAATCCCTTCTCGAGAAGACCCATGACAGAGAAACGCATCATTGGCGGCGGGCCGACCACGATCGCAGCTGCATTCTCCACGTCGCGTATCTTCACATCCGGAATGTATTTGGTCACAAGTCCGATCTTCCCTTCGTATCCCTCCGGTGCACCGTCAACCGTCAGCCAGAGATCCAGGCGCTCGTCCCACTTCTTCAGGTCATCCCGGAACAACATGTCGTCCGGGCTTCGGAATCCGACGATGACATGCTTGTCCGCAGCGTCCGGTTCATCCGCGAACGCACTCACAACCCCGCGCACCGGTGAAACGCCCGTACCTCCGGCAATAACCAGAACCTCCCTATTCCGATAGAGATCCATATCGAATCCATTTCCGTACGGACCGCGAAGAAGGAGAGTCTGCCCTTTATATTTTTCAAAAACCTCATCGGTAACTCTGCCGACCTTACGCAGCGTAAGGTCGATAAAATCCTCTCCGATACCGCTGACGGAAATCGGCGCCTCTCCGAACTTCGGGACAGACACCTCAAAAAACTGACCGGGTTTCACATCTCCCGAATACCGAAGACGAAAGGTATATTCCTTCTTTGTGTGTCTGATCACATCCAGAATCTCAGACGCAAAAGGGATGTACGGATTCTTCTCATTTGCTGCCATTTGCACCTGCCTCCTTTCCCGCTTTATCCGCAGACTCCGCAGCGAGCTCATTCACCCTTTGATTCACTTTATTGATTATTTTGGAGAAGGAGATATACTCCGGGCAGACTGCGTCGCAGCGACCGCAGCCGACGCACATGTCATAACCGAAGCGTTTCCGGAAATCGTAGATCTTGTGCAGCACCTTGAAACGCATCCGCTCTCCCTGTGTTCTTCTATACTGACCGCCGCCTGCTACATTTGTATAACCGTCAATCATACAGGAGGCATTTACGCGGCGTCTCTCGCCGACCTTACCGTTGTCGGTATAGAAGATATCCTGCATCGTAAAACAGGTGCAGGTGGGACATACAAGAGTGCAGCGGCCGCAGCCGATACATCTTGCCGTATATTCATCCCAGATCGGATCCTTATAAATGCTGTTCGGAATCTCCGCCGGGATTTCCACCTTCGTCCGATTTTCTACAGGATAAGAAGGTGTTATCTCCGCCTTCCTGCCGCCCGCTTTTTCAAAAACAGACACCATGGAAGCATCCGGCACATCACAGAGGAATCCATCATCCGTCTGCTCTACTGAGAACAGATATCCCTCTGTCACCCGGTTGGTTCCCATGCTCGCCGAAAAACCATCCGGATCATCCGCCTCTTCACCGGCAATCAGCGCAAACTTTACATGGTCGCGGACATTCTCGTAGAAATAATCCTTCGGTCCATTGCCAAGATACATCTGATCGAGCCGTTTAACCGCGTGCATATCGTAGCTGCGAAGAAAAACAATTACATCCCTTGTATCGCGGTCTGCCTCCTTCACGACATTTTCCGTGAAGAAGAAGAGCGTCTCAGAAAGCGGAGTCAGGATCTCCTTGAAAGAGTAATCCGACTTCTTCTGAAGCTCGATTTCCGACGCATCCGTAACGAATTCATAACGAATGACGTCCGTGTCCGTGAATCTTCCTTCCCCGACCTTACGGACAGGAGCGAAGATCCGATAATTCCTGCCTAGATCCTTCACCACCTCAGAGAATCCGGCCTTGTCAAGCGCATATCCCACGTAAATACCTCCTCGAATATATACAGGACATCAACTGTTACATTGTTAAATATAGCAAAAAGTATAAAAGAAGAATACACCTTTTGAGATAGTTAAATATTTAACAATGCATATCTACACAACTAAGTAAATTATACCACCTCTCCAGAAATAACCGGTTGCACATGCAACGTATTTGATAAGCTCTTCGAAAGCGCAGACAGGCTCGTCGCACGCGAAGCGCGCGTAAGAGACTGAATGCGTTTTCGAAGGCAACAGGTATGAGCATGAAGCGGTGCGCAGCAGCGCGAAAATGCTCATACCTGTAGGATTGTGAGAGTGCGCAGCACGGAGCAATCCGTAGCTTATCAAATACATTTACATTAAAGCTCTTCGAAAGCGCAGACAGGCTCGTCGCACGCGAAGCGCGC
>Ga0256406_1001641_pt1 | contig 35250 bp, 21 predicted proteins | sample RumenRJG_03DNA_FD_185986 | JGI IMG/M metagenome (GOLD analysis project Ga0256406, IMG submission 185986) | Bovine rumen microbial communities from Lethbridge, Alberta, Canada - RJG_03 | ecosystem: Host-associated > Mammals > Digestive system > Stomach > Rumen | place: Canada: Alberta | collected...
AGGATTTCATAGAAAAACTTATTGCTGAGAATGACTAACCTTAGTCATTCCGATTAATCATGCCCAAAAGACTGAGTAGTTACTCCGTATCAAAAATCAAAGTTTTCCATTGCACACTCTCCACAATTTTGCATGTTTTGCCCCCACTGCAGGCCATCAACGGGCAGAATGCCCCTGCCTGCCATCCAAACAAAAAATCCCCTCCCGCTGCAGTATCACGGCATCACTGCATCGGGAGAAGATTCCCTTCTGAATACCGGCAACCGAAGAACCTGCCGGCTGTAGACAGTCAGTCCTTGATTTCACCGAGCCGTTCCCATACTTTCAGGAACTCCTTGTGAGGCAGTTTGCGCTCATAGCTCACCTTTATGCCCGCGTCGACAAGTACATTGAGCGCGGTGGAACTGATGATGTCGGCGTAAACCTCCGTGACTTTCCCTTCCACCATAGCCTTTGCAGCTGTGGAGCCCACCGCCTTCACGGCAAGTTTGGAATCCAGGAGCTTTTCGGGAGCATCGTGGAGCAAATGATAGAGTGACCGCACGCCTACACCGCTGTAGGTGCTCACATTTCCCTCGTGAAGCAGCACCAGAGAACATTGCTCCGTGTGCAACTTGTCAATCAAATAGTCCATCATAGACGTTATGTTTTAGATATTATTTCTGATTTCAACCTGCCAGCCTCACCGCTTGCTTTCGTCGATGAGCTTGGCTGCAAGCTCCTTCATACCCTCGCTGGCTCCTTTCTGGATGTGGCTCACATGGCGGTAGGCACTTGTCATAACAGGCTCGGGATCGATGAGATAGATGGGAGCCGCGGGACTGACATACTGCACGAGGCCTGCGGCAGGATAGACATTGAGCGAGGTTCCTATGATGACAAAGATGTCGGCCTGCTGAGTTACTGCCGCTGCAGGCTCTATCATGGGTACGCTCTCACCGAAGAATACAATGAAGGGGCGAAGCAGAGAGCCGTCGCCAGCCTTCGTACCCGGCTTCACGTCACTGTCCGCGGGTGTGAGCTCCTTGATGTAGCGACTGTCGTAAGGCTCCCTGCTTGAGCATACCTTCGACAGCTCTCCGTGGAGATGAATCACCTTCGACGAGCCCGCCCTCTCATGGAGATTGTCCACATTTTGCGTCACCACGGTGACGTCGTAGTATTTTTCCAGTTCTGCCACAAGTCTGTGACCCTCGTTCGGCTGCGCGCTCCAGAGCTTTCTCCTGAGCATATTATAGAAGTTGGTGACGAGTTCCGGGTCTTGCTCCCATCCTTCGTGAGAGGCCACCTGCTGTACGGGATAGTTCTCCCAAAGTCCGTCGGAACCGCGGAAAGTCTTGAAGCCGCTCTCCACCGACATACCGGCACCCGTGAGGAATACAATTTTCTTCATAGCAATACGTCTTTAGCATTCTGTCCACCCCGCCGAGTCGCTTTTTGCGAGGCGGGATTTTAATACGGGCAAATTTACTAATTTTATCGTTAATAACTTCGTTTCCTCATGGAAAATTATTATCTTTGCCACGTTTTACAACAACGCTGCAATTAACAACAATAACACGCTTTTATGGACAAAGTAAGCTACGCCTTGGGCTTGGGCATCGCACGCCAGCTTGTAGGCATGGGCGCAACAGACGTCAACGCTGATGATTTCGCGCTGGCATTGAAAGACATTCTATCAGGGCAGAAGCCCCGTCTTGACGACCAGGACGCACAGGCCTTAGTGAGTGCCTACCTTCAGGAGAAAGAAGAAAAACGCAACGCTTCGTTGAAAGAGGAAGGCGAGAAGTTCCTCGCCGACAACAGCAAGCGCGCCGGTGTGGTGACGCTGCCCTCAGGACTTCAGTACGAGGTGCTGCGCGAAGGCAACGGCCGCAAGCCAAAAGCCACCGACCAGGTAGAGTGCCATTATGAGGGCACGCTCATTGACGGCACGAAGTTCGACTCCTCCTACGACCGCGGTGAGACAGCCACTTTCCCTCTGAATCAGGTCATCAAGGGCTGGACCGAAGGCCTGCAGCTCATGCAGGAAGGTGCCAAATACCGTTTCTTCATTCCCTACCATCTCGGCTATGGCAGCCGTGGAGCAGGACAGAGCATTCCGCCTTATGCCGCTCTCATCTTCGACGTGGAGCTGGTGTCAGTGAAATGAAATCAAGCCAGAAACAAAATTAAATAACAATAAACAACAATGAAAAAATTATGCTTAGGAGCTCTCGCAGCTCTCTTTGCCGCTGTCTTCGTTGGTTGCGGCAATTCAACACCCAAGGCAAATCTGAAGACTGATGTCGACACGCTCAGCTACGCCATCGGTATGTCGCAGACACAAGGTCTGAAGGAATACCTCACCAGCCAGGGCATCGACACCACCTATATGGATGAACTCATCAAGGGTCTTAACGACGGAGCCAATGCCGGCGACGACAAGAGCAAGGCCGCTTACTATGCAGGCATCCAGCTGGGACAGATGATCAGCAACCGCATGGTGAAGGGTATCAACCAGGAAGTGTTCGGCGACGACTCCACCAAGACCATCTCTCTGAAGAATCTCCTCGCCGGTTTCGTGGCCGGTACAACAGGCAACTACAAGGTGATTCCTTCTGTGATGAAGGCTGGCGAAATCGCTCAGACCAAGATGATGACCATCAAGAGCAAGTACATGGAAAAGGAGTACGGCCCCAACAAGACTGCCGGCGAGAAGTTCCTGGCTGAAAACAAGAAGAAGCCCGGAGTAGTGACGCTGCCCTCTGGCGTGCAGTACAAGGTCATCAAGGAAGGCAAGGGTGCCATCCCCGCTGACACCTCTATGGTGACAGTGAACTACGAAGGCCGCACCATCGACGGCAAGGTGTTCGACAGCTCCTACAAGCGCAAGGAGCCGGTGAACCTGCGCGCCAACCAGGTCATCAAGGGCTGGACGGAAGTGCTCACACGTATGCCCGTGGGCTCGGCATGGGAAGTCTATATTCCCCAGGAGCTTGCTTACGGCGAGCGTATGCAGGGCGACATCAAGCCTTACTCCTGCCTCATCTTCAAGATTGAGTTGGTAGGAATCAACAAATAAAAAACAGAAATGAAGAAATTATGCATGCTCGCACTCCTCATCATGGTGAGTGCATCTCTCTCTGTGAGCGCCGCCAACGGCAAAAAGGTTCCGGCTAAGAAGCTGCAGCCCGCACAACCGGCGCTCAAGAGCCATCTCGACTCGCTGAGCTATGCCGCCGGCTATGCTGCCACGGAAGGACTGCTCAACTTCGTTAAACAACAGTATGGACTCAAGGACAGCCAGATTCCTGACTTCGTCGAAGGCTACAAGGAGGCTATCGCCAACATCAAGAACCCGAAGATGCAGGCCCGTTATGTGGGTGTAGCCATTGCACAGATGGTGGACAGCCGCATTTATCCGAGCGCCACACGTACCTTTGCCGAGACTCCCGACTCGGCTATCAACGCTGAGCTCTTTAACTTGGGCTTCGAGGCTGCCGTCAGAGGCGACAGCTCCGTCTACACACTCCCCCAGGCAAGAGAGTTCTTCCGTTCTGAGGCTGAGACGATGACGAAGGCCAAGGAAAAGGCTTGGGACGACGAGAACAAGGCTTGGCTGGCTGAGAATGCAAAGAAAGAGGGCGTGAAGGTTCTGCCCAGCGGCCTGCAGTACAAGGTCATCACCGAAGGAAATGGCGCTGTTCCGACAAAAGACCAACGGGTAACCGTGAAGTACGAAGGCAGGACCATCGACGGAAAGGTGTTCGACAGCTCCTACAAGCGCAATCCACAGACTTCCACCTTCCGTTGCGACGAGGTGATAAAGGGCTGGACAGAGGCTCTCACCATGATGCCGGTAGGCAGCAAATGGGAACTCTACATCCCGCAGGACCTCGCTTACGGTGAGCGTCAGGCCGGAATGATAAAGCCTTACTCTACGCTGATTTTCACCGTTGAGCTTGAAGGCATCAAGGCTGACGAAAAGCCTGCTGTCAAGCCTTCTACGGAAAAGGCTGCCACTGACAAGGCCAAAGCCACGACTACGGCAGGCAAGACCAAGAAAAGAAGCAGGAAATAAGCGAATCAGACTCCCTAAGCGGAGAGAAATAAGAACACAAATGAGCAGGAACGATGGTTCTTGCTCATTTGTGTTTTTTGATGCATAGTATTTGTTGATACTAAAGCTGAGAGAAATAGACGATTGTAACTTTCGCCTTTCATTGTAGCAAGAAAGGCATAATTTGATCAAATAATCGTGCCCCGTGCTACCCTTTCAGACGATTACTGACCTCTCTCAGCCCAGTCACCTCTGTCCAGTTGACGATAGCCGATAGCCTCCGCGATGTGCTGAGTCTGTACGGATTCAGAACCTGCAAGGTCGGCTATGGTGCGGGCCACCTTCAATATTCGGGTATAGGCTCGTGCCGAGAGGCTCAGCCGCTCCATAGCCTTTCGCAGGAGCTCAAGACTGGCTTCGTCGGGCTCAGCAAAATGATGAATCATGCGTTCCGACATCTGAGCGTTACAGTGTACTCCGGGATAATCCTTAAACCGACGGGTCTGTATCTCGCGAGCCTTAATGACGCGTTCCCTGATTGCCGCTGACGGCTCGCCTGGCTCAGCACGACTGATGTCCTTAAAAGGCAAAGCAGCAATCTCCACCTGTATGTCGATTCGGTCGAGCAGAGGGCCACTAATCTTGTTCATGTAATGTTGTATCTGCCCCGGAGTGCACACGCAGTGATGCGTTGGGTCGCCATAATAGCCACAGGGACAAGGGTTCATACTGGCCACGAACATGAAGCTGCAGGGGTATTCAATGGTGTATTTAGCACGGCTTATGGTTATCTTTCGGTCCTCAAGGGGCTGACGGAGCACCTCTAAGGTGTGCTTATCGAACTCCGGGAGCTCATCACAAAAGAGTACCCCGTTATGAGCCAGCGAGATTTCTCCCGGCATAGGAGTGGAGCCTCCACCGACGAGAGCAACCTCAGAAATGGTGTGGTGGGGCGCACGGAAAGGACGCTGGGCTATGAGAGAATCGCCCTTTCCCAGCTTACCGGCCACACTATGGATTTGTGTAGTCTCAAGACTCTCCGACAACGACAGCGGTGGCAAGATGGAGGGAAGGCGTTTGGCCATCATCGACTTTCCAGAACCCGGCGGACCTATCATGATAAGGTTGTGGCCACCGGCAGCAGCTACCTCGAGTGCCCTCTTCACATTCTCCTGCCCTCGCACATCGGAATAATCGAGGTCGAACTTATACTGGTGCTCGTAGAACTCTTTTCTCGTGTCCACAAACACGGGCTCGAATTGCCTTGTTCCCGATACCAGACTAATCACGTCAAGGATATTATCCATGCCATAAACCTCCAGATTGTTCACGACAGCGGCTTCCCGTGCATTCTGACTGGGTACTATGAGTGCCTTGAAATGCTCCTTTCGGGCCCTTATAGCAATGGGAAGAGCTCCCTTCACAGGCTGCAAGCTCCCGTCGAGGCTCAGTTCGCCCACCATCATAAACTGGTCGAGACAGTCGGATGTAACGTTGCCGTTGGCAGCTAAGATAGCGATGGCCAGGGGCAAATCGAAGCCACTGCCTTCCTTGCGGAGGTCGGCAGGCGCCATATTGACGGTGATATCAGCCTTGGGAAAACGGAAACCATTGTTCTGCAATGCTGCCGCTATACGGTCGCGGCCCTCGCGCACAGCCTCGTCACCCAGTCCGGTGAAGTGGTACATCACACCGTTAGTGAGACTGACCTCTATGGTAACAGTATTGACTTCCAAGCCGTTGACAGCGGCGCTAAATGTTTTTACAAGCATGGCAATAAGGTCTGTGTGAAGGTTCAAAGAAGAGCCTTCACTCTGTTGACAAGTTCCTGCGAAGAAAGTCCACGGGCCACGATGCGGCCGCGCTGGATTAAGATATTGTCGGGCAATGTGAGCAAGCCCCACTGTCGGACAAGCTTACTGTCGAACATCTCACCGTCACAGACCGTGGGCCACGCTACGGAATCACGCTTCATGGCGTTCCGGCAGTCCGTGAGACTGGCGTCGAGACAAACGCCCACTACTTGCAGCTTGCCGTGACTCTGCTGTTGCAGGCGGCGCAGCTCTCGCGCCACATCGGTGCTCTCATAGTTCCAGGTAGCCCAAGAATAGACGACACACACCGGCGACTGCCTTAGCACTGCGGTGGATACGGGCTTCCCATTGACATCAGTGGCCGCTACGGAAGGCAACATGGCTCCCACAGCAGAGAGGCCAAGGCCCTTTACCTGCCTTTCGATACGCTTCAGATAGGCATTGTCGGGTTGCGACTTAGATAGAACATCTATAAGGCGACCGGCTTCAGCATAATCGACAGTCATACCGCGAAGAAAGTAACGGTTGACGAGATATACCGACACAAGCGACTCGGGATGGTCGGCGACAAACTGCTTGACAAAGGCAGCAGTCTCGGGTGGTGAAAAGCTCAGCACGTGCTGACGGAACGAAGTCATGAGCTTGTTGTCGTCGTTGCCTTTCACCTTGATTTCTTTCAGGTGCGAAGCATCGCCGTCGATCTCAGCCTCCGTGCCAGGCTCGGCAAAGACAGGTTGTTCGGAGAAGTTAGGGAACACTATGACCAATGTCCCCTTCGTAGCGCACGGAATCTCAAACGAGAACCGTCCGCCTTGAACCTTGATGGTGTCGATTCCCTCAATAATACCATCAGGGCTGTAAACGTAAAACTCACCTTGGTTCATGTGCAGCAATCGCCCGCCGAGCTTGAAATGCTGGCTGTCGGTGCCGCAGGCCACAAGAACCAAGGTGAGTAGTGCGAAACCTAAGAGTTTCTTCATTTATTTTCTAAGAAAGCTAAGCTCCAAGTCGTTGTCGGCATAAGTCTTGAGCGACGGGTCCTTCTTAATGGCTTCGTCGAGATAGGACTGTGCGGCAAACTTGTTAGCCCGACGTGCAGCCACGATGGCGTGCAGATAGTCGGTCATGGCGTCAGGAGTCTCCACTGCGTCGAGTGTAGCCTGTGCAGCAGCGTAGTCCTTGCTGAGAAGCTGGGCCAGAGCGGCGCAGTTGGTGTTCACGCCGTCGAAGTCCTTGCTGGCCTGAGCATAGTTGCCCTTGGCGAGATCGAGCGTACCCAGAGCCTGGGCAACGTTCTTATTGCCCGACACCTTTGCGATGTTGCGCTCGGCCTCAGCGAGGTTGCCATTCTTGAGAGAAAGGAGTCCCTGGTTGGCAATAGCCTCAGCAGCGTTGGGGTCAACACTGACAGCCTGGCTCAGATAACGGCTTCCGGCTGCATCGTTGCCCTTGGCAAACTCCAATGTAGCAAGGTTGTTGAGCGGACGGTAGTCCTTGGAGTAGAGTTCGGCAGTCTTCTTGTAGATTTCCTCCTTCTTGGCTGCGCTCTTCTCTAACGTGGCAGCATAGAGCAGCTCGTCGGCACTCAGCTTCGCGGGGTCGGCGGCATATTGCTCCTGAATCTGCTCATCGCTGCGGCCGATGGTCTCGTAGTTGATGATGAGACGGCTGCGGCGCAGTTCGGGAAGAATACCGTTGGCGAGCTCCTGGAATCCTTCGCTCATATTGCGGATTTGCTTTTCGCGCTCCTCGGGATCCTTATACATAGAGAGCACTCGCAGGATGACATCCTTGTCCTGGATGTTGCTGGCCTGCACAAGTTTCTGGAAACCGTCCCAGTCCTGAGCGGTATAGGTGGCAGCGATATCGGTCTTCACACCGGTGTTCTTGAGCTGCTTCTTCACGTAACCCTCGGAGGTATCCTGGCGCTTGCTTGCCAGTTTGTCGTTGAAGCTGAAGCCACCCTCAGGCGACGCGTAGGCTCTTACCTCCACATTCTTGAGGTTGAGTTCTTCCTTCTCGCGGTTTATCTTACGGAGCAGATTGACGAACTCCTGCACGGAGTTGTTCTTCAACTCGCTCTTGCGCAGGTTGGCCTGGTTGATGAGGAACTTGATGTTGGCCTCCTGCTTGCGCTCCTTCACGCGCTGGAAGGAGTCGGGAGCCAGACAGCCTCCCTCACTAAAGAGGGCCTTCTTATAGAGTTCCGACGTGGCAATAACACCGTTGGCTACCTTTACCGCAGGTATGCTCACCGTCTTGCTGCCCTGACGGGCCGTGAAGGTGAGATACATCTCGCTCTTCTGCATGTCGTCCACGTAGTCGAACGAAGTCTTCATTGTATAGCGTCCGCCGAGGCGATAGTTGATAGTCTGGTCGTTACCCATTACCTTCTCGCCCTGGAACGTAGCGCTCTGGCCTTTGGTAGTCTGCCCGTTATAGCGCAGTTCCGGAATGACGGTCACCACGGCATTGCGCTTCATGTACTTCTCAGGGAAGGCGCCATTGATGGTTGCCGACACCTTACCCCCTTGGGTCTCAAGAGGATTAGGGGCTACCGAGAAGTTGTCAGCCGACAGCGGGCCGAGCTTGGAGCACGACGAGAATATCAATAATGAAGAAGCCGATAAAGCTAATAATAAGTTTTTTTGCATAGTAGTGTAAATATAAGAATTTTGTGCCGCGAGCGGGACTCGAACCCGCACAGCCATTACTGGCCAAGGGATTTTAAGTCCCTCGTGTCTACCAATTCCACCATTGCGGCAGGTGCTTAAAAACAGTGCTTCAGCGCCCTCACCGTTCGTTTCCTAACGGGAGCCGAAACGACGCCTCCGCGCCTTACTTTTTGCAAAGATAGCACTTATTATTAGGACTGCAAACGAATTTACAGAATTTAATACAAAGCCACGTCAAATAGTGTCCACCCCATCAAAGGACTGACCGCAACGGGATAGCATCACCATTGCCTCCAGTCGTTATCCAGGCAGCACTCCAAGCACTTTCCCCTTCCGGTGGCGCTCCGAACTACAACCGGAAGGGAAAGCAACGAAGTGACAACTACAGCCCATCAAAGGGCAATACCTAAAGTAAAATAGAGTGTATTCCCATTTTGCAGCCCCAAACTTCTATAGTTGGTATGGTTGAAGCCCACCGATGCGAGCAGACTATAATCAAGATTATAGTAATGCGACAGGGCTAACTCAACACCATATTGGAAGTATTTTAGGTCAGGATTGCCCAACGTGGAGTTGGTAAGTACTCTCAAATCGAGCGCAGGACATCCGAAATAAGAGCGCGGATTACCCTTCCTGGCACAGAGTGTATAGCCCAGTCCGCCTCCAACTCCGAAGTTTGCATACTTGTGCTCGCTCTTACCATCTTTATTGTACCATACAATACCTGAATTAAATCCAGCCAGCAAGGACAAGTCTCGCGTTAAGCGAAAGCCCAACAGATCATGATCCTCGTAAAGAGTAACTCCATGCTGACGAAGGTTGATTGAAGATCGAAAATCAAAATAACAATTTGCACGGCCGTCTAATCTGTCGCTATGCGTGGAATCGCCCTTCTCGCTTGCTGATAGCGGAAGTAAAGCAGCAAGGAGCAATAAAGTGAATACTATCCTTTTCATAATATCTTAATAAAAGCTTTTCAATTACATTGTTATTAATGGCCCCAACCATCCCTTCGATGATTTCGGCCAATGAGAGAAGATTACGGGCGATGAGCTTTTAGTTGATCCTTGTGTTGTTCCGGCACAGAGAGGCTAAAGGCGGAGGCCTTCAAGCTCAATACATTCTTGCTACTGTCATAAAGACTGTGTTAGATAGGACTCTTAATTATTCTTCATAAATATATGTTTAAAGGTTTGTATTTTCGATGCAAACATAAAGAAAAATCAATAACCGTCAATAGTATATGATAGAAAGAGATGTAAAATTATCTTTAATTAATAACATTAACATTCAATTAAACATTATGCGAATATCTCTCTTGAAGCCACGGTGAAACAGGGAAGGCTTCGCTTTATGGTGCGCGCACCGTTGATACTGCTACACCTATAATATTTTGCACCTTCAAGTGAGCAACGCATGAATCCAAATGACTCAACACGCAAGTAGGGAATGCTCGACTCGACAACCGGTCCCTCAGTGATAAACGAGCGGTGTTTTCCAGCAACGAGAAGCCTATCCCCAAGCAAAGAGACCAATGACATGTCAAATAGAGGTGGTACATCTGTGCACACATTTACTCATTTCAAGGTCAAGAAAAGCCACAGAACGGAAAGGCTCGGCAGAATGGCACGAGGAAAAAAATCTAAGAAATGTCTTTACAAACAAAAATCTCGAAATAGAGAAAATCAAGGCACGAATACAGTCCTTTCGGACTATCTTTCGGTCGTGATAGGACTTCGAGCGCCTCGTGATAGGACTACGAGGGCCTCGAGATCGGACCTCGAGCGACGCTTAGTATAGGTTTTACAAGGCCAAAATTGGGGCTTTTTGCCCTATTTTCAAGGGTATTTCGGGCAGGTAGCAGAGCCTCGGAATCACAACATACTGATACACATACGGTTATAAACTTGCTCCAGAATCGCGTATTTCGAATCAAAGTTTTTCTTGTTCAAAAACATCCCCGTTTTTTGGCTGTTTCGAGTTTCTTTATTTTTACAAATTCGACATTTTGACCATCCGTATTTTGTCTCTCCGAATAACAGAAATCGTCAGAGCTGAGCGGGGGATAAAAGAACAAGCAAAATAACGACAACACAAATCAGGAACAGACAATTCGCTGCTTGTGGACGGCCCCTAACCCTACCTAGCCGCACCCTGCAAGTGGATATTGGGTCTGCGATTGGGTGGAATAATGTCAGAATTCCACTGCTGTCCTTGCTTGCGGACGGCCACAAGGGCCGCGCCCTGCAGTGGATATTGGGTCTGCGATTGGGTGGAATAATGTCAGAATTCCACTGCTGTCCTTGCTCGCGGACGGCCACAAGGGCCGCACCCTGCAAGTGGATATTGGGTCTGCGATTGGGTGGAATAATGTCAGAATTCCACTGCCGTCCTTGCTCGCAGACGGCCCCTAACCCTACCTAGCCGCGCCCTGCAGTGGACATTTGAGGACGGCCGTCGGTATTCCGCGCAGAAGGTTAAGCTTCTGTGTCCACTGCAGGGTGCGGCCCTTGTGGCCGTCCGCATCCTGCGTGCATGCATGGGTTCCTACCACACCTTCTACAATTCGCTGCTTGCGGACGGCCCCTAACCCTACCTAGCCGCACGCTGCAGTGGATATTGGGTCTGCGATTGGGTGGAATAATGTCAGAATTCCACTGCTGTCCTTGCTCGCGGACGGCCACAAGGGCCGCGCCCTGCAGTGGACATTTGAGGACGGCCGTCGGTATTCCGCGCAGAAGGGTTAGCTTCTGTGTCCACTGCAGGGTGCGACCCTTGTGGCCGTCCGCAGCCTACGGGCAACCAAATAATTCTATCAGCCCTTCTACAATCGCTGGATGCGGAAAAATTATCCTGACTTCGTTAATGCGTCACCCTAAATCTCTTTCTGTTTCTTATAAGTTGCTGATTGTCAATAGTAGTATTTTATCTCAACAAAAAAGTGACGAAGTCGGGTCAAGCAATATTTTCAAGCCTTTTGTTGTCAGAATGGCAGAAAAGCAGTAACTTTGAACAGAATTATCAATCAGGCTTCAGCCTACCATTATTATGATGCTAAAGAAACGCACTTTCATCCTTATGACGGCCTTGACAACAACCATTGCCGTCCAAGCTCAGACCGACCTCGACAAGTCCTTCCTGCAAACCAACGAAGTACCCAACGCCGCATGGTATCTCCCCGCTCCCCCCGACACGTCGTCAGTAGCCTTTCTCTACGACTACAACCGCTATCTGTGGGGACGCTCCCTGCGCGACACTTACCGGGGGCGCATAGCCGACTACGACACGTTCTGGCAAACCGACTCGGTGCTGAAAGGCTTTGCCCCCGCCTTCGGCTTCCTCATCACCCGCACGTCGGCCCCGGAGACCTACAAGCTCATCTCTCGCGCCGTTATCGATGCCGAGCATGGAGTGGACGGAGCCAAGGAACGCTACATGCGCAAACGCCCTTACATGCAGTTCCATGAGCACACGGGTTGCCCCACCGACGAGGAGGAACTCAGCCACAACGGTTCCTATCCTTCAGGACATTCGGCCATCGGCTGGGCCACAGCCCTGCTCTTAGCTGAGCTGAATCCCGCCTGCGCCAACGAAATCATCCATCGAGGCTACGAGTACGGACAGAGCCGTGTCATCGAGGGCTACCATTATCAGAGCGATGTCGATGCGGCCCGTCTCTCGTCGAGTGCCGTCGTGGCCACCCTGCATGCTGACCCTGCCTTCATGAAGCAGATGGAGAAGGCGCGCAAGGAACTCTCCAAACTCATGGCGCCCGCCACAGCTTTCGACGTGACCAAGGCGCGTCTTTCCGATGTCAAGACTCTCGAAGGACAGCCGGGCGAAGGCTACCAGGGCATGGCCATCAGCGGCGACTGGCTCGTAAGCTGCCAGAACAAAGGCTACGCTACGCTCTACCGTCTGCCAGACATGAACAAGGTTGCCGGTCCGTTCAAATTAGGGAGCTTTGCCTCCACCAACCACGCCAACATCGCCAAGTTCGGTCTTGAACGCTGGAAGAGCACCGACGAGCTTCCCGTGCTCTACGTCTCGCAGGCCTATCGCAAGACCGTGGGCGGGCGCAAGGACGTCTGCTACGTGGAGCGCATCCTGCCCGAGGGGAAGGCCGAGACCGTGCAGCGCATCATCTTTGATGACACCGACCACCTCTATGGCTACGCCCTGCAATGGACCGTGGACCGCGACCATCAGCGGCTCATCGGACTGGGCAACAGCATCTCCAACGACGATGGCCGCAACTGCTTCCGTATCATCATCTTCCCACTGCCCAAGCTCTCCGACGGCCGTGAAGTGGTGCTGAAAGCCACAGATGCCGAAGCCTGCTACCTCATCCAGGACACCGACCAGCGCTACCCCCACAAGGTGGTTGGCCAGGGCGCCTGCGTGAAGGACGGTTGCCTCTTCATGCCCACCGGCTTCGGCACCGAGGGTGCACCCAGCATACTTTACGTTTGGGACCTCTACAAACGGAAGCTGCGCCACATCATCGACCTGCGCAAGGAACTCAACAAGGTGGAGATGGAGGACATCGACTTCTATCGGGGCAACGCCTATATCCAGACCAACGGCCGCGGCCTGCTGAAGTTCGGGCCGCTGTTCAATAAATAGTCCATGATTCATCGTCACTTTTATTATGGCTAAGCTCAAATCCTTCGTCCTCGTTCTCCTTGTCGCGCTGCTCACACCCTTCACGACCCAGGCCGGCAAGCCTCTGCGCGTGCTTGCCATCGGCAACAGTTTCTCTGAGGATGCCATCGAACAAAATCTCCACGAACTCTGTGAGGCAGCCGGTGTGGAGATAGTCATCGGCAACCTCTATATTGGCGGTTGCACGCTGCAGCGCCATTGGACCAACGCCGAGGACAGCCTTCCCGCCTACCGCTACCGCAAGATTGGTACCGACGGCCACATGGAGCAACACGACAAGACAACCCTTGCCGCCGCTCTCAAGGACGAACAGTGGGACTACGTCAGCCTGCAGCAGGCAAGCGGCGTGTCGGGAGTAAGCAGCTCCTACGAGCCCTTCCTCACGCAGCTCATCAGCTTCATCCGTCTCTACGCCCCGCACTGCCGCATCGTGTGGCACCAGACGTGGGCCTACGCCCAAGACGCCACGCACCCCGAGTTCGTCAACTACGGCCGCAGCCAGCAACGCATGTACGAGATGATTTGCGAGTCAGCCCGTAAAGCCATCCGCGACCACCACATCCGCCGCCTCGTACCGTCAGGAACAGCCATACAGAATGCACGCACCTCGTGGATAGGCGACAGGATGAACCGCGACGGCTATCACCTCAATCTCACCTATGGCCGCTACACCGCTGCCTGCACGTGGTTCGAAGCCCTCACCGGCCGCAATGTGGTGGGCAACAGCTACGCTCCTGCTGGTGTGGACGACCGTACGAAGCTGACCGCCCAGAAGGCTGCCCACTACGCTGTGAAGCACCCCTGGAGAGTGACACGAATTACCGTCCCCAAGTAGTTTGGTGCGCACAAAAGGCAGTCCAAGGGCCTAAATTGAAAATTGGTGCCACTGTTCTGCCTCTGTCTGAAGATAAATTGTTACTTTTGCAATAAAATATACGCAAGACAAATCTCATGGATCAGAAGAAATTCAAACGCACGCTTGTCACGGCCGCACTGCCCTACGCCAACGGCGGCGTGCATATTGGTCATTTGGCCGGTGTCTACGTGCCGGCCGACATCTATGTGCGCTACCTCCGCCTCAAGGGAGAGGATGTAGTGTTCATCGGAGGCAGCGACGAGCACGGCGTGCCCATCACGCTCAGGGCAAAGAAGGAAGGCGTGACACCTCAGGACATCTGCGACCGCTATCACTCGCTCATCAAGAAGAGTTTCGAGGACTTCGGTATCAGTTTCGACATCTACAGCCGCACCACCTCCAAGACGCACGAGAAGCTTGCCTCGGACTTCTTCCGCAAACTCTACGACGAGGGCAAGCTCATTGAAAAAGAAACCGAGCAGTACTACGACGAGGAAGCCCATCAGTTCCTGGCCGACCGTTATATCGTCGGCGAATGCCCCCACTGCCATAATCCGCACGCCTACGGCGACCAGTGCGAGAAGTGCGGCAGCGACCTCAGCCCCATGGAGCTCATCAACCCCCACTCCACCATCAGCGGTTCGAAGCCTGTCATCCGCAAGACCAAGAACTGGTATCTGCCTCTGAACGAATACCAGGAGTGGCTGAAGAAGTGGATTCTCGAAGGACACAAGGAGTGGCGTCCCAACGTCTACGGACAATGCAAGAGCTGGCTCGATATGGACCTGCAGCCACGCGCCATGACACGCGACCTCGACTGGGGCATTCCCGTGCCCGTGGAGGGAGCTGAGGGCAAGGTGCTCTATGTGTGGTTCGACGCTCCCATCGGATACATCAGCAACACCAAGGAGCTCTGCGACGCTGAGCCCGGGCGCTGGGGCTCGTGGGAGAAATGGTGGAAAGACCCCGACACGCGTCTTGTACACTTCATTGGCAAGGACAACATCGTCTTCCACTGCCTCATCTTCCCCGTGATGCTCAAAGCCCACGGAGGCTACATCCTGCCCGACAACGTACCCGCCAACGAGTTCCTCAATCTGGAGAACGACAAGATAAGCACGAGCCGCAACTGGGCTGTATGGCTGCACGAATATCTGCAGGACATGCCCGGTAAGCAGGATGTGCTGCGCTACGTGCTCACAGCCAACGCTCCGGAGACGAAGGACAACAACTTCACGTGGAAGGACTTCCAGGATCGCAACAACAACGAGCTTGTAGCCGTCTACGGCAACTTCGTCAACCGCGCTTTGCAGCTGACCAAGAAGTACTGGAACGGTGTCGTGCCTGCCTGTGGTGAGTTGCAGGATGTCGACCGCAAAGCCATGGACGAGTTCAAAGACGTGAAGCAGAAAGTGGAGTCGCTGCTCGACGTGTTCAAGTTCCGCGACGCACAGTTTGAGGCCATGAACCTTGCCCGCATCGGCAACCGCTACATCACGGAGTGCGAGCCTTGGAAAGTATGGAAGACCGATCCCAAGCGCGTGGAGACCATTCTCTACATCAGTCTGCAGCTCGTAGCCAACCTGAGCATCGCCTTCGAACCCTTCCTGCCCTTCAGCTCGGCCAAGCTCCGCAAGATGATACGGCTCGGCGAGTGCAACTGGACACAGTTGGGCAGCACTGAGCTGCTCAAGCCCGGACATCAGATAGGAGAGCCCGAACTGCTCTTTGAGAAAATCGACGACAGCGTGATAGCACGACAGTTGCAGAAGCTGGCTGACACGAAGCTTGCCAACGAGGCCGCCAACTATAAGGCTAAGGAGGTGAAGCCCAACGTCGACTTCTCGGACTGGGAAAAGCTCGACATCCGCGTGGGCCACGTGCTCGCCTGCGAGAAAGTAAAGAAGTCGTCGAAGCTCCTGAAGTTCACGCTCGACGATGGCTCCGGTAAGGAGCGCGTCATCTGCTCAGGCATCGCAAAATACTATCAACCGGAGGAGCTCGTCGGCAAGGACGTGCTCTTCATCGCCAACCTCGCCCCGCGCAAGCTCATGGGCATAGAAAGTCAGGGCATGATTCTCTCGGCTGAGGACTTCGACGGAAGTCTCGCACTGACCTCCTTGCTCAAGAGCGTGAAGCCCGGCAGTCAGGTAGGCTGATACCAAGATGTAAATAACACTTTCCTAACCTACGGGCCGGAGCGCTAAAAATAGTAGCGCCGGCCCCTTTTTCCACCCTTACAACTTATGAACAAAAAGCTCTTATCGCTTCTCGCATTCCTTCTGATTGCCGTCACAGCATGGGCACAGATGGCCGACCCCGTTCATACCTCTGCCCAACTGAAAACAACCAAGGGCAGTGCGGAAGGGGAAATCGTGTTCACACTGAAAATCGATCCGGGATGGCATGTGTACAGTACGAAACTCGGAAACGACGGCCCCATCCAAGCCTCTTTCCACGCTGACAAGATGGATGGCGTGGAGAAGGTTGGCGACCTTCGCGCTGTGGGTAAGGAGATTTCGTCTTTCGACAAACTCTTCAACATGAAGTTGCGCTACTTTGAGAACAGTGTGCGCTTCGTGCAAAAAGTGAGATTCACCAAGCCCGCTTACACGCTGAACGCTTATCTCGAATTTGGAGCCTGCAACGACGAAAGCTGTCTGCCACCTCAACAAGTTGAGATGAAGAAGAGCGGAAAGGCGCCGGCCGTGGCTGATGCCCAGACTGAGGCAAAGACTGCTGACGAGGAAACGACTGCCGCACTGCCTACAGCACAGCAACCGGCCGACACAGCCGCACGCGCAGACTCCATCGCCGCAGCCTCTTTGGCTGCAACGGAGCCTTCGCTCTCTCCCGCCGAGGAAGAGGCTCTGTGGAAGCCAGTCGTCGATGAGCTAAGGGCTCAGGACGGTCTCACACAGAACGGCAGCAACTCGCTCTGGTATCTCTTCCTCATGGGATTCGCAGGCGGACTGCTGGCCCTTCTCACGCCCTGCGTGTGGCCTATCATACCCATGACGGTCAGCTTCTTCCTCAAACGCAACAAGGACAGGCGCAAGGGACTGCGCGATGCCATTACCTACGGTGTATCCATCGTCGTGATCTTCCTCTTGCTCGCACTCGTCGTCACGGCCCTCTTCGGTCCGAGAAAGCTCAATGAGCTGGCCACCAATGCGGGCTTCAACATCTTCTTCTTCCTCCTTCTCGTTGTCTTCGCTGTCTCTTTCTTCGGGTGGTTCGAGATACGCCTGCCGTCCTCTTGGGGCAACAAAGTAGACACAAAGGCCTCCACAACGACCGGTCTGCTGTCCATCTTCCTCATGGCGTTCACCCTCGTACTGGTGTCATTCTCCTGCACCGCGCCCATCGTAGGCCTGCTGCTCGTCGAAGCCGCCACCTCGGGCAATTGGATAGGGCCAGCCGTTGGCATGTTCGCCTTTGCACTGGCTTTAGCACTGCCGTTCACGCTTTTTGCCATCTTCCCTTCATGGTTGAAGTCAGCACCGAAATCAGGCTCCTGGATGAACACCATCAAAGTGGTCCTAGGCTTCATAGAACTTGCCTTCTCGCTGAAATTCCTCAGCGTAGCCGACTTGGCTTACGGCTGGCATATTCTCGACCGTGAGGTGTTCCTGTCGCTGTGGATCGTCATCTTCGCTGCCATGGGATGCTATCTCGTTGGATGGTTAAAGTTCCAGAGCGACGAGACGGGCGGCGACATCAACCGTCCGAAACCTGTGCCGAGCATCATGCTTGGACTCTGCTCACTGGCCTTTGCCGTCTATATGGTGCCGGGTCTCTGGGGGGCTCCCTGCAAGGCTGTGAGCGCTTTTGCTCCACCGATGAATACACAGGACTTCAATCTCAGTAAGGACGAAGTCAAAGCAGCCTTTACGAATTACGACGAAGGTATGGAGGCTGCCCGCAAGGCACATAAGCCCGTGCTGCTCGATTTCACAGGATTTGGCTGTGTGAACTGCCGGAAGATGGAAGCTGCTGTGTGGACCGACCCCTCAATAGCCCAAAAGCTCACAAAGGATTATGTGCTCATCTCGCTGTTCGTCGATGACAAAACTCCGTTGGCTAAGCCTATAGAGGTGAATGAAAACGGGCGCAAACGCACACTGCGCACGGTAGGCGACAAATGGAGCTATTTGCAGAGTTCCAAGTTCGGTGCCAACACTCAGCCATTCTACGTGGCTGTCGACAACGAGGGACACCCACTGAACGGCTCCTATAGCTATAAGGAGGATGTGGCACAGTATCTTGATTTCCTCGACAAAGGAATAAAGAACTACGCGGATCATCCGTAGATACACTATACATTATTTTATAATCATCTTATGTTTATGAAGAGATTACTTGTAGCCGCCACAGCACTGCTGGTCACTGTCCCGGTGATAAATGCACAAAATCTCCAGCTCAATGCCAAGAACATTGACAAGATTGTAAAGAGCATGACGCTCGAGGAAAAAGCTCAGCTCGTTGTTGGTGGAACAGGCATCGTAAAAGAAGGCAAGGTCGACGGGACGCAGCCCGAGGCCGTCTTTGGTGCTGCCGGCATGACAAAGGCCATTCCACGCCTCGGCATCCCTGGCACGGTCCTTACTGATGGCCCTGCCGGTGTGCGCTTTAATCCTGAACGAAAAGGTGACAGCCGCACCTACTATTGCACAGCTTTCCCTATCGGAACTCTCATTGCCTCATCGTGGGACAGGCAGAATGCACGCAGTGTAGGAGAGGCCATGGGACGCGAGGTGCTCGACTACGGCTGTGATGTGTTGTTGGCTCCGGGTATGAACATCCATCGCAATCCACTTTGCGGACGCAACTTCGAGTACTTCTCCGAAGACCCGGTGCTCAGCGGAAACATGTCGGGCTACGAGATTCTCGGCGTGCAGAAGAACGGTGTGGGAACGTCGGCCAAGCACTTTGCTGCCAACAGTCAGGAGACTTACCGTACACAAAACAACTCCGTCGTGGGACAGCGTGCCTTGCGAGAAATTTATCTGAAGAACTTCGAGCTCGCACTCAAGATAGGCAACCCCTGGACGGTAATGGCATCCTACAACCGTCTCAATGGTCCCTATACACAGGCCAGCAAGACTCTGCTGCACGACTGGCTGCGCGGTGAAATGGGCTATCAGGGCATCGTGATGACCGACTGGACTGGGCGCCGCAACACGGCTGAACAGATAAATGCCGACGACAACCTGCTTGAATGGGGATTGGATTCCCAGGTGCAGGATATCATTGAAGGAGTGAAGAACGGCAAGATTACGATGGCAACACTTGACCAGAGTGTGAAGCGCATGCTTCAGTATCTGGTGAAGACGCCTCACTTCCGCCACTTCCAGTATCCGGGTCAGACCGATCTGAAAGCACATGCCTTAGTGTCGAGAAAGGCTGCTGAGCAGGGCATCATCCTTTTGAAGAACGATGGCAACGTACTTCCACTGAAGGCTTCAGCCCAGGTTGCTCTCTTCGGTCAAGGCTCCTACCGTGGCTTCCTGGCTCATGGATGGGGCTCAGGCGAGGTGCACAAAGCTTATGTGGTGAATCTCTGTCAGGGACTTGAAAACGATGGCTTCACGATCAATCCTGAGTTGAAGTCGCTTTATGAAGATGCCGACAACGAGGTGGCTGTGAGTCGCAGCTATGCCGACCGCCGCGCCAAGGAAAGCGACGTGGCTGTTGTCACCATTAAGCGTAATGCCGGTGAGGGCAGCGACCGTCATAATACGGAAGGTGACTGGAAGCTCAATGCACAGGAACGCAACATGCTGCAGAATGTCTCTGCGGCTTTCCATGCTCAGGGCAAGAAGGTTGTTGTGGTTCTGAATATCGGTGGTGTCATCGAGACTGCCAGCTGGCGCGACCTTGCTGATGCCATACTCCTGCCCTGGCAGCCCGGTCTCGAAGGTGGCAACGCCATTGCTGATGTTATCAAAGGCACGGTCTGTCCTTCAGGCAAACTGCCTATGACCTTCCCCGTGAACTACGAGGATATTCCTTCGTCGAAGAACTTCCCCTCCGACTTCAAGAATGAAAAGTTCGACGAGCATGTGAAAAACATCGGCTACACTAATTATGACGAAGGCATCTGGGTGGGCTACCGCTACTTCAACACCAAAGGCGTGAAGGTGGCTTATCCCTTTGGTTACGGTCTTTCTTACACCACCTTCGGCTATGGCAATGCCAAGGCTGAAGTCAAGGGCGACAAGTTAATGGCCCGTGTCACGGTGACCAATAAGGGTAATGTGGCTGGCCGCGAGGTGGTGGAACTCTATGTAGCCGCGCCTGCTGCCTCCATGGAGAAACCGGCCCGCGAGCTTAAGGATTTCGCCAAGACTACTCTTCTGCAGCCCGGACAGTCGGAGGTGCTCACATTCGAGGTTCCTCTCAGCCAGCTTGCAAGCTTCAATGAGAAGACCAACAGCTGGGTGCTCGATGCAGGACTCTACAAGGCTCAGTTTGGCGCCAGCGTGGAGGACATCCGTTGCTCACAGGACTTCAGTGTGAAGAAAGGCAATGTAAGAAAGTGCCCCACCGTAATCTGACATCTTCCTTATAATACTCCTATAAGGCCCGGCAACTGTCGGGCCTTTTATTTTCGCCCTACCGGCTTGCAGGCTTTCCTCTCTTGCAACAAGTCCGTCACAGTAAAGGCCTCTTGCCCATCCCCGAAAGGGAAACACGGCAAGAGGCCTTTTATCATTCACGGACCTACAGGGTCCTCATTTCCATTAACGTCCATAACCCGGATTCTGCTCCAAGAGATGGTTCGCATTGAGAATACTGTAGTGGATGGGGAAACGGTTCAGGTTCTCGTTGTGAGTAGCCTTATGGTCCCACCAGTCCTCATTGACGTAGGCATCCCAACGCACGAGGTCGGTGCGGCGACGGCCCTCAGAGAGGAACTCCACCTGCCATTCGTCCAGCATACGGTATTTGTCCAAATTGGCTGCTGTCACGGGGTCAGGGTCAACACCATCAGCGAAGTAGCGCTTCCTCACCTTATTAATCAACTCGGCAGCACCAGCCTTGTCGCCCAGTCGCATCTTGCACTCGGCAAGCATGTAGTAAACCTCAGCGAGCCTGATAACAGGTACATCAGGATTGTACATCAGCTTGACGTCATCCTCCGTAGGACGCGGGCTTATCTTCGTCACCCTGATACCCGAGTTCTCCTCAGCCGTGGCGATGGTCGAAGGCAGGTCAGCTACAGAGTTGTAGAGATAGCTTCCATCGTCCTTTCTGTAACGGTCGTTCTTCACTCGCGTGAAGTAAGCCACCTGGTCCACCTCGTCGATGACCTCGCCTTTATACTCACGGCTGCCGAGACATTTCCATTCGGGATTCAGAGGATTGACGAGCTTGCCCACGATGAACATACCTTTGTACTTGCCTCCGCCCAGATAGACATAATTCTGCTTGCGGATGTCCTTGTCGCTGAACTTCTGATAAGCTCCGCCCAGCTTATAGGTGTAGCGCTTCCCCGTGGGGTCGAGGCCCGGGAGGAGTCCGTTGGCATTGTTCGAGCCAGAATTCTCCAGTCCGCCCAAGTAGTTACGATAATTGTAGGGCACCATATTGACAAACTGCATGCCATCGGTTTCGAGTTTCGCGTTCTCGCTCGGTACACTCCAGATGATTTCCGGGCTCGTGTCGTTGTTGAATCCGAAGATATTCGTCCAGTCGGGGTCGAGAGCATAGGTGCCATACTTGCCGTCGATGATGTCCTGGCAAATCTGTGCGCACTCCTTGTACATGTCCTTACGGATGTAGGCCATGGCATTGAAGTAGAGTTCGGCCTTGATGGCAGCGGCTGTAGCAGCATGGATGGAGCCCGTCTCCTGTTCGCCGAGCGTCTTCTTCACGGGCAGATTGGGCAGGGATACTGTGAGCAGCGAGTCGATGAAGTTGAAGGTCTGCACGTCGGTCGACCGTCCCTTCACCTCACTCTGCGTGGTGGTGTAGAGGGGCATACCGCCGAAGAGGTCGAGTCCCTTGAGGTAGAACCAGGCCACGAGTGTCTGCAACTGGCTCAGCATGCTCTGCTGAGTGCCCTCGGCAAAGCCCAGCCGTTTGAAGTCTACCTGCTGAATATCCTCCAAGGCATCCCATGAGAGAGCCACTCCCATCTGCGACAGACGCCATCCCTCCTGAATGCACGTCATGTCCTCGGTGTACTCATGATGGTGGAACTTCTGATAGACACCGCCGTTGAACCAGTCGGAGCCTCGGGTGGGAATGCAGAACTCGTCAGTGCCTAATTCCTGCAAGCGCCAAAGATTCTCGTTATGGGCCGCATACCAGCGCCAATGTGTGAAGGGGCGGGCAAAGCGCTGCCACACGGCATTCTGACTTTGATAGTAGTTGTCGGGTACCACCTGGGAAGAGAACTCAGGGTCAACGTCGCACGAGGATACGCCCACGGCGGCGAGCAAGGCCAACAACGCTGAACGGAAAAGATATCTTGTTTTCATAATGTGTATGTCGTTTTTAGAAGTTAAACTGCATGCCGAAGGTCCAGGTGCGCACATTGGGATAGAAGTCGCTCCAGAATTTTTCTGTACCCTGGTCCCAACCCGTGATGTTCACCTCGGGATTCATACCGCTATAGCCTGTGATGCAGCAGACGTTGCCGCAGGTTCCCCACAGACGTACCGAGTTGACAAACTTCGTGTACTTCTTGAGGTTGAAGGTGTAGCCCAACGTGATAGCGTCGATCTTCAGGAAGGTGCCGTCCTCAAGATAGAAGTCGCAAATCTGCTTCTCGCCCTTTATCTCGTTGTACTTGGTGTAGGTGTCTTTCAGCACATTGTGATTGCCCATACCCTGGATTCCAAAGTACATGGGCAGCGTGTTGTAGACATCGAAGTCAATCCACGAGCGGAGGTTGATACCGAAGTCGAAACCCTTCCATGTGACGGTGTTCTGCCAGGCAGCAATGAGCTTCGGAGTATAGTTTCCGATGTAGCGCTTGTCGAGCTCGGTCTTCTTAGCAGCCGGAATCACGTTGTTGTCCTTGTCGTAGAGCAGGAAGTTGCCGTCCTTATCGAAGCCTGCGAACTTCCAGATGTAGAACTGTCCGATGGTGGAGCCGGCCTCGATGCGTGCAGCGTCACCCGGTGAGCCCGGTGCGGGGAATCCGTTGCTGTTGTAATGGGTGTTGTCGCCCCAAAGGGTCTTTATCTTACCGCTGTTGTGGCTGAGGTTCAGGCTCGATGTCCACACCACCTCCTTGGTCTTCACCGGAGTGCCTCCGACCTCAAACTCCCAACCTTTGATTTGCATCTTACCGATGTTCTGCCATTGGTTGTCCTGCGTGTAAGGGGGCTGCGGCACAGCCACCTGATAGAGCAGGTCGTCGATATTGCGGATGAAGTAGTCGAACTTTCCGTAGAGCCGACCTCCGAGGAGCGAGAAGTCGACACCGAAGTTCCATTCCTTCTTCTTCTCCCATCCGAGATAGGGGTTCACGTTCTGCGTCTTGCCGTAGCTCTTGGCCCAGGAACCGTCAGGCAGCAGCCAGTAAGCATCGGAACCGAGCAGATTGGCCATATAGGTGGCACCGAAATTGTTGTTGCCGGTCACACCATAGCCCACACGGAGCTTCAGGTCGTCAATCCATTTGATGCTCTTCATGAACTTCTCGTTCGAGATGCGCCAACCAGCGGAGAGCGACCAGAAATCGGCCCAACGGTTGTCCTTGGCAAACTTCGACGAACCTTCGTGACGAATGGAGGCGGAAGCCATATAGGTGTCCTTATAGGCGTAGTTCACACGTCCGAAGAGTGAGAAGAGCTTCTCGGTGACATCCTTCGAGGAATTCATCGAGGCCTTACCGTCGGAGAGCGCCGTTCCCTGACCCATGTCCCAATACTTCACGCCGTCGACGGAGAAGTTGTAGTTGCTCATGTCGAAGCTGTCACCATTGTGCTCGAAGTAGGAGTAGCCGGCCACAGCCTTCACGCTGTGACCGCCTTCGAACTCATGCGCGTAGTTGAAATAGCCTTCATAACTGAGGTTCTCTGTCTTGCTGAAACCGAGATAGGCCGAGCCTTTGTGGTTGTCGGTGAGCGAGCTGCGCGAGTAGCTCGGATTGTAGGTGTGGTTTTCCCACTGGCGGTTCTCGTAGCCGATGGTCTGTTGAAAACTGAGCCCGGGCACTGGCTTGATGTTGAGCTTCATCACCATCTCGGGCTTGAACCACTTGTCCACGCCGTAGTAATCGTAGAGATAGGCGTCGGCCACGGTGTTGTAATCGAGCGACTCGTTGAGCCAGATGTTATAGCCTGTGGGGTCGTCGGGATTGTAGGGCGAGCGCGTGGGGTTGTTCTGCAAAGCCTGCTCAAAGTTGGGATAATGGTTTTTGCGCGACGACTGCCGGTAGTCCACCAACGGGCGGAGCTCCAGCCAGCCGTCGAAGAGCTTGAAGTTGGCATTGAAGCGGCCTCCGTAGTCCTTACGGCTGTCGACAATGGCGATACCCTCCTGCTTCTCGTAGTAGAGCGAGGCAAAGATTTGGGCCAGGTCGGTACCGTACTGCAATGAAAGGTGGTGCTTGGTGGAGAAATTGTGATGATTAATCATCTCGTCGAACCAGTCGGTGTCGCCTCCGTAGTCGGTTCCAATCTTATGCTCGGCATACTCGCGCCCGGTGAGCATCTCGGGTGCGTTGTACGACTGCTTGCGCTGGAATTCGTTGCTGTAGCTCAAGTGGATTTTGCCATTGGTGTTCGAGCCGCTCTTCGTCGTGATGAGAATCACGCCCGAGGCTGCACGCGTACCGTAGATGGCTCCGGCAGAGGCATCCTTCAGCACGTCGATCGACTCGATGTCCTCCTGAGTGAGCGACCGGATATCACCACCGGGGAAGCCGTCGATGACGATGAGTGGCGAGCGTCCGGCATTGATGGATGTCATACCACGGAGCTGGAAGGTGGTACCGGAGTTCACACTTCCGATGTTGTTCATGATAAGGCCGCCTATCTTTCCCTGCATGGCGGTGGAAATGTCAGCTCCGCCTACTCCCACCATCAAATCTTTGGCCTTGACGGAAGTGATGGCCGAGGTCACCTCCTTCTTGTCGAGTGTTCCATATCCGATGACCACCACCTCGTCGAGTTTCGAGATGTCTTCTTTCATCGTCACACTCATCCCCTGCGCAGCCTCTGCACGCTGGGTGACAAAGCCCACGCTCTTGAACTCGAGCGTCGATTTTCCGGCTGGCAGTTTCAGGCTGAACTTACCATCGGCATCAGTGACGGCAGCATAAGAAACATCGGCTCCCACTACCCGCACGACGACGCCGGGCAAGGGATTGCCTTCATTGTCAACAACAGTGCCACTCGCTGTGACACCTTTTGCCTGGGCCGTAATGGCAATACCCCCCCCGGAGGCATAAGCAGCCACATTACCGCCCAAAGAGAGGAGTGAAAGGGCCAACACCCCGGCTCCCAAAGAAGAGATTCTTTTCCTCATAAATGATTGGTTTAAGGTTTAAGTACTCGTTGTAGTTCTCAAATTTGTCCTGGCACAGCCTCAGCACGGCAGTTCTTACAGCAATGATCCCGTCAGCCACAGCCTTTCAAAGGCAAAGCTAAGTAGGAACACAGGGAGGAATGCTCTGAGCGTAGTTGGCACAGTGTCAGTTCATTATGTTGTGTATTCTTACAGATTGAAGAGTAAAAGCTCTTGTTAGATTTACAAAGATATATAAATTTAAGGAATGACCTCCATAATCTATTACTAATTCATGTTAAAAATACAATATATTCGTTTTGTCTGCAAAGCAAACGAATTAGAGAAAACATAATCCAACAAGGTGAATATAGCGACTACTGACTTCGTCCACATGCCATCCCAAATCTCTCTTCAGAAATGTCATAGCACGCGGACAATCAGAGACCGACATTTTATCCAAAGGGTTTAGCTCTTTCATTTAAGATTTGTCGGACGGGGGATACAAGCAGCGACAGCCTCAGAAAGGTGGATTCTTGCCATTCTCGTCATAGGGACACCCACAATGAGTATACACAAGTTTCGGAAGTTTAATCATCCCTTATATGGGTAAACTTTGTGGCTGTCCGCGAGCCGATGAATCAACCTCTTCAAGGCTGGAAGTTAGCTATGCTCTCGTGCTTCGAAGATGCGCGAGAGCGTAGCCTGGGGTATGCCCTATCCACATACCCTGCGTCGGCCTCGGAGAGGTCGGGGGCATCTCGGCAGAGATGCACGTAACCCCAGCCGAGCGTAGCGAGCCTGGGGTATGCCCTATCCACACACCCTGCGTCGGCCTCGGAGAGGTCGGGAGCATCTCGGCAGAGATGCACGTAACCCCAGCCGAGCGTAGCGAGCCTGGGGTATGCCCTATCCACACACCCTGCGTCGGCCTCGGAGAAGTCGGGAGCATCTCGGCAGAGATGCACGTAACCCCAGCCGAGCGTAGCGAGCCTGGGGTATGCTCTCCCCCGATACCCTCGCTCTCGTGCTTCGAAGATGCGCGAGAGCGTAGCTAACTCCTGGAAGAGGCTGAGAAAATTCCCCATGTGCCCTCGGGCTCGCTTCGCAAGGCTTAGTGTTATTTGCATCTCTACCGAGATGCTCTTGTCTCCCGAGCTACCCAAGAAAGTTGAAAAGAGTCTGACCCAAACCCAGCAAAACCCTTGCTGTGATGCACGCAAGAAACCACCAAAGGTCCGACCAGTCTTATACCCCGCCCGCGGCCTGAAATTCAGCCAATCTGAACGATGAGAGACTTACTACAATTAAGGCTGTTTTGTAAAAATAAAATACCGTGAAACTACCTCTAAAATCGATTATTTTTCATCAAAGAACACTTTGCTTCGAAATACGCGATTTCTCAGCATATTTATAATCATTTATTAATCAACGAGTTATAATTTCAGTCTCTTTTGAACAGGCCTTAAAACCGCAAAAAGAGGGCTAAAAAAGCCTTATTTTGGGCCTTTAAAACACGTACTTTGAGCCGATCGAAGTCCGATCTCGAGGCCCTCGAGGTCCTACCACGAGGCGCTCGTGGTCCGATCTCGACCCAAACAAGCTCCAAAAGTGCCTTCATCGAACCCTTTTCTTCTCTATTTCGCAATTGTTTCACGATTAAATATTGTAAAGTATTTTCTCGAAGGATTTCCTTTCCCGAAGCTTTCCGATACTACTCTCTTCACCGTAAACCACTCCACAAAAAGAACCCCTGGCAGTGCTTTCAATAAAGGGCTCTTTCACAAAAGACGCCCAGCAGCTCTCGGCTCTGAGAGGCCGGGAGCATCTCGAAGAAACACAAGCTCCAGGTGAGCGAAGCGCAGCCCCAAAAATCACCAAATTATATTGCTCAGATGGAACACCAACACAGACAATGCCAACGTGCAAAAATTAACCAACCCACATAAAATATCCGCTGTGCCAATAAAAGTTATTATTGCGGCCGGCCTGCTGTTGTTAGGAATGGGCAGCTGCTCTAAAGACAACTACGACGAGCCTGAGGCAACGATAACCGGTGGAGTGTACGATGCCAAGGACGGCACCCTCATACCCACCCAACAGCCCAACGGCATCCGTGTGAGACTTTACGAGAAGGACTACACACAGCCTACCAACTTTTACTGCATGCCCGATGGGACCTTCAAGAACACACGGTTGTTCCCTGGTCAATACCACATCACAGTGGAGGGACCCTTTGTGGCATCATCCATCAAAGAACAGGATATTAGTATTCCCGCATCCGACGTACATATCACAGCTGAACCTCTGATTAGAATCAAGGCTAAGTCGCAGTTGAGCGGCAACACTGTCAGCGTGAGCTACAACATCACTAAGTCGGAACAATCCAAGGGAGGTATCCGTCAGGTCTATGTGCTTTGCGGAAATACGATAGGTCTCAGTGCCACAACAGCTTCCAAACGCGTAAACATTGACCCGGCAACTGTTCAGCAAGGGGTGGAACAAACGACAACCATTGCCGATGTCGACACATCCAAACCGGTCTTCGTCCGCGTGGCAGCAAGGAGTACAGAGTCTAACTACTACAACTATTCAGAGATTACCCGTTTGAAATAACCGCACAGCATAGGGCCCAGAATGTAACGATGAGCCCTTCTGCAAGTACTTTCAAGCTACTTACTTAAAAGCATCCCCGGGCCACTCACAAGGAGCAGTGACCCGGGGATTGTGTTAAGAGAGAAGGCCGTCAGGCCTTGAGATTATTCCGAATAGGTGAGCTTCATCTCAAGAAGGTTGTAGGAAGCCTGGTCCATGTAGAACTTCAGCTTATGACGTCCCTTGGGCACAGTGATGTTCGTTTGAGTATTGTACTGATAATTACCCCAATTACCTGTCGGAGTAACAGAGAACGTCTCTGTGGCAACCTTGCCGTCGAGTTCGAAATGAGCTTTACCACCATTACCCGACACGCTCAGGTCCACCTGATAGGTACCGGCATCCTCGACATCGATGGTGTAGAGAAGCCACTCGCCGTCGGCAGTCCAACCGATGTTGCGTCCGCCTTCCACGTCGACATCAGCGGCATTGTTGTCACCGTGATTGGAACGGTAAGGCGAATTGCCGTTGTTGCCACTCGATGAATCGTGCCATGCCACTTCGGGGCCACCATAGTCAAAGTCGATGAACTTAATGACGCAGGGCACACCCTTCTTCAGGATATGAGGCCCATTGAAAGGTTGGGTGTAGGAGACGCTCACAGGAATGTCCTTCTGAATCGTTCCGCGACGGTAGTGGATGGTAGTTGAGCCCTCCTTCTTCTGCGCATACACATAGCCCGACTGCAACACTCTCGCGACGCTCTCGTCGTCGCTCCACCAACGGAAGTCCGTGATGGGCACGTCGTTTGCACCCTCCGGGACAACGGTCGTAGAGATGGTAACACTCTGCTCGGGCGTGAGGTTGAGCACCGTGTCGCTCAACAACACGTCGGTGAGCACCACCTTATTGATGACCGTCACCTTCACCTTGAATACGCTGCCATCGGCAATAGCCTCGATATTGGTGGTTCCGGCTTTCACGGCCTTCACGAGTCCATTGTCCACGGTAGCCACACTCTCGTCCTCGCTGCTCCATTTCACAGCCGTCCCTTGCGGACTTACGGAGAGTTGCTTCTCGTCGCCTGCAAAAAGCGAGAGCTCGCTCTCATTGACATAGATTTCATGGGTCACTCCCGTGCGCTCATATTCGTCGCATGACTGCATCGCAAAACCGAGGAGCAGCATCAGGAGACCCGGAATGATGATATTGCTTTTCATATTCATTCTGATTTATTGATTGTTTTCAGGTGCTTGCATCCTCAGTTCCTCCTTGACGTCGTACCAGGTAGAGCCTGACTTGTATTTATAGTGCAGCAGGAAGGTGTGATAGCTGCTGTACTCAGTGGCATCGAGGAAGTACTTGTTGGGATAATCGGCATCGTAGCCCTCATCGCCCTGGTTAACCTGCACAAGTTCAATGTCGCGGTAGGGACGCAGTGTGAGCTGTCCGTCATCGGCAATATCGATGTAGATGCCGAACTTCTCGAGCTTCGACAGGTCACCGCTGAAGTCCTCGTTGGCAGCCATCGTACGCACGGTGGTGGAGGAAACGGGATAGATAGCCTTAGTGCCGGGCATGCGCAGCGTCACTGTGCCTTCCGTACGCAGGGTCATCATGTTGTAGACGGATGCACCGTTAGCCGAGGCCCACCGGTTCTTGATGGTCACCTTGTAGAGCAGATAATTGCGGTTGGGGTTCACCTCATAGTCGTCGTAGCTTTCTATACGCACAGGAATGAAGTAGGTACTGTCGGGCGAGAGACCTTCGGGATGGATGGTCACGGGCACCACACCGCGGTTGTCACCCGCTTTCACCACACATTTCAAGGATGAAATCTCGTAGTTGGCCGCAGGCAGCTGGCGGGCATACTTCGATGTCTTGTACTCGTAGGTAGCCAGATTATACTTCGACAGCACCTCAGGGTCCTCAACGAGATTCACTGTCAGGTCCTTGTCGGTAGCCGTAGAGCCGCCCATGGAGATGGAGAAGTATCCTTGCTCGTTCAGACTGTCGAGACTGAACACCTTGCCATTAATATGGTCGGCATCGCTGATGAAAGCGAACACATGCTTATATTGCTCCTTATTGATGACGTCGTAGTCATTGCAGGAAGCCAGTGCAAGTGCCGCCAATCCTAAGAAAATATATTTTGTCTTCATTGTGGATTCATGTTAAGTGTTCAACATTAATTACCATCCCGGGTTCTGGTCCATGTCCTTCACCTTGCGTATTTCGCTGTCGGGAATAGGCAGGAATACCATCTTGCGGCTCACCACACGCTGTGCTACACGGGCTGTGTTGGGCACGACACGACGGTAGTAGGTGTCCTTTGTGCCTTCGATATTCATGCCCGTGACAGGCTTCGACTCTTCGTCCTCATAGATACCCCAGCGTCGCACGTCGTAGTAGCGTTCTCCCTCGAAAAGGAACTCCGACATACGTTCCTGCTGTATGAGCTTCTGTGTGTAAGCTTCGTCGGAGAGCTCGTCAATCGACGGAGCGGGGAGTCCGGCGCGGTGGCGCACCTGTCCGAAATACTTCTGCATCTCCTTCACATCGCGCGAAAGCGTGTAGGTCTGTTCGCCTAAGGTCACGGTATGGGTGGTAGTGAGGTGGTTCAGAGCCTCCACATACATAAGCAGGATGTCGGCGTAGCGAATCATGGGATAAGCCTTGTCCATGCGGCGCGAGTTGGTGCCCTGCCAGGCATCGCTCGGATGTATGAACTTCTTGCAGACGTAGCCCGTGATGGGATAGTCATGGTCGGACTGCTGCTTTCCATTGGGCGAGTCGTAGTAGTAGGTAACAGTGAGATCGTGGTCGCCGGCCGATGTAGCCGACGTCATAGGCCAGTAGCACTCGCTGAAACCTATGCTGGCATAGAAGCGCATCTCACGGTTGTTGTACATATTGAACACACCTGAATTGAGCCTATAGCCTGAGAAGGTGCGCTGCTGACTGGTGAATCCCTCCTCGGAGTAAGGACAGGTGGCCGAGGAGTTGTCGATGGTGCGTCCGTCGGCCATCCGGTAGTTGTCGATGACCTTCTGTGTGACACACTCGTTGTTCCACCCACCGTTCTTGATGGGGAAAGCACACCGTTGGTCACTGGTAAGCGAACCACTGTAGCGTGCCCACACCCATTCCTTGTTGCTTGGAATCACAGATTCACCGTTGAACATATCGGCATAGGAGTGGTAGGGATCGATACCGGCAGCCCCCTGAGGCCAAGGCTTGTAGTAGTCAGAGTCAGTGGTTACGCCGGGTGCCAGAGCGGGAGTCTCGCTCGAAGCCTGTACGGTGTGGAGCTGATACATCGGGTTGCCACCGTCGGTCATGTCCATCACTCGCTTACAGGCAGCGGCGGCAATGGCCCACCGGTTCTCGTCGTAAGTCTGATTCACATAATAGGCACCGTCGGTGGAACGCTTCCAATTGCCGAAGTAGCGATGAGCAGCCTCACCTCCGTTGAACTCAGGGCTTGCCCAGTAAGTACGCAGTCGGGCTATCATGCCATAGGCAGCTCCTTTGGTAGGCCGTCCGAAGTTCATGATTGACTGACGTGCTGGCAGGTATTTGGCAGCCTCCTCGAACTCGTTGCAGATATATTCCTCCATCTCGTCGTAAGTGGAGCGCGGACGGCTGTAGTAGCTGGTACTGCCGTTCGGATCGAGTACCTCGTCGCCCACATTGATACCGGGACCGAAGTCGAGCAACAGTCTGTAGTAGGCATAACCACGGAAGAAATGCACATAACCTAAGTCGAGGGCACGCTCTGTGGCCTTCATGTCCTTAGGCTTGTCGATATTGGCCAGAATGTCGTTGCACCGGCGTATGGCCATGTAGTTGCGGTTGTAGTAGCTCAAGAAGCCACGCATATTGGTGGGCGTGACCAATCCTAAGACGAAGGCCATACCGTCGTAGGCCTGACTCATGTTGACCAAAGAGAAGGCCTCGTCGGTGGCATAGATACCAGGCGTGTGGGGATCGATCTGCAACAGTCCCTCATCAGGAAACATACGTGAGATGTCCCACATGTAGGCCTCAAGGTTGCGTTTGCTGGTAAATATGGAGTCGCTGCTGATTTCGTCGGTGAAGTAGTCGTCGGCCACATCGAGGAAGTCGCACGAGGCGGAGCCCAGGGTGATGACGAGCGCCGAGGCCAACAGTACTGAAAATCTGAATATCTTTTTCATATTGTTCTGTCGATTAGGGTCTCTGTTAAAGATGGATATAGAGCTGGAGCGTGTAAGTGGTAGGTATAGGATAGGCTCGGCCATTGTACTGAGCCTGTTCCGGGTCGAAGATTTTCACCTTATCCCAGGTGTAAAGGTTCTCGCCGATGAACTGTACATCAACCGACGACACACCGATACTGCGCAGGAACTTGCACTTCCAGTTGTACTCGAGCGTTATCTCCTCAAGTCTCAGGTAGCGGGCGTCGCCCTTCCAGAAGTCCGACGTCTGACTGTTGTTGGCGTTGTAGCCGTATTCGAGACGCGGGAAGGCGGCGTTGGGATTCTCTGCCAGGCTCACGTCGATGCCGTTCTTGAGGGCCCACTCCTTGGTGAACCAACGGTTGTGAGGGTCGGCCACCTTGGAGAGCACGTTACCCGACACGCCATTATAGAATGGAATGTAACCAACTCCGTTCATAAAATAGTCGGTGCGGCCACGGCCCTTGAACATCACTCCCAAGGTGAAGTCCTTATAGCGGAACTCACCTCCAAAGCCGTACATGAGGAGCGGATAGTTCTGGTAGGCCAGGATTACTTTATCGTTGGCGTCAATCATACCGTCACCATTGATGTCCTTGTACTTGATGTCACCGGGACGCACCGTGCCGAAGGTCTGCACCGGACTGGTCTCGATATCCTTCTGATCCTTGAAGAGTCCGATGGCCTTGTAACCGCGCTGACAGGCATAAGGATAGCCAGCCACCTCCTGGTAGGGATAGGCAGGAGCATCCTCCGACCAGTTCTTCACGTCGTTGCGGGAGTAGGTGAAGTTGCCGCGGATGGTGAAGTCGAGGTCTTTGTTGAACTTATGGGTATAGCTGAAGTTACCATCGGCACCGAAGCTGACCATCTTACCGACATTGGTATAGGGATTGGTCACCAGACCGACATAGAGAGGAATATCGGTGCGCACCTGGAAGATGCCGTCGCGTGTGTCGTGGAAGAAGTCGACCACGAACTGGAAGGACTCGTTGAACAGGCGGCCCTCAATACCGAGGTCAAACTTCTTGGCCTTCTCCCATTTCAGATTGTTGGCTCCGATATAGGATTCCTCGAGCGTCTCTACGGCTGCCGATCCGAAAGGCGTGTTGCTTTGGCGCGACACTATGGTTTGATAAGGGAAGCGGCGGTTGGAGATGCGGTCGTTACCCACCGTACCGTAGGACGACCTTATCTTGAGGAAGTTGAGGAAGGGCAACGCCTTCTTGACGAACTCGTAATTGGTGGGTATCCATCCGGCTGCTATCGAGGGGAAGAAGCCGAAGCGATGGCCCTTGCGGAAGTTCTCGGAACCGGTGTAACCGAAGTTGAAGTCCACCATGTAGGTATCCTTATAGCCATAAGTGAGGCGGCTGGAGAGACCCTGATAGCGGTAGGGCACAGAGCTCATGCTCGACGTGGCGCGCGACGACCATTTCTCATCACTCATGTAGTAGTAGAGCAGTCCGGTGACACGGTGGTCGCCGAAGGCACGCTCGTAGTTCATGGTGCTCTCGAAGTGGAACTTCCGGTACTGGCTTGTCGACTTACCGAACGACACGCTCTGCTCGTTGACACGCTTCACCGTGATGAGCTCGCCGTTCTGCGCGCGGCCTACAGCCTGATAAAGGGCTGGCGACACGAGACGGCTCTCACCGTAGTAGCTTGTGATGTCGTAAGCTCCCTGAGCACGTATCCTCAGGCCCTTGGTGATGAAGCCAAGGTCCTGTTCAAGAGCCAGGGTCACCTTCCCGTCGAAGTTCTGGCTCTCACGGCGTCCCATCTTGTTGATGAGCACGTAGGGCGACGTTCCGGCATTGGTACCCACGGCAGGGTATTGGCCATTGGAGTAAACGGTGGGCAGACGGAGCGGATTGATTTCCGACTGAGCATACCACACGTAATCGGTATTGGCCACACCAGGGTCCTTACTCGTGGTGAGGGTACCATCGGAACCGAAGTAGACCGACGTGGTAGGAGTGAGCTTCAGGTCAAGGTTCGTGCGATAGGTGTAGCGGTTGTAGCCCACATTCGAGCTGTAGGGACTGTGCTTGTCCACCTTGTAAGCCGCATTCTCGAGATTGGCACCGAGACTGATGAAATACTTGGCGATGTTGGCTCCACCGCGTGCGCTGACGTAGAAGTTCTGATTCCAAGAGTTGTGTTTGATGATTTCGTCCTGCCAGTTGACATCGGGATAGAGGTCGGGGTCGAGGTGTTTCTTGATGACTTCCATGGTCACGTCGTCGTAGAGAGGTGTCTCTCCGCGCATCACCAGAGCCTCGTTGGCGAGGTTGGCATAGTCGTAGGCTCCGAGATAGTCGGGCAGACGGCTCAGATGATTCAGCGTCACTGAGGCGCGCCCCGTTATCTGTATCTTGTCGGCGGTGCCTCGCTTGGTGTTGATGAGCACGACGCCATTGGCACCTCTGACACCGTAGACAGCCGTGGCCGAGGCGTCCTTGAGCACTGAGAACGACTCGATATCGGCCGGGTCGATGTCGTTGATGTTGCCTTCGAGACCGTCGATGAGCACGAGTGCCGAGGAGTTGGCACCAAAAGTTCCGATACCGCGAATCCAGAAGTCCGAGATGTTCTTGCCCGGTTCACCGCTCCTCATAGTGGAGATGATACCGGCCACACGTCCTCCAAGCAAGTTGGCCACGGAGGTCGTAGGCCGCTGCAAATCTTTGGAGTCGATGGAGGTCACGGCCGAGAGGGTCGAGATTTTGCGCTGTGTACCCAGGGCTGTCACCACCACCTCGTCGACCTTGTTCTCCGACTTGAGCACTATCTTGAGGTCGCTCTTATTGCCCATCACGACGTACTGCTGCTTATTGTAGCCCACGTAAGAGAAGTTGAGCTTGTCGCCTCGTGAGGCTTTAATGGTGAACTTACCGTCGACATCGGTGAG
>Ga0256406_1001642_pt1 | contig 35221 bp, 28 predicted proteins | sample RumenRJG_03DNA_FD_185986 | JGI IMG/M metagenome (GOLD analysis project Ga0256406, IMG submission 185986) | Bovine rumen microbial communities from Lethbridge, Alberta, Canada - RJG_03 | ecosystem: Host-associated > Mammals > Digestive system > Stomach > Rumen | place: Canada: Alberta | collected...
AAAACGTCCGCGAGTTCTACAAGATCCTGAAGGTCGATGTGCCGACCACTTTCAGCCTTGACAGATTCTCGAAGGACGTCCTGAAACTGACTCTATGATATGGAACTACTTTTCACCTCATCTTAGGTTAACTTTTTGGAATAATATATAAACATGAACCTAGAAAAGAAACTGCTGGGTCTGCTCTTGGTGATTGCCTCCCTGCTAGGATCCACATCCCCCAAGCCAGCCTCGGCTTCCGGGGCAAGGAATATTCGTTACGCTGCGACTGAGTCTGACGAAGACGGAGAGGCCGCCCTCTTCTTCTCGCGTTACGTCTCCTCTCCGGACGAGGAGAATCATCTGCGCTTTGACTCTCAGGGCTGCATGGAGCGAATCCAGGGTCAGTTCCGTGAGGATGCCGAGAAAGAGAAGCGGATGGAAGAGGCCTGTACGATGATGGCCGCCAACGTCGGGTTCATGAATCAGGCGGTCGATGAACATGTCGGCAGCTACACCACTGATGGGAGCTTCGAGGCGGATCCCGAAGCCATTGACGAAAAGCTACAGGACAGCGTCCAATCGGCGGAACAGGAAGAGGCCTACAAGGACACCGAAGCGAAGACCAGCGGTCAGTCCCATTCCTTGGATCAGTCGGCCTTTGTCAAGTCTTGGCATTGGAGCCTCTTCCGGGGATTCGACATCGAGTTCGGAGCCACCGGAACTCTGGTGATGGGCATCATCGGTGCCGCCTTAAACTGCGTGTCTTCTGTCAGCACCAGCCTCATTAAGGCTTTCGAGACGACGAAGACACCTTACTTTGAGTTGGTTCAGGGACTTCTGGGCAATCCGACTGAACAGGATGTGATGGCAAAGGAAGTCCTGAATGAACTGGTCGAGTCTTTAGGAGTAGAAACTAGCCTTTCCACCATGAATCAAGTTGCACTTTCTCTTTTTCAAGAGGACTACGCCAAGTTTGGTACGGAACTGGTTTCCTTCCTCGTCACGGCCATTCTCACCTTCGAAGGCGTCAGCGCCATCCTCAAAGCAACGGAGACAACCATGGTCGGAAAGATCGTGGCCATCATCCTGACCTGGCTCAGCCTTTATTTCCCCGGAGCCATCGAAAGGCGGACTGATGATCTATCACGGACTGAAGAACCGTTTCTGTACGCTGGCAAGGATAGGATGGCTATCCAGCGACTATGACATCGAAGAAAGAACAGACCCGTAAGTACCATAGGCCGACCGTGGCCCGCGGGATGGACGCCGCTCCGAAGCCGAAAGTCCTGCTGCCGTTCTCCTGGCTGAGCTCGCAGACCTTTGGGTATGCGAGTATGAAGGTCGTACTGATTTTTGCTGGCCTCTGGATTGTTCCCCTCCTTACCCTTCTTCTTTGGGGGCTTCTTCGAGACACCGACATTTCCCGGACCCTGCTGATCGTGTTGACGGTCCTTTTTCCAATCGCACTCCTTCTGCTTCTCTTGTTCATCTTTCTTTCGTACCGGCATTTCTTCAAGAAAAGAAAGGCCTTCTACGAGAACGGAGGCTACGAGATCGGCCATATCCTTTCCTTCAATCCGGAGAAGAACCGGTTCCTCTGCGACTTCAACGGGGAGAACGTGTACTGGAAGATCACCTGCGAGAGCTATGAGTTCAGGCAGAAATACAATGTTCCGGAGAACGGATTTGAAAAATTCTTCAAGATAAGCCGCCGTGATCTTCATCCGGAAGAGTACAAAATCGCGCGAGAGAAGGAGCATCGTAAGATCCAGAGCCTGCTCATCGGAAGGGAAATCGTCTACTACCGGAACCGGAGGGGGAAGATCAAGATTTACTATATCCAGCCCATCACGCCGGAGGAGATGAAGAAGGCGGACGAAGAGTTCCGGTAAGAGAGGGAAGAGAACGGGAATACGGAAAGTCTATCTTCCTTGTCTTCCCCTCCTAAGAGCATTACGGATCAGGCCTATTGCAGCAGGCGTTTTTTGGATGCATGTCCTCAGCCTATAACGAATTCTCGATTACGAATATTCATTCCGATAACATGATTTCTCTATTCCGGAGCCTGCCTTTCATTCCGACCATGCTATATAACCCGACTTTGCCACTTACTAATCCAAGATAGAGGTGGCCGAGGGCGACGGGATCCTAGGCGTGGGGACAATTGGAACATCGGAAGGCTTCTTGTCCCCTTACTCTTTACCTCTTTTACCTATGTGGTAAAATACAGCCATGAATCATCGCTGGAGCGACCGATTCCGATACATTCCGGCCTCGGACTGGATTCTCTATGCCATCGCTTTCGTCCTGGACGTGGCCGGCTTTATTTTTTCGATTGGCTTCTCCGTCAAGATGTCGGAGGGGTTCACCCTGTTTGGCGACACCTCCAAGGCCCCGAGCGGCGTCGAGACTTCCGGTCCCACGCAGGCGGACCTTCTCCTTCTTTCCGTGTTCTGGATTCTCTCCGTCCTCGTGCTCGCTTACCTCGTCTATGTCCTCCTGATCCAGAAGAGGGAGCCGGCCAAGGAAGTCGTCCATAAGGAAGTCATCAACGGGAAGGTCGTCGAGATGAAGGAGAAGAACGTTTCGGAGAACGAATCGAAATGAACGCATCAGACCTTTCGAAGGATATCCGTCTTCTTTCCCAGTGTGACCTCGTCCGCTATGCCCTTGGCGGAGAGACCACGCTCGCCCTTATCGTCGTCGCCGATAATGACGAGGAGGAGAAGAAGGCCGGCATCGACGACGAATGGGGCGACGAGCAGGAAGAGTACCGCACGCCTTATGAGAAGGACGCTGACTCCGGCATGAACGGACATCTCTACCGGATCATCTTCCACGCGGTGAAGAACTTCCAGGTCCAGGGACAGGAGTCGGACACCTATTCCCTCGTCTCTTCCGACTTCCGGGACCACCATGTGGAACTCCGCTACGACGGGATGAGCTTCACGGGTCCTAACGCCCCTCTTTCCCTCTCCTTCGACTATTCCTGCTATGAAGTCCACGACGAAGAACAGATTGCCGGTCCGACGGTATGAAAACAGGGAGGCTTTTTTATGTGGCATGAAATCCTATACCGGGTACTCAGCATCCTCAGCTACGTCGTCCTTGCCGTCTTCCTCCCGGCCCTCTTCCTCCAGGTGCTGGAAATCTTCGCTTCCTTCCATCGGAAGGTCACTTTCCCCAAGTCGGAGAAGAAGGCCCGGATTGCCTACGTGATTCCGGCCCACAACGAAGCCAGCGTCATCTATGCGACCGTCGAGTCGATTTTCCAGAGCCAGAAGTACCCCCGGGAGTGCTACGAGGTCTACGTCATCGCCGATAACTGCACCGACGAGACGGCGGAACTCGCCCGGAAGGCCGGCGCCAAGGTCCTGATCCACAACGATTCCGACCCGAGCCACCATATGGCCCTCTATCCGCTCCGTTACGGCATCGACTACATCCTGAAGAACGACCCCGATGCCGAGATCGTCATCCATCTCGACGCGGACAACCACATCAACCCCGAGTTCTCCCAGAAGATGAACGACGCCTACCAGACCGGCATCGACTTCGCCCGTCCTTACGAAGGAGGCCTTAACGGCACTCAGAACTTCTTCACCAAGGCCTGCTCCTATTTCTACGCCTTCGACTCCCGCTTCGGCGGAAGAGGCAAGGAGGTGCTTCACCTCTCCGCCCATCCGAACGGATCCGGCGCCATGATGTCCCGGCGGATGCTCTTAAAGACCGGCGGCTATGACTCGACCTCCATCAGCGACGACACCGAGTTCTCCTTCAACCGGATGCTCGAAGGCGTCAAGGCCCACCTCGTCGAGGAGGCGGTCGTCTACGAGGACATGCCTTCCTCCGGCTCGGACACCTTAAACCGGAACGCCCGGATCGCCAAGGGGAACAAGATTCTGATGAAGACCAAGACCTGGAAGATGATCCCGATGTTCTTCAAGACCGGGGACTTCTCCTACCTCGAGACCTTCTCGACCTACAGCTGGGTCTTTACCGGCGGTCCCTTCCTCCTCTGGGTCCTTGCCTACTACCTGTACTTCTTCCTCTATGCCGGATTCGCCATGAACGGGGCCTTCCCCCTGACGATGTTCTCGACGGCCTACTTCCATACCGCCTTCTATGTCGCGCTCTGGATCCTCGTCGGTCTGGTCGCCTTCTTCTATGTCCTCTTCGGCATCGTCGCCAACCTCATCTTCGCCATCGAGGAGTTCGACAAGTTCGGCGCCAAGAAGCGCAGCGAGTTCATCTCGATGGTCCTTTTCTTCCCCATCTACCTCCTCGTCTACGGCGTCTCCCTGATGGGCGGCATGTTCAAGAAGAAGAATACGTGGAAGGCCGTGAAACGGAATCCGAACTATGGAAAGAAATGAATCCAGGGACGACATGGCCCTCGTCGTGGAGGACCTCGTCAAGGTCTATCCCAACGGCAAGAAGGCCGTCAACCATATCTCCTTCTCGGTCCGGAAGGGATCCCTTTTCGCCTTCTTAGGCGAGAACGGCGCCGGAAAGTCGACCACCATCAACATCATCTGCTCCATCCTCTCCAAGGACCAGGGGAAGATCCTCGTCGAAGGATACGACCTCGATAAGCAGCGCCTTGCCATCAAGCAGATCCTCGGCGTCGTCTTCCAGAGCTCCGTCCTCGACAACAACCTGATGGTCTACGACAACCTCGCCCTGAGGGCCTCCTTCTACTCCCTTCCGGACGACGTCGTCCGGAAGCAGGTCGACGACATCGTGAAGCTGCTCGACCTCGGCCCGATACTGAAACAGAAGGTCGGCACCCTCTCCGGCGGACAGAAGCGACGGGTCGACATCGCCCGGGCCATTGTCCATTCGCCGAAGTTCCTCATCCTGGACGAACCGACGACCGGCCTTGACCCCAAGGCCCGGAAGATGGTCTGGGGCCTCATCGACAAGATCCGGCGGGAGACGGGGATGACGGTCTTCCTTACGACCCACTACCTCGAGGAGTCAGAGCTAGCGACCTACGTCGTCATCATGGACCACGGGGAGATTGTCGCCCGCGGAACGCCTAACGAGCTGAAGAACGCCTATTCCAACGACACTCTCCTGGTCTACCACAAAGCGGACCCGGAACTGAACGATCGGATGAACCGGGGCGGTTTGAACTTCACCTTCGACCCCGAGAAGAAGGTCTACCGGATCGTCGCCAAGGATACCCAGGAGGCTAGCCGACTTCTCCTGGACTACTCCGACGTCTTCCAAGACGTCGAGATCCGGAAGGGAACCATGGACGACGTGTTCCTCCGCGTCATCGGAAGGGAGAAACAACCGGATGAAGAAAAATGAAGACGGCATAATCAAGCCGCGGACGCTCCACATCCTGAGGATGCTGACGAAGCGCCACCTCAAAATGATCTTCGCCGACCACATGCGGATGATGTACACCCTCATGGTTCCGGTCGTGATCCTCGTCGTCTACATCCTCTTCCTGAGGAAGCTCGAGCTCTCCTCCATCAGTAGCGCCATCCTCCAGGAGGGAGTGAAGTTCGAGGAAGGCGATGCCCTCAGCCGCCGGATCTCGACCCTCGTCGACGCCTGGATGATGTCGGGGCTCCTCAACATCTCGACCATCACCATCTCCTTACAAACCAACGCCCTCATCGTCGAGGACAAGGAACACCAGATCACGAGGGACTTCGTCTCCTCCCCGATCAATCCGAACGTCTTAGTCATCTCCTATTTCCTCTATAACGCCGTCATCACGGCCCTCCTCTCCCTCGTCGTCCTCTTCGGCACCCTGATCTTCTTTGCCTGCTACGGCGAGTTCTACGTCACCGCATCGGACTTCTTCCTGATGCTCGGCATCCTCCTTTACAACGTCCTCCTCTCGACCCTCTTCACCACCTTCATCTGCATCTTCCTCAAGAAGGAGAGCTCCTTAGCGACCGTCATCTCCGTCTTTTCCGCCGCGGCCGGCTTCCTGATGGGCGCCTACATGCCCATCTCGATGCTGCCGACCGGCATCCACTACTTCTGCGCCGTCTTCCCCTTCACCTACTCCTGCGCTCTCTCCCGGTTCTCCTACCTCCGAACGCCCCTTAGCGCCCTCACTCAATACCTCACCCTCCACGAGACCGAGGTGCTTCCGAAGGGCCTGACCGCCGAGGAGGTGACGGACGTGATCAGTAGCAACTTCGGCTACGAGATCGACTTCTTCGGCGCCTCGCGGATCTCCGCCGGCTACTCCGCCGTCGTCGTCCTGGTCTTCCTCCTTCTCTTCCTCGTCCTCAACATCATCTTCTCCGGGAAGCTGGCCCGCGTCGAGCCGCCCAAAATCCGCCTCCCCAAGAAGAAGGACCGCGAGTCCAAGTAGACAAGCGTCTTCGGCCTTCCGTTGGAAGGCCTTTTTTGGCTGCATCTTTATTCCCCGTTTCCCGTAATACTTCAGGACACGACAGAAAGATGACAGGTTGCGTTCTTAAAGTCAGGGCATGCATTTCCTAATTTAAAATCTCCGTGAAAGGGGTAACAAAAGGAATCTTTCTTTTCTTTCTGGGCAGGGCCAAAGAACAAAAAAGGGGAATGATATGCACAAAGCTGTAAAGCTCGTCGTCAATTTCTCGCTAATCGCCGTTGTTGCCGCTGCGCTCGGTGTTGGAAACCACTTCTTGAACCGTTACTCGGTCGAGATCGCTTCCAAGCTGACGCCGCCGATTACGAACACGAAGTCGCAGGAAGTCTCGTCGAAGACCGGCCAGGAGCTCTCCGGCCGGATTCAGCAGGAGGGGACCGTCTTATTGAAGAATGACGGCGTCCTTCCGCTCTCTTACAGCGCGACCAAGAACGTCAACGTCTTCGGTTGGCGCTCCGTGGACTGGATTTACGGGTCGGAAGGACAGAACGCCTCCGGGTGTGTCTCTCCGGAGGACGGAGACATCGAGAAGAACGTCGACCTTCTTAAGGCGCTGAACAAGTATGGCATCCAGTACAACAAGAAGCTGACCAGCATGTACGAGTCCTACTCGGCGCCGATAAAGCAGAGCGCCCACGTCACCGGAACCCATATTAATAACCTTACTCCGTTACGGGAGCCGAAGATCACGGATGCCACGTATTACACGCCGGAGCTTCTCGACTACAGCAAGGAGTTCTCCGACACGGCCTTGGTCGTCATTGGCCGCATGGCCGGCGAGGGCATGAACTGCAGCCGGACGCAGCAGGTGAAGAGCGGACCTGGCGCCTTGACCGATCCGTCCCGGCATTATCTTGAGCTCTCGACCGAGGAGGAGGCCCTTCTCCAGTACTGCGGGGCCAATTATGACAAGGTCATCGTCCTTCTCAACATGGCGAATCCGTTCGAACTGGGTTTTCTGAACACCATCGACGGCATCGATGCCTGCCTGTATCTCGGATTCACCGGCACCCGAGGGATGGCCACCCTCCCGTCTCTCCTTTACGGCGAGGTCTCTCCGAGCGGACATACCGTCGACACCTTCCCCTACGACATGTACAGCAGCCCGGCGAGTGCCTTTACGACCGGCTGGACGTTCACCAATGTCCCCCGGGACTACACCGATTTCGTCGAAGGCATTTACGTCGGCTACAAGTGGTACGAGACCGCCGATGCCGAAGGCGTCTTCTCGGACGTCGACAACGAGTACGGGAAAGGCTATAACGGCGTCGTCCAGTTCCCGTTCGGCTTCGGCCTCAGCTACAACACCTACCGCTGGACGGTGGGCGACATGACGCAAGGCGACAAGGTCTTAAGCGAGACGAGCGGTTTCGCCTACGACCAGGCCATCCAGATCCCGGTTACCGTGACCAATGATGGCCAGTATCCGGGACGGGATGTCGTCGAAGTCTACGTCACGGCCCCGTATTACGGCCATACGGCGGAGAGCGCCATCGAGAAGGCCAGCGTATCCTTGGTCGGGTACGCCAAGACGAACGTACTCCGTCCGGGCGAAAGCGAGACCGTCACGGTCGAGATTGATCCGTACGACTTCGCCTCCTATGACGACTACGACCGTAACGGCAACGGCTTCAAAGGCTACGAACTGGAAGCCGGGGATTACGTCTTCTCCGTGCGCACCAGTGCGCACGAAGTGAAGAAGGTCACCGTCGACGGCGAAGAGAAAGAGGCCCGCTACACGGTCCATCTACCGACCGGCTACACGATTGAGAACGATCCGGTCACCGGCAAGAAGGTCTCCAATAAGTTCACCGGTGAGGACAGCGTCGATCCGGTTCCTCTGGACGGAAGCGGAGAGGGCGCCGACACCGTGCCCTGGCTCAACCGGAGTCATTTCCCGAAGCCGTCGGAGTTCGCGGACCTCAATGTCCGGCGGGCCGCTTCGAAGGCGACGGTGGACTTAGGAAACAGCTACTACACGCTGCAGGAAGCCCAGGATTGGGACAAGGCCGAGGGAAAAGACGAATTCGGCAATGCCATTCCGACGGAGAAGCCGGTCTGGGGAAAGTCGAACGGACTAAAGCTGGCCGAAAACGGCACCTTGACCGATTTAGGCAAGGCACTCGGCGAAGACTACGACAGCAGCCAATGGGCTGACGTCCTCGACGAGGTGCCGTTTGACGATGCGGTCAGCCTGATGAGCGGCTACTACGGAAGCAAGGCTCTCGATAGCGTCGGCAAGCCGTTCCTCGCCGATTACGACGGCCCGGCTCAGATCAACGGCTTCGTCGGCGGTCCCGGCCGGCGCGGGACGGGCTATCCGACGAGCGTCGTTCTCGGCGCGACCTGGAATCCGAAGCTCGCCTACGAGTTCGGAAAGTCCTTCGGCGACGACATGAAGTCCTTAAGCATCAACGGGCTCTGGGGGTGGGCGCTCGATACTCACCGCACCCCGTGGTTCGGCCGGAACCATGAATCTCCGAGCGAAGACACCTTCCTGACGGGCAATGTCGTCATGAATGCCGTCAAAGGCCTGAGCACCCGTGGCCGGTACTGCTTCCTCAAGCACTTCTCCGTCTACAGCGAAGGCGGGACGAACCGGAGAATGACGGAGCAGACCTTACGGGAGACCTACCTGCGGGCCTTCCGGATGGGATTCGTGAAAGGCGGTGCCTTAGGCTGCATGACGACCTACACCGGCCTTGGCGCCGAGCACAGCGAGACCACGCTGGGATTGCTTCAGGGCGTCCTCCGCAACGAGTGGGACTTCAAGGGCGCCATCACGACCGACTACATCGGGAACAACCTCTATATGGAGAGCCTCTTACGGTGCGGCGGAAACTTCGGCATGGGCGTCCGCCTCAATGTGAGCGGCATTTCCTACAGTGAGAGTTCCACTAGTGCCCGTCTCCAGCAGCGGATGCGGGAGTCGGTCCATCAGATTCTCTACATGTGGCTGAGGGCCGATTACCGCGAGAGGCAGTATCTGGCCAATCCGGATTCCAACGACACCTACATTTCGTCGAGTTCCATCTCCTCCTGGGATTTCATCACGCCGACGGTCTTAGGCATTAACATCTCCGTCTCCCTGCTTCTCGTCATGTGGGCTTTCTTAACGCTCCTTTCCGCCTTTGGCCCACAGAAGGCAAGACTTCTGGAGGATACGGCCCACGAAGACAAGGAACAGAAGGAAGACGTCGTGATGGGCGATCCGGATTTCGGTCCGGACGCGGTGAAAAGGAGCAAGTAGCCATGACCTTTAAGGGAAAGAAAACTCTGTCCTGGACCGTTGTGGGTCTCACCCTCATTGCCTGCGGAGCAACGTTTGCCGCGCTTCTCCTCCCCTCCCATAAAGCCTGGCAGTCGTACTACAACCAGGCCTCGGCCGAGGCTGCGGAGCAGGAAAGGATCAACTCCTTGCCGAAGGAGCTGGTCGGCCTGGACGCGGCCTTGAACGAAGACGTCGAATACTACGCCAACGGAAAGGCGGCCCCGAAGAACGAAGACTTCACCTTGACGGCCCACTATACCGAAAAGGGCAGAAGCTACGACGAGTACCTCACGGCGAGCGACTTCACGATGACCGTTCCGAACGACTTCGCGGCCAAGGGAGGAACCATCCAGTTCTCCTATACCTTCACTCCGGAAGCGGCGGAAGGGGAGGAAGTGACGCCGGAGACGAAGGAGGCCTCCCTCGACGTCTCCTTAGTCGATGTTGCCTTGAAGTCTCTTGTCGTCACGACGAACCCGGACCGGGTCTACTACGACGACACGATGTCCTTCCAGAAGGCCGGCCTGGTGATGAAGGCCGTCTATAACGACGGAAGCACGATCGAGGACATCGACGCGTCCCAGCTGACGGTCGTGACGACCGGCACGTTGGCCGCCGGCACGACGTCGGCGACGGTTTCCTACACCGACGGCAAGACGACCATGACCGGCGAAGTTCCGATCAAGGTCGTCGCCAAGAAGGACTACGACGACGGAACGCCGATCTCCATGAAGCTGAAGAACGAGATCGTCTTGAGTGAAGGACAGCCCCTCAGTGAGGCAAAGCCCCAGATTTATGCGGAGTTCCAGACCGGGAACAAGTTCATCCTGTCCGATTCCGAGTATAACGTCACCAGCAATGTCGAGACGGCCAGCTATATGAAGAACTGCATCCTCACCTTTTCCCTGAAGGCGCATCCGGAAGTCCAGATCCGGACCGCGGCGACCGTGAGGAAGAGCATCGAGGCGGAGGCGGCCTCCGTGACCGGCGGAGAGACCAAGACCGTCACCGGATATGTTCCGGACATCGAGAATCCGGAGCTCCTCGTTCCGGAAGCGAGCCCGTCGACCGTGGTCGAGGGGCCGAAGAAGATCGTCTTCACCGTCACGAGCGAGTCGACGGCTCAGACGAACTTCTTCGTGAGGCTGGCAAACCGGACGAAGAAGGAGGACGGCTCCATTAAGGCGGTGACGCCAGCCGAGGCCATCGCCTCGATGAAGATCAACGGCCGTTCGATCCCTTTGGAGAAGAAATCCTCTCTGTCGGGATGGACGGCGGAAGAAGCGAAGAACTACCGGTTTGAGACCTTGCAGCTTCCGGATATCGCCTTGAACCCGGGAGACAACACCATCGATCTCGAATTCAGCGGCAATGCGACCTTGGCCGTCGATTCGATCCAGCTCTCGACCCGCTACACGGGAAGGCTCGTCAATACGATGAGCGCCTACTTACAGGAGTGTGCCCAGGACGGGAAGGAGTTCGCTCCGGAGTCGAGCGTCGCCTTAGCGCGTGGCGGAAACGTCAAGAGTGCCGGAAAACGGATCACGATGTACCTCCATGCGGCCTGCGCCGATGACCAGTACCTTTACCTCAGCGGTACGAACTACAACACGAGTTTGCGAAACCTCATCGTCCAGAAGCTGGATCCGACGACGAAGAAGATCGTGGCCTACTCGAGTTCGACGAACGCCCCGCAGGTCCAAGAATCCTCGGCCGGCATCTGCGTCTATGACAACAAGCTGATCGCCTTGGGGACGAGCGGCAACGTCGGGGCGAAGTACATCGATTTAGACGACTTCACCGGGGAAGGAAAGGCGGAATTCAAGGACTACGACGGGTTCCACTTCGAGGGATTCGACAACGTCGTCATCAACGACCTCGTCTACAACTCCGTCACGGAGCAGTTCGCCCTCCGGTCCGGCACCAACATCTACATCTTCGACAAGGATCAGAAGCTGACCACCTCTTTCACCATCCCGTCCGAATCCGGCCTCAACATCATGCGCATGACGGCGAGCAGCGACAATATCTTCGTGAACTACTCGGCGGACGGCCACTGGGCGATGCCGTTACAGGTCTTCGACTGGAAGGGAAACCACTATGGCCGGATCGTCGTCCCGAACACGCTGGAATCCCAAGGCGTGTCGGAAAAATTCAACAACAAGCAAACCAACGTCCAAGGCATCACCTTCTTCCAGGATGCTTTCTACTTCATCAATCTCTCCTGGAGCCAACCCGAAGCCGCAGACGACGGGCCGATGGTGATGCGAGCAGGAATTCCGGCGATTCCCGAAGAGCGGAATCTCGAGCTTAACTTCGGCGAGTATGTCGCCGCTGTCGCAGACCAAGGAAAAACCGGTCAGTACGCCGTGAATCCGGTCGTTGGCGACATCGGCTATCTCGGTGGCAGCAGCGGCTACTCCATGGGCGGAGCGAGCGACGGAAAGAATATCTACCTCGCCCTGAACACCAGCGGCAATGCGGCCACGGAGATTTACCAGGTGAATCCATCGACGTTCTCCCTTGAGGCCAAGAGTGCAACCTTAGAGACTGGCCTCGATAGCGGTGGCGGGGATAACTCCCAGCTCTTCGTCAAGGACGGGAAACTCTACTGCATCGTTGGGAAGAACCAGGTTTACTCGGTCGCGGTAAAGGATTTCAAGGAAGGCGTAAAGCTGACGTTGGATACTTCCCTTCCGTTTGCCGCGGCCTTAGGAAGCAAGACCCTCAAGGGCGTCTACTTCAACGACAAGGCCCGTCTCTTCGCTCTCTTGACGACGGATAACGTGGTCACCGTCCTGGACGAGGACGGGACGGTGAGAACCACCATCAATGTCGGAACTTACAACGGCCTGAAGATCACCTCCGTCACCGGCGACGACAAGTTCCTCTATACGGCCTTCACCGTGAACAACCAGTCGACGGCTCCGTTCAAGGTCTATACCTACGACGGCACCTATGTCGGAATGGCGGAGCCGGGTGGACTTCATCTGAAGTTAAAGACGGAGACCGAGGCTGCCCAGCCCTACAACATCCAAGGGGTCTTCTTCCATCAGGGCGAGATGTATGTGACTTTCTGCACGTGGAGCGGGACGTCCGGTCTCTATCTCTGGAAGATCGGGCTTGATTACGGGGTCTTTGACTGACCACTTTCCTTTCCTTGGGGAGGAGCCGAAAGGCTCCTCCTTTTCCGTTCCGGAGAAAAGTGCGCAGAATTCCGAGAAAAGAGTGTTCACCGGAACCTCGGAACACTATAATAGGAACGGACTTAGAACGATTGTTTTTAAGTGACCACAACAAGAAAGAGGTAATCCTATGGGAAGAGCACATGAAGTCCGGGCCAAGAAGATCGCCGAGACGAACGCCGCCAAGTCTAGCCTGTACAACCGGGCCAGCAAGGAAATCTATCTCGCGGCCAAGTCGGGCGTGCCTGATCCCAACGAGAACCTCGCTCTCCGTTCCGCCATCGAAAAGTGGAAGGCTCAGCACGTCACCCGTGACGTCATCGACCGGGCCATCGAGAAGGCCAAGAGCAAGGATGCCGCAGCCTACGTCAACGTCCGGTACGAAGGCTTCGGGCCGGCCGGCGTCGCCGTCATGGTCGATGCCCTGACCGACAACGAGAAACGGGCCTACTCCGCGATCCGTGCCGCGTTCAGCCATCACGGCGGAAACATCGGGAACAGCGGCTGCGCCGCCTTCAATTTCACCTACATGGGCGTCATCTCCTTCGATACGGACAAGTCCGCTGAGGAGATCGTCGACGACCTCATCCTGAACGACATCGACGTCCAGAACGCCGACAAGGAAGAGAGCAACGTCGAGATTCAGGTCTCGCCGAAGGACTTCGAGAAGGCCAAGGAGGAAGTTGAGAAGACGTTCGGCGTCAGCGAGTTCACTGAAGCCGAGGTCACCTACCTCCCGAGCGCGACCGTCGACCTCTCGGACGAGGACAAGGAGAAGGTCCAGAACCTTCTCGATGCCTTAAACGGCATCGAGGACGTCCAGGCCGTCTACCACAACGCGAACCTCTAGCCGTTAAGACGAGGACAGGCTGCTTCCGGAGTTCCGGAAGCAGCTTTTTTCGTAACCGAAAAGGCAGCCGTTACCGGCTGCCAGAGGACTTAGTTCCGGACCCAGACCTTGATGAGGGAGGAGTCATAGCGGGTCGGCGTGACGACGTGGTAGTCCTTCTCTAGGTAGGACGTGTAGTCATAGGTCGCTAGCGCCTGGTCCCGGCCCTGGATGACGTAGGCGGGTTTCCAGGTGTCGATGTAGCCTTCGATCTCCTGTTCGAGCTCCGGCCGGAAGGAAGTGTGCCAGCTCTGGTAGCAGATTTCGGGAGTATGCTCCGGCTTGTTGTCCGTCCAGAAGAGGACGACGGAATTGGCGTCCAGGACGTAGATGTTGTCGGGCTTTCCCATCTCCGCCTCCGGGATGACTTCCTCAATCTCGGCTCTCGCGAGGTCGCTCTCCTTCTTGGAGAAGCGAGGGTCGCTGAGGCCGTAGAAGGTGACGAGGAACCCGAGGGCGATAACAAGGCTGGTGACGGGAAGGACACGGCGGCTAAGGGTGGTTAAGGTGACGTTCCTCTTCTTTCCGAAGGCGTGGGGGAAGGACTCAAGGACGAGGACGAGGAAGGCCGCCGTGACCGGGAACTCGGAGATCCAGTACTGGATGTACTTGGCGTAGAAGAAGTTCGGAACGATGAAGAGGACGGAGGAGACGGCAAGGAAGAGGACTAGGTCTAGGTCCTCAGACTTCCGCTTGACGAGACGGACGGTCTCGACGAGGACGAAGACAAGATAGAGGGCAAGGATCACGATGAGGGCGATTTCCCCGACCGACTTCATCTTATGCCCGTAGCTGAAGTTCTGAAGCCAGACGGCGTCGAGCATCTCCTCGAGGTAGCCTTGCTGCTGACAGAAGAGGAGCAACAGTCCGAAGACGAGGGCGAAGGAGCCTAATGCCGAAAGGACGTTATAGAGAAGGTGGATGCCCTGTTCCTTCCGGTGAAGGATCCAGTAGACTAGGTAGGCGACGCAGAAGCCGATGCCGGGGAAGGCATCGGAAGGTCGGGCATGGAAGGCAATCGCCACTAAGACACCGGACGTGAGGGTGCCGAAGAGGAAGTACCGCTTCCTTCCGGACCTTAGGGCCAGAAGGAAGAAGAGAAGGGCTAAGGCCGTGAAGGGAAGAATAATCTCTCCGTTCTGGTTTCCGCCCGGGGTGAAGGCGTAGAAGAAGAAGAGGAGGCTTGCCCCGAGAAGAACAGAACGAAGATCCTGGAAGTAAGCCTTCAGCCCGAGCAACGTAAAATAAGTGCTTAAGAAGAGCGTCAGGCCGTTGAGGAAGGCGACCCCTCCCCGCCCGCCGAAGAGCTCCCCGAGGGCGGCATAATAAAAGATCAGGATTCCCTTATGGTCGTCGAAGTTCAGATACGGCTTCTTTCCGGCCAGGATCTCCTTGCCACACCAGAGGAAGAAGTTGGAGTCGACGCCGACGAGGTTGTAGCTCATCTCCCCGTAGAGGGGAGAAAGGGCCGTCGAGAAAAGAAGCATGCTTCCGAAGCCGATCAGAAGGGAGAGAAGAAGGATGAACCAGTAGGGATGCGCCGCTACGAAGCGACACACCGGGGAGAGCTTCCGGCGCTGGGCCGGGGAAGAGGAGGAAGAAGAACTCTCGATGGAGGAGTCGGACATGGCCTTACTTTTCGTGGTGCTTCGCCGTGACGTCCTTCCGGATTCCGGCTAAGGCCGCATAGACCTCGTCGCTCGTTGCGTCCGGATGTTCCTTGATGTACTTGTCGAACTCGGGGATGATCTCGCCCATGTAGGGCTCCTCGGACTCTTCCTCGAAGGCTTTCTCGTTCTTCTGTTCTTCCTCGAACTGCTTCTGGCTCTCGGCCTTCACGGTGTTGCTCTCGTCCATGTACTCCGGATAGGTCGCGTCCAGGACTAAGTGCTCGTTGGCCGGGTCGAAGTAGCGGAAGAGGACCCGGAAATGGATGGCCACGTTCTTTAGGGCCGTGGTGAGAATCTTCACCGCGTCCGCTTCCTTATCCTTCTTGTCGATTGGAGCCTCCACGGTGATGTTGAGGCGGAAGGCCGTCTGTTCGATGCCGTTATGGATGATGAAGCCCTCCGGCGCATAGAACTCCAGCTCGTTCTCCTTCAGCCCGTAGAGGGCGATTAGCGGGGCATGAAGCCGCTTCGTCTCGTCGATTGCCTCGTAGATGTCCATGCCCGAAAGCGTCACGATGACCATGTTCTGTCTCCTTTAAGCCTAGAAAGGAACGGAGGAGCCGGCGGGATCCACGTTGACGAGGATTTCCGCGTCCTTGTTCGCTAGGCGCAGCACCTGGATGCCGTCTAGGATCGGCGAGACGTCCAGCCAGGATTTATATTTTAGCAGAATGTCCTGATAGTATCTTCCCTGCAGGTGCGGAATATAGGGGGAGCTTGGACCGTAGAGATTGATCCGTTTTCCGTCCGACTTCTGGAGGAGGTAACTCTTGACGGCCTGGGCCACTTCCGAACAGCGCAAGGAAGAAGTCGACCGGACCGTGATCAGGGTCAGGTACGTATAGGGCGGGTACTGGTACTTCTTCCGTTCGTTCATCTCGTACTGGTAGAAACCTTCGTAGTCCTGCTTCGCCCCGAAGAGGAGGACCGGGTTCTCCGGCGCGTAGGTCTGAAGGAGGACCCGTCCGGGCTTCCTTGCCCGTCCCGCCCGTCCGACGAACTGGGCGATCAGGTCGAAGGTGTCCTCCGAGGCCGTATAGCTCGGAATCCTCAGCCCGTAGTCCGCTTCCAGCATTGCCGCCAGCGTGACGTTCGGGAAGTCATGGCCCTTGGCGATGAGCTGGGTGCCGACCAATAGGTCGGCGTCCCCTTCGGAGAAAACCTCAAGGACCTGGTGCCGGACTTCGTTGCTGGAGACGTCCGAGTCCAGGCGGTAGATCCTCGCCGTCGGGAAGAGCATCCTCAGCTCCTCGTAGGCCCGCTCGGTCCCGTAGCCCAGGGTGTCTAAGTCCTGCTTCCCGCAGGGACAGACGTAGGAGAACCTCGAGATCCGGTAGCCGCAGTGGTGGCAGCGCAGCGTCTCGTCCTTCCGGTGGTAGCTTAGCGGGATGCCGCAGTTGGGGCAGACGGCCGTCTTATGGCAGTGCCGGCACTGGACTAGAGGCGCATAGCCTCTCCGGTTCAGGAGGATCATCGTCTGCTCCTTCCGCTTCAGGTTCTCCCCAATCTCCCGGATGAGGGGCTTCGAGTAGAAGCTGGAGACGTAGGGGTCGAGATTGGCGGAGTCGTTGAGGTCGACAATCTGGTAAGGCTTCGGCCCGAAGTCCGAATACGGTTTCTCGAGCTTCAGGAACACGTACAGCCCCCGGTCCGCCTTCGCCCGGTCGAGAAGCCGGGGCGTCGCCGAGCCGAGGACGACCTTCGCCGACTCGAGCCGGGCCCGCATCTCGGCGACGTGGACCGCCTCGTAGCAGGGGGCCGTGTCCTGCTTGTAGCTGGTGCTATGCTCCTCGTCGATGATGATCAGGCCGAGGTTCTGGACGGGGGCGAAGACGGCGCTTCTCGTCCCGAGGACGACCTTCGCCTCTCCGCTCCGGATTCTCCGGTACTCGTCGTACTTCCTGGCCTCCGACAGGGAGGAATGAAGGATCGAGACGGCGCCCTGGAAGTATCCGGCGAAGAGGTCTGCCATGTGGTCTGTAAGAGCAATCTCCGGAACGAGGACAAGGATGCCCTTGCCTTGTTCGAGCATGGCTTTAGCCAAAGAAAGATAGACCATCGTCTTTCCGCTACCGGTCACGCCCTGGAGAAGGAAGACCGGGCCGGCCTCGCTCAAGATCCGGTCACGGACCTCCTCTTGCGGCTTCAGCAGGTCAAAAGGAGCCAAGTGCTCGACGAGTCGTTCCGGAATCCGGGAGACCTCGACCTCCACGACTTCGGCCGCCTTCTTCAAGAGGAGTCCCTCCAGTGCCTTCTTCGCCGTCACCTGGCTTTTCCGGAGGCCGTCCTTTCCGGCCTTCTGCAGTTTCTCGTATAAAGTCTTCTCGGAACGGCTCAGGTCCGTTCCGGAATACGGAAGCGCCCGGACGAAAGGTAGCGTCTTCGCCTGAGGCTTGTTTCTGGAAGAGTCCTTCGGCTTGAGGGACGGAGGAAGGAAGGAGGAGAGGACACGGACGAGGTCGCACTTGTAGTATTCCGCGACTTGCCTGGCCAGCGTCATCAGGGAAGGAGTGAGAAGAGGTTCCTGGTCGAGCTTCCTCAGTAGCGGCCGGTACTTCGTTTTGGTCCTTGCCTCGTAGTCCTTTAAGGGCTCCTTCAGGGGCTCCGAGACCTCGAGGACGAAGCCGACGGTCTCCTTCGAGGAGCCGAAGGAGACTAAGACCCGCTCCCCGGGCCGGACGGTCGGATCCTCCGTGACATAGGTAAAAGGCCTCTCCAGGGAGAGCGCGGCACGGCCGATGAGGACAGAGACTAGGTAAGTGCTCAAAGGGTAGTTAAAACCGTCTTCACGGCGTTCTGAAGGAGAAGGAGGAGGTTCCGTCTCGCTCCTTCGGGAGAAAGGTTCTCCGGGGAAGGCGCTTCTCCCTCCTTGACGAGGGAGAAGACCTGAATTACTTCCGGATGCCTTCTTAGCTCCTCTCTACCTTCCTTCGAGACAGAGCCGCAGACGAGGAGGACCTTCTTATGGTGTCTTCTCGCCTCTTCTAGGACGCCGGAGACGACCTTTCCGTTAAAGGAGGTCTTATCCAGCCTTCCTTCCCCGGTGACGAGGAGGGAGGCCTCCTCGACGGACTTCTGGATCCTCGCTTCCGCAAGAAGCCTCCTTGAGCCGAGTTCCTTCCTTGCCCCTAAGGCAAGGAGAGAGAAGCCAATCCCACCGCCGGCTCCGGCTCCTTCCTCCGAGGACAGGGAACCCTCCTTCCGGGAGAGGGAGGATTCGACCTTCCGGGAATAGTATTCCATGTTTCTCTCCATCCGGGGAAGCTCTTCTTCCTTTGCCCCCTTCTGGAGGGCAAAGGTGTACGTCGCCCCGTGGGGGCCTAAGAGGGGATTGAGGACGTCGGAAAGAAGAACCAGGGGAACCGAAGAAGGAGAGGAAGGAGAGACGGACTCGATTTCGTTCAGGGTCGCACCGACCGGAATAAAGGACTTCCCACCTCGTTCGAAGCGGAAGCCGTTCTCGGCAAGAACCCCGGCTCCGCCGTCGTTGCTCCTAGTTCCTCCGACGCCGACGAGAATCTCCTCCGGATGCTCCTCGATGGCCTTCTTTAGGAGAAGGCCGAACGGAGAGGAGGATTCCCTGAAGGGATCCCTTCCTTTCCTTGACGTATAGCCGACGGCCTGGGCCGACTCCAGGAAGATCTTCCTTCCGGCGTGAAGAAGCTTTCCCTTCCCCTCCGGAAGAAGGACCGTCTCCCGGAAGGCGCCGGGATAAAGGGCCTCATAGGAGTCGAGCGTTCCTTCCCCGCCGTCGCTCATCGGAAAGCCGGAGACCGGATACGGCGTAAGCACCTCCTCAAAGAGGCGAAGAATCTCCTTCGAGGAGAGCGTTCCTTTGAAGGAGTCCGAGAGAACGAGAAGCGGGCTTTTCATTGAGGACATTATAATCCCTGCCTCCGCTTTCCGGAGAGAGCCTTGTCCTTAACTCTCGGGTCGGATTCGGGTGCCACCAAAAGGTTCCTCCCCTTCCTTCCGACGGCCTCTTCCATGGGATAAAACGCCCTCGAGCGATTCATCCGCTCCGCCTTGGGGGCCGTCTTCTTCGTCAATCCGGACCAGAGGGTTACCAAGTACAACTACGGCACCATCGGCCACATCAAGAGAGCAGCCTGGAAGTACCTCCGAGGTGGCCAGGGAGCTGATCCGGAACACGTACCATGTCCTACTGACGAGAGGCATCAAAGGAACCTATGTGTACTGCGAGGACAGGGACCTGAGAGATTACTTACGGAGTCTCGTAAAGTGAGGATGCCGGAAGAAGGAGCTTCTTCACCCGGGGCCGTGCGTCAAGACCGGTTATAATCGAAGGCAGGATGACGAAGAACATTGAGCTCCATAAAGTGAACCACGACGCCGTTCCTCCGTTTCTCCCTCCGGGAGCGAAGGTTCTCCTTCTCGGCTCTTTCCCGTCCGAGAAAAGCCGGGAAGAGCATTTCTATTACATGCATCCGACCAATCGCTTCTACCGGGTACTTGAATCTTTATTTCACGTGAAATCACTCTCGATGATCGAAGACCGGAAAGCTTTCCTTCAGGCTCACCACATCGCTCTCTACGATGTCCTGTCCTCCTGCGAAATCTACCGTTCCCAGGACGCCACCATCCAGAATCCGCGTCCGCTCGACCTTGCCTCAATCCGGAACCAGGTGCCGACCATCCAAGAGATTGGGACGACCGGAAAGACGGCGGCCACGTATTTCCGCCGCTTCTTTCCGGACGTCCCCTTCCATGCCTTTTCTTCGACGAGCGGCATGAACCGGGTCAGCCTTCCGGCCCTCGTCCAGGAGTACTCCCTCCTCCTGGACTGGTGCTAGGACTAAGGACAGAAAAATCCTCTTCCTTTTCCTTGGTTTTATGCTATCATGATGGACGCTTGCCTTGCGGTAAGCGTCTTTGTGGGCCTGTAGCTCATCTGGGAGAGCGCCTCGTTCGCAACGAGGAGGTAGCGAGTTCGATCCTCGTCAGGTCCACCAATCCGAACAGAATTGAACCGCTGCTAGTTCAAGCTCGTCGGCAACCTGGCCTACATCTGGTGCCGATGGAAGTAGAGGTTCAAGAAATAGCCACGGGATTCGTCTCGTGGTTTTTTCATGCAATTAATGTAAATTACATGCCTTGTTCCTATAATATTCTCAGTGTGTTTTTGCGGAGGATTTTATGGGAACCGAGAATAATTCCGTGGTAGAAAAGGTCCTTGAGGACAAGCTCATCGAGACCCTGAAGGCGGATGGGTATGAATATGTGGAGATCCATAGCGAAAAGGACCTGGAAGCGAATTTCAAAAGACAGATTGAGAAGCACAACGAAACCCGCCTGAGAACTGCGGGACATAGCCCTGTCCTTTCCGACAAGGAGTTTCAAAAAATCCTTGCCCATATTATGGGTAAAAACATCTTCAACAGCGCGACCCTGCTTCGGGATGACCCTTTTCCGATTGAAGGAGATGACGGCAAGACTTTCTATATCGAATTGATGAACACACGCGAATGGTGTAACAACGAATTCCAGGTCGCCCATCAGATCCGTGTGGACAGCGTATCGGCAGGAAACGACCGCATAACCAGAAGGTATGATGTGACCATCTTGATCAACGGACTGCCCGTGACCCAGATTGAGTTGAAGAAACCGGGTGTCGATCTGAAAATTGCCTTCAATCAGGTCCGGAGCTATTCGCTGAACTCCTACAGCGGTCTCTTCCGTTTCATCCAGGTCTTCGTCATCTCCAACGGTGAGCTGACAAAGTACTTCGCCAACAACCGCTATGAGGACTTGAATTACGAATTCACGTTCGCATGGGCCGGAATTGACAACAAACATGTAGACAATCTCAACGATTTCGCCCTCTATTTCCTCAATCGCTGCCAGATTGCCAAGATCATCGCCCGCTACATGGTTCTGGATCAGACCAATCATTCCCTGATTGTCATGAGGCCCTATCAGGTTCATGCCGTCGAAGCCTTGATGAGTCTTGCCAAAGAGACCTGCAACAACGCCTATGTCTGGCATACGACCGGCTCCGGAAAGACCTTGACCTCCTTCAAGTTGGCCCAGCTTCTCAGTGCCACTCCCGAAGTCGGGCACGCCATATTCCTGGTGGACAGAAAGGATTTGGATGGTCAGACCATCAATTCGTTCAATCGATTCCAGAAGCGCAGTGTCAACAGGAACAACAGCACGAATGAGCTGAAGAAGAGAATCGACGATGGGGACAAAATCATCGTCACCACCATCCAGAAGATGTCCAATCTCTGCAAGGCCGACGACGGAAAGCTGTATGTGGATAAGCTTACTGCCGACGGAAAGAAGGTCGTCTTCATCATCGATGAATGCCATCGGTCGAACTTCGGCGATATGCACAAGGCCATCACCAAGGCTTTCGGCCAAGGAAAGGCCCAGTATTTCGGATTCACCGGAACGCCTATCTTCCAGGAGAACAAGACACCGACCGACCAGACGACGGCCGATATCTTCGGAAATTGTGCCCACACCTACATGATTAAGGATGCCATCGCCGACGGTAGCGTCCTCGGTTTCAGCGTGGATTACGTCAAGACCATCAACACCACTGCGGAGCTTTCCGATGATAGGGAGGTCGAGCGAATCAACACGGACCAGGCTCTGAGGGACCCCCAGAGAATACATAACGTCACGAAATACATCCTCTCCATCCATGACAAGAAGACCCTCGACAGGACCTACAACGCCATCTTTGCGACCAAGAGCATCCCCATGCTCATCCAGTATTACAAGGAATTCAAGAAACAGCAGGAAGAGATGGTGCAGAAAGACCCGGACTACAAGCCACTCAAGATTGCGGCCATATTCACCTGCGGAAACGAAGAAGACGGAGATGACGAGAACGAGGTCCAGGACAACATGGAACTATCCTTGATGATTGACGATTTCAACGCCATGTTCCACACCAGCCACTCCATTTCCAACCGAGCCTCCTATCTTTACGACATCACAAACAAGGTTGCGAACAAGGAAGTGGACATCCTTCTCGTCGTCAATATGTTCCTGACCGGCTTCGATTCCAAGCTTACCAATACCCTGTATGTCGACAAGAGCCTGAAGTACCAGTCTTTGTTGCAGGCTTTCTCTAGGACGAATCGAATCCAGTCCGCCAAGAAGCAGTTCGGAAACATCGTCTGCTTTCAAACCAACAGGAAGGCCGTGGATGAAGCCATTGCCCTTTATTCTCACAATGAGGGAAAAGCTGTTCTTCGAGCCCCCTATTCCGATTACCTCAATCAGTTCAAGGCTGTATTGGATGCCCTCTTCGAAAAGTTTCCGACGCCAGAAAGCACGGAGGCCAATGGAGACGAGGTGAAGCAGAAGCTGTTCGTTCAGCTGTTCAAACAGGTCACGAGTTTGCTCACGACCTTAAAGACCTTCGACGAATTCGAGTTCACCAAGGAATGCATCGGCATCGACTCCGCCACCTATGACAGATACCTTTCCCGCTATCTCGAAATCTATCGAAGAAGAACCAAGACCCCGGCGGAAAGCATCAACAACGACGTGGACTTCGAAATCGAACTGGTCGAGAATCAGACCATCGATGTCCACTACATCCTCAAGCTCGTCCAGGAAGTCTATGGCGATAAGGACATGGACAGAGAAAGGAAGCAGAAGAGAATCGAGGAAATCCTGGAATTGATGAAGCAGTCTGGAAAGGACTCCAAGCTTTTCCTGAAGAGCGACCTCATCAAGACGTTCGTCTTCGAGATTCTCCCTTCCAAGGAGCACCTGCTGGACCCGGATTTCGATATCGATGCGGAATTCCAGTCCTACATGACGGAGAAATCCGAGAAGCAGGTCCAGGAGAAGAGCCAGGAACTCGGCGTGACCTATCAGGACCTCTGCAAGTGGATTGCTGACTACACTTTCTCTGAGACATTGGACAACAGGGAGATCGCCGATTCCATCCGGAAGGAAGCCGTCGCCGAATACCAGAAGAGGAAGAACGTGGCGGGCCTTATCTTCCAGGTCCGCAACGAGATGGTGAAGGAAATCATCGAGTGGATTGAGGAGTATGTGCAAACCTACAATGATGTAATTTGAAGAAATTACACTTGCATTTTCAAAGCAGAGCACTATAATATCTAGTGTAGGCTTCAGGAGCGCGCCATGAAACTTACGGACGTTGTCGAGATTCAACCGGGAACGGTTCTTGCCCGTGTAAAATCCAAGGGCTACGAGGAGAGCGTGAGTCTTCCAATCGTCGGATTGGACGATATCCGTTGCTTCGTGGAAAGAAAGGAACCCGTTTCCGAAAGGCGAAAATATTCATTCCCGAAGGATGCCGTTGATTCGCTGATAACGGCGAAAACAAATGATGTCATCTTCGGTATGTCATCTTCAAAATGCCTTTTGGTTGACTCTAAGCTCGAAGGCTTTGTCATCCCATCCATTCTTTGCCGGCTTCGGCCATACGATTCCAATCGTCTCAATCCGAGTTACCTCTGCTTCCTCCTCAACGAAAAGGAGACGATTCGCAAGCCGCTGGAAATCGCCCACCAAGGAACGATCCTCACCGTGAAGGTTGTCTCGGTCGGTGCTCTCCGCGACTTGGAAATCGGTGACCTGCCGGACATCGAAAGGCAAAGGAAAATCGGCGACCTGTATCTATCGGCCCTCAAGAGCTATGAGCTGTCCCAGAGGATATCGGAGAAGACTCGGGAACTGACGATCCGCCTCATGCAGAAAGACTGAAAACGGAGGATAAAGGTAATATGTCCGAAACGAACAAGGCATTGGCGACTCAGGAAATCCAAGCCAAACAGCAGGCTGAGCTGGATTCCAAACTCTGGTCGATTGCGAATGATCTCAGGGGCAACATGGATGCTGCCGAGTTCAAGAACTACATGCTCGGTATCATCTTCTATCGCTTCCTTTCCAACAAGCTTGAGAAGACGGTAAACGACATTCTCAAGGATGACGGCATCAGCTATGCCGAGGCCTGGGAAAACGAATCGGCGAGACAGTCCATCGTGGAGGCCCTGACCGATGATACCGGAATCGGATACGTCATCGAGCCCAGATATCTCTGGTCGACCATGGTCAAGATGATCAAAGACGAGTCCTTCACCATCGAATACCTGACAAACGCCATCACTGCCCTTTCGGAATCCACTCAAGGAAAGGAATCCGAGCACGATTTCGCCAATCTTTTCGACGATATGGACCTGAATTCCACGCACCTGGGAAAGACCGCCAAGGACAGAGCCGATCTCATTGGCAAAGTCATCTCCAAGGTCGATGCCTTGAGCTTCGATTCCGATGATGCCCAGATCGATGTTTTTGGCGATGCCTACGAGTATCTCATCAGCCAGTTCGCTTCCTCAGCCGGAAAGAAGGCCGGTGAGTTCTATACGCCCCAGCAGGTGTCCAAGCTTCTTGCGAAGCTCGTCACTTATGGAAAAACCAAACTGAGAAACGTCTATGACCCTACCTGCGGTTCCGGTTCCCTGCTTCTCCGTGTCGGTGATGAGGTCGGCGGAAGCGACAACATCGGAAAGTATTTCGGCCAGGAGAAGATCAGCACCACCTACAACCTGGCGAGAATGAACCTCTTCCTCCATGGCGTTCGCTTCAAAAAGTTCGACTTGGAAAACAACGACACCCTGGAGAATCCTTGCCCTCGTCACGACATGAAATTCGAGGCTGTCGTCGCCAATCCGCCCTATTCCGCCAAATGGAGTGCGGACCCCAAGTTCCTGAACGACCCCAGGTTCAGCGGATACGGAAGGCTTGCTCCGAAATCCAAGGCCGACTACGCGTTTGTTCTCCACATGCTTTATCACCTTGCCGATGATGGCGTTATGGCTGTCGTTCTTCCTCACGGCGTTCTTTTCAGAGGGGCCGCGGAAGGTGAGATCCGCAAGACCATCGTCAAGGACAGGAACTATCTGGATGCCGTCATCGGGCTTCCCGCGAACCTTTTCTTCGGAACCAGCATTCCCACTTGTGTCCTTGTCTTCAAGAAGTGCAAGAAGGACCACAGCGTACTCTTTATCGATGCCTCGAAGGAATTCGAGCCCGGAAAGAATCAGAACCGTCTTACCGATGCGAACATCCAGAAGATCATGGACACCTATGTCGCCAGAAAGGATGTGAAGAAGTATGCCCACCTGGCTGACATGGAAGAAATCGAGAAGAACGACTTCAATCTCAACATCCCTCGCTATGTCGACACCTTCGAGGAAGAAAAGCCCATCGATATCCAGGAAGTCCTTGCCGACCTTCGAAAGCTCAAAGTGGAAAGAGATGCCTTGGATGCGAAGATTGATGGTTATCTCAAAGAGCTTGGATTGATCAAGGAGGACGGGACTGATGGCAAGTGACAACGGAAAGAAAGTCCCTAATGTCCCCGCTTTGAGATTCCCCGGGTTCACCGGGGAGTGGGAAACCTTGCGGGCTAGTGATCTCCTTGAATGCTTTCCGACCAATTCTTTGACATGGGATGAACTGAATTTCAACGAAGGGAAAATCAAGGATCTCCACTATGGATTGATACACACTGCTTTCGATACATCTGTTGTAAGCTGCAAGTCGGCAGCAATCCCCTGGATAAATAAGGGTCGAGAGCCTAAACGCTATACATCTATCAAGAATGGAGATCTCTTGCTGGCAGATGCCTCCGAAGATACCGATGAGGTTGGAGAGCCTTTGGAATTGACAGACTGTGATGACACTGAAACAGTCATTGCAGGTCTACACACGATTCATTGTCGGGATAAACTTAATAAAACCATTCCCGGATTCAAAGCGTATCTTTTTCAGTCAAAGAGTGTTCGTTCACAAATAGAGCATCTATGTCAAGGATCCAAAATATACTCGATTTCTCCAAGTAACCTCAGGGAAATAACAGTTTCAATTCCGCAATCAAAAGAAGAACAAGGAAAGATAGTCAGCCTTTTGCTTTCTTTAGAGAAAAGGATAGAAGTGCAAAGGAAGACCATTGAGGATTTAAAGAAATTAAGGGAATCACTTTGCAACGTTTTTTATAGGAGTTGTAAACGTAAAAAAATTGCCCATTTGTATTCTGATGGATCCTTGGTTCAGGTGAAACAAGGAAATCTTCGGAAATTTTCTGGAACAAAAATCTACATTTCCACATCCTCGGTAGATGAAGATACTGTAATTGGGGATGAAGGATTGATTACATATGACAATAGACCTAGCAGGGCATCTATGGAACCTCTCTTAGGAAGTGTTTGGTTTGCGAAAATGAAGAGCACTAATAAAGTGGTATATGCGGATGAGTATCTGTGCAATAAAGTGGTTTTGTCTACTGGCTTTTATGGAGTTCTTCCACAGAACCCGATTTTAGGGAAGTGGCTTAAGTATTTCTTTCTGACCAAAGGATTTAACGAAGAGAAAGACGGCCTTAGCGAAGGAGGAGCAATGTCTGGAATAAAAGACTCTTCGGTCCTCGAAATCACTATTCCAGTCAGCGAAGATGAAGGAATTACCTCCTACGAAGTCCATGCGCTGGACACCATTAGTGAAAAACTGAATTTAACATCTGAAGCGACTGAAAGACTTTCTTCCCTCAAAAAGTTGTTGCTTGATTCTCTATTTTAGGATTGTCGCCATTAAGCAATTCCTTAAATGAAAGTAAGAAAGTTTAATCTTATTTTCTCGATGAATCAAACTATCTAAGTCGTTGATTCTATTCATAAAGCTATCTTGAATTGACTTTGCGGGAAGCCTCACAATTAACTCTAAAAAGTCTTTTTCTGATAATTCTTTTTGTCCCGTGCCATTCGAGAGAGAGGCTACCTTTTTCAAAAACTTTGGTGTAGAGAGTGCTTCAATCAAATACAGAGGATTTATGGTGTTCCGTGGTTTGAAACTCATAATTGCGTTCGAACATACTGCATTGTCAAATTCTGAAGTCACCATAGCAATGCTGCCGTTGAAGAAATTCTGTTTTCCTACAATTATTTCCCCTGTATGTCTTACGTAAAATGGTCTTGTATCCTTGGTTGCTTTATTGGCTGTCACATAAAACAAACCACCACGATTAAGCTTGATTGATATTCTCTTATAATCATTCGGGTTTACAGGACTTTTTGATCCTTCGCGCAACAAATCACCTAAACGAAATTCCATATATATTGGTTGAGAAACTGGTTGGAACTCCATATCACAAAGTGATTCCCTTAATTTCTTTAAATCCTCAATGGTCTTCTTTTGTACTTCAATTCTCTTATCAATTATTTGGAGCAAATCAGCTATCTTCTTTTGCTCTGTCAAACCAGGGAAAGACAGCTTGATATTTTTGACATTTTCGAAAGACAAATGAACTATGGAATCCCCCTGTGCTATTTCATAGATTGCTTTCTTTAAAGGGCCACGAAATGCATAAGCAAGGAAAGGGCCGTAAATGTTTCGTTTTGGCCTCATTATTGTTAAGTCCCCACCATAGTGAATTCCTTCTTTCATAACCGCACAAGCATTGCTTATGTCATACGGCGTTTCACCAGAAGTAGGGAATATAACATCGCCAATTGCGGACTTTGTGGTTTTATATTGTTGTTTTGATTGCAAAAGGCTTTGTTCAATAACAGCCTTGTACTTGAAATCAGTGTAAAGCTCACCATAAAGAATTATCGGTATTTGTCCATCTGAATCTATATCCGCTTTTGAATATGTGAGTCCCTTAAGTGGTGTAACCAACTCATCTATCCTTTTGCTCTCCCACTCCCCGGTGAACCCGGGGAATCTCAAAGCGGGGACATTGAGGAAGAAGTTTCCTTTGCCTCTTCCATTGGAAAGTTAAATGTAGTTGGGAGGTTTTCCAATGGAAATACCAATAGAATTCAAGGAAGTCGCTGACCTCTGGCTTGAAGAGAAGAAAAAGTTCGTGAAGCTGTCGACCTACTCCGCCTACCGGTTCACTCTCGAAACACGCATCAAGGTCGGATTCCAGCCGAAAATGGTGGAATTCGAATCCTCCTTGCAGCAATACGTGCTCAAGATGATCGAGGATGGGTTGAGCCTCAAGACCGTCAAGGACACGGTCGTCATCGTCAAGATGATCTATGACTACGGGGCCAAGCTCAAGAAATGGCCCTATTTGAATATGGAAATCAAGTATCCGATTACGGAGAAGAAGGCGGAGATTCCGGTTCTTTCCGTCGAGAACCAAAAAAAGCTCCTAGATTATCTCAAAGAGCACTTTTCGTTCAAGAATCTCGGTCTCCTCATCTGCCTTAACACAGGTATGAGGATAGGGGAGGTCTGTGCCCTACAGTGGAATGACATCGACCTTTCGGCCGGGCTTATCCATGTCGGAAAGACAATTCAGAGAATCTACTCCTTCGAGGAAAAGAAGACGAAGATTAGTATCGACAGCCCGAAGACGAAATCGTCGGACAGGGAGATACCTATCTCGAAGATACTCAACGGTGTCCTTCGTCCCCTGTCGAAGCTTGTCCGAAAAGAGGACTATGTCCTGTCCAACACCACAAAACCCGTAGAACCGAGGACGTTCCGAAACTACTTCAAATCCTTGCTGAAAGAGCTCGGAATACCGAATCTCCGGTTCCATGGTCTACGCCACAGCTTCGCGACAAGATGCGTGGAATCCGATTGCGACTACAAGACTTTAAGCACGATTCTCGGGCATTCCAGCATCGGGACGACGATGAATCTCTACGTCCATCCCGACAACAATCAGAAGAAGAAATGCATCGAGAAGATGCTCAAGAAACTCTGAGAATCAGATCTTCTGCCGGTCGTAGGACTGCCTTACGAGGGACATGAGGTATTCGATTTCCGAGGCATCGGAGATGTCCATGGCGTAGTCGCCGTTCCCGTGGTGGCCGACATCGGAGACATCGGCGGCCTTGCGGAAGCCCTGTTTCCTTTCACGTCGGAAGAAGACTTCGACGCCGCGCTCTCGATCGTCCAGAGCCACGGGGCCGGGAAGGAGATGACGAACCTGCTCCGTCAGGCGTATCCGGAAGCTTTTCTTCCTCCGTTCTCCGGGGAGAAGAAAAGGTAGCCGTAGCAAAAAAAGCCCGGCCCCTCAGGGCTCGGGCGTGTCCTTTGTCGCTTCATCCGGTGCCGTGCTCTCGTTTGGCCCCTTGCTTTCTTCGTTCAGGGCGCTACGGACGAGGTCGACGGTATCGGACGACGAGCCGATTCCGGGGCGGGAGCTCTGGAAGGCCTCCTCCGGATGTTTCTTCAGGTAGCGGGCCCGCTTCCTTTCCTGCTTCCGGGCGTAGGTGATCGGGTCGACCATGATGACGCTGTCGGCGAGGTATGGCTTCTTGGCGAAGAGGAGGGCGCAGACGAGGACGCCGATCGCGGCGCCGACGACGTCGGCGACGATGTCGCCCATCGTGTCCTCGATGGCGTAGTGGTATCCCTGGAAGGAGGAGTAGAGCGCGTGGAAGTCCTCGGCGCTCTTGGCGCAGTTGGTGGTGTTCCAAAGCTCGCCGTTAACGCCGCCGAGGATGCCGCTAGAAGGGTCGATGCAGCCATAGAACTCCGGCGGAACGTACTTCTGCATATTCGTATGGAGGATCATGTCGGCGGAGAATTCGTAGATCTCCCAGATGGCATCCACGGCGACGGCGAAGAAGAAGGCGAAGGTTAAGGCCATTCCGACGAGATGCTTCCCTTCCTTGGCGTTCCGCTTGAGGATTAGCTTACAGATGGCATAGCCGGCAATCGAGATCTGGGCGGCGCCGAAGACATGGAGGAACTTGTCGAACTGGTCGAGGTGGTAGTAGATCTGACAGGCCTCGCCGAGGAAGATGCCGGCGAAGAGGTCCGCCGCCATGAAGAGGTCGACGATCTTGCCGAGCTTCGTTCCGAAGATCTTCTCGAAGACCGGCGGCCACCAGATGCCAAGCAAGGCACAGCAGGCCGTGTAGGTGACCGTCCTCGCCTGGGCATGGTCCCAGACGAAGGCCGGGTGGGAAGAGGTGTCGGGGGCATAGAAGGGAGCAATCCGAAGCAGGGAGAGGATACCGAAAACCACCATGACGAGATAGAGGGCGGATTCCACGGAGTAGAGGATACGTCGGAAACGGTTCATGGGGTGGTTTTCCTTTCTGTTTTCATTTTATCTACTTTGTCTTCAAAAGACACCCCTTTTCCCAGGAAAAATCCCTTCCGTCTGACCTTGGGAAGGAGAACCCGAGAAAAACAGGGACATTCCTTTCTTCCGGATCCCTCTTTCCTCTCCTCCTTCCTCCGAAAAACGAGTTTGCATCTTGCTTTTTTCCTTCCGTTCCTTTAGAATCCTTTTTGCTTGATTTTTGGCTGCGTAGCTCAGTTGGTAGAGCGAGCGGTTCATACCCGCTACGTCGAGAGTCCGATTCTCCCCGCAGCCACCATTCCGGATCAATAGCTCAATTGGTTAGAGCCCTCGGCCCATAACCGAGTGGTTGCAGGTCCAAGTCCTGCTTGATCCACCAAGTGAGCAAGCCCGCCTCGGCGGGCATTTTTCTTTTCTATCCGTTACAATAGAGCCCATGGGATATTCCGAAGATAACGCCGAGGCCGACATCGCTCGGACGAAGGACGAAGACTTCTCCTCCCTTCCCCATCGAAACCTCCGGATCGAGGAAGAGAAGGACAGCTTCGAATGGGATGTTCTCTGGATTGACGCCCTCTTCCCGAAGAAAGGAGAAAGACGATGAAACACGGATACGGAATCCTTCTTGCCTTTAGTTTCCTTCTAGCCTCTTGTTCTCTTTTCCCGTCTTCCTCTTCTCCCAGCCCGTCCTCGACTTCTTCTTTTTCTTCCTCTTCTTCCACAAAACCCGCTCCTTCCCTAAACTCCATCTCTTCCTCTTCTTCCTCTCCGAAGGAGTCCAAGAAGGTCACCGTCTTCTCCATCAACGATCTGCACGGCCGGATCGAGGAGGATCGCTCCGCCGGCGAGCTCGGACTAGCCCGTCTTTCCTATGCCATCCATCAGGATCCCGACTATGACCCAGACACTTCCCTGATCCTTTCCGCCGGGGACGCCTGGCAGGGGACGTACCTTGCCGGACAGGACCTCACCCTGACCGACTCCCTACTTGACGACGTCGGAGTCAAGGCCGCCTGCCTTGGTAACCACGAATGGGACTGGGGCTATGACACCATGAAGAAGACCGCCGAGGCCTCTCCCTATCCGTATCTTGCCTGCAACCTCCAGAAGAAGACCGGGGAGAAGATCAACGACTTTGCCGGCTCCGTCGTTCTGACCACTCCTTCCGGCGTGAAGGTCGGCGTCGTCGGGGCGATCGGACCCGGCGAGGAGTCGAGCATCCAGTTCAACTACGTCCAAGGCTACTCCTTCAGCGCCGAGCTACGACACGTCCGGGCCGAGGTCGAGCGCTGCAACCAGGCCGGGACGGACTTCAACGTGTTCTTAGTCCATGCGCCCGGGACCAGCGACTACGTCTCCTCCGTCGCTTCGGAGGCGGCGACCTCCCTGGACCTTTCCGGGATCTTCTGCGGCCACGACCATCAGTTTGCCTCCTCTTCCCTCTTCTCCGTCCCCTACGTCGAGGGCGGCTGTAACGGGAAGGGCTACGGCAAGATCACCTTCGACACGGCGACGAGGAAGGCCGTCGCCTCTTCCTACGTCCGGGCTTCCTCTTCCGACTTCGAGGTTCCGGAAGAGAACCTCGACGCCGGGCTTGTGGCTCGGATCGAGGCGGCCGAAAAAAAGTATCCGGACACGGCGCTCGGGGCCAGCCTCGACAAGACCTTCCGCCGGAGGGCGGAGCTCAACCAGTGGTTCCCGCAGGGGATGATCGAGGGGGCTTCTTCCTCTCTCTCCGCCGTCAAGAAGAACCCGGTCCTGGCGGTCCATAACCTCACCGGGATCCGGGCGGACCTTCCTTCCGGTGCCGTGACGGAGAGCCGGCTCTATTCGACCTATCCCTTCTCCAACCGTCTCATCCTGGTGACGGGCGTCAAAGGCTCGACGTTCCTTAGCTCCTACTTCGGACAAGGCATCGACCTGACCGGGCACCACAGCGACGGCTACTGCTACTACGTCGAAGGCGGTGCGACGCTTTCCAAGGAGGGAACCTATGACCTTCTGGTCGCGGACTTCTTAGCCGGGAAGAGCTGGTTCAAGAGAACGTTCGGATCCAAGACCACGACCCTCGTCCAGGACGGGAGTGATCTGATGGTCGCTCAGGCCCTGAAGAACTTTATCGGGGCTCACGACGTCTTTAAGGCCGCCGACTTCACGGCCTAGGCGGAGGAGGCCTCTCCTTCTTTCTCCTTTTCTCTTTTCCTTTCCGTCTCTTTTATAATGAGTGCAAAGGAGGGGAAGGACATGCCGGAAACCAAGAAAGAGAAAACCGCCGAGCCGACGAAGGAAGAGAAGGCGCTCGATTCGCTGATTGCCCGATACGAGAAGCTCGACCCTCTGACCTCAAGAATCATCCTGAAGGACAAGGCCTCGACGCTCATCCCGGCCTTAAGCGCCATCCTGGAGGAGGAAGGAAGCGGGCTTCGATTCTTTGCCCTCTTCATCCTCGTCACGATTGCCGCGGACGGGAAGCTGACCGAAGGGGAGTATTCGGCCCTTCTTCCGTCTCTGAAGGCGTTCTTCGGCGAGAAGGACGCCCCGTCCTACGAAGACTGCCTCGAAAACCTGAAGCTCTTGAAGACGGAAGAGAAGGAAGCCAAGAAGGAGCTGGACGACTTCGTCGACCAGGTCGGTGCCTTCTCGCCGGCGATGAAGGAGGACCTCGTCGTGGTCGCCCTTCTGATCTGCGCCGTCGACGGGCAGGTCTCCGCCCGGGAGAAGGCCTGGATCCGGCGGCTGATTGAAGACTGACCCCTCGAGAGGAAGTCGCGGGCCGGAGAAATCCGGCTCTTTTCTACTTTCCGACGGAAGGAAGGAGAAATGGTAGACTAGGACGAAAGGGAGGGCGGTGAGAGATGGAGAAAGAACGGGTACAGAAGATTCTTTCTGAGCGGGGCGTCTGCTCAAGAAGGAAGGCCGAAAGCTACATCCAGGAAGGAAGGGTGAAGGTAAACGGCGTCATAGTCTCCTTAGGGGACCGGTGCCTAGAAAGCGACCTCATCACCTTGGACGACAAGCCGGTTCTCCCGGCGCCTTCGAAGCGCGTGGTCCTGAAGCTCAACAAGCCGCTCGACGTCGTCTCGACGCTTTCGGACCCTCAGGGCCGGAGGACGGTCGCTGACCTCGTCCCGGCGAAGTACGGACGCCTCTTTCCGGTTGGACGCCTGGACCAGAACTCGACGGGCCTCATGCTGATGACCAACGACGGCGCGTTTGCCAACCTCATCACCCATCCTTCCAGCGCCCCGGAGAAGGAGTACGTCGTTAAGGCGAAGTACGCCCCGAAGGGAGACGAGGTGAAGCGGATCGGGGAAGGGCTATACATCATCCGGGACGGCTACACGGCCGCAAAGGCCCAGGCGAAGATCCTCTCGTCCGACGGGGACTCTTTAACGATGGACGTCATCCTCCACGAGGGGAAGAAGCGGGAAGTGCGTCATATGCTGGAGACGCTCGGACACCCGGTCCTCTCCTTAAGGCGGGTAAGGATCGGAAACATCCTTCTTGGGCCCCTTCCGGAAGGAAAGACGGAGGAAGTGCCGGAGGAAATCCTGACGGCGCTCGAGAAGGAATGCGTCGCGAACCGGAAGAAGTCCCGGCTCGACAAGACGTACTACGGGGAAGAGGACGAAGGCGAGTAGCTGTTCCTTCTCCTTGCCGAAGGAAGAGGACCTCTCTATAATGGTGGGCGTAGCGATTCAGGGTTGGGTGAAATTCCCACTCGGCGGTAAACCCCGCGAGAAGCTTCGGCTTCAGGATCCGGTGAGACTCCGGAGGCGACAGTAAAGGCTGGATGGAAGAACGCTCGGTCGAGTCCTTTTGCTCAAAGACCGTATCCCTGAGGCGCTTTTGCTCCCCAGGGACTTTTTCGTCCCGGGGAGGGAAAGGACCAAGAACGGTATGAGAAGATCCTCCGGAGAAGTCGTGACGAGACTCTGTACGGTTGCCCTGCTTGCGGCCTTAGGCTTCGTCCTGATGGCCTTTGCCCGGATTCCGTACCCGCCGGCGCCGTGGCTGATGATCGAGTTCTCGGAAGTGACGGTCCTCATTGCCTACGCCCTCTACGGATGGGGCGGGGCCCTCTTCGTCGCCGTGGCCAAGACGGGACTGGACTTAGCCGTGAACGGGCCGACGGACCCGCTCTTCGTCGGGCACCTGACGGCCTTATTGACCTCCCTCCTCTTCGTTCTCTCCCTCTTCCTAACGGCCCACGTCTTCCACTGGTTCCGGAAGGGGCTCGGCTACCGGATCCTAGCCTATGTCTGCCTGGCGCTCTTCGTCTCCCTGACGATGACGGCCCTTAACGGCCTCTTCATCACGCCGACCTACGCCGAAGGAAGCTACACGACCTGCTTCAGTCCGTCGTCGATCGCCAACGTGATGAAGGCCCTCGGGAAGGAAGGCGTCTCTGGGGCCGGGGTCTACTGGGGCACCATCTTCGGACTCTACCTCCCCTTCAACCTGATTAAGACATCCTCCGTCTGCCTCCTCTACGAAGTCCTCTTCAACGCCCTCATCTTCGTCCTGATGGAACGGTCGCCGAAGATGAAGAAGTACTTCGTCGGAAGCGTCTTCGAGAAGGAGAGCGGCTCGAAGGAAGAGACTGAGAAGACCAAAAGATAAGGAACGACGAAAAAGGGACCGCCCGTGATATGTACCTCTCTAGTTAGACACTAGGGAGGTATTTTTAATGAAGTACACAAAGAAGCAGAAGCTGGAATGGATCCATCAATACTTGAGTGGCATGCCACTCAAGTATCCGCCCGGCATTCCCT
>Ga0256406_1001643_pt1 | contig 35196 bp, 30 predicted proteins | sample RumenRJG_03DNA_FD_185986 | JGI IMG/M metagenome (GOLD analysis project Ga0256406, IMG submission 185986) | Bovine rumen microbial communities from Lethbridge, Alberta, Canada - RJG_03 | ecosystem: Host-associated > Mammals > Digestive system > Stomach > Rumen | place: Canada: Alberta | collected...
TCTGTCCTTGACTGAAAAATGCCTTCCGGAAAAGAAGACTGAGGAAACAGACAGACCATCAGAATAGTGCCCTTATACCTAATTTTTTAACTTGCTATGCTATATCGCCCTCGGCATCGGGCTCGCTATTATCGGCGTCTCCGGCATCGTTCAGAAGCAGGGAAGACTCGTGACGAACATCGTCGACTTAGTCATCGGCATCGTCCTCATCCTTCTCGCCTTCGGCGTCCAGGGCGCCTGGAGCGTGGCGAACGTCTTCTTCTACATTGTCGGAGCCCTCATGATCGTCGACGGAATCATGGTCCTCTTCAATCTTTAAACGAGAGCGGAAAAAGCGGAAATCGAGTGAAAAACGCCTCAGAAATGAGGCGCTTTCTTATGGATGATCTTTTTGAATAAACGGACGGATCTATTTCTTCACGGAGCTTAGGAAGTAGATCGAGATGAAATCCGCGAGAGTGGAATACATCATGAGCAGGTCGTCGGACCAGACGGTCGTACGTTGCTGGTCGACGCGCAAGAACAGGTCGTCCTGGCCTTTGATGCGGACGCGGAACAGAGCAATCTCGTGGACGTTTCCGGCGCTCATCGAGACGGATAAGACCGAGTTCGGAGTCGTATCGTAGACTTCTTCCTTGTAGTAGATCACGTGGTCTTTTGCCGGATAGAGGTTGAGATCGGCGAAAGGAATCGGGACGTAGGAGCAGTCGGGCTGGTCCGGGGCTCGGTAGCAGACGAAATCTGGGACTTTCGCCCCGATGAGGGATAAGAAACTCGGACGTCTGTAGGCGGCCATGATCGGCGCGACGGCGGTCAGGATTTCGTAAATGCTCCTTCCTTCCTTGAATTCGAGCGCCATCCCGTGCAGGACGGAGCTGAGTTTCGGTTTTTCCGGAACGGCCTTCGAAGTGGCGCCGGGGAAATTCTCCGGCAGATAGATGATGAAGCAGTTCTTGCCTTTGTTCTTGCCGCGGTAAAGCGCACGGTCGGCGTTTCCGACGATTTCGTCGTAGTCGCTTCCGTCGATCGGGTAACGCGCGATTCCGCAGGTCAAAGTGATGCGGTTGAAAGGGAAGACGCCCTTGAGATACGGGAATTTCTTCGAGCGGAAATCCTGAAGCAAGGTGTGCGTGAAATCCCAGACTTCCTGATATTCCGAGACGTTCGGAAGCACGATCGCGAACTCGTCGCCGCCGTAGCGTCCCACGACGCCTTTTTCCCCGACGTATTCGTCGAAGATGCGGGAAACGTCCTTCAGGGCCTCGTCCCCGGTCTGGTGGCCCAATGAATCATTGACCCTCTTGAAATCGTCGAAATCGATCAGTAGATACGTAAAAGGCGTCTCGTTCGCGATGAGATCTTTCACGAAAAGGTAAAGGATTTCCTTGTCGAGGAGGCACGTCAGTACGTCCGTATGATGGGGAACGTCTTGATTCGCGAAAAACGGATAATGGTTCAGCCTCATAACTTAAAATTATTATAAAAGGGGTTACATTGTTTGTCAATGAACGGACTTGTGCGAAAAAGGACGAATCGAAATCGATTAAGCAAGGATTTTTTCAGTTTGAGTGTTTCCCCGTCCCCGCATACGGACGAATTTTCAGGAAAAAGTGATAAAATGCTGAAGTATGAAACAGAATCCGTCTTTCTTTTCCCTCGCTTTATCCATCGTTCTTTCCGCCTCTTTTTTAGGCGGGTGCTCTTCAAAGGAAGCTCCTTTAAAGCAAGAAGGAAAGATCCTCCTTGTGAGCGATCTCCATTATTATTCGGATTCCTTGACCGATTACGGAAGCAAGTTTCAGGAAATCGTCAGGAATGCGGACGGGAAGGATCCCTTCCATCAGAAAGCTCTCTTACGGGCCTTGAAAGGTCAGATCGAAAAGGAAAAATACGACGCGGTCGTCTTTAACGGGGACATTGCGTTCAACGGGGAAGAAGCGTCCTTGAACGATCTCACCGGATATTTCGATTCTGTCGAAGAATCCGGAACAGAAGTGTATGTCCTTCCGGGGAACCACGACGTCGGATTCTACCAGGGATTCTCTTCCTTCGGGGATAAGACCGAAGACGTAAAGACGTATACTCCTTCCGATTTCAGAAAGAGTCTCGGAAAATACGGATATGACTCCGCTCCGTTAAAAGACGAAGATTCCTTCTCGTACCTCGTTCCGCTCTATCAGGGGCTTTACGGCCTCTTCCTCGATGCGAATTCGTCCACTGAAAACGCATATGAGGAAAGCACGGCCGAATTCGCCAAGGAAGCTTTGGAGTACGTAAAGGAGAAAGGCGGAAAGGCAATCTCGTTCACGCACCAGCCCTTATTATCCCATCTGAAATCGGAAAGGCTCGATTCTAGGAGCGTCCGTTCGGACGAGATGCTTTCTTTATTCAAGGAATACGGCGTAAAAGTGAATTTCGCCGGGCATCTCCACGCGCTGAACCGGAAGGAAAGCGGCGGAGTAAGCGAAATTGTTAACCCGTGCCTGTGCTTACTCAACAACCAGTACGGCGTGATCTCTTATACGGAAGGGAAAGACCTGTCCTACGGATGTTTCTCTCTGGATATAACGGATTACGTTTCTTCTTTAGAGGGGTATTCCTCTTTCCAAGAGTATTCCGAAGCGCGGTACAAGAGAATTCAGAAAGAAAAAATCCTGGAGGCGAAAGACTCCTTCGCCACGGAGACGGACGAAGAGGAACTGTCCCTTCTGGGGGATTACTTCGCAAAGATCAACACGGATTTCTTCGAGGGAAACCTCGTGAAGGTCGATTCGGAAGATCCCGGTTTCCTCGCCTGGGAAGGCCAGATCGATTCGTTCTGGCGCGATTACGTCGGAAAGATCCTGATGGATCTGCGGCTTGAAACCGATTACCACCATTTTTCTAAGTCCTTATGAAATCCCTCATCCGCTAGGATGCTAAAATAAAAATAATCCGTTAGAGAAGGGAGAAAAAGAAGCCATGTCCTTTACGTATCACCACATCGACAAGTGGATGACGGCCAATCTAGACCTCATTGAGGAACAACTCGAGACCCAGAAGAAAGCGGTCGTTTTGATCGCCGGGGCCTCTTCCTCGGGGAAGTCCTACTGCGCCTCGTTCTTAGAGGAACTGCTTTCGCGCGCCGGGTATAAGGCCGTAACAATCTCCCTCGACCAGTACAACGTCGGCGTCTCCCACATCATCCCGAACAAGGTCGCCGAACACTATTTCGGGGGGAAGATGGAACATCTTAGGGAGATTTCCGACACGATCAAATCCGTCATCAAGCCTGTCGACTTCACGCGGAAATACGAAAAGGACGTCCTCGCCGCGATTAGAGAGAAAATCGCGAAGTATTTTTCGGACGAAAAGGACCTGGATAAATTCGTGAACGCCCTCTATACCGAGTGGAAGGTTCTGAACTTCGACGAGCCGAGCGTCTACGACCTGAAGGAAGCCGGCGGAGACATCCTCCGTCTGCTAGAAGGGGAGAAAGTAAGGGCCAAATCCTACTCGAAGGTCTATTCCGAACGCGTCGATTCTAACGTGGTAATCGACGGAAGCGAATGCGACGTGATCCTCGTCGAAGGAATCTACGCCCTGAATTCCGCCCTTGTCGACGCTCTCGGCGGCATCAAGACGATCAAGAACTTCATCGACTCGAACCCGAAGACGCTGTTCTTAAGAAGAATCATCCGCGACTATACGTCCACGTCGGCTTCCTCGGTCTTCACGATCGGGAACTATTTCAAGTTCATCGTCCCGTCCTACGTCTCGACGATTTTGCCCTGCAAGAAGAACGCGGACGTCGTCCTCTATAACGAAATGTCTTTCTCCGAGATGCGCGAAGGCCAGCTCTATACGACGAAACTCGAACTTTCGATCGACCGCCTGTCCGTTTTGCAACCTCTGAAGAAGAACGCGAATGTCCTCGACGTCACGTATTCCAAGGACACCTATTTCTCCGTCGAAGGGGAATCTTCCGAATCGAACAACATCCTGCGCCTGCGCTCAATCTCCCATGACGGCGGAAAGACCTACGAGCCTTCGTCTTTGGTCCATAAGGGACTTCCGAAGATTCGCCTCGATTCGAAGGTCATCCGCCCGATAAACGTCTTCTTGAAGGAAGGGGAATTCCCTCTGGTCTGGAAGGACGAGGAGAGCTGCCTCAACGACTTCCTCTCCGCGGGCTTCCTCATCGGCCCGGTCCAGAAGAAAGTCAAGACCCATCTGATCTACAAAGGGCAGAAGATCACCGTCCGCGAAGTCGATAACAGGGTCGCCTACATCGAGTTCGACGATCCGGTCAATCCGAAGGTCTTAATCGAAATTCACGCCCTTTTGACCCACGCCCATGAGCTTAGCGAGTGACGTCGTTTCCTTTTATCTTGAGAATAAAAGGGACTTGCCCTGGAGGAGGGAACCGACTCCTTACCGAGTTTATGTCTCCGAAATCATGCTGCAGCAGACCCGGATCGAGGCGGTCATCCCGTATTTCGAGCGCTTCATGAAGGCGTTCCCGACGCTTAACGACCTCGCCCAGGCGGACGAAGACACCTGTCTGAAGCTTTGGGAAGGACTCGGGTATTATTCGAGAATCAGGAATCTGCATAAGTCGGCTCGGATTGTAGCGGAGAAGGGAGGAGGAAAGCTTCCGGACACGTACGAAGAATTGATCCGGCTGCCCGGAATCGGGGAATACACGGCCAAGGCCATTCTCGCTTTCGCGTTCCATAAACCTTATGTCCCCGTGGACGGGAACCTCATGAGGCTTTACGCCCGGCTCGAGGAAGATAAGACTCCGCCTTCGACTCAGAAAGGCGGGAAAAACAGCCTTTTTACCAAGACCGGAGATTATTTTTTAAAGCGCTTGGACGGGGATTCGTCCTCCTACGGACAGGGTCTGATGGAACTCGGGGAGAGAGTCTGCATCCCGGATACCGCACCCCACTGTGAGATATGTCCTTTGAAGGCGTACTGCAAAGCCTTCAAGGACCATAAGACCCTTCTATATCCTTCTCCGAAAGAAAAGCCCGAAAAGAAGAGTGAGGAAAGGACCGTGCTCGTCTTTTATAAAGGCGGGAAGTATTTCATTAGGAAGAGGGAAGAGAAAGGCTTATTGGCCTCCTTATACGGCTTCTGCGATCTAGAAGGGAAGAAGGATCAGAACGAAATCGGAGAGATTCTGAAAGAGAAGAATCTGAAGGTCTCTTCCGTCAAAAAGCTCTGCTCGTATAAGCACGTGTTCACCCACCGGATCTGGAACGTGAGCGCGTACCTCGTATCCTTGGAAGGGGAATTCACAGAGGACGGGATTTGGGCGGATAAGGAGTCCATGCTTGACAAATATTCGTTCCCTTCGGCGTACCGAAAGATTCTCGAAAAGCTCGTTTAAACGCGAAAAGGACGGCCGCGAGGCCGCCCTTTTGTATTCTATGTCGGAATTTCTCTTACTTCGTCAGAAGGCCCAGGCAAGGTTCAAAATCGACGCCGTAGGTCAGCATGTCCTTCTGCCCGTCCTTCTCGGTTTTAATCATCGCGGCGTGGACGAAGTCGTGCGCGGCTTTGACCGCGTCCTTCATCTGATAGCCTAAGACGAGCTTGCTCGTCAAGACCGAGGCGAAGACGTCTCCCGTCCCATGGCAGGTGTAGGGGAGGCATTCGGTCGAATAAGTCGAGATGCTCCCGTCTTCGTTCGTGAAGGCGCAGCCGATGCTGTTAGAAGGGAAGTGAATCCCCGAGAGGACCACTTTCGACGGGCCGAGCTTCTGCAAGTCGGCGATGAGCGAACGGATTTCTTCTTCATCCGCCTCGTTCGAGACGAACCTATGTCCGGTCAAGAAGCAGGCTTCCGTGATGTTCGGACGGACGATGTCCGCGTGCGCGATGAGCTTCCGCATCAGCTCGACGTGCTGATAGCCGAATCCCGGATACATCTTCCCGTAAGCCGCGAACGCCGGGTCGACCAGTACGAACGTGCTTTCTTCTTTCAGACGCTTAAAGACTTCGATGACCGGCTCGATCTGGCTGTCGCCGAGATAGCCGGTGTAGATTGCGTCGAAATGATGGTTGTAGTCCGCCCATTTGTCGATGGTCGGGAGAATCTCCTGAGTCAAATCGACGTAGGTCCAGGATTTGAACTGCGTGTGGTTGCTTAAGATTGCGGTCGGAAGCCCGACAGCCTCGATTCCGCAGGCGCTGATGATCGGAAGCGCCACGGTCAATGAGCACCGCCCCATGGCCGAATAGTCCTGCAGGGTCAGAATTCTTTTCTCTTTCATATTTCTTTCTTTTCGTCTCCTTTCGTACCTGTCTATTATCTATTATTTTGAACCGGATTGTATGAAAAAAGGGATCCCGTTTCCGGAAATCCCTTTCTGTACCGAATGAAGGACGGAAAGAACTAGATCTTTCTGTTGTAGAATTCGACGACGGCCGCTTCGTTGATCTCCGGAGTGAGTTCTTTTCTTTCCGGCAGACGGACGAAGGTCCCTTCCTTCTTCTCCTTGTCGACGGAGATGTACGGGACGACCGAGACCTGAGCCTTGAGGGCATCGTCGACCAAAGCGAACTTCTTGGCCTTGTCGGTGAGGGAGATGACGTCGCCGACCGAAACGAGGTAGGACGGGATGTCGACCTTCTTGCCGTTGACCAGGACGTGACCGTGGTTGACGAGCTGACGGGCCCCGCGGCGGGTACGGGCGAAACCGCAGCGGAAGACCAGGTTGTCGAGACGGCTTTCGAGGATGCGGAAGAACGCGAGACCGGTTACGGTGTTCTTATCGGCGCGGGCGATCATGTAGAGTCTTCTGAACTGCTTTTCGGAAACTCCGTAGGTCTCTCTTAACTTCTGCTTTTCCTGCAGCTGCTGTCCGTATTCGGATAACTTCTTCGGACGGGCAAGGGCGGAACCGTGCTGACCCGGCGCGTACGCTCTCTTCTTGAGCTCGACACCGGTGCCTAAGACGGAATAGCCGAGACGGCGGCTTTTCTTCCAAGACGAACCAACGTATCTAGACATGTTTTTCAAATCCTTTCTTTTCTAGAGCACAGGATAGGTATGAATCCTTCTGACCCCGGGTGGTTCCGGTTCGCCGCTTCGGTAGCACGGTTACTTGTTTTCCGGAATCATCGGACAGGCGAATATTCATAAGCTACTCACTTATGCGTATTTATCTTAAGGAAGAGAACGTCCCTTGTCAAGGTAAAATCCGACGTTTTTAAGCGGTAAACGCGCTGGAAAGAAGGGAAGCCGCTTCGCTCGAAGACGGCCCGAGGTTCGGTAAGGATAAAGACGACGCGATTGAGTTGTAATACCCTAAGAGCACGCCCAGGAAATTGTTCTCGTAGATCATCTTCCCGACCGTGTAGACGCTGGTGTCGGAGAGATAAAGCACCGAATCGAGGAAGTTGTAGAACGGCTCGATACCGCTTAACGCGGTTAACAGAGCCGAGATGATCACGACGTCGAAGACGCCGATCACAAGCCCGATGACGCCGCCCAAGATCCTGTTGACCGGTCCGACGACCTTCACGTTATTGAGTTTCTTGGCGAAGTGTTTCAGGACAATGACGAGGATATAGAACACGACGAAGAGGACGGCGAAGGCAATCGCGGTGAAACTCAGATGCGCCGCAGACGAGGCCAGATACTCGGATAAAGGAAGCGCCGGATTCGAAGCCGGGACGGCCGCGGTCACGAACGAAACGACGTATCCGACGATGAAGGATGGTAAAGAAACCGAGGCGAGCGCAACGTCCAGAAGCGATTTGCCCGCGTAGGCAGATAACATCGAAGGGAAGATCGTCGTATCGGTGAGCTGGCTCGAGGAGACGATCCAGTCCATCACGTTCTGGGAGGAGTTGGTGTTGATTCCTTTCGAAGCGAGATAGGCGTAGACGTAGAGATCCTGCGCTTCGTTTCCGGTCGTTACCAAAGCGGAAGCGCCTTTATTCACGAAGAACGAATTGTACGAACTGAGCATATTGTCTCCCCAGGAATTGAGGGAATAGAGCCACTCCCCGACGGGCTTAGCGAGGAGATACGCCGCGAAGAAGGCGAGAATCAGCCCGAATAAGGACAAAATCCCGTAGAGGAAGCCTTTTTTCACGTAAAGGACGACGGCGGCTAAGACGATGATCAGATAGACGAGGGATATCCAGTCGAAGACATAGGTCTGGCCGGAAGTCGGAAACAGGTTCATGGCAGAACTCTCCTTTCGGTAAAGATATTATAAAGGAACGGACCTGAATTGTAATGAAAAGACACGAGGAAACCCGAGGCGGCGTTACAGGTTCTCCAAATTGACTAAAGGAGCCCCTTTTTTTATAATAGGTTCGAGACAAAAAAGGTCTTATTTTTATGCTGTGAAGCAACCGTGTTTGCTTCCTAGAATCGGAGTGGTTCCTATGGGTTACGATTTCAAGTCGATCGAAGAAAAGTGGCAGAAGCGCTGGAAAGACGCGGATTTATATAGATGCGACGTCTACGATTTCAGCAAACCGAAATATTACGTGATGGACATGTTCCCTTATCCGTCCGGACAGGGTCTGCACGTCGGGCACATGGAAGGGTACTCGGCCACGGACGCCATGGCGAGAATGAAGCGTTCGCAGGGCTATAACGTCCTTCATCCGATGGGCTTCGACTCGTTCGGCCTGCCGGCGGAACAGTACGCCATCAAGAACAACAAGCACCCGGGCCCTTTCACCCAGGCGAACATCGATAATTTCAAGAAACAGATGGATTCCTGCGGCCTTTCGGTCGACTGGTCGAAGGAAATCCACACCTCGGATCCGTCTTACTACAAGTGGACCCAGTGGATTTTTTTGAAACTGTACGACAACGGATTGGCCTACATGGATTACCGCCCGGTCAACTACTGCCCGGCGTTAGGGACCGTCTTGGCCAAGGAAGAAGTCATCGACGGCAAGTCCGAGCGCGGCGGCTTCCCGGTCATCACCGTCGACATGAACCAGTGGATCTTAAAGATCACCGCCTACGCGGACAAGCTTCTGAACGACCTGCCTCTGCTCGACTGGCCGGAATCGACCGTCACGATGCAGCGGAACTGGATCGGACGCTCGGAAGGAACCCAGATTGAGTTCGACGTCGTGGATTCCGACGTCCAGATCGAAGTCTATACGACGCGCGCCGACACGCTGTTCGGCTGCACGTACGTCGTTTTGGCTCCGGAGAATCCGCTCGTCGAAAAGATCACGACTCCGGAACGGAAGAAAGCCGTTGAGGAATACCAGAAGAAGACGGCGGCCCAGTCGGACGTCGAACGTTCCGCCACGGATAAACCGAAGACGGGCGTCTTCACCGGCTCGTACGCAATCAACCCGATCAACGGGCGCAAGGTCCCGGTCTACATCGGCTCCTACGTCATCGGGACATACGGCACCGGCGCGGTCATGGCCGTCCCGGCGCACGACGAGCGCGACTACGAGTTCGCCAAAGAGAACCATCTCGAGATCATCCAGGTCATCGAGGGCGACATTTCCTCAAAGGCCTTCGTCGGGGACGGGAAGCACGTCGCTTCCGATTTCGTGAACGGCATGCACAACAAAGAAGCCTCCGCGGCCATCACGGAGCGTCTCGAACAGATCGGCAAGGGCGAAAAGAAAGTCAATTACCGTCTGCGCGACTGGCTCTTCTCCCGCCAACGTTACTGGGGAGAACCGATTCCGATCATCCATCTGGACGACGGAAGCATGGTCCCGGTCAGCTACAGCGATCTGCCGGTCACTCTGCCGGAACTCGATAACTACGAGCCGTCCGGAGACGGGAAACCTCCGCTGAACAAGGCGACCGACTGGGTCAACGTGACCGTTAACGGCAAGCACGGCCTGCGCGAAACGAACATCATGCCGCAGTGGGCGGGCTCGTCCTGGTACTACATCCGTTACCTCGATCCGCATAACGATAAGGAAATCGCCGATCCGAAGCTGATCAAACACTGGCTTCCGGTCGATCTCTATATCGGCGGCGCCGAACACGCCGTCCTTCATCTGCTTTACGCGCGCTTCTGGCACAAGTTCCTCTACGACCAGGGCGTCGTCTTCTGCAAGGAACCGTTCGCCAAGTTGCGCCATCAGGGCATGGTCCTCGGCTCCAACGGCGAGAAGATGTCCAAATCCAAGGGGAACGTCGTCAATCCGAACGACTGCGTCCGCGATTACGGGGCGGACTCGCTCCGTTTCTACGAGCTCTTCAAGGGCCCCATCGACCAGTCGTTGCCGTGGTCGGAAGGCGGACTTCCAGGTGCGAACCGCTTCTTAAACCGTTTCTACCGCCTCTACGCGGACACGGATTATCAGAAGAAGTGGACCGATGGTGAGAACCATGACCTCGAGATCGTCTACAATTTCACGGTCAAGAAGGTCACCGAGGATTACGAAGCCCTGCACTTCAACACGGGGCTTTCGCAGATCATGGTCTTTGTGAATGCGCTCTACCAGGCGAAGAGCCTGCCGAAGAAGTATCTGACCTCCTTGGCGCAGCTGCTCGCTCCGGTCTGCCCGCATATCGCCGCGGAATGCTACGAACTCCTGGGGAATAAAGGCTTCATCGATTTTGCCCCGTGGCCGACCTACGACGAAAGCAAGACGATCGAGAACAAGATCGTCCTCGGCGTCATGATCAACGGGAAGAGAAGAGGGGAAGTCTCGCTCGAACGCGGCCTCAAGGATCAGAACAAGGCCGTCGAGGAAGCGAAGAAGGATCCGAAGGTCGCCTCGTATCTCGATTCGAGTGACATCGTCAAGGTGATTTACGTCCCCGACAAGATCCTGAATTTCGTCGTCAGGCCGAAGAAGTAAATGAGGGAGGAAAACCATATGGCCGATATCAAATACATCCAGTCCGGCTCGTCGTCCTCGAACAAGGGCAACGGGTATCTGTCGAAGAACGCTTTCTCGAAGATTGCCGAGGCGGCCCTCGAGGAGCTGCCGAACGTCGCCCTCGACAAGAAGCAGGCGAGCAGCGGGAACATCGTCAACATCGTCCTCAACACGGAGATCTCGACGACGTTCGCTAAAAGCGGGAAGCCGACCATCGATTTCGGCGTTTTGATCCGCAAGGGCGAGAATGCGACGACGCTCTGCAAAGAACTGCAGGAAGAGGTTGCCGACCAGATCCTGTCCTTAACGGAAATACCGGAAGTGAACCTCAACATCCACATCGACGGCATTTTCTAGTAGGAAAATCCGCCTTAAAGCGATAAGATAGGTCGTTTCGAATGTTTGACCTTTAGAGAGGAAGCGAAAAGATGGAAGAAAGCAAAATCAAGATCATGCCGCGGACCGAGGAGCGCGAGACGCTCGTCCAGGCGCTGTATTCTTGCCTGATGAACGAGCTGGCCCATGTCGATTACGACCCCAAGGAAGTGCTCGTGGGGGCCTTCGGGGAAGCGACGCGGTTCGGTATAACGAGCCCCGACCAGCTCTCGCTTTTCGTCAAGGAAGTTTTCCTGATGGCTTTGAAGAACCGGGACGAAATCGTCGCCCTCGTCTCCAAATACTTGAAGAAATGGACGTTCAGCCGCCTGAACACCTACGCGCAGGCTTTGTTCTTGGAGGCCGTCGCGGAAGGGAAATACACGAATTACTCGGCGAAGCCCATCGTCATCAATTCCTGCGTCGATCTGGCCAAGAAATATCTCTCTCCGTCGGATTCCGCCTACGTCAACGCGGTCCTCGACAAGGTCTTATAAACCATGCCGGGCCTTTTGGACAAGAACCGGATCCTCAGCGTCGGCCAGCTCTCCGACATCCTGAAAGAAGTCCTGCAGAGCGAGCTCTTCATGAACATCCGCGTGCGCGGGGAAATCGTTTCGAAGCAGGTGAAGGGCGGGAACGTCTATCTGACCCTGATCGACCCGGAAGACAGCAATCTTCCGCCGAATAAGAAGGCGACCTTAAGGGCCATCGTTTTTTCGTATTACCAGAGAAGCATCGTTTCGACCTATAACGAAGGCGACCAGGTCATCGTGCGGGGCGATTTATCGTATTATCCGCCTTTCGGGACGATTTCCTTCATCGCGAAGGACTTAATCGAGGAAGGGGAAGGGAACGAGCTTCTGAAACTGAAGAGGCTTGAAGAAAAGCTCGAAAAAGAAGGCCTTTTCGCTTCAGAAAGGAAGAGGCCTCTTCCCAAGACGGTTCGGAAAATCGGAATCATCACCTCCGCGAGCGGGGCTGCGTACCACGACATTATGCAGACGCTGAGCAAGAAAGTACCGGTGAACACCGTTCTCTTCGACGCCGTTGTGCAGGGGGAAAACGCGCCCGCTTCCTTGATCAGGGCGCTCGACAAAGCGTATAAAAGCGATATCGACGTCCTCATCTTCGGAAGGGGCGGCGGAAGCAAGACGGATTTGAGCTGCTTCAACGACGAGAAAGTCGTGCGGAAGCTCGCCGAATCCCCCGTTCCGGTCGTGACCGGCATCGGGCACGAGATCGACCGCTCCTTATGCGATCTGGCCGCGGACGTCTACGCGATCACCCCGACGGCGGCGGCCGAGGCGGTCCTGCCGGACGAACAGGCCGTGAGGGACGACCTGTCTTTGAAAAAAAAGAAGCTCGACGACTGGGAGGAGCGCTACGCCACGTCGAAGGCGCTCGAACTGGTTCAGTACGAGAAGGCGCTCGAGTCGTATTCCCCTTCGAACAGGATCCTGAAAAAACAGTCGAATCTCAGCGAGAAGAAGAACGCTTTAAAAAACGCGTTCCTGAACAGGCTCTATCTGCTGGAGAAAGATTTGAACGGGAAAGCGGTGAAACTGAACGCCTTGAACCCTCTAATCGGGCTGACCGAAGGGAAGGGAATCGTCCGCCTGAACGGAAAAACGGTGGAGAGCGTCTATGAACTCAACAAAGGCGATTCGATTGAAATCGGAATGCGGGACGGCATCGTCCTAAGTGAAGTGAAAGATGTTTTCAAAGGAGGACAGATTTAATATGGCGACCAAGAAAGCGACGTTCGAAGAAAAGGAAGCGAAGCTCGACGAAATTCTGAAGCAGCTTTCCGAAAACGGAAATCTGACTCTGCAGGAGAACTATAAGCTCTACAGCGAAGGCCAGAAGCTCATTAAGGAGCTCAACGAAGAGCTGGACGAGATGAGAAAGAACGCGACGAACGAGATAGTAAAAGATTAGTAGATAAATAGTAGATAATAAGTTGAATCATGAAGTTCGACACGAAGCATTTCAATCTGAAAATCCTCCAAAACCTCTCCTATAAGGAGCAGGAAGAACTCGCTAAGGATGTCCGTAGGGAGATTCTTTCGGATGTTTCGCTAAACGGAGGCCACCTCTCCTCGAATCTCGGTGCGGTGGAACTCACGATCGCCCTGCTTCACGAATTCGACCCGTATAAGGACGACATCCTCTTTGACGTGGGACACCAGACGTACGCCTACAAGATTCTGACGGGACGGGATTTATCCTCCCTGCGCCAGAAAAACGGGGTTTCCGGGTTCCAGAAGATCGGAGAAAGCGGAGCCGACCGCTTCGAATCGGGCCACAGCGGGACGTCGATCCCGACGGCTTTGGGGATTTCCGCGGCGAAAAAACTCTCCGGAGACACGTCCGCGACGGTCGTCGTCATCGGGGATTCCTCGCTGGCGAACGGGCTGAGCTTAGAAGGTTTGAACAGCCTCCGCGAGAAGAATTTCGGCAAGCTCATCATCCTCGTCAACGACAACAACATGTCGATCAGCAAGCCGAAAGGCGCCTTATCGCATTTTTTAAACAAAGTCCGCACCTCCGCCGGTTATCAGGAAGGGGCGGGGAAGTTCAAGAAGGCGTTCGACCATAACGGCCTGCGCTGGATCTACCGCTCGTTAAGACACGTCAAGAACACGGTCAAGAGAATCTTCTTAGGGGAAAATTCCCTCTCGGCTTTCTCCGGAGCGGATTATTTAGGCCCGATTGACGGACACAACATCAAGAAGCTCGAACAGTTTTTAAAACGCGCCAAAGAAATCGACCACACGGTCATATTGCACGTGAAGACGAAGAAAGGGAAAGGGTACGTCCCGGCCGAAGAGGACGACTCCGGATACTGGCACGGAACTTCTCCTTTCGACGTGGAAAGCGGTCTTCCCAAAGACCTCCATCCGGACACGGTCTCCTTCTCGCATATCGCCGGGGACGCCGTTTACGAACGTCTGGAGAAGGACAAGAAGGCGGTCGTCCTGACGCCGGCCATGATCTGCGGGTCGCATCTGGAACGCTGCTTCCGCGCGTTCCCGAAGCGCTGTATCGACTGCGGAATTGCCGAGGAAGAGGCGGTCTCTATCTGCGCCGGGCTGGCTTTAAAAGGGTATCATCCAATCCTCTGCATCTATTCGACGTTCATGCAGAGGGCGTACGACGAATTGCTGATCGATCTCTGCCGCATGAAGCTGAACGTTCTGATCCTGATTGACCGCGTCGGACTCATCGGGCGGGACGGATCGTCCCATCAGGGCATCTTCGACCCGTCGATGATCCTCTCCTTCCCGAACGCCTCGCTCGACCAGCCGCTGTTCGGAGAAGAAATCCGGGAAGAAATCGCCTCCACTTCCTTTTCCTGGGGCGGACCGCATTTCGTGCGTCTTGAAAGGACGTACGAGAAGAAGGAAAGGAAAATCGATGTCCCTCTGAATAGGCTCGTCCCGAATAAAGGAAAGGCCCTAATCTTCCTCGGGCAGAGGAGACTCAAGGACCGTAGCCTCTACGAAGGGGAATACGATCTGGTGTATCTGACTAAGATCCGCCCGTTCCCGGAAGAGCTTTTAAAAGGCTTGATGAACGAAAAAGAAATCGGCGTCGTCGACGACACCTCACTCGAGTCCGGCACGGCCGGCTATATCAAGGACTTCTTGAATAAGAACGGGTACAAAGGAACCGTGAAGACCTATTCCCTCGACGAGAGCTTCTATACGCACGGGAGCGTCGACGAACAGCTCCTGAGCACGAAGATGGACCAGATGAACCTCTATTCGAGAATCCATTCGAAAGAATAAGATCAAATTTTCCCGATTTTCGCGTTTTTACGGCCTATAGAAGATAGAAAAGAGGAGGAAAGGACATGCTCGCACAGCTTCGCATCAGCAATTTCGCCTTAATCGAGGACCTGGACGTCTCGTTTTACGATTCCTTTCAGGTGCTTATCGGACAGACCGGGGCGGGGAAGTCTTTAATCGTGGAAGCCCTGGGGCTTCTTTTGGGGAAGCGGGCGGATCTTTCCAAAGTCCGCGACGAGAAGAAAAAGGCGGTCGTCGAAGGGACATTCACTTTTAAAGAAGATTTTTTGAAGGCTCATCCGGATCTCGGGGAGTACCTCGAGGACGGGTCTTTAACCGTGAGCAGGGTCCTGCTTCCTTCTAAAAGCGCGGTTTCGCGCATCAACGGCGAGACGGTGTCTTTAAGCGTCGTCAGGGAAGTGATGGGGCAGGTGCTCGACATCCATTCCCAGTTCGATTCGTCCCTGCTCTACGATAAGAAGAGCTATTTGCCCCTTCTCGATTCGTTCGGCAAGTCCGACAAAGCGTTTTTAAAGGCCAAAGACGGGTATCAGAAGGCCTATTCCGATTATCTGAAACTGAAAAAACAGAAAGAAGAATTCGTCTCGAATAACGATCTCTCAAGGAAGGATTTTCTCGAATACCAGGTGAACGAGATTGAGAGCAAGCACCTCGGAGAAAACGAGATCGAGAACCTCGAGGAGGAACTTTCTTCGCTCGAGAATTACGAGAACCTCGAAAACGCGTACCAGGAGTTCTCAAAGGTTCTGAGCGAAACGGATTTCTCCGAATCCTTAAGCGGGCTCGATCGCACTCTGAATCTTTTTAACGGGACGGTCCTTGAAAAGGAAGCGCAGTCTCTTAAGGAGAAGCTACTCGACGCGCAGGACGCTTTAAGCGAACTGGACGAAAAGTACGGCGACCTCGATTTCTCCCCGGACCGGATCGAAGCCATCAACGAGCGCCTTTTCGACTTGAAGGATCTGCAGCACAAATACGGGAAGACCACTTCTGAAATCCTCGATTATTTAAAGAAAAGCAAAGAAAAACTGGAAAATCTTTCGCATTTCGACGAAGAGAAGGAACGCCTTGAAAAAGAAGAGAAGGCGAAATTTGACGAAGTGATGACCTGCGCGTCCTCTTTAAGCAAGGAACGGAACAGGCTCGCCGAAGGACTGTCAGAGAAAGTCAACGCCGAACTGAACGATCTCGGCCTCAAAGAAGGCGGGTTCAAAGTCGCGATGATGAATAGGGAACCGGATCAGAACGGATCGGACGACGTTTCGTTTCTCATCTGCATGAATAAGGGCGGGAACTTCTTGCCTTTAAAGGACGCCGCTTCCGGGGGCGAGGCTTCGCGCCTTTCTCTGGCCCTGAAGGCCGTCTTCAACCATCTCCTGCCTTACGACACGCTCGTCTTCGACGAAATCGATACGGGCATCTCGGGGAACGTCGCGACCAAGGCGGGAAAGAAACTTTCCGAAATCGCAAAAGACTCTTCGGTCATCGCGATCACGCACCTGCCGCAGGTCGCCGCCCTCGCGGACCATTTCTTCTATGTCTATAAGGAAACGGAAGGGGAGAACACGGTTTCGCACCTGAAGGAGATAGAAGGCGAAGAGGTCGTCGAGAAGATCGCTTCTTTGCTTTCTGGGGAAGAAGTCACCAAAGAAGCCCTCTCCGCGGCGAAGGCGCTTCTCAAACAGAACAAAAAATAGGAAATTCCAATAAATACCAATAATCTACTAATCTATTACTATTCTAATTCCGAATACAGATTATCTACTAATTTTCTAAGGAAAGTCTTTCTCGAAAGCCGGACGAGCTCGTCTTTGTGTTGGGGCTTCTGATGCCGGATGGAACGGACTTTATCCGAGCAGTAGAGGAAGAAAGCCCGGTCGAGAAGGGAACTTTCCCCTTCTTTTTCGAGTTCTTCGAGCGCTTCTTTTTCGCTTGTCGGATCGATGAATCCTTCTTCTAAGGAAAAATAGAACAGGGAAGTAAGCGAGTCTTTCGCCTCTTCTCCTTCGTTCAGACGGAGTTCCTTCGTCTCCTTTTCGGAGATTTCGAGGAATTTCGCTCTGTCGAGCCGAATCAGGGCTTCGTCCTTCAGGATGTCATAGAAGGCTTTCTGCTGTTTGATCCCTTTAAAAGCGGAGAGAGGGAGCCTTTCTTCACGGATCTTTACCGCCTCATCGGTGTTTCCAGCGTAGAGGTTGAGCATGTAGAGATAGAGGAAATAGAGCTTCTGCTGGTTCTTATTGAGCCTCTTCTTTTCGAGCGGTTTTAATTCCGCGATTCCTTTCTCAAAATCCAGAGACGACCAGGTCTTGTCGAAGATTCTTTTAAGCTTCTTATAGACGGATAAATCGTAGAAAGTCAGAGCGATTGCGGCCAAGACGAGGAACAGGATCAGGGCATAGACCCCTTTCGGCCCGAAATAATAGATGGCCAGACTGAAAGCGAGGAACCCCAGGAGGATTCCTAAGAAGATGACAAGACGGAATTTCCAGTCCTTCATACGCGCTTTCCTTTCTTTCCGTTTAAAAATGTTAACATAAATAGAAGGTCTGGTGTTATATGGCAAGAAGCATCGTCCACATCGATCTCAACGCCTTCTTCGCCCAGTGCGAGATCAACGAGGATCCTTCCCTAAAAGGGAAGCCCATCGCCATCGGGCGGAACCACAAGCGGGGCATCGTCTCGACGGCGTCCTACGAGGCGAGAAAATACGGCGTCCATTCCGGGATGCCGACTTTTCAGGCGGCAAAACTCTGCCCGGACCTCCTCTTCATCCCGGGACATTACGGCCTTTATTCGCGCGTATCAGAGCGTTTTATGTCCTACTTGAAGGCCTCTTTCCCGATTCTCGAACAGGTCTCCATCGACGAATGCTACATCGACATGACCGACTTCATCAACGACGCGACCGCTCACGATTTTTTATTCGATTTACAGATGCAGATTTATAAAGATCTTCAGCTCAAATGTTCGATTGGATTCGCCCACACGAAGTTTTTGGCGAAGATGGCGTCCGATTATAAGAAACCTCTCGGACTTACGTTGATCTATAACGACGAATACAAGGATTATTTCTGGCCTCTTTCCATCGACAAGATGTGGGGCATCGGGAAGAAGACCGCCCCCGCGTTAAAAGAAGCCGGGATCGACACAATCGGAAAACTCGCTGTCGACGATTCGAAGGAAGTGAAGGCCATCCTCGGTTCGTCTTATTCCACCTTCAAGGACTGGGCCAACGGGCGGGGAAACGACGCCGTGGAGACCGTGCGCGAGGCAAGGAAATCCATCTCGAAGATGGAGACGTACATCGACGACATCGACGAAATCGACCGTCTGAAGGAGCGCCTGCGTTACCTTGCTAAAGACGTCTCAGACGAATTAAAGGAAGAAAAGAGGGCCGCCCGCCTAGTCGTCCTGACCCTGCGCGACTCGTCGTTCAACACGCGCTCGAAGCGCAAGGCGATGTTGGATTACACGTCCGATTTCGAGAAGATCTATCTGACCGCCGAAGCCGTGTTCGACTCGTTCTACCAGGGCGAGGAGATCCGCCTGCTTGGGATCGGCCTCGACGACGTTAAAAGCGAGAGCGATTTAGCGAACGAGCGCCAGATGAACCTGTTCGACACTTCCTTAAATAAGGAAGAGAAGAGCGAGGCCTTCATCGGGAAGCTCAAGGAAGATAACCCCGAACTGAAGCTGACGACGCTCGGGGAACTGAAGAAGAAGGAGAAAGAATGAGGATCAGCGAGGAGATCGACGACTTCTTCGCCTACCTCTCGGTCGAAAAAGGGGACGAAGTATCGACTTTAACCACCTACGAGGACGACCTGAACGAATTCGCGTCGTACATGAAGGACTGCGACGTGTCTTTGCTGACCCGCGAAGACATCTCGGATTTCATTTCGTTCCTCTCTAAAAAGGGCCTGGCGACGAGCTCATTGATCCGGAAAGGGACGACGGTACGGAACTTCTACCGCTTTTTAGGCGCGGAAGGACTGTTGGACGTCTCTCTGCACGGACTTTATCTCCCCAAGGCGGAGAAGCGCCTTCCGAACGTCCTGACGGACGAAGAAGTGGAGTGCCTGCTCGATTCGTTCGACGAAAGCAAACCCGGCGAGATCCGCGACCGGGCGATGACGGAAGTGATGTACGCCTCCGGCCTCCGCGTCTCGGAGCTTCTGAACCTGACCCTCGGGGACATCAACGCCCAAGAAGGGTTTGTAAAGGTCCGTTCGGGGAAAGGGCAGAAAGACCGCCTCGTCCCGATCGGGGAATTCGCCTTGGACGCTTTAAATACCTATTACAAGGAAGTCCGTTCGAAGATCCCGCACGCCAAGGACAGCAAATACGTCTTTCTGAACATGCGCGGAGGGAAGCTTTCGCGCCAGTATTTTTGGAAGCAAATCAAGATGTACGCCTCGCGCTGCGGCATTAAGACGCCCATCACCCCGCACTCCCTGCGCCATTCCTTCGCGACGCACCTGCTCGAGAACGGGGCGAACTTAAGGGAAGTGCAGCAGATGCTCGGCCACAGCAAGATCGAGACGACCCAAATCTACACCCACGTCTCGGCCCGACGCATCCTTTCGGCCTACGACCGGCTGATGGGCGGAGGGAAGAAAGGGGATGGATGATCACCTTTTAACAAAGGAAAACGCTTTTATAGTAAAATAACAGACGGAAAGAAAGGATAATCTTATGGAAGAAAAATCATATAAAAAGTTCAAGAGAATCTTTGTCATTGTCGCCGATTCGCTCGGCATCGGGGCCGAACCGGACGCGGACAGATTCTTTAACGCCGGACATAACGACGTCGGCTCGAATACCTACGTCCATATCGCCGAGAAGATGGGAGGACTGCACGTCCCCACTCTCGAAAGCCTCGGGTTAGGGGATTTGGCGGATATCAAGGGCGTTCAGAAAGTCGCCCATCCGAAGTCCTACGCGACCACTTTGCGCGAAGAAAGCAACGGCAAGGACACCATGACCGGGCACTGGGAGATGATGGGCATCAAGACCGTCTCCCCGTTCATCACTTTCACCGATACCGGCTTCCCGAAGGCGCTGATTGACGAACTGGAACGGCGCTGGGGCAGGAAGATCATCGGCAACAAGGCCGCTTCGGGCACCGAGATCCTCGTCGAACTCGGCGAACAGCAGACCCGCGACGGGTCCCTCATCGTCTATACCTCGGCCGACTCGGTCCTGCAGGTCGCCGCGAACAAATCGTGCGTCCCGCTCGAGGAACTCTACCGCGACTGCGAGATCGCGCGAGAGATTTGCCTCCGTCCGGAATACCGCGTCGGGCGCATCATCGCCCGTCCGTACGTCGGGACGGACAAGACGAACTTCAAGCGCATCACGGGGGAGAGAAAGGACTACGCCCTCGATCCGAGCGGAAGGACGGTCCTGAACGATCTGCAGGACGCCGGATACATGACTTCGGCGGTGGGCAAGATTGGAAACATTTTCAATTTCAACGGCATCGAAAAGACCCAGCACACCTCTTCGGATAAGGAAGGGATGGAGGTCACGACGTCTTACCTAGACGATTTCGACTTCACGGGCCTCTGCTTTGTGAACCTCGTCGAATTCGACTCCGAGTACGGCCATAGACGCAACCCGATCGGCTACGGAAAGCACATCGAGGAGTTCGACGGCTGGCTCAAGACCTTCTTGGACCACATGAAGGAAAACGATCTGGTCATTGTCACGGCCGACCACGGCAACGATCCGACCTGGTGGGGCACCGACCACACCCGCGAACGCGTCCCGTTCCTAGCGTATTCGCCTAAATTCGACAAAGGCCGCCACATCGGAGAACGCGCGACATTCGCCGACATCGGCGCATCGGTCCTGAAGAACTTCGGCGTGAAGAAGAGCCCGGACGAAATCGGGACGCCGGTAGACGAGCTCTTCGAAGACTAAAATCAAAAAACACAATATAGAAGGAGAAAATCAATCCATTTCATGAAAAAGACTTACCTCCTGGCCGCCGCGGCGCTGGCCTCTACGCTGGTTTCGTGCGGACAGACTTCTTCTTCGAGCCAGCTTTCTTCGATGAACGGAGGAATGTCCGTGTCTTCCGAAACCTCGGTTCCGTCATCAACATCCGAAGAGGAATCTTCTTCCGGACAGAGCTCGGAAGTACAGGAGAGCGAAATCTCGGTCGTCTCTCCCGAAGGCGCGCCTTCCTACGCTCTAGGGAACTATTACCATGACCATCCGTCCCGGGTCACCGTCGGGGCGCCCGCCACAATCGTCCGTCCGGCGATTTTCAACGGAACTGCGGACGTCGTCATCTTCGACGCGGCGAACACCGCGAAGCTGATGAAGGGCGGAAAGGTTACGGATTACAATTTCGCGCGTCTATTGACCGGCGGGAACATCTATCTCGTCAAGACCGGAAACGACGAGGACTCCACCGTCGACGCGGACGATTCTGTCGTCTCGTTCGGCACGGGCTCGATCTTCACGTCCGTCTTCAAGGCGGTCGAGAACTACGCCGGGACGATAACGGAAGTGGCTGACGCGGCCGCGGCCATCAGTATTGCCGCCACGGGGCTCAACGAAGGGAACAAGGTCGATTACGTCCTCGTGGCCGAACCGACCCTCACCGCGTTCATCAAGAACGGGAAGGTCAAGAAAGAAAACGTGATGTACCGCCTCAACGACAAGTGGGAGGAATACACTAAGGAGAAGGGAATGAACTCCGGAAAGGGGTATTCCTACTTCCTGCAGGCCGGCGTGTTCGTCAAGAAGGAAAGCGAGCAGGACGAAGGCAAGAAGAAAGCGATCGACGCTTTCTTGAAGAGCGTTGACGCCGCGGCGAAAGACTTCGCCACGAACGACGGAGCCGTCACGATGGGCCGGATCCTGAGCGATGTCCAGATGGGCCTCTACGGGGAAGTTTCGAATCCGGTCGAGACCACGAAGGTCTTCGGAGTGGCCTACGCGGCGGTCAAGAACGCCGTTACGGAATCGAAGAACGGCTTCGGACAGAAGAACGCTTTGGGATTTCTCGAAGGAGCAGTCGACGTCAATTCGTTCTTGAACGATACGAAGAGCCTTTTAGGCTATCCTGCTTTCGACGAAGCGAACCTCTCTTCCTTCTATACGGCGGCCTAGTCACTCATTCGGCATGTTCTATAAGCGGGGAAGGACGGACCCTCCCTGCTTTTTCAGTGCCTTCCAACTCCGTAAGGAGAGAACGAAAACTGATATAATAAGGAAGATTATTTAGAAGGGAAGAGGAAGCGTATGGAAGAAGAAAAGGAAAAGGTCGCGCTTAAGAAGAGCGCGAAGAGTCCCGCTTCGGCCGCAAAAGCGAAAACGGGAACCGCCAAGACAGCCAGAACGAGGAAAAAGACGTCCGCGAAGAGCCCGAAGAAGGAATTATCCGGGGATGTCCGCCCTTCCCAGGTCATCGAGACGCTTCCGGAAGTGCCTTCGGAAAAGAAGCCGGAAGAACCCGTTCAGGAGCAGGAACCGCCCGTAAGCGTGGATAAGAAGGCCGAGCCGGCCGCGGAGACGGAAAAAAAGCCTGAGGACGGCGGGGAAGAGAAGAAGCCCGAAACGGATACGAAAGCGCCCGAAACGCCCGTTTCCGACGAAAAGAAGGATTCCGAAAAACCGGAAGAACAGGATCAAGGATCCTCTCAGAAAGAAGGATCGGCTTCTACAGAAGAAAAGAAGGAAACCAAGCCGAAAAAGAACCGCCGCATTCTGAAATTCTTCAAGGATTCCTCCGCGCAGAACTTCATGTCCCCGCGCGGGTGCGTTCCGCTCTTAGGGGCGATCAAGTACTCCTTGGAAGACCTGACCCTCATTTTTTTGATCAACGTCGCGGTGCTCGCGATGATTTTCTCGAACCTGCCTTTCGACGGGGCACCGGTTTCTAACGACATCCTGATCGGCATCGGGCAGACGTCCTACAAGGTCAACGCCATCCAGACGTCGCTCCTCCTGGCCGGAATCTCGACACTGCTTCAGATCTATCCTCTCTGGAGGTTCGGAGCGGGCCTGCCGGCGATGATGTGCTCGTCCATCGCTTTCAGCGGGGCTCTAGGCGTCATAGCGAACTACTTCTATCAGACGACCGGCGACGCCTTGACCGCCTACGGGACGGTACTGGCCTCCGCACTTGTCGGCGGAGCGGCGATCTTCGTCCTCGGATTCTTCTCGAAATGGATCTTCCGGATCGTTAAGCCGATCGTTTCGGCGACGGTCCTCTTCGGTCTTTCAATCTATCTGGTGAACATCGGGATGCAGCAGTTCCTGTCCTTCAACGAGGTTTCGGCGCTGAATCAGGAGATGAATAACGCCTCCTTCTACGACTTTTCGATCTCCTGGCCTTTCCTCATCATTTCCGACGTGTCCTTACTGACGGTCATCGTCTGGTTCGTCTTCTACAAGGAGAAGAAAGGGAAGGAATTCGGGTTCTTACTGGCCCTGGTCGTGGGATTCGTCGCGGCCCTGATCGTCGACGTCATCTTCCCGCAGTACAGCATCATCGATAAGTCCTATTACCGGTTCGACACCTGGACCGACTACATTTCCCTGCCGCACATCTTCAATCCGAAGTACCTTCACTTCGACGGGGGAGCCATCGCCTTCACCGTCATCGTCTACATCGCCAACGCCACGGACACCTACGGCAAGACCATGGCGACCGCCAAGACGACTTTCGGCCGTCCGGCCTCTTCTAAAGAAGCCGGCGGAGCCCTCATCGTCGAAGGACTCACCTCGGTCGCGTCGGTCTTTGGGGGAGGGATGCCGCTCTCCTTATCGGCTTCGAACGTCTATTTCGTCGGAAGGACCATGTGCGTCAACCGCATGGTGAACACCCTTTCCGCCTCGGTTCTTATCCTTTTAAGCCTCTTCACGCCGGTCTCGATGTTCCTAGCGACCATCCCTAACGCCATCTTCGGAGGCGTCCTCTTATTCGTCTATGCCGACTTGCTCCTGATGTCCATGAAGTCCCTCCTGCGCTTCTTACCTTCGCGAAAGAACACAGTCATCACAATCGTCACGCTCGGGCTGGGCTTAGGGACCTCCACCCTCGGCGCGGTGTTCTTCAACGAGAACACCTTCCCGAACAACGGCTGGGGCAACACCCTCCGCTTCATCCTCGAGACCCCGATGATCACGATGTTCATCATCTCTTTCATCCTTTCCTTAGCCATACGCGACCGCAACGAGACGCGCGAAAGCGACCTGGCCCTGCACGCGGAAGTCTCGTTGGAACGCACGGGCTTGAACGAGAAGCTCTAGAGCATGAATCCCAGCTCGGTTCAGGAACAGGAATTTCAAAAGGAAAAAAAGAGGGAAGGGAAGACCTTCCTCTTCCGCCTTTTGATGTGCCTGCTAGGTGTCTTATTCGTCATCGGGATCTGGGAACTCATCGCGTATATCTTAAGTTCCCAGGCGGCTTCCTTCGTCTTCCCGGAGTTCTTTACGACACTCGGGAAGATGTTCTCCTTATTCACGTATAAGACCCTCTGGGTCGGGACGGGATATACCGTCTTGAGGATTCTCATTTCCCTAAGCGTCTCGCTCGTCCTGGGGTACTTCCTAGGCCTATTCGCTTCGTTCTACGAGCCTCTCGAGTACGTGCTGAAGCCCCTCGTCTACGTCTTGACCGCCTTACCGACCATCTCGGTCATCCTCGTCCTCGTCATCTTCACGAAGATCACGTCCTACGCCGTCGTCTTCCTTCTGTCCTTCCCGATCGTCTATAAGGCCGTCCTCTTGGGCGGGAAGAAGGTCAAGGAGGAATACGGGCCTCAACTGCTTCTAGAAGGGAAGTACAGGGCAGGGAATTTCTGCAGGATTTATATGCCTCTATCCCTTCCACATCTTTTTTTAGGCCTTTCCCAGACGAGCGGACTCTGTTTAAAAAGCGAGATCATGGCGGAGACATTCCTCCGTTCGAATAAGAACGTCGGACTGGGCCAATTGATCCAATCCGCGTATACGGATTCTGATTTCCTTACACTGATGGCTCTGACCCTCTTTGCCATCCTCATCATGGGCCTCGTGGACCTCGTCTTCTATTTCGTCAAGAAATCCTTAAACGGAAAATACGGAACCGGGGAAGAGAAGATCTATCACTGGTAAAGAAGAGGGCAGGGAAGAGGCTTCCATCTCTTATAAGCCCTGGAATGGTGGATAACCGCCTGTACGTTTTAGAAGTTTTCCCTCCTTTCCGTAAAGAGTCTCACGTCTTTACAACGAAGTTGCAACGCTTTGATAAAATTTCGAATCCTAGTAATAGACTAGTATATTATTAGTAGCAGATAAGTAAATACGCCAAATTCATGTTGGGGATAACTCAATGCTAAATAATCTATTTTGTCGGAGGATAACTTTACACATATATAAGAAAAGTGGCTTACTACCGATTATTTCTTTATTCAAGTTTACATAATAGACATTATACGCAGTCCTAAATTATGAATTTATTCATTCCTTTTGAAGGCCTGTCCGCCTTCCCTTCTTCTTATATATTGTCCTATAAGGCTTTCTAGACCAATAGAAAGGGCCGGATTCCTTCCTCCGGCCCTATTCAACCGATTTACGCGTTAACTTTGAAATTAGTCCTTTAAGACGTCGTCCGTGACGAGATGGACAAACATGGTCGCCGCGCGTCTCGCCGAAGCGTTCAGGAACTCCGAGAACTCCGCTCCGTTGCTTTCTCCGTTCACCTGGTCGGAGATGCCGCGGATGACGAAGAAAGGAACCTTCAGACGGTGCGCGATCTGCGCCGCCGCCCCGGACTCCATGTCGACCGCTAAAGGCGACTCGAAGTTCTTTAACATCTCTTCGTTCATGTTCTTCTTCGTCGCGAACGAATCGCCCGAGAGGATGGTCCCTTTATAGACCGTCAGGGTCGTATTGACGTCGTCGACTTTCTTTAAGAGCTCCTGGTCCGGATAGAAATAGAGATCCTCTTCCCCGGCCATCTGGCCCAGCTTGTACTTCCCTCCCTCGGTCACGTCGACGTCGTAGTAACAGACTTTGTCCGCGACCACGATCGATAAAGGCACGATGTCCGGCGAGAGAGACCCCGCCACGCCGATGACGTAGATTTCTTTGATGGAAACAAGCGAGGACAGAACGCCTAGATCGAACCCGATGTTCGCTTTGCCAATCCTCGCGACGAACGCGAAGAACTTCCCTTTCGACCCGACCGAGAAGTCCAAGCCCTTTAAAGGCCCGTACGAGGCTTCCTTGCCCTCGATTCCGGCCTTGGCGAGTTCCCCTACAAGCTCGTTGTATTCTTCCTGCATCGGGCACAGCACGGCGCTGATTTCTTCCATGTTCCTTTTTCTCCTTTCGTCCTTCAAAGCTATAACTCCATCGCCTTCGCCTTCGAATAGTCCACCTGCGGGCAGTCCTGATAGAGATCGTCGAACTTCACCCGCGCCCTTTCCTGCTCGGAGAAGATGTGGACCACGATCTCGTGGGCGTCCACGACGACCCATTCGGAAGAGTTCTTCCCTTCCACGTGTCCGATGTCCCAGCCGCCTTTTACGAGGGCCTCCTTAACGATGTCCGCGTAACCATTCATACGGCGCTTGGACGCACAGGAAACGACCACATAGAAGCGCGCCAGAGGCGTCTTGTCGCTGACGTCGTAGATTCTGACTTCGTTCCCTTTATGGAAATCGAGCGTCTTGGCGATCCTTTTCGCCATCGTTAATGCATATGTCATATCCCGGATATACCTCTTTCTAGATTTCTTTTCCCAAATAGTATTCGTAACAGGCCGAAGTCCATTTGTCTTCCTTCAGGCCTTCCTTGTTCTGTTCCTTTAGGAACGTCCTATTCGCCCTTAGGACCTTCTTAAAGCCCTCCAAATCGTCCTTTTTCATCGCTTCGATGTAGGAAGAAGACGCCCATCCCCTTCCCGGCTCGATCTTGTCAGCAGCGTAGAGGATCCGTCCCAGTTCGGACATCTCCTTATTCCCCGTCGTATGGACTCTAATTGCCTCGAGGACTTCCCGATCGTCGAACCCGAATTCGTCCTCCAACAGATACACCGCCGTGAACTGGTGGTACGCCCATTCCGGCATGTTCCCGAAGAAGACGTCGCCGTATTCGCTATAAGCCCTCTTCCGGTACTCTTCCTTCTCGCCTTTCTTGGTGATGTCGTGGTAGAACCCCGCTAAGAGCGCCTTCGAGGTGTTCGCGCGGTTACTAAGGGCGATATCGTACGCCAGCTCCGCCACGCGCAAAGCGTGCATATAGCGCTTCTCCTTATAGAAGGATTTCACCTTCGAAGCGAAGTACAGCCCGTCCAGAGCGATCTTGCGGAATTCTTCCTTCGGAACGTCGAGGCTCTTCCCTTCCCGGATCAGGGTCGAGGAAGTCGCAATCAGAGGACAGTCTTTGAGTTCAACCACCCCGTACTTCTCCGCGTTCTCCTGAGCTAACGCCCCCGGATTCCCCGTCTCCCTTTTATAGGAGACGAACGTCACGTTCTGAGCGAGCTCTTCGATGTTCTTCCATAAGGAGAGCTTCTCGAGCTGATCTGTCCCGATGAGGAAGAAGAAACGGGGATGTTCGTCCTGATATTCTTTCTTCAACTTCCGGACGGTGAGATACGTGTAATTCGTCTCGTCCGTATCTTCCGCGCGGGAGACGGCCATCTTCGTTTCGCCTCTAATCGCCGCTTCGATGAGCGCAATCCTTTCTTCGTAAGAAGCTAACGGCTTCTTCCACGGCGGGTTCTTCCCGACGAGGAAGAGGAGCTTGTCCGCCTCCAGTTCTTTCAGGGCTTCCTTGGCGAGAAGGTAATGCCCGTTATGGAACGGGTCGAACGCTCCTCCGTACAAAACGATCTTCATCAATCAAAACTAGAGCCTGGGATCGGCGTGCGCCACCGCGCGGACGCCGACTTTCGGCGGCACGTGCAGGACGATCTTCTGATTCGCGCAGGCGAACTCGATGTGCCCGAGCCCGAAGATCGAGATGCTCATGTTCCCGCTCGCCGGGACGATGATCTCCTTCACTTCGAGGTCGCTCAAGGAATGAATCTCCGAATCGAGAGGGCGGACCTGGCGCGTCAAAGCCAGCGCGTTAAAGGTCTTCTCGAGATTCGAGACCTTGACCCGGTTGATCGAAACCTCGTTCGAGACTTCGAAGCGGAAATCCGTCTTCTTCCCCGAGACGACTTCGAGCACGGCGACTCCTCCCAAAAGGAACGCCTGGGACGAAGAGACCGGGTAGGAACGGACTAAGATCGGGTCGCGCGGAACGATGTACTTCCATTCCGAGCGTTCGACTTTCGAAAGCAAAGAACGGGAATTGTAGATGCCCGGGGTGTCGTACATCGACGAAGTATCGTCGAGCGGAATCTCGAGGACTTCGAGACTCGTGTCCTGGACCCTCACGGACTGGATGACCCGGTTCGTCTCGTTCTTATAATGGCGTAAGAAAGCGTTGACGAGGGTCGACTTCCCGACGTAGGACTGGCCGAAGACGTAGACATCCTTCCCGTTGCGCATCTCGGCGATTTTCTTCATGAACTCCGAGATGTGGTAATCGGTCAAAGAAGACGTGACGATCGCGTCGGCCGCCTCGATTCCCTGCTGCTCCAAGAAGCGCAATGCCTCTTCCTCAACTTCCTTATCTTCGTTCCGCTTCGGAAGGATGTCCTTCTTGTTCAGAACGACTAACAGGTTCTTCGGAAGGTACTCCTCGATCCCGTCGACATACGACGATTCGAGGTCGAAAAGATCGCAGACGTAAACGACTAAAGCGTCCTTTTCCTTCGCCTCGTTCAGGATCTTGACGAAGTCGCTGCCGAACTCCGGCGCGCCGGAATTCTCCGAGTGGCGCAAGGAATAGCAGCGGTCGCAGGTCCCTTCCTCGATGCGGTTCCTCCTTCTCTCCGGAGAGATGTATCCGGGAGCGTGCGGATCGTCCGTCTGCAGGATCTGCCCGCAGTGCGAGCAGCGTCCGATGCGGATCTGACTGGTTAACGTGACGGCTTTATTCATACTTTCCCTCCTTGGTACAGACTAATCCAAACTCATTCCTAATCTTCCCTGCTTCCGGTATTTCTTCCGCAGGGCGCGGTCGAGAGGCCTGATTGCCTTCGCCGTGATGTGGTCGTGGGCGCTGATGGGTTCGGTCAGAAGCCCCTTGATGCCGGCTTTACGGGCCATCCTCATGTCGTTGATGACCTGGTCTCCGGCCAAAAGGGTCTTCTTCTTTTGAATCCCCCGGTCCTTCATGTAGCGCACGATCTTGTAAGCGAACGGCTTATGCGCCGAGGCGATGTAGGACACGTCGAGGTAGGAAGCGAAGACCTTCACCCGTTTCGCCCGGTTGTTCGAAACGAGGATCACTTCGAGCCCTTCCTTCTTCAGCCCCTCGATATAATCATAAGTCCTTTTTTCCGGTTTCGGAACATCGTACGGGGCCAGCGTGTTGTCCAAATCGAGGAAAATGGTCGTGAACCCGAGCTCCGAAAGCTTCGAAGGCGATACGGAATAGACGGACGCGGCCCTATAATCGGCGATGAGCGAACGCACCATTTCCCTTTCCTCCCGTTTTACTTCCCGTCCGTGCCGTCTTGACCGTCCGGGTCGTCCTCGTCGAACATATCGAAGAGGCTCAGCTGCTTCTCCCCGGACTCGTCCTTCGGCGCGGCCGAAGTCACGACCGGCGGTTCCTCGACCTTCGTGTTTTCGTCGACAACCGAACCGGATTCGTGGAATCCCTCGATCTCTTCCCCTTCGTTCAGCTCGAGGTTCGGACGGATTGCCGAACCCGGCATGATCGTCTCGAGAGAAGAAATGTCGATCACGATCGAGCGTTCGGAAGAATACGCCACGACCTTGGACTGGTTATCCGCGCGCAGGCGCAGCTTCATCAGTCCGACCATGTCCATCGGAGTCGACTTGAAGATCTTCACGAGCGGCTGCTTCAGGGCGAGACGCTCGGAAGAATCGACGTTCGTCGACATCAGGGCGCGCACCGCTCCGGTATTCGAAATCACCAGGAGCTTCGCGTGCTCGTCGGAAGAAAGTCCGACCATGTCGGTCAGAGGCAAATTCCCCTTGCCGAGATTCATGGCCTTGACGCCGCCGGCTCCGAGCTTCACGAGCGGGACGGAGTTCTCGTTGTAGCGCGAGACGTACCCGTTCGACTGCATTACGATCAAATCCGAATTGCCGCTGGTAACGACGGCCTTGACGAGCTCGTCGTCTTTTCCTAACGACATGCAGCGCAGCGGGCGCGGAGTGAGCTTGCTCTGGCTGAAATCGGAGAAAGCCACCCTCTTAATCTTTCCCTGCCGGCTCAAAAGGTTCACGTAGAGCTTGTATTCGAAGCCTTTGACCACGAATGCCGAGACGACCTGCTCTTCCGGCTCGAGCTTCAGGAGCACGTTCAAGTGCTTCCCTTCTTCCTTCCATTTCAGGTCCGGAAGCTGGTAGATCGGCAGATACGCGTAGGTTCCGCTCGATAAGAAGAGCAGAATCCCGTCGTGGGTCGAAGCGAGCTGGAGAAGCCGAATCCCGTCGCCCGTCTTGAGCTTCGGGAGGCTATTCACCGGGTCGGCGTTATTGACCGACGCGTCGTGCGACTTCAAAGACGTCCTCTTGACGTAGCCGTCCTTGGTCAGAACGACGTAGACGTCCTCCTTGGCGAAAAGCTTCGTGACGTCGACCGCCTCGGTCTCAATCTTCGAATCGAGAATCTGGGTCTTTCTCGGGGTCGCGAATTCCTTTTTGACCGCGAGCAGGTCCTTCTTGATGCGCGAATCGCGGTAGGCCGGCTCGTTCAGGATCCGGTTCAGTTCGGCGATGTGCGCCTCGAGTTCCTTTTTTTCCTCGACGTACTGGGCGTAATCGAGCGAGGAGATGCGGTACAGGTTCAGCATGACGATGGCTTCCGCCTGATCCTCGTCGAAGCCGAACTTCTCGATGATGTTCTTCTTGGCGTCCTGCTTCCCGTTCGATTTCTTGATAACCGCGACCAGCTCGTCGACGATGTCGACCGCGCGGATGAGGCCGTTCAGGACGTTCAGCCTCTTGGTGTCCCTGTTGAGTTCGAAACGCGACTTATTGGTCAGGACCTCGACCTGGTGTGCGACGTACGCGCGGATGATGTCGAGGAGGTTCATCGTCCTCGGGTGGCCCTTATCCAAGGCGAGCATGTTGGCGGCGAAGGTCGTCTTCAGCATGCCTTTGTTGCGCAGATAGTCCAGAATCGGTTTCGGGTCCTGCCCTTCCTTAATCTGGATGACGATGCGGACGTCGTCGGTCGATTCGTCGACGATCTCCGTGATGTTGTCGACCTTGTTCTGCTCGGCGAACTTGTCGAGCTGCTTGACGAACTGGGCCTTGATGACCCCGTAGGGAATCTCCGTGATGACGATCTGGTTCTTCGCTTCGTCGATTTCGGTCTTGCAGTGGATGAAGAAGGAAGCCGTCCCCGTCTCGTAGAGCGTGTCGAGCTCGTCCTTCTGGTCGATGATGCCCCCGGTCGGGAAATCCGGTCCCAGGACGAACTGGCGGAGCTCTTTGACCGTCGCGTTTTTATGTTCGATCGCGTAGACCGTCGCGTCGATGACTTCCCCTAAGTTATGCGTCGGGATGTTCGTCACCGCGCCGACGGCGATGCCCTGCGCCCCGTTGACCAGTAAGTTCGGGAAGCGGGCCGGCAGAACGGTTGGCTCGAGCAACTCATCGGAGAAATTGAGCTGCATCGGGACCGTGTCCTCGTCGATGTCGGCGACCAGGAGATTCGAAATCTTCGCCAGCTTCGCCTCGGTATAACGCGAGGCGGCCGCCGGGTCGTCGTCGATCGAACCGTTGTTGCCCTGCATGACCACGAGCGGGACTTCCATCTTCCAGTCCTGGGAGAGACGGACGATCGCGTCGTAGATCGAGGCGTCGCCGTGCGGATGGTAGTTGCCCATGACGTAACCGACCGTCGTCGCGGATTTGCGCGTCGGCTTGTCGTACGTGTTCCCTTCCCGGTACATGCCGTAGATGATGCGCCGCTGGACCGGCTTCATGCCGTCGCGGACGTCCGGGATGGCGCGGTCGGTCAGGACCGCCTTGGCGTAACGGCCGAAGTCGTTCGCCATGACTTCGCTCATCGGCTGCGGATCGATGATCTGCTGGGTGAGCTGGGGTTTGCTGTTTTTCGTTTTTGCCATAGTAAGAAAACTCCCTTAAGACTAACGCTTCGCCTTGATCTGTTCGAAGTGGTCCTGATGGTAGGAAAAATCGACGTTCGTCTCGATCCAGTCTCGGCGCTTGTTCGCCTGCGACTTGTCCATGAACAGACGCACCTTGTCCTCGCATTCGGAGAAATCGTCGATGCGGACCTGGATGAGCCTCCTCGTCTTCGGGGACATGGTCGTGTAGCCGAGCTGGTCGGCGTTCATTTCGCCTAATCCCTTGTAACGCGAAAGCGTGTACGCGCCTTTGACCTGCGAACGCGCCTTATCGAGGTCCTCGTCGGTCCAGCAGTAGATTTCCTGGCCGTTCTTGGGCGCAATGCGGTATAAAGGCGGGCAGGCGATATAGAGATGCCCTTCCTCGATCAGCGGTTTCATGTGTTCGAAGAAGAACGACATCAGCAGGTTCTGGATGTGGCAGCCGTCATCATCGGCATCGGTCATGATGATGATCTTGTCGTAGTGCATGTCCTTGACCTTGAAGTCCTCGTCGACCCCCGCGCCGATCGTGAAGACGATCGTGTTGAGCTCCTGGTTGTCGTAGATGTCGCCGCGCTCTTCCCCGACGACGTTCTTCGGTTTCCCTCTTAAAGGCAGAATCGCCTGGTGCTCGCGGTCGCGGCACTTCTTGGCCGAGCCGCCGGCGGAGTCGCCTTCGACGATGAACAGTTCGTTCAGTCCGTACTTCTTGCTCGAAGCCGGAGCGAGCTTTCCAGAAAGGTTCGAGGCTTCCTTATAGGCCGCCTTGCTCATCTTGCGGATCGAGTCCTTGGCTTCCTTGGCTTTCTCGCGCGCCGCCTGGGCCCTTAAGCATTTGTCGACGATGGCGTTCGCTTCCTTGGAATGTTCCTCGAGGTAATACGAAAGCGAATTCTCGACGACCGTGTCGACCGCCTGGTTCGCTTCCTTGGTCCCGAGCTGGGACTTCGTCTGACCTTCGAACTGCAGGATCTTTTCCGGCACCCACACCGAGAGGATGCAGGCGAATCCCTCGCGGATGTCGCTCCCTTCGAGCGACTGGTTCGCCTTGATGAGCTTGTGGTCGGACGCGTACTTGTTGAAGCAGACCGTTAAGGCCCTCTTCAAACCGGCGACGTGGTGACCGCCTTCGGGCGTCCTGACCCCGTTAGCGAACGAAGCGATGTTCTCCGAATAGTTGTCCGCGTAGAACTGGCCGATGAGCTCGACCCGGATCGATAAGGCTTCCCCTTCGATTGCGATCGGCGCGCAAATCGGGGTCTTGCCGAAGGCGTGGGTCGTAAAATACCCTTTGATCCCGTCCTCGTAGAAGAACTCCTGCTTGCGTCCGCTCCGTTCGTCGGAGAGATGGAACGTCACGCCTTTGGTGAGGCAGGCCCGGTCGTCGAGGCTAGAAGCAATCTTCTGGTAATCGAAATTGGTGTCGTCGAAAATCGTCGGATCCGGAAGGAAGGTGACCTTCGTCCCGTTCTTATGCCCGCGCGGCAGAGGGCGGATTTCGATCTGGCTCTCCTTTTTCCCGCCGTTCTCGTAACGGATGTAATGGTCCGCCCCGTCGCGGTAGGAATCGATTTCCATGAACGATGAAAGCGCGTTGACGACCGCGCCCCCGACCCCGTGCAGGCCGCCCGCGGTCTTGTAGTTGCTTTCGTCGAACTTGCCGCCGGCGTGCAGCGTGCGGTAGACCATGTCGAAACCCGACATCTTCTCCGTGTGGTTGTAGTCGCACGGGACGCCTCTGCCCTCGTCCTCGATGGTGACCGAGTTGTCCGCGTGGATTGTGACGTAGATGTTCTTGCCGTAACCGGCGTTCGCCTCGTCGACCGCATTGTCGACGATTTCCCACACCAGGTGGTGCAAGCCGCTGATGTCCGTGGACCCGATGTACATGCCCGGACGTTCCCGGACAGGCTCGAGGCCCTTGAGCATTTTCAGATTATCCGCTGTATATGAACCCATAAGCTAAAATTCTTTCCTTGTGCAATCTTTATTATACCAATCGAGCCCCTTTATATCTATGAAATAAAGGCATTATACAGGTATAATAGAAGGCGAATTCGGACGGAAAACAACATCTCTTATGAATCTGTTTCTCTTAATCCTGCTCACTTTGGGAATCGCCCTCAGCGGTTACCTCGTCGGCTCCCTCTCGTGGGCCATCATCATCACCCGTGTCTTCTTCCACATCGACTTAAGGAAAGTCGGATCCGGCAACGCCGGCGGCACCAACGTCGGGCGCGCCTTAGGGACCAAATGGGCCGTCATCACGATCCTGCTCGACATCGGAAAATGCCTCCTCCCGCTCTGGACCTGGTTCTTCGTCCTCACCTGCTCTCCTTTAGGAAGCTGGGTAAGCGCGCAGATTGGAAGCTTCCCGCTTTCCTTCTTCTACTACCTCGGAGGATTCTCTGCCTCCCTCGGCCACATCTTCCCTCTGTACTTCCGCTTCAAGGGCGGCAAGGCCGTCAGCTGCTTCGGCGGCTTCGTCCTCGGAACGAACTGGCTCTTAATGGTCGGCGGGCTCTCCGTCTTCTTGCTGACCCTCAAGGCGCATAAGCGCGTCTCGTTCTCGTCCTTGTCCGGCACGGTCTTCGTCATGACCGGCGCCATCCTCCTCAGTGTCCTCTCCTACTTTTATCCGGACACGATCTCCCTCTTCTTCTGGTTCTTGCCGGGTCCGAAGTTCGACGCTTCGACCATGTACGCCTGCTACATCGTCCTCTACGGATCGGAAGTCATCTTCCTCCACCACGCCAACATCGATCGCCTCAAGCACCATAAGGAACCGGAGACCCACTTCCGCAAAAAAGGCGAGGACATCCAGCTCAACTACGATTCGGGCGATCAGAAGTAACCCATTTAAATATTTCAATCGAGTAGGTAACAATCAAGTCCCTCTCACACCACCTAGCATGCCGTTCGGCACTGGGCGGTTCTCTCCGTACTAGAAACTTTGTCTTTCTGTTTGAGATAGTAATCTAAGGGGTCGACCAGACC
>Ga0256406_1001645_pt1 | contig 35118 bp, 28 predicted proteins | sample RumenRJG_03DNA_FD_185986 | JGI IMG/M metagenome (GOLD analysis project Ga0256406, IMG submission 185986) | Bovine rumen microbial communities from Lethbridge, Alberta, Canada - RJG_03 | ecosystem: Host-associated > Mammals > Digestive system > Stomach > Rumen | place: Canada: Alberta | collected...
CATCGGCTGCATCGGTGCACTGATTATTATCGTTGCCGCTATTGCCACGCCCATCGCCAAAACGCAGCGGGCACGGGAGATCTGGTTCTTTCTGATGTCCGGCAGCGCTGTGCTGAAAATCGTGACGATGGAGATTGCACGAATGATTCTCTAAAGGGGGCGAAAGCCTATGCCGCAAATGCTCCTTTGCTGGTGCATCGGCAAGGCGGCAAGCGGTGTCAAAGAGTTTTATACGCTCCCCGCAGGACGCGAACTACTGCAATATGAAAGCATCGCGGTAAATACAATCGTGAAGAATAAAACCGGAGAAGTCAGCTCATGTGATGTGCCGTTCAACGCCAGCCTTGCGCAATTTAATACGGACTACCTGCGCCTAACGCAAGAGGTTGCAGAAAACTGCAAGAATCACGACCTGACGGAGAGTATGGTCATCGGCACATCTGCCATCGTGGATACTGAAATTGATGGTGCTGTTGGCATGAACAGCGGTATTTTCAACAACCCTATTCTCATTTGGGGTAAATATCATAAAGGGCTTTTTCGGACAACGATGAAGCTGTCGTTCCAATTCCATCACACCCAGATGGACGGCGCACATGCGGGACGATTTCTTGAACGACTTCAATCCAACATAAACAGAATCATGTCAAATGATAAATGAACGGCCGAAACTAAATATGGAACTGGACTCAGCCGTTTTTCGCAATTTCTATTATCTGAAGCAGGAATTGATCGACTTTGGCCGCGAAAACCGACGGTCAACTTTGGGCAGTGAAACCGAACTTGCGGATAGAATCGCACACTTTCTGGACATGGGAAATGTGCTGAAATCTTCTGCAAACAGAAAGGAGAAAAAGAAATGTTCCACTATGTTTGGCCGGTGGTGCTGATCGTCATATCCAATATGCTTTAGCTGAGGATCCATGCGAACGAAGAGAGCATGGATCAATAAACCACCGGCTAAGCCGGTGGTTGTGATTTGCGTGGAATATTCATCATAGAATTGTTTGAATAAAACAATAATAAATTATTACAATTGTGATATAATAACAAATCGTGAAGCGCGATTTAGCCTTAAGCACAAAGCAAATCGGCCGCAAAGCCTTGAAAAATCAGCAGTTTAATATATTTTATATTGACAGTTCATCTTGCATTATGTTAGTATAGTGAGGCTGAAATTGATCGGATTTTCAAATCCGTTTTTTATTTAGGAGGAAATAATTATGCATACCGCTTTGATGATCATTCTACTGGTGATCAGCGTTATTCTGACCGTCAGCATTCTGCTGCAGGAGAGCAAGAGCGACGGTCTTTCAGGCTCGATCGCGGGCGGCGCGGAGCAGCTGTTCGGCAAGAAGCGGAGCAGCGGATATGATGCGATTCTGAATCGTATCACTGTCGTCTTTGCTATCGCGTTTTTCGTCGTCTCACTGCTTATTGTAACGCTCTTTAACTGAAAAGAGCGGCGATATTACTGATAGGACGAAGCCGCCGGGGTACTCGTATGAGTACCTCATTTAAATCGTTTTTAAAAATATCACTATAAATTATTAATTAAGGAGGTTTTGGGGTATGAATTTATGGATTGCACCTGTCTGCGCCCTGATTGGTCTTCTTGTCGCCTTTGCACTGGCTTCATGGGTCGGCAAGCAGGATGCGGGCAATGACAGGATGAAGGAAATATCCGGATTCATCAGAGAGGGTGCTTTTGCATTCCTCAAGAGAGAATACAGAACCATGATCATCGTGATCGTTGCACTATTCGTTATCATCGGCGTGTGCATCAACTGGGTATCTGGCGTTCTCTACGTAATTGGCGCATGCCTCTCCGTTCTGGCTGGGTTCTTCGGAATGAACGTCGCTACGAAGGGTAATGTCCGCACGGCGAATGCGGCAATGACCAGCGGCATGCCGAGAGCGCTGAAGGTAGCGTTCCGCAGCGGTTCTGTAATGGGACTGTGTGTCGCAGGTCTCGGACTGTTCGGTCTGGGCGTTGTGTTCGTAGTAATCGACATGGCAACGATTCAGCAGTGCATCACAAGCTTCGGTCTCGGTGCTTCTTCGATGGCGCTGTTCGGACGTGTCGGCGGCGGAATTTACACTAAGGCTGCTGATGTCGGTGCAGACCTGGTCGGCAAAGTCGAGGCGGGAATCCCGGAGGATGACCCTCGTAACCCGGCGGTTATTGCGGATAACGTCGGCGATAATGTTGGAGATGTTGCCGGAATGGGTTCCGACCTGTTCGAATCCTATGTCGGTTCGATCATTTCCGCAGTTACGCTGGCAGCCGTTGCGGTTAATGAGTCCGGAGAGATGTCCACGTTTAACGAGACGACCGCGGCAGTATTCCCGATGCTGATCGCAGCAGTCGGTATCATCGCTTCGGTGATCGGTATTCTCGCAGTACGCGGCAATGAGAATGTTAATCCGGCGAAATCGATGAACGTCGGTACTTATTTAAGCGGTATTATCGTTATCGTCGCAACGATTCTGCTGAGCCATTCGATGCTCGGTTCTTACCGGTATGCATGGGCTATTATCGCAGGACTGCTCGTCGGAATCATCATAGGTGAGCTGACCGAGATTTACACTTCAGATGCTCACAAGTATGTAAAGAGTATCGCAGAGCAGTCTCAGACCGGTTCTGCAACGACGATCATTTCCGGACTTTCTGTTGGAATGATGTCTACAGTTTGGCCGATCCTCTTCATTGCGGTCGGCATCATCGTCGCATATAACTTTGCCGGACTCTATGGTATTGCGCTCTCCGCGGTCGGCATGCTGTCCACCACTGGTATGACGGTTGCTGTCGATGCGTATGGCCCGGTTTCCGATAATGCGGGCGGAATCGCAGAGATGTCGGATCTGCCGGAAGGCGTCAGAGATATCACCGATACGCTGGATTCGGTCGGCAACACTACTGCTGCGATCGGCAAGGGATTCGCGATCGGTTCTGCTGCACTGACAGCGCTTGCGCTGTTTGCTTCGTTCGCAACGACAGCGAACCTTTCGGACATCAGCCTTCTGAATCCGATGGTTATCGTCGGACTGTTCATCGGCGCAATGCTTCCGTTCTTGTTCTCGGCAATGACGATGAGCTCGGTCGGCAAAGCGGCAAATCAGATGATCGAAGAGGTCAGAAGACAGTTCCGCGAAGACAAGGGCATCATGGAAGGCACTTCCAAGCCGGATTACGCGAGATGCGTCAGCATTTCGACTTCGGCTGCTCTGCATGAGATGATTGCACCGGGCTTCCTCGCGATTATCGCTCCGGTTGCTGTCGGCTTCCTGCTCGGCACGAAGTCGCTCGGCGGAATGCTGGCCGGTTCGCTGGCTTCCGGCGTACTGCTGGCAATCATGATGGCGAATGCAGGCGGCGCATGGGACAATGCGAAGAAGTACATTGAAAGCGGCGTATATGGCGGAAAGGGCAGTGAGACGCACAAGGCGGCTGTCGTCGGTGATACCGTCGGCGATCCATTCAAGGATACATCCGGTCCGTCCATCAACATTCTGATCAAACTGATGACGATCGTTTCACTGGTATTCGCTCCGCTGTTCGTTCAGTACGGAGGAATCCTGTTCTAGTTTCGTCAATGAAACCTTAAGGCACCGGCAGAAGCCGGTGCCTTTTTTCGTGCAAAAAGAATTTAAGCCCAGATGAAGGTGCCCGGCGTACCGGCCGGATCTGGATTTGGCTGAAGCGCCTCGATTCTCTTTTCAGTTCAAATTATTGATTTAAGGCACATGAGATGTTAGAATAATACGGTATATAAAAAGCAGACTATAAGGAGGGGTTTTGAGTCATGCTAGAGAGATTGGAAGAAATCAGACAAAAGGGCTTAGAGAGAATCCAGGCATCCGATACGCAGGATCGGCTTCAGGAGGTCCGCAGAGAGCTCACCGGCAAGAAGGGCGAGCTGACGGCAGTTCTGAAGTCTCTCGGATCGCTGGATCCGGAGATGCGCCGTTCCGTAGGAATGAAGGCAAACGAGATCAAGAATTTCTTTGCCGAGAAGATCAAAGAAAGAGAAGATGAGATTGTTGCGAATCAAAGCGTGCTGGATGAGGAGATCGATCTGACACTGCCGGGAACCCGTGTTCCGCAGGGTGCACTTCATCCGATCACGCAGATGCAGTATGATCTCAATGACGCATTCCTCTCTCTGGGTTTTGAAATATACAGCGAAGATGATATCAGCAGTGAGCTATATGCTTTTGATAATCTGAATTTTCCGCCGGATCATCCGGCAAGACAGTCGATGGATACTTATTGGCTGGAGGGTACGGAAGACAAGCAGGGCGCGGAGCGTCTCTGCCTTCGTCCGCATCTGACCGGCGGCTCGGTACGCTACCTGCAGAAGCACGGAGCGCCGGCCCGCTTCGTCTATCCGGGCAGAGTATACCGGAACGAAAATACTGATGCGCGCCATGAGAGAGCTTTCTATCAGTATGAGGCTCTGATCGTCGATAAGGATCTGTCCTTCTCGTCCGGCAAGGTCATGATTCAGGCGCTGCTGGAGAAGGTGTTCGGCGAGAAGGTCAAAGTCCGGATGAGAGAGGGCTTTTTCCCGTTCACAGAGCCGGGCTACGAAATCGATATGGAATGCCAGGTCTGCCACGGCAAAGGATGCCGCGTATGCAACCAGAACGGCTGGATCGAAGTCGCGCCGGGCGGTGTCATAAACCCGAACGTTATTCGCGCTGCAGGACTGGATCCGGACGTATATACCGGATTCTACACAAATATCGGATTGGATCGTTTTGTCATGATGAGATACGGAATTGACGATGTCCGCTTCTTCCACAGCACCGATCTCAGATTCTTTGAGCAGTTCAAGTAGTAAGGGGGGGACAAAGGCATGAAAGTATCATTAAACTGGGTAAAGAAATATATTGATCTGCCGGAAGATCTGTCTATGAAGCAGATCGCGTACGATCTGACGATGCGTACCGTTGAAGTTGAGGAAGTCATTTATACGGCAGAGAAGTATCACGATATCGTCGTAGGACGGATTGATTCGGTCTCTCCGCATCCGAACGCAGACAAACTCAGAATCTGCATGGTGGATATCGGAGATGGAGAGCCGAAGCAGATCGTCTGCGGCGGTTCCAATCTCTACGAAGGGGAGAAGGTTGTCGTATCGAAGCCGGGCGCGGAAGTATACTGGCATGGTGAAGACGAACTGGTCAAGATCAAGGAATCCAAGCTTCGCGGTGTTGAATCTTACGGAATGATCTGCGGTGCGACGGAAGTGTTCCTGGATCAGCTGTTCCCGGCGGATGATCCGACAGTGATTGTCGATCTTTCTGATATCGAATGCGAACCGGGACAGAATATCGCAGAAGCCATCGGATTGGATGATGTCATTCTCGATATCGACAACAAATCGCTGACGAACCGTCCGGATCTCTGGGGCCACTACGGTATTGCAAGAGAGCTTGGGGCGATTTACAAGATTCCGCTGAAGCCTCTGCCGGATTACAGGATTCCGGAGAATACGCCGGAGTACAAGATTGATATCGAAGCGCCGGAAAAGTGCCCGCGATTCACCGCGACGGAAATCGAAAATGTCTATGTGAAAGAATCTCCGCTCTGGATGAAGGTGGCGCTGACCAACGGCGGTATGAGACCGATCAATGCGCTGGTCGACATCACGAACTATGTCATGCTTGCGGTTGGACAGCCGACGCACGGCTATGACCGGACTCATATAACCGGAGACCATCTGATCGCCAGAAACGCAAAGAAGAACGAAAAGCTCGTGCTTCTGGACCGCGCGCTTCTGGATCTCACGGAAGAAGACCTGGTCATCTGCGATGAGGAGACCGCACTGGGCCTTGCCGGCATCCGCGGCGGCATCAAGGATTCCATTCTGGATGATACAGTCGGCGTAGTAATCGAAGCGGCGAATTTCTCCGCATCGTCAATCCGGAAGACCGACAAGCGCTTTGATGAGAAGACGGATGCGGCGATCCGCTACGAGAAGGGCATTGATACGCAGCGCTGCGATCAGGCGATTGCGATGACGCTGGCGCTCTTTAATGAAATTTATCCGGAGAGCCGTGTGGTGGCTTTCGGCGATGTGGTAGCGAAAGCCACTCCGAACAACCATATCGACGTGACTGAAGATTTCCTGAATGTCCGTCTCGGAAAAGTCCTCCCGAGAGAGGAAATCACCGATATTCTGGTCCGTCTGGGCTACGAAGTCAACTTTGAAAACGGCACTTATCACGTGGTCGTTCCGACGTTCCGGTCCACCGGTGATGTCACAGTCAAGGACGACGTGATGGGCGATATCGCGAGAATCTACTGCTATGAGAATTTCGAAGCAAAGCCGCTGCCGGTTAACTTCGAGCATGCAGTCATGCAGCCGAAGGAACTGCTGGAGCGCCGGCTCCGCGAATACCTCGCGTTCCGCTGCGGATTTAATGAAATTTTCACCTATCCGTGGGTAGATGAGAAATACATCCATGCTGCGAAGATCGACACCTCGGACTGCGTCCGTCTTGCGACGCCGCCGTCACCGGAACAGGCGATTCTCCGGAAGTCGCTGATCCCGGGCATGCTGGAAGCAACAATGAAAAACCTCCGCTATTTCGATGAATTCCGGATTTTCGAAATGGCGCAGACTTTCATCAGGGGCGAGTATCACGAGTCAGTGGATTATGAAACCCTGCCGGTTCATAAGAAGATGTTGACCGGAGTCATCGTCGGCAAGGATGCAAAGAAGAACTTCTTCGCGGTGAAGGGCATTCTGGAAGATATGCCGAGATTCTGCCACATGAAAGGCCTCTCCTTTAAGCAGGCCGAGAAGCCGGGCTGGGCAGACGACAAGGTCTACCTGAATGTAATCCACGAGGGAAAGAACATCGGTTCCATCGGACTGATATCGGTACCGACGATGAATGCTGCGGGTATCTCCCGCACGCAGATGGCTTTCTTCGAGATCAATTTCAACGACGTGGTTCCGCTGAATTCGAGAACAAATGAGTTCAAGCACCTTCCGCAGTATCCGCTGGTAGAAGAGGATCTGTCCGTTCTGGTGGATGAGTCGGTTAAATGGGCTGATATCGTCGAGGCGGTCAAATTCATGGTCAAAGATTACGAATTCATCGAAGAGTATCGCGGCAAGCAGATTCCGGACGGCAAGAAGTCGCTGATGTTCAGGATCTGGATCGGCAACGATGACAGCACGATGACTTCTAAGCAGATTGACAAGAAGATGAAGAATATCATCAAGTCACTGACTAAGAAGTGCGGCGCTGAGCTTCGGGAAGAATAAAGACAGCAGAGGAATTACGAATGGATTATTTTGACGAATTTGCTTCGGCAGGAAAGAAAATCAATGATGCAGTGAACAGAGCGGTCGATCAGAACGACTATTCTTCGCTGAGCTGTGATATTACCGAACAGATCAGAGACTTGTCGAAAGAGATTCAGAAATATAATCAGGAGAAGTTTCAGAAGATGACCGGTGGACCGGCTCAGGAGAGCAGCACCTCAAATAGAGAATCCAGACCGACCGGGCGCCCTGCGGCGTCGGCCGACCGCCGGATATCCGGGCCATTTCAACAGGTACATCCGTCGTATGTCCGATCCGGTTTCAAGCGGATCTTCGGCGGAATCGGGATTGTCCTGTTTGTGATCGTAATGCTCGCAGGAATTGATCCTCTTAATATCTCTGTTCTGCTTTCAGGCATCATCGGTACAGCTGCTTTCTGCTGGCTGCTCAGGTCCGGGAGGCAAGAACGCCGTCTGATCGATACTTTTTACCGTTACAGCCGCTGGATCGGCAATGCCGAATACATCACAATCGAGGATCTTGCAGAGCTTTCCGGTGAATCCGGGGAAACAGTTATCGCGAATCTGGAGAATATGATGCAGAGAGGCCTCCTGCCGAGGGGAAGACTGGATAAAGAGAAGAGCACACTCATGTTGACTGATAAAATTTATCAGCAATATATTATGGCATCCAGAAAAGCCGCGGAACGGAATGAAGAAATCAGCCGGAAGAACGAGCAGATGAGCGCACGTGACAGCAAGATCAATGGAATGGCGGTGTCGGATGCGGTCAAAGACATTCTGAAGAACGGCCAGAGCTACGTGGACCGGATTCAGAAGTATAATAATGAGATTCCGGATGAGGAGTTCTCGGAGAAGCTGGACCGGCTCAAACTGACAGTAGACCGGATTTTCACTCAGGTGCGGAAGAATCCGGCCAGCGCCGGCGACATGTCGAAGTTTATGAACTACTATCTACCGACAACGGACAAACTGATCCGCGCGTACATCGATCTGGATCAGCAGCCGGCGGACAGTGCAAATATCGCAGAGACGAAAAAAGAAATCGTCGCTTCGATGGATACGATCATCGAAGCGTTCGACAGTATTTTTGAAAGCATGTTCCAGAGTGTGGCGTGGGATATTTCTTCGGATATTTCGGCGATGAAGTCGATGATGGCGCAGGATGGACTCGCGGAAGATCATACCGGTGCAAAAGCTTAATGCTTTAGGAACATATCAATTAATTCACGAAGCAAAAGGAGTATATTATGGACGACACTCAGAATTTCACATTGGAATTCGGCGAAGCGCCGGCACCGGAGAGCGCTGAAGAATCGAACGGCGCAGTTGCCGTCAAAGCATCGGGTACATCGGTCGAGACCACTGCAGCGATCGCGCATCAGATTCAGGAGAATGCTGGATTGGAATCCGATCTGACACAGGATGAACTGGCTCAGGTGAATGATTTTGTCGATAAGATTGACATATCGAACTCGCAGGCTGTCCTGAACTACGGAACCGGAACCCAGAAGAAAATCGCAGACTTTTCAGAGAGGGCTCTAGAGAATGTCCGTTCCAAGGACATGGGTGAAGTCGGCAGTATGATCACTTCGCTGGTCACGGAGCTGAAACAGATGGATGAGCCGGAAGATAAAGGAATTTTAGGATTTTTCAAGAAGAAGACGACGGCTCTTGAAAGGATGAAGTTGAAATACAGCAAGATGGAGACGAACGTGGAGTCCGTCAAGTCTGAGCTGGAGAAGCGTCAGGTGCAGCTGATGAAGGATTCAGCAATGCTGGACCGCATGTATGACATGAACCTCCGGTATTTTAAAGAACTCTCAATGTATATTCTGGCGGGAAAAAAGAAGCTGGAGCAGGTTAAGACCTTCGATCTCCCTGAGGCTCAGCGGAAGGCGGCGGAGACCGGCCGCCCGGAGGATGCGCAGACAGCGAAAGATCTTTCAGAGCAGATTGAAAGGTTTGAAAAGAAGCTGCATGATCTCGAGCTGACCCGGACGATTGCAATGCAGACGGCTCCTCAGATCCGGATGGTCCAGGCTTCCGATAACGTGATGGCGGAGAAAATCCAGACGACGATCGTCAACACGATTCCGCTCTGGAAGAATCAGATGGTCATCGCAATTGGTATCGAGGATTCGCTGCAGGCGACCAAGGCTCAGCGGGCCGTAACCGATACGACGAATGAGCTCCTCCGGAAGAACGCGGCAGCGCTGAAACAGGCTACCGTCGAGACGGCCCGCGAATCGGAGCGGAGCATCGTCGATATCGAGACGCTTCGGAATACCAATGAACAGCTGATTTCAACGCTGGATGAGGTAATGAATATCCAGCAGCAGGGCAGAGAGAAGCGGATGGCGGCTCAGGCGGAGCTGACCGCGATCGAGAATCAGCTGAAAGAGAAGCTGCTGCAGGCATCTCAGCAGAAGTAGAAAAGATGCAGAATCCGGTAACTCAAAAAGCGGCCGCAGGGCCGCTTTTGTGATGGTATGATTCGCTGTCCGGCATTAATTGACATCGCTTGACCGAACGATCAGAAGCGTCCCGTCGGTCACTGTGATGCGGACGTGATCCTCTTTGAATTCGTTACTGATTCCAAGCGTCGAAGCGCGGGAGAGAACCGCGTCGGAAAGATCGTATTTTGCGCCGCTGATCGAAACGCCGGAAGCTTTCTCGTCTACCGGCACCAGAGCAAAATACCGGTAATCCGGATCGCGGACCAGCTCAATGGATTCATTCCGGATCAGCTCCATGCTGTTTTTGCGATCGATGAAACGAATATGTGTCTCGTCATCGGTGAAGCAGAGCAGCATTGCGATATTCCCGAGTGTGTGATCGAGACGGCCGCCGATGCCGCCGAGAATCGTGATATCGTGGTATCCCCGCTCCAGCGCGTGCCGGATGCACGCTTCCGTATCGGTCAGATTTTTCTCCGCCGGGTAGGTGATATACAGGCAGTCAAACGTTTCATCCGTGTCGGTCGAGTCGAAGTCACCGATCACGCAGTCCGGCCGGAGTCCGAACGTCCGCGCCTTCATCTGACCGCCGTCCGCCGCGATGATATAGTCCGCGTTCATCGCCAGATCCTGCACAAAATCGTCATCTGAGTGTTCAATATAAGACAAAAGTATCAGACATTTGCGATTCATAACGATATCTCCTTGAATTATTTCTGTACTTATTATACAATATCACTCAGATTTTTAACAGAGGGGTATAATATGCCGGAGAACAATAGTGGAGATGATAAGAAAATCATACTGCTGATGAATCCTCATTATGTCCGCGACATGTCTGTAAAGAACATCCGCGGTTCTTTTTTTCCGTATCTGGCGGGGATTCTGATTTTTTATATATTTGCGGAGATGATTCCGAATGTGGTCGGAATCTACATGCCTCGCTCGTATTTTGCGCTGTCCGTGAATGCGTCGGACCTCGGGACGCTTACCGATGCGCTGCCGAAGATGCCGTTTGTGACCGTGCTTTATTCACTGCTGATGCTCGGCGCGCTGACGCTGGGACGCACGTTCTATTCACTGACGTTCCTCAGGAACCGGACGGTCAATTACGGAATGATTTTTGAAGGATTCTCGTTCTATGGAAAGGCGTGTCTGCTTTATATCATTCAGACGTTTCTGGAGGGCATAGGCCTGATCTGCTTTGTGATCCCGGGGATCATGATCTCATACAATTACAGCCAGTCGCTGTATATCCTCGCGGACGACACATCAAAAGGCGTGATTCAATGTCTCCAGGAGAGCCGTTTCCGGATGCAGGGAAACCGGTGGACGCTGTTCACGCTGGATCTCAGCTATATCTGGTATCTTCTGATCGGCTATCTGCCGGCTGCGCTGCTGACCTCTTACGGAGCAGCGGATACGTCAACGGTATCCGGAATGCTTTTATATTATCTCGCCAGAGTGCCGTTCTATATGGCGATGGCGGAGTTTATCATGGGCCGGACGATATTCTATGAACTCCTGTGTTTCGGCAGCTTCGAACATTTCCAGTATGCCGGCGAGGGCTTCTTCCGCGCCAGAGGAAAAAACAAATAAGATTCGAATCACGATTGCGGCCTTCTAACGGGCCGCTTTTACTTCGCCTCTTTCGTTTCTTAATCCGGTGTCTCTTACGATGGAATCGATGCACTGCCTGATGTCATCCGGAAGATTGGACTTGATTTCCAGCGTTTTTCCGGTCATCGGATGGCTGAACCGGATATAGCACGAATGGAGCGCCTGGCGGGAGATCCGGTCCGACTCACCGCCGTACAGCGCATCGCCGACGATCGGATGACCGATATGGGACAGGTGAACCCGGATCTGGTGCGTCCGCCCCGTGTGAATCGTCAGCTCCACCAGGGTGTAGTCACCGTACCGCTCCAGAACCTGCACATCGGTTACCGCGTCTTTTCCGCCTTCTGCGAGTACAGCCCGCTGAACGGCATCATCATCCGGCTTTCCGATCGGCAGATCAATGGTAAAAGCATCCGGCTTCACATTGCCGAAGACGACCGCCTTGTATTTTTTGACAACGGACGAACTGCGCATCTGCCGGGAGATGCTGTCCTGCGTATTTGCGTTTTTTGCACAGATCACGATGCCGCTCGTGTCCATGTCCAGCCGGTTCGCAAAGCGGATTTTGAATGACTGGCCGGTATCCTCCATGTATTTCATGATGCCGTTTGCCAATGTGTGGTTCGGGTGGCCTTTTGTCGGATGAACCGTGATGCCGGGCTGCTTGTCGATGACCAGCAGATCGTCATCCTCATAAAGCGGCGTGATCGGAATATCTTCCGCGGGGAAATTGCTCGTCTCTTTCGGAAGCCGGACACCGATGATGTCGCCGGCTTTCGGCCGGATGTAGCCCGGCGTCGGTTCTCCGTTCAGATCCACCAGATTCTGGAATTTCATCTTCGTCTTGAACCGCGCGGAAAAACGGTAATTCCGCCTGAGGATCTGATTGATTGTCAGGTTGTCGATTGCCTCTTCTTCGGTAACAGAGTGATTGTATTTTGACATGATAAGCCCCTGATAGAATTAAAGCAGCTTGGTGTTCAGCTTGGTCCAGTAGTTGTAGTTTGTAAAGCGGATCAGATGCAGCGCTTTGTCCGAGCGGTGCAGCACGATCTTCCGGATGTTGGCATAGCGGTATTCCAGTCCGTCCACGACGATCTCCAGTTTGTCGTCCACACTGCGGCGGATCGGCGTCAGCGTCATTTCAAGACTGGCCGGATACATGATGCTCGAACGGAAACAGCGGTAAGCGTTCGTATTCGACGGCGCGATCGGCGTCAGCTGGAACGCATCCAGTTCCGGCGAAATAATGGAACCGCCCAGTGCGTAGTTGTATGCCGTCGAACCGAGCGACGTAGAGATCAATACGCCGTCTCCGGAGAAATTCTGAACCCGTTCATTCTCAATGTCGACCCGGAGATGGGTGATGTGAGTATGCGGGCCGCTGACCATGATTTCGTTGACTCCATGATGACGGTGCATGCCGTCGGTCAGGTGCACATCTGCCTCCACCGGCCAGACATTCTGGATCGTGTAATTTTCTTTCTCGTATATATCGATAAAATTTTCAATACCGTCCGGCGCAATTTCTTGGAAAAATCCCAGATGTCCGGTGTTGATGCCGATAATCGGCCGGGGCGGAAAATCATATTGGTGGACGAAATGCAGAAAAGCGCCGTCTCCGCCGATGCAGGCGAGAAGGGCAACGCGCTCGTCATATTCATCCGCAACCTCGAAACCGCGCTGCTTCAGAAGATCCTCGAGCCGGATCTGGACGATTTCAGAGAGCTCCGTCTCGTTCCGGTGGATGAATACCCGTTTCTTATCGATAACATCCTTTGTGTTTGTCATAAAAGTTCCTTTCTGTCGTCTACACCAGATGATCCAGCTGGTCGACCAGTCCGTCAAAGATCCGGAGAGCCGCGCGAACCGGTTCCGGCGTGCTCATATCGACACCGGCGATTTTTAACAGGTCAATCGGATCTTCTGAGTCTCCCAGCGTCAGGAATTTCCGGTAGGCGTCCCGCGCCTCTGCGCCCCCGGTGAAGATTGCCTCCGCCAGCGCGTTCGCGGCGGAATAGCCGGTCGCATACTGGTAGACATAGAAATCACGGTAGAAATGAGGAATACGCGACCACTCGTATTGAATCAGATCATCCGGATCCATGTCCGGCCCGAAATAGGCTGCGTTCAGATTGCCGTATTCCCGGTTCAGCCACTCAGCCGTCAGCGACCCGCCGCCTTCGACGACATCATGAGCTGCTTTTTCAAACTCCGCAAACATCGTCTGCCGGAAGAGGGTGGACTTGAACTCATCAAGATAGAAGTTGATCAGATAGATCTTCATCTCTTCGGTTTCCGCATTTTCCAGAAGGTAGCGGATCAGCAATGTTTCGTTCACCGTGCTCGCGACCTCCGCGGTGAAAATCGAATGGCTCCCGTAGACGAACGGCTGTTCTCTTCTGGTATACCACGCGTGCATGGAGTGTCCGCCTTCATGCACCAGCGTGAACACATCCTTCAGCGTTCCGGTGAAATTCATCAGGATGTACGGATCGCTGTCGTAAGAGCCGAAGCTGTAGGCGCCGGATGTCTTCCCAGTGCTCTCCAGCCGGTCGACCCAGCGGTCTTCGGTCACGCCTTTCCGGAAGACGCGGACGTAGTCCTCGCCCAGCGGTGCCAGCGCGCGGCAGGCGAGATCCACAGCTTCGTCATAAGTGAAGGTCAGATTGGCTGGCCGCACGAGCGGGCAGTACACATCGTACATCTTCAGCTCGCCGAGACCGAGAACCCGCCGGCGGATGGATACGTACCGGTGCATTGACGGCAGAAATTCGCGGACTGCGCCGATCAGATTCGTGTAAACCGAAACGGGAATGTTCTCCGCCTGAAGCGCGCTTTCGAGAGCGGAACCGTACCGGCGGATCCGAGCGGCGATGACATCGTTCTTGACGCTGTAGTTGTACAGCACGGATATTGTGTGATTCAGCTTCCGATATGCTTCGTATACACCGGTAAAAGCAGCCTTTCGGACGGCGCGGTCTTCTGATTCCATCAGGTTGATGAAATTTGCGTGGGTGATCGGCGTTCCTTCTCCCTTCGAATCCCGGCACGTACCGAAATCCATATCGACGTTATTCAGGACGGTGTACGCTTCTGACGGTGCACTCAGTTCCTCCTCGAGTATGGCCAGAATGTTCTCTTCTTCGGAAGAGAGCACATGCGCCTTCTCGCGGAAGATCGTATCGATCAGGTGCTGATACGGCAGCAGCGCCGCATTATCTTTGATATAGAAGCGGATCAGCGATTCGTCCGCGGAAAGAAGCTCCGGCCTGAAGAAAGAGCAGGCGGCCGAAATCTTTGCGCCGGCCGACAGCGCCCGGTTGTTCATCTCAGTGTAGCGGGCGTTCGAATTGTCTTCGTCGTGCCGCATCCTCGCATAGACGAAAGCATGTTCGAATTTCCTGGAGATCGAAAGGTAGCATTCAAGCGCTTCCAGGAATGCAGCAGCGGAGTCCGCCAGATGACCGCGGTATTTTGAAAAATCTTCCGCTGCATTCAGGCAGTCATCGAGGTCGGTATCCCATTTGGATTCGTCGGGATACATTTTTTCAATATTCCATTTATATTCTGAACCGATCGCATCGCGGTTTTTTTGAACAGAGGTATTCATTTTTGTCTCCTGTTATGGTATAATTAATGGCTAATCGATAATTGGCATACTGTGCAAATTATCATTTTCATTATAGCACAAGTTTACAAGGAAAAGAATGGATAAGACTGAACTGTACCGCGTTCTCGACATTGAGAACGCTGATGAATTCAAATATTACGAGAATGTCGCGTCGCTGCTGGAAGAGGATCAGATGATCGAGCAGAATCTTCTGGACAATCTGCTGTCGGAGATCGACCTGGATCAGTTCAAGGAGCTGATGGTTTCGTATTTTGACGAATTCCTTTCGAAGATTCCGGACGATGAGCCGGATCTCTATGTGATGACTGAGACACTGCTCCGCGCGCTGAACGGCAAGGAAGATGCCCACAGACTGGCGGACTGGATTTACCATTTCCGCAAGTGGTACGTGATCGATACATCGGTGACCGACCGGGAGACCGGCAGGGAGCTGAATGTACGAGACGCGAGATATAATCTGAGCGCGGCGAAATTCACCGGGGAGCATCCGGATTATGATTTCAGCCGGATTTATACGACGGACATGGACGGATACGATATGCTGGTCAGCGATATGATCGACACGGATCCGGGAGCCGGTGCAGCAGATACAGAAGATTACGAGTAGAGCTAATCGAATCAGGGGACGAGAATGAAACTGAAGATCAAATCAACAAGCGGCCGTGTGCCGTCCTATGCCACTGAAGGTTCGTCGGGAATGGATCTGCAGGCGTATCTGGAGAGCCCGGTGACGCTGGCGCCGATGGAGCGCCGCCTGATCCCGACCGGGATTTATGTGGAAATTCCGGAAGGTTTTGAGGGACAGGTGCGTGCCCGCTCAGGACTGGCGATCAGACATGGAATCGGATTGGTGAACAGCATTGGAACGATCGATTCCGATTACCGCGGCGAACTTTGCATTCCGGTGATCAATTTCGGTCAGGAACCGTTTACCATACAGGACGGGGATCGGATTGCCCAGCTTGTGATCGCAAAATATGAGCGTGTCTCGATTGAATGTGTCGATACGCTGGATGAGACGGAACGCGGAGAAGGCGGATTCGGCCATACCGGAATCCGGGACTGATTTTTCTGCGAAGGAGATGGGTCAATGCAGTATCGCGAAGATATCGAAAGAAGAGAATACGAGATTCTGGACTGGCGGGCCGCCAAAGCGGCCGATTCCAAAGGGCGGCGGATGCCGGAGGAGAAGTGCGCTTTTCGCACTGATTTTCAGAGGGACCGCGACCGGATCATTCATTCGAAATCTTTTCGCCGCCTGATGCACAAGACGCAGGTCTTTCTGGCTCCGGAAGGAGACCACTATCGCACGAGGCTCACGCATACGCTGGAAGTCGCGCAGGTTTCCCGGACAATTGCGAGGATACTGAACTACAATGAAGACCTGACGGAAGCCATCGCACTGGGTCATGATCTCGGGCACACGCCGTTCGGACATAATGGTGAGGCGGTGCTGAACAAGATTCATCCCGGCGGTTTCCGTCACAGGGAGCAGAGTCTTCGCACTGTGGACCGTCTGGAAGTGACATCGAAGCGTGTCGGACTCAACCTGACAGCGGAGGTCCGGGATGGAATTCTGAACCACAGCGGCCCGAACCTGCCGTTCACGCTGGAAGGGCAGATTGTCCGGATCAGCGACCGGATCGCCTATATCAATCATGACATCGATGACGCGATCCGGAGCGGTGTGATCACGGAGGAAGATCTTCCGAAAGAACATATCGCCGTGCTGGGGCCGACTCATTCGGAACGGATCAACAATCTGATCACCGACCTAGTGACCGCAAGCGAGAATCAGGATGTGATCCGCCTCAGTGAACCGTTCTGGCATTCGCTGGACGAACTCCGGAATTTTATGTTCGAGAATGTGTATAACAATGTAAAGGTCAAGAAGGAAGAGGATCTCAATAAGGTTGAGGTCGTGATCGAGCAGCTGTACCGGTATTTTCAGGACAATCCGAAGGAGATGCCGGAGCTGTACCAGACGATCGCAGGCGAGGACGGCATCGACGAGGCGGTCAAAGATTACATTTCCGGAATGACCGACCGCTACGCTATTTCTCTATATTCCCGTCTGTTCGTTCCGAAGGCGTGGACGGAATGTTAGGAAAGGCGAAGTATGGCTTTTAACAATAATTTTATCGATGATCTGAAGTCCCGGATCGATATCGTTGATGTGATCGGTCGCGAACTGCCGCTGAAGAAAGCCGGAAGCAGCTATAAGTGCCTGTGTCCTTTTCACAGCGAGAAGACGCCGTCATTCAACGTCAATCAGGAGCATCAGTATTTTCACTGCTTCGGCTGCGGAGAGAAGGGTGATGTGATCCGTTTCGTCGAACGGTACTTCAATCTGGATTTCATGGATGCCGTGCAGAAGCTGTGCGAGGAATACAACATCCCGATGCCGGAGAAGATCGGCGGATCAAAGACCGATTATTCGAAGTATTACGAAATCAACCGGAAAGCGGCGATGTTTTTCTTCAAGCAGCTGACGAGCGGACCGAATCCCGGCTACAGCTATATCCGGAAGCGCGGACTGACGGATCAGACGATTGTGAAATTCGGACTCGGATACGCGCCGGACCGGTGGGATGCGCTGCTTCAGAATTTGAAGGGTCAGGGAGTCAGCGAGTCGGACATGCTGAAGCTCGGGCTGATTTCAAAAGGCAAGAGAGGATATTATGATAAATTCCGGAATCGCGTGATTTTTCCAATCATCGATGTCCGGAGGAAAGTGATCGGCTTCGGCGGCCGGGCGATCGGTGATTTCAAGCCGAAATACCTGAATTCGTCGGAGAGTGACATTTTCCTGAAGAAAAACAATCTGTACGCGCTGAATATCACGAAGAAAGATATCGCGGATCAGGACCGGGTGCTGATGGTCGAGGGCTACATGGATGTGATCTCGCTGTACCAGCACGGGATCCGCAATGTGACAGCGTCGCTCGGCACCGCGCTGACGGAGAATCAGGGCAGGCTGATCCGGAGGTACACGAATAATGTCGTGCTTTCCTATGATTCGGATGCCGCCGGTGTCAATGCGGCTCTCCGGGGAATCGGCATCATCCGAAAAGCCGGGTGCAGTGTGCGGGTTCTTCAGATCGATGACGGCAAGGATCCGGACGAGTTCGTCCGGAAGAACGGAAAGGATGCCTTTGAGAAGCTGATCGAGAAGGCCGTCCCGGCCACGGACTTCCGTCTGAAGAATCTGGAGCAGGGGTTTGACTTCAGCACTGATACGCAGATCATCGATTATATTCAGCGCTGTGTGCCGATACTTCAGGGACTCAGTCCGGTCGAGCAGAATCTGTATGTCCGGAAGCTGGCGGAGAAATTCAACATTTCGGAGTACGCGATTCAGAGCGAGATCCGAGCCGGTACGGAATCCGCGGAGAATGCGGCACCGATCCGCCGGTATCGGACTGCAGGAAGAGAGGAGCGGAAAGATCAGGGAACCGAAATCCGGATGGAATTGTCGTTCCTGATCCTGTGCATAGAGAATAAAGGTTATCTTCGCCGTATCGAAGAAGACGGCGTCCCTTTTCGGACCGGGATCGGAAGAAAGGTATTTGCCATACTGAAGCCGATGTCGGAGGAAACCACTGTCGGAACAATGGGATTAGATGAAGAACAAGTCTTCAGAGCCCTGGATCCGGAAGAGGAGCGTCTGCTTCGGGAAGCGATGAATGAAATACGGATCGGGCCAGATGACGAGAAATTCTATCTGGAATGCCGGACCGCATATCAGCTGAACCGATATCGCGAGAAGAAGGTTGAGCTCCAGAACAGCCTGAAAGTAGTAGAAGGAATGGATGATGATCCCGGGAAAGAGCTGGAAATGGAGCGGATCGCCGGCCAGCTGATGGAATTGGAACAGAAGATTCAGAAGTTGAGGGAGAAGTAATGTCGAAGGAAACAGAGAAGCAGAAAAAGACAAAACGGCTCGAAGAACTGATGGAACAGGCCCGCAAGAACGGCAGCGAACTTTCGCATGCGGAAATCGAAAACAGCCTGTCCGGAGTCAATATGGATAAGGATGAGATTGAAGCGGCATTCGATATGCTGGAGAGTCAGGGCATCCATATCGTCGATATGCACGAGCCGAACGTTGAAGAACTTTCGGACGATAAGAGTGATGACGAGGATGACGGAGTCGTTCTCAAGAAGAACGGAGAAATCGATGTCGAAGCGACCGTTCCGAAGACACTGCCGACCGACGATCCGGTCCGGATGTATCTGAAGGAGATTGGAAAAGTTTCGCTTCTGACCGCGGACGAAGAGCGGGAGCTCGCGATCCGGATGGAGCAGGGCGATGAAGAGGCGAAGAAGAAGCTCTGTGAAAGCAACCTCCGGCTCGTCGTCAGCATTGCCAAGAGATATCTGAACCGCGGACTATCGTTCCTGGATCTGATTCAGGAAGGAAACCTCGGCCTGATCAAGGCCGTTGACAAATTTGATTACCGGAAAGGATATAAATTCTCGACGTACGCGACATGGTGGATCCGTCAGGCGATCACCCGTTCCATCGCTGATCAGGCCCGTACGATCCGGATTCCAGTTCACATGGTCGAGACGATCAACAAGCTGATCCGCGTTTCGAGACAGCTGCTTCAGGAGTACGGCCGTGAGCCGACTTCGGAAGAGATCGCAAAGGAGATGGGAATTTCCGTCGAGAAAGTCCGCGAGATCAAGAAGATTTCCCAGGATCCGGTTTCGCTTGAGACGCCGATCGGAGAGGAAGAGGACAGCCACCTCGGTGATTTTATCCCGGACGATGATGTGCCGGCGCCGGTAGATGCCGCTGCGTATTCCATGCTGAAAGAGCAGCTGATGGAAGTGTTGGACACGCTGTCCGAGAGAGAGAAGAAAGTCCTGATGCTTCGCTTCGGCCTGGAAGACGGCCGGCCGCGGACGCTGGAAGAAGTCGGCAAGGAGTTCAACGTTACCAGAGAGCGTATTCGTCAGATTGAGGCAAAAGCACTCCGGAAGCTGAGACATCCGAGCCGCAGTAAGAAGCTGAAAGATTATCTGGAGTAAGCCATGCGGATCAGTAATCGCCTGAAGGCGCTCTACGATGCGGTAGAGAAGGGGGAAAGCGCCGCAGACATCGGCACTGACCACGGATATGTTCCGCTGATGCTGATCCGGAACGGCATTTCACCGCGTGTCATTCTGAGTGATATCAGCGAAGGTTCTCTCGCCAAAGCGCGAGAGAACTTTGCTGTTACGGGTGTTTCAATCCCGGAAGCGGATTTCAGAATTGGCGACGGCCTTTCGAGCATCCGGCCGGGTGAGGTGGATGACGTGATCATCGGCGGACTCGGCGGACAGACCATCATTCATATTCTGGAGGCGGATCCGGAGAAAACCCGCAGTTTCCGGAAGCTGATCCTGCAGCCGAGGAATTCCTGCGGCGAACTCCGGTGTTTCCTATACTGCAGCGGATTCGATATCGCCAATGAGTCGCTTTCGTCAGAGGGGAAATTCATCTGCGAAGTCATCACGGCGGTTCGGAGCAGTGGGGATCACAGGGAGCCGCCTTTTGATCAGCACGATATCCGATGGAAATATCCGGAAGAATTTGTGTACTGCGATCCGGACCTGCTGGAAATGCGGATCCGGTGGAAGGCCGGACGTCTGTCGGAACAGATTGACAGCCTGAAGAAAAGCCGGACCGATCAGTCGGAGAGGATCCGGCTCCTGGCGGATCAGAGAAAATATCTGCTGGAACTGATGAGAAAGAATAAAGAGTTTAATGGAAAGAAATCTTAGTGTGATCGGAATTGTTTCGATGTACCTCGGCGTCATCATGGGGGCGGGGTTTGCCTCCGGCCGGGAGTGCTGGCAGTTCTTCGGCGTATTCGGCCGGAAAGGTGCATTCGGAGCTGTTTTTACGTGCATCGTATTTATTCTTATGGCATGGATGCTGACATATATCGCCCGCTCCAGGAATACTGCGGATCTGGGTCAGCTGGTTTCGCCGACGGACAACCCGGTTGTCGTGCAGGGAATCGGTTATCTTCTGGCGCTGATTTACTACACGCTGATCATGTCGATGAGCGCAGCCGGCGGTTCGCTGCTGAATCAGGAGCTTGGAATTCCGAAGCCGGTCGGCGGCATCATTATCGTCGCACTCGTCATCATGACCGTGTTCGGCGATTTTGAGCGCCTTTCCCGGATATTCGGAAAGATCGTTCCAATCGTTTTTGCATTCAGCATTGTCACGATACTGCTGGTGATTTTTTCCAGTTCGATTAAGCAGAGCGGGCCGGTCAGCGGATATTCGCCGAGCCGGATCGCACCGAAATGGTGGATTTCCGGTGTGATTTTTGCATCGTATAACGGGCTCGGGATGATCACGATGGCGGGTCAGTGCGCGCTGCAGGCAAAAGACAGACGGACGGCTTTCCGCGGCGCGGTGATCGGCGCGGCGCTTCCGGGCGTCATGACACTGCTTCTGCTGGCGGCGCTCCTGAAGGATATGGCGTTTTCGTCGGCGATGGATCTGCCGATGCTGGCTTATTCGCTCCGGATCTCGAAGGTGCTGAACATCTTTTATGCGGTGACGCTGTACGGCTCTATATACTCGACGGCTGCCAGCACGTTCTACGGCTTCAGTACTAAAATCCGTCCGGGCCGCAGGAAAAAGTCGATACTGGCTGCGGCTGCAGTGATCGGATACCTGCTCGGGCTGACGGGCTTCAAGACGCTGGTCGCATATCTCTATCCGGCGCAGGGCTATGTCGGAATCGTGATTATAGGGATGATTGCGGTAAATTATTTTAAGGAAAAAAGGCAAAATTCACAGAATCGACAAATATAACATTACCAAAAATGTAATGATATAACTCACGGGTAAACCAGACGATCGCGTGCCTTACGGCATGAGGAAAGTCCGGGCTCCACAGGGCAGGGATGCCGGATAACGTCCGGCGTAGGCAACTATAGGGATAGTGCAACAGAAACATTCCGCCGAAACGGGTAATGCCGTGGTAAGGTTGAAATGGTGAGGCAAGAGCTCACCGGCGTCCTGGAGACAGGGCGGCCGTGTAAACCCCATCCGGAGCAAGACTGAGAAGGGCTTTTGAGTGCAGCGGCCCGCTGCCGCCCGCAGGTAAGTCGCTGGATGCAGCAAGCAATTGCTGTACAAGATGGATGATCGTTTAATACAGAACCCGGCTTATGGTTTGCCCGTCTTTTTTTCTGCAATATTTAAATATATTCAAACAAAGGAGAAAGGCACGATGATGGATATCCTCGTGCTTGTTAAAATGTATGAGATTAGGAATTGACGTAGGTTCGACAACGGTTAAGCTGCTGATACTGGATGACGACAATCAGGTGGTTTACTCGCAGTATGAGCGGCATATGTCAAATGTCTTCGAGAAAGTCGCGGAACTGCTGACGGATCTCGAGAATGAGCGGGGCGATATGGAGATGGAAGCGGTGATCACCGGTTCGGGAGGCCTGTCTCTCGCGAATCTTTTCGGCATAAGATTTGAGCAGGAAGTAATCGCCTGCAGTGAAGCGGTTCAGACGCTGATTCCGGAGACGGATGTTGCGATCGAGCTCGGCGGCGAGGATGCCAAGATCACGTTCTATGGCGCGACGGTCGAACAGCGGATGAACGGAACCTGCGCCGGCGGAACCGGTGCGTTCATCGACCAGATGGCCGTGCTTCTTAATACAGATGCGGGCGGCTTGAACGAAGCGGCGAAGGGATATAAGACGATCTACCCGATCGCGTCCCGCTGCGGCGTTTTCGCGAAGACGGATATTCAGCCGCTGATTAACGACGGCGCGCGGACAGAGGATATCGCGGCATCCATTTTCCAGGCGGTTGTGAATCAGATGATCAGCGGACTGGCCTGCGGACACCCGATTCGCGGCCATGTTGCTTTTCTTGGCGGACCGCTGCAGTATCTTTCCGAGCTACGGAAGCGGTTCATCGAGACGCTGAACCTGACGGATGACGAAGTGATTTTCCCGGAGAATGCGAAATTCTTTGTTGCGATCGGCGCGGCGCTGCTTGCAAAGGAGAAGGATACGGTGCGCCTTTCCGATCTGATTGCAAAAATCAAGACCGCCGATCCGAGCAATGCCGGCGGAACCAAGTACTTGGAGCCGCTGTTCAAGAATGAAGAGGAATATCGGGAGTTCAAAGAGCGCCACGCGAAGGCAAAAATCCGCCGCGGCGATATTTCAAAGGCGAAGGGACCGGTCTTCCTCGGAATCGATGCCGGATCTACAACGACGAAGGCGGCTCTGATCAATTCGGACAAGGAACTGATTTTTGACCACTATCAGAACAACGAGGGCAACCCGCTGGCGGTGGTCCGGAATATTCTGACTGAACTCTATGACCAGCTTCCGGATGATGCGTACATCGGCCGGGCGGTCGTGACCGGATACGGCGAAGGTCTGATCCGCGCCGCGTACAAGATCGACGCGGGCGAGATCGAGACAATGGCTCATTATAAAGGCGCGGAAGAATTCCTTCCGGGCGTGACGTTCATCCTCGATATCGGCGGCCAGGATATGAAGTGCATGAAGATCAAGAATGGCGCGATCAACAATATCATGCTGAATGAGGCCTGCTCGTCGGGATGTGGTTCTTTCATTGAGACCTATGCGAAATCCGTAGATATGGAAGTGCCGGAATTCGCGCAGGAGGCGCTGAAGTCGAAAAATCCGGTCGACCTCGGCACGCGCTGCACAGTATTCATGAATTCAAAGGTGAAGCAGGCGCAGAAGGAAGGCGCGACGATCGCGGATATCTCCGCAGGCCTTTCCTATTCGGTCATCAAGAATGCGCTTTATAAGGTAATCAAGCTCCGGAATCCGAAGGAGACCGGAGACAAGGTCGTCGTTCAGGGCGGTACGTTCCTGAATGACGCCGTGCTCCGGAGCATCGAGCTGATCCTCGGAAAGAATGTCATTCGTCCGGAGATTTCAGGGCTGATGGGCGCGTACGGCGCAGCGATCATCGGATGCTCGGAATATAAGGATGGGGAGCGGTCCACGATCCTGACACGGGATCAGATCGATTCGTTCTCCGTCAAGACGACGAACGGACGCTGCCACGGATGCGGCAACAACTGCATTCTGACGATTTCCCGCTTCTCGGACGGCAGCCGGTACATCACCGGCAACCGGTGCGAGAAAGGTGCCGGCGAATCGGCGGTTGCCAACGATCTGCCGAATCTGTACAAGACGAAATTCGATCTGCTTTTTAACCGCGAACCGCTGGAGCCGGACAAGGCTTACCGCGGCGTGATCGGCATTCCGCGGGTGCTGAATATGTATGAGGACTATCCGTTCTGGCATGCATTCTTCACGAAGCTCGGCTTCCGCGTGGTGGTGAGCCCTGCGAGCAACAAGAAGATGTACGAAAACGGAATGGACACTATTTCGTCGGATACAGCGTGCTACCCGGCCAAGCTGGTGCACGGCCATATCAAGTGGCTGGTGGAAAACGGGATCAAGCGGATCTTCTATCCGTGCGTCAATTACGAAATCATCGAGGACAAGACCGCACCGAATCACTACAATTGTCCGATCGTCGCGACTTATCCGGAAGTGATCGACAAGAATATGGCTGAATATTTCTGCGCGAACAACGTGGAATACTATCACCCGTTTGTTCCGTATGACGACGATTCCCGTTTCGTCGAAGAGATGGAGAAATTCTTCGCGGGACGTCGTCAGATTGACCTGGCCAGCGTCGAGAATATCAAGAAAATCTATGACTTGAATGATATCCGCGAGTACACGCTTTTCTCAATGAAAATCAGGAAAGACGAACTCCGCCCGGCGCTCGAAGCCGGTCGGAAGGCGTATGCGGACTTCAAGGAAGCGGTCCACAAGGCCGGTGATGAGGCGCTCCGTTACATGGAAGAGAATCACAAGAAGGGCATCGTTCTCTCCGGCCGTCCGTATCACCTTGATCCGGAAGTCAATCACGGTATCGACAATGTGATCAACCAGCAGGACATGGTCGTCCTGACGGAAGATTCCGTCAGCTGGAAAGTGGAAACATCCCGTCCGGTCCGCATTCTGGACCAGTGGGTCTATCATTCGAGACTGTACAAAGCGGCGCTTTTCGCCGGACAGCGGGATGATCTCGATCTTGTCCAGCTGAATTCGTTCGGATGCGGACTCGATGCCGTAACGACGGATGAAGTGGAAGAACTGCTGGAGAAGAATAACAAGCTTTATACGGTGCTGAAGATCGACGAAGGCTCGAATCTCGGTGCGGCTAAGATCCGGATCCGGTCGCTGAAGGCGGCGCTTGTGGAGCGCGAGAAGGAAGGCACTCATACGGAAGGGATCAACACGCCGTATCAGCGGAAAGTCTTTACAAAGAAGATGAAAGAAGACGGATTTACACTGCTCGTGCCGCAGATGTCGCCAATCCACTTCCAGTATTTTGAAGCGATTCTGAGAGACGAAGGGTACAATGCGGTGCTCCTTCCGGAGGCGACTAAGACTTCCGAGGAAGAGGGCCTGCGGTACATCAATAACGACGCGTGCTATCCAACAATCGTTACGCTTGGTCAGATCATAGCAGCGCTGAAATCCGGCGAATACGATCTCGATCACGTCGGAGTGTTCATGTCTCAGACCGGCGGCGGCTGCCGGGCCAGCAATTACGTATCGCTTCTCCGTAAAGCGCTGAAGGATCTCGGCATGGAGCAGATTCCGGTCATTTCCTTCAACATGGTCGGACTGGAGGCGAATCCGGGATTCAAGATTTCCGCGAAGATGGCGATACGTCTTGTATACGCGGTATGCTACGGTGATCTGATGATGAAATGCTTGTATCACGTGCGCCCGTACGAGATGGTTCCGGGCAGTGCCAATGCGCTGATGAACAGCTGGTACGACCGGATCATTAAGAATGTCCGCAATATGAAACCGGGCGAATTCAAAAAGAATATCAATCAGATCGTTCACGAGTTCGATACGCTGCCGATCCACGAGGATGTCCGCAAACCGCGCATCGGTATCGTCGGCGAGATTCTGGTAAAGTATCATCCGAACGCGAATAATCATCTGGTGGATCTGATCGAGAAGGAAGGCGGCGAAGCCGTTGTTCCGAGCTTTATCGACTTCTTTGAATATACGTTCCTGAACAAGATCTTCAACTACCGGCACCTGTCCGGCACGCGCAAGGAGATGCTGATGAATCAGGCCATGCTGAAGGGCGTCGAGTTCTACCGCAAGAACGTTCGGAAAGCCTGCGCGGCGAGCAAACGCTTCGAACCGGATGCGCACATCGAGCACACGGCGTGGAACGCGGAAGAGATCATTTCCGTCGGAAATCAGTGCGGTGAAGGATGGCTCCTCACCGGTGAGATGGTCGACCTGATCGATTCGGGCGTGAAGAACATCCTTTGTCTGCAGCCTTTTGCCTGCCTGCCGAATCATGTGACAGGAAAAGGAATGATCAAGGCGATGAGAAATTACGACAAGAATGCCAATATCGTCGCGATCGATTACGATCCGGGCGCCAGCAATGTAAATCAGCTGAACCGAATCAAGATGATGATGGCAACGGCATTCAAGAATCTCGACAAAGGAATCGCGGAAGAGGCTGAAAACGTTGAAACGACAGCATAATCCGCGGTTGTATTGAAGATGATTATAGTGTATAATAATTGACGAAAGAAAATAAGATGAAGAGGAGGTGCCACCATTGGGCAGACATGGCACAATAGCAGGCAGAAAATCAGCACAAGACGCAAGACGTGCGGCGATGTTTACGAAATATACGAGACAGATCATCGTTGCGGCGAAGGAAGGCGGAGATCCGGACTTTAACTCATCACTCCGCACCGCAATCGACAAGGCAAAGTCGATCGGAATGCCGAACGACAACATCAATCGGGCGATCAAGAAGGGAACCGGAGAGCTGGAAGGCGAATCCTATGAGGAGCTTACATTTGAAGGTTACGGACCGTCCGGAGTCGCGATTATCGTAGAGGCGCTGACGGACAATAAGAACCGGACTGCTGCTTTTGTACGTTCTACTTTTGATAAGAACGGTGGCAACCTCGGCACTCCGGGATGCGTTTCCTATATGTTCTCCCGGAAGGGTGTCATTTACATCGAGAAGCAGGATGGAATGGATGAAGATGCAGTCATGATGGACGCGCTGGAAGCCGGTGCGGAGGACATGTTCGTCAACGAGGATAATTTCGAGGTCCGCACGGATCCGAAGGATTACAACGAGGTTCTGACCCAGCTGAAGAAAGCCGGTTACGAAATCGCGGATTCGGATATTGAGTATATTCCTTCTATGGAAGCGAATGTTGCGGAAGAATCGGTGAAGTCACTGACGAAGCTGATTGATACGCTGGAAGACAACGACGACGTGCAGAAGGTTCATTACAACTGCACAATCGACTGATAATTTTACGACAGATTATTCACGGGATTCCTGGGGTATTCGTCGGATCTGTTAAATTGAACCTACACATTTGAATCGGGATTTCGAGTTCTGCTGCGGATGATCAGCCTGTTTATTCAGGACTTCAGAAGCGAAGACAGAAAGTACCCACCCTTATCGAGAGATAGGGCGTCAATTTATGGTCTGACGGTATTCTGGGAATTCTTTTGTCAGACGGTATGAAAGCCCATCTCCATGGTGGGCTTGTTTTCGTGTATCCCATTCGTTATAATAAACAGTGATTGAGAACACAACCTGATGACAGCAATAGTGTGAATTTGAAGGAGCAGGCATGTTTAAACGAATCGAGGTTACGGACATTAAGGGATTCCGGATCGGAAACGCGGAGAATACCGATGCAGGCACCGGCTGCACGGTGATCATATCCGAGAAAGGCGCAGTGGCAGGCGTCAGCACGCGGGGCGGCGCTCCTATTACTGCAGGAACCGATCTCCTGCGTCCGGGCAGTACGGCAGACCGGGCTCATGCTGTGGTTCTCAGCGGCGGCAGTGTATATGGGCTGGAAGCCGGCAGCGGTGTTATGCGTGAGCTCGAGGATATGGGAATCGGAAATCGGCACGGCGATGTAGTTGTTCCGGTGGTCAGTCAGGCGTCGCTCGATGATCTGAGTGTTGGAAGATCGGATATCCGTCCGGACCGCACGATGGGAATCCGAGCAGTTCATAACGCATTCAGCGGCATTTTCAGGAAAGGAAACCGCGGCGCCGGAACCGGCGCGGCGGTCGGCAAATTCTACGGAATGGCGCGGGCAATGAAAACGGGCCTCGGGACTTTTGCCTGCACAGATGGCTCGGTCTTTGTCGGCGCGGTTACGGTGGTCAATGCCTATGCAGATGTCGTTGATGGCCGGATGAATCTGGTCGCCGGACTGCTGAGCGCGGACCGGAAGCGGGTCGATGGAACGATACGGCCGCTGAAGCAGTGCGTTCATGCAGATTCGAAGTATCTCGGAAGCATCAATTATTATGAGGCGCTTGAAAGAGCCCGCCGCAGTGAATCGGCGGCAGTTCACGAACCGGTGGCCGGGGAAGTGAAAGAGATCGAATCAGCGAATTCTTCCGAGGCGGAGGTCAAAGAGCAGCAGGCCGATGTTTCGATGATACACAGCGAGGATATTCCAAAGACGTCCGCTCCGTCTGACAAGGTATCTGCCGGAGAGCCTGTTCCGGGTGGTGTTTCGGAGGACGTACCGACAGCTGATTCGACGGCCGATGCGGTGATGACTGCGGATTCACCGGTTCCGGAGAATGTGAAAACCAATGAGGAAGAGCGCATTGATCGTATAGAAGAAGATAAGGAGAAACGGTCGGAGCCGGACAAATCCAGACCGCTGTCAGATGAAGACGCCGGATACAATCTGACTTTCAACACAACTCTGACCTGCCTTATTACTAATGCGAAGCTGACAAAGGCGGAGGCGAATGAACTGGCTTCTGTCCTCCACGATGGATATGCCCGTTCGATCAAGCCGGTGCACAGTTCGGAAGATGGCGATGTCATATTCGTGATGGCTTCCGGAGAAGAAGCCGTGAATTTCGATGCTTTTGCGGCGCTCGCCACGGATATTGTCCAGTACAGTGTAATCGACGGCGCGCTGTCGGCGGAGTCGGCCTACGGACTGCCTTCCGCTTCCAGTTTCCGCAGATGAGACCGCCCGGATCTTTCAGATTAGATTTGTACGTTCCAATCTTTTTCTGCGTATGCAGTGTTGATTTTATGTATACACCGCTGTTTAAAGCGATAGACGGATACCTGATGACAGGAGAACAATCATGCAGAAATTTGTAATTATTGACGGAAACAGCCTGCTGTTCCGTGCGTATTTTGCCATGCGGGAGATGGTCACCAAGGACGGCATCTACACGCAGGGCATTTTTGCTTTTATCACGATGCTGAACAAGATCCTGAAGGATTACGAGCCGGACTATATTGCGGTAGCGTTCGACATGAAAGGAAAGACTTTCCGTCACGAGGCCTATCCGGAATACAAAGCCGGCCGCCTCAAGACGCCGCCGGAACTGCTTTCCCAGATTCCGCTGATGCATGACGTTCTTCGCGCGATGAACATTCAGATTCTGGAAAAAGAATCATACGAAGCGGATGACATGATCGGCACTGCGACGAAATTCGCCTCCGGCAGGGGGATCGAGTCGCTGGTGATCACCGGAGATAAAGATGAGCTGCAACTGATCGACGAAAAAACCCGTGTCATTATCAACCGGAAGGGCATGACCGAGTTTGATGTCTATGATCAGGACGCAATGAAGGAGCGATACGGGCTGACGCCGGCGCAGTTCGTCGATCTGAAAGGACTGATGGGCGACAGCTCGGACAACATCCCGGGCATTGTCGGCGTCGGAGAAAAACGAGGGATTACGCTCCTCAAGAAGTACGATTCGGTGGAAGGCGTCATCGAACACGCGGATGAAATTAAGGGAAAGCTCGGCGAAAATGTTCGGAACGGCATCGAGTCAGCCAGAATGTCGAAATGGCTCGCTACGATCAACCGGGATGTGCCGGTCGATCTGAATATGGAGCAGATGAAATACGAAGCGCCGGATTACGAAGCGCTTCGGGAGATTTATAAGAAGCTGGAGTTCAAGCGTTTCCTAAGCGATCTGGACGCGGAGGCATCGGAAGAATCAGCGGAATCCGGCGCGTCGATCGGTATCCGGTTGCCGGAGGCGGTTCCGGTCAATGCTTTTTTTGATCAGGTGGAACCGGAATCCGCTGTCGTGATCAGTCTGGAATCCGACAACAGCCATATTGCGGTACCGACGGTCTCATCAGTCCGCCTTTATTCGCCGGACAGGAATCTGTATACGGAGTGCCGGACAGAAACACAGGATGTGGCACAGTCGATACTTTGCACGATAGCGGAAAATGCATACCAGCTGTACGGAATGGGACTTAAAGAAATCGTATACAATATGATGTACTGCGGAATACAGGAATTCCATCTCGCGCACGATATCGAGATCGCGGAGTATCTGCTGGATCCGAACCGGAGCAGGTATATGGAGGATACCATGTATCTCGGATACATGAACGAGCGACTCGACATGGATGACCCGGTTCAGACGACGGCAGCGGTCTATCCGATTGCTCTGGAGCAGCGGAACCGCCTTAAGAAGCAGGGCATGATGGATCTGTTCAGCAAATGCGAAATGCCGCTGATCGAGACGATTGCGGCAATGGAGAAGGATGGCATTGCGGTGGATGCAGACGTGCTTCGGGAAGCCGGCGAGACACTGGATGCCAGTATACAGGGTCTTGAGGATCAGATCACCGGAGAAGCCGGGAAGGAATTCAACATAAATTCGCCGAAGCAGCTCGGCCAGGTGCTGTTCGAAGACCTGGCGATTCCGTATCCGAAGCGGAGCAAAGGCAAATCCGGCTATTCTACCGCTGCGGACGTGCTCGAGAAAATAAGGGACGAGTATCCGATTGCGGGCCACATACTGGAATACCGGAAAGCATCGAAGCTGAAGAGCACGTACATCGACGGACTGTTGCCGCTGATCGGTACAGACGGAAAAATCCACCCGCACTTCAATCAGACCGTGGCAGCTACCGGGCGGCTCAGCTGCACGGAACCGAATCTTCAGAACATCCCGGTCCGGGACGAATACGGGCGGAATATCCGGAAAGCTTTCGTTGTTACCAATGAGAGCCGGACTTTTGTCGGGTCGGACTACTCTCAGATTGAACTCCGCATCATGGCTGCGCTGAGCGAGGATCCGGTGATGATTCAGGCGTTCAAGGACAATGTCGATATCCACCGCCTGACGGCGTCGCGGATTTTCAACATTCCGCTGGAAGAAGTGACGCCGCTGGACCGCTCGCGGGCCAAGGCGGTCAATTTTGGTGTAATCTACGGTATCAGCGGCTTCGGGCTCAGTGAAAACCTCGGAATCACCCGTAAGGATGCGCAGAAATACATCGATGAATATTTTGAGAAGCACACGGCGGTAAAAGCCTATCAGGATCGCCAGATCGAGGCCGGCAGCCGCGACCGGGAGGTTCGTACAATCTTCGGCCGGATCCGGCCGATTCCGGAATTCGGTTCGAGACGGTATATGGATGTCCAGCTTGCGCACCGCCTGGCGATGAACAGCCCGATTCAGGGAACCGCGGCGGATATCATCAAAATTGCGATGAACAAAGTGTATCAGGAATTAAAAGAGCGGAAAATGCATTCCAGACTGGTTCTTCAGATCCACGATGAACTGATCGTGGAGGCTTTTGAGGATGAGCTGGATGATGTCCGCGAACTTCTGACGCGGAATATGGAACAGGCTGTCACTCTGTCAGTTCCGCTGACCTGCGACGTGAATACAGGCAAGACCTGGTATGATTTGAAATAGCTTATAAGCAGTTTGGGGGAGATAGCGTTGTTGAAAATCGCGGTAACCGGCGGCATCGGTTCGGGAAAGACGGCCGTCACGGATTATCTGAGCAGCAAAGGATATACAGTCATCGATGCGGATCAGATCGCGCATCAAATCACTGCACCCGGCGGCAAAGCGATCCCGTATATCCGGAATCATTTCGGAGATGACTTCATTCGGGAGGACGGCAGTATGGACCGGGACAAGATGCGTGAACGGGTATACGGAAACCCGGATCAGCTGCGTCTGCTGGAAGAGGGAACGACAAAAGCTGTAATCCGCGTTGTTGAAGATCGGGTTCGGGAATGCAGAGACCGGGGCGATAAAGTCGTTTTTCTGGCGATTCCGCTGCTCTTTGAAACCGGATCAGCGGGGGATTACGATGCGGTCTGGTCTGTGGTCGCTGATAATAACGTGCGGATCCGGCGTGTGATGGAGAGAGACCGGCTGACGGAAGAAATGGTGAGAAAAATCATGAGCCGGCAGGTCAGCGATGATGTCCGGAGAGCGGGCTCATCCGATATTATCGACAACTCCGGAACGCTTGCAGAGCTGCACAGTCAGGTCGATCATCTCCTCCAGAAATATATATTTTAATGAAATCTGAAAAAAATTAAAAAAAGACTTGCATTTTTCTGGAAAACCAGCTACAATAAATAAGTCGCGTGGCTGTGGCGGAATGGCAGACGCGCATGCTTGAGGGGCATGTGGGAGACCGTGCTGGTTCGAGTCCAGTCAGCCACACCAGAAAATCCTTTCGCGAATGCGAAAGGATTTTTTTATGCCTGATAAATACCGGGCGGATGCCCTTGCAGATCCTCTATATTCTTATTATATAAAATTTTATATAACATTGAATCCCGCGTCTGTGAGATGATCCCCAAAAGTTTTTTATGCAGATAACATATATTCACGGTATTCTATTGGACTCCTGTGACCGAGTGACGCTTTGATTCGCTTCACATTATAATAACGAATAAATTTTTCGATTGTTTCTTTAAGCTCATCGAAGCTGCTGCAGGTCTGCCCATAGTACATTTCCTGTTTCATTGAATATTCTGCCCTTGTTATCAGGATCATAGTATTTAAACTCGGTAGTATCTGTTGTAATTTTCTGATGAGGCACGTTGGTGTGGAATCGTCTGTTGACTCTATTCGGTGCGATTCTCCCTGCGATACCTTTGTATGTGCTGAATTTGCAGCTTTTTCTGGTGTAGGATGTGACCTGCATGCAGTGCTTCTGAACCAGGCGCTGAACGCGTTTCCAGCTTCCCTGACACCTTGTTTTCGAAGTTCTCCGTGGATCCTTCGATAGCCATAATACTTATGTTCTTCTCCGATGTTCTGCATCTTCTGAAGAAGCTCCGCATCTGGATCTTTGCGATCGAATCGCTTTTGCCAGTACATATATGTTGATTTTGAAAATCCAACTACCGCGAGAATGTCCTTTAATTTGAATGATCCTCGGAGGCTGTGGACGTTTCTCGCAGTTCGTTCAGATGACCTTTCTCCTCTAAACGTGCCTCCTCGTTTCTTTTAAAAATGCATTCTCGATCCGCAGCTTGAGGTTCTCTTCCTGAAATTGCTTCAGAAGTTCCTTTTGCTCGTCGGAGTCGCCCTCCTCGATTTCGTGAATAATATTATCTTTGTCCATAGCTTTCTTCGACCCTTCTTTTTTGGCCTTAGGGCATCAGGACCCGCTGCACGATAAGCCCTGACCCATTGAACTATTCGTCTGGGATCAGACAATCCGAATTGAGGTGCAAGTTCCCGGTATGAGAGTTCGCCTATCAGATACAACTCTACTACATGAAGCATGAATTCGGAAGTGTAAACTTGATTATGTCTGCTCCTTTTGAGACCATCTTCACCCAAATGATTGTATTTTGCGACCCTATTCTTAATTGCGGTTCTTGATGGTATGCCATGCTTTTGGCAAGATAGCGATATCCTCCCTGGCCATTTATGTATTCCATAGCAACCATGTGCTTAAATTCAAAACTATATTTTGCCATAACAGAACTGATCTCTTCAGTTAGAATGTCGGTCTAACCTTTGGGGGTCAGTTCACTGTTACTATACCTTAAACTATGTTTAATGTAATTCAAGCCACTTGTTCAGGCTTCAAAAAGACTGATATATTAGGCTGTTGACTTCGGTCTTCATCGGAGTATTATCAAATCAGGAGAGATAAAGCCAGGCGGGTAATAGTCTTTACTTACTTTAATGTAAAAATGCAATGAAAGGAGATGAATACGAGGAAAAAGATTATCACGCTCATTATTTCTCTGACTTCTGTATTTATTGTGTTGGCTTTAGTAATGCCTGTGTTTGCAGAAGATTCTGAAACACAGGAAGCTTCTGAGATTATCGGGAGCGAGCGGATGCAGACCGTGCTGGAGATGAGTAAGGAGAACGGCGATAAGCCGTTAAAGTTAGTGCGCGCAGATGAACTGACCGATGAGATAATTCAGGATTCAATGGATTGTTCTCTTTTCGCTTATTATGATGACGGCAGAGTTGTCGGCCTTGAAATACCGAAATCTGTTGCTCAGGCAATGGGTCCTGAGAAAGTGGAAGGGATCATTGATGACGCGCCGGATGGCAGCGTAGTCAGAATATATGATTATCATGAGGACGAGGATATCGAGGCATCTGAGGACATCGAGGCATCTTCTGGAGCCCCGTGGCCCTCGGAAGATAGTAGAAGGACATTATATCCATAATGGCAAAGCAAAGAAATCAGGTTCGCCATATAGAAGCACAAAAAGAAAATATGTTCGGTTGCACGAGGAGGTTCTAAAACTTTAGAACACGGTGTTAAAATAGCTTTGAAATTAATACTTAGTGGAGAATACTACGATAACAGTATTACAACCGGATTTAGTTCATCCGCCGAATATAAATCAAAAGTACATTATTCTGGTATCACTCCAAGTATTAAATCACTTGATAACAGCCGTATTTTTTACCTTCGGACTTACAGGCAAAATATACGAGAACTCAAACCAAAGCTAATGCGAAAACAAATAAGGTAATCGGGAAGAAAGAAGCGATAATAAGGAAAGGATGCGGAAGCACAGAATATTCCGTAGATGTGAAGATATGAGAACTTTTAATAAAGAAAATTTAGTCGCCGATTGTAAAATGAAGTTGGACATCTGAATAAAATAAGGATCCATGGCAGGATTTTTGGTAGAATGTTAATTACCACAAAAAACTATCTACAGGAGAAT
>Ga0256406_1001646_pt1 | contig 35113 bp, 31 predicted proteins | sample RumenRJG_03DNA_FD_185986 | JGI IMG/M metagenome (GOLD analysis project Ga0256406, IMG submission 185986) | Bovine rumen microbial communities from Lethbridge, Alberta, Canada - RJG_03 | ecosystem: Host-associated > Mammals > Digestive system > Stomach > Rumen | place: Canada: Alberta | collected...
TATGCCTACGCTAAATAATTTATAAGTTCCGGTTTGCGAATCGAGTCGGAAAGCCCGTCGCGTTAGTAGCGCACACCGGGTTTGATGAGGGGCGGTTGATTTTATGGTCAATCGCCTACTCTATTTCCACTGTAAATGTAAGTATTTACATCTGTTTCCACGATAAATTTCAAAATTTACAGAAAATCGGTTGCATGATTTCTGAAAGACAGTTATCATACAGGCACAGGCAAGGAAGAAGAGAAGTAGGAAACAGACCTGCCAGAAGCGAGTTCCGTGAATGGGTGAAAAGGGAACGGCAGAAGGGTTTCTGAAGCGTGCTTTGGAGCTGATGTCAGGAAATGGACATACGTGAACCTGCGTTAAGGGATTGAGTGTCTGTCATCTGACAGGAATAAAGGTGGTACCGCGTAAGTGAGCGTCCTTTGGCAAAGAGCTGAAGGATGCTTTTTTAATGAAGACCACGGGAGGCAGGATATGGAAGAGCGACGAAACACAACAGTACATTCTGGAATCATGAAAACATTTGAAAAGAAAAGGAGATAAACATCATGAAAAAAGAAGATATTAAAAAAGTAGTTCTCGCCTATTCCGGCGGCCTTGACACATCCATCATCATCCCGTGGCTGAAAGAAAACTATAACAACTGTGAAGTCATTGCCGTATCCGGCAATGTCGGACAGGGAACGGAACTTGACGGTCTGGAAGAAAAAGCCAAGAAGACAGGTGCTTCAAAGCTGTATGTTGTGGATCTGACAGATGAATATGTCAATGATTACATCATGCCTTGTCTCAAGGCTGATGCCCAGTATGAACAGTATCTGCTCGGCACAAGCCACGCAAGACCTGTCATCGCCAAGGCACTGGCAGAGATTGCCCATAAGGAAGGTGCTGATGCCATCTGCCATGGCTGTACCGGCAAAGGCAACGATCAGGTCAGATTCGAACTGGCGCTGAAACATTTCGCTCCTGAACTTGCCATTATCGCTCCATGGAGAGAGTGGAACATCAAGTCAAGAGATGAAGAAATCGACTATGCGGAAGCTCATCATATTCCGCTGAAGATCAATAGAGAAACAAACTACTCCAAGGATAAGAACCTGTGGCATCTGTCTCATGAAGGTCTGGATCTGGAAGATCCGGGCAATGAACCGCAGTATGAAAAGCCTGGTTTCCTGGAAATGGGTGTTTCCCCGGTTGATGCCCCGGATACCCCGGAATACATCACGCTGGACTTTGAAAAAGGTGTACCGACTGCTTTCAACGGAAAAAAGATGACACCCAAGGAAATTGTTCTGGCCTGCAATGAGGTCGGCGGCAAGAACGGGATCGGTTTACTGGATATTGTCGAAAACAGACTGGTCGGCATGAAATCAAGAGGTGTCTATGAGACACCTGGCGGAACCATTCTCTATGCTGCCCATGATTATCTTGAGACCATTACCCTGGACAAGGATACCATGCATGAGAAAGAAAGAGTGGCTCTGACGATGGGTGAACTTGTCTATAACGGCAAGTGGTTTACCCCGTTAAGAGAAGCGCTGAGTGCATTTGTTGATAAGACCCAGGAAACCGTCAACGGTACCGTCAAGCTCAAGCTCTACAAGGGCAATATCATCAAGGCCGGTGTCTGGAGCAAGGACAGTCTGTATTCAGATGATCTGGCAACGTTCGGTGAATCCGACTATGACCAGAAAGACAGTGCAGGCTTTATCAACCTCTATGGCCTGCCGATCAAAGTACAGGCGCTCAAGGACGCAAAGAAACTGAAGTAACAGGAGGAACAGACATATGAAAATGTGGGCAGGCAGAACGGATGGCATTACGGATGCCGTCGCCGATGAATTCAATTCATCGATCTCATTTGACAGCCGTATGTATGCAGAAGACATCGACAGTTCCATTGCCCATGCCCGCATGCTGGAAAAGACCGGCATCCTGAGCCATGAAGATGTCAAAAAGATCATCACCGGTCTTGAAGAAATTAAAAAAGATCTAGAGGATGGCAAGCTTGCCATTGATCCGGCTGCGGAAGATATACATATGTTTGTTGAGCAGGAACTGACCAAACGGATCGGTGATGCCGGCAAGAAAGTCCATACGGCCAGAAGCCGCAATGACCAGGTTGCCAATGATCTGCATCTCTATATCAGAAAAGAAAACAGAAATATCTTCCACTTGATTCAGCAGCTGATTGAAGTACTGCTGGGGCAGGCTGAGAAGAACAAAGCCGTGATCATGCCGGGTTATACTCATCTGCAGAGAGCCCAGCCCATCACCTTCGGCCATCATCTGTGCGCCTATGTCATGATGTTTCTCAGAGATCTGGACCGGCTTAATGATGCGTATCAGAGAACAGATGTTTCCGTCATCGGCTCCTGTGCCCTTGCCGGTACAACCTATCCGACCGACCGTCTTTATGAAGCACAGCTGCTTGGTTTCTCTTCAGTAGGCATGAACAGTATGGATGGGGTGAGCGATCGTGACTTTGTGATTGAAACACTGAGCGATCTGGCCATGGTGATGATGCATCTGTCGCGGCTGAGTGAAGAGATTGTGCTCTGGACCAGCTGGGAATTCCACTTTGTGGAACTGGATGATGCCTATACGACCGGCTCATCCATCATGCCGCAGAAGAAAAACAGCGATATGGCAGAACTGACCCGGGGCAAGACCGGACGTGTGTATGGTGATCTTATGGCTTTGCTTACCGTGATGAAGGGTCTGCCGCTTGCCTATAACAAAGACATGCAGGAAGACAAACAGCCGGTATTTGATGCCATCGATCAGGTGAAGATGTGCCTGCAGGTAAACATCCCGATGCTGAAAACCATGAAAGCCATCCCGGAAAACATGCATCGGGCAGCCCAGAAAGGCTTTATCAATGCGACGGATCTGGCTGATTATCTGACAAAGAAAGGCATGCCGTTCCGTGATGCCTATAAGACAGCCGGAAAGCTTGTGCATCTGTGTCTTGCCAGGGACTGTGTCCTGGAAGAGCTGCCGCTGGAAGAATACAGAAAGTACTCGGATCTGTTCGATGAGGATCTGTACAGAGCCATTGCTTTATCCGAGTGTGTCAATAAGCGTACTTCCCTGGGCGGTACAGCTGTATCGCAGGTGGAAAATGAAATCAGCCGGGCTGAAAAGAAGCTGAAGGAGCTGAGTGATGAAGAAAGTATTCATTGATGGCAGCTATGGTACAACCGGCCTCAGGATTCATGAGCGGCTGAAAGAGCGCAGTGATATAGAACTGCTTGAGATTGCCTATGAAGACAGACACAGTGAAACATTGCGCAAAGAAGCATTGAATGAAGCAGATATCGTATTCCTGTGTCTGCCCGACCAGGCAGCCATAGAAGCAGCGGATCTTGTTGAAAATAAAAATACGGTAATCATTGATACTTCTACAGCTCATCGTACTTCCGCCGGCTGGGTGTATGGCCTTGCGGAGCTGAAAGGGCAGAGAGAAAAGATCAGAGCGGCAAAAAGGATTGCCAATCCCGGCTGTCACGCCACCGGCTTCATTCTTCTTGCTTCACCGCTGGTCAAAGCAGGCATCATTGACCCGGATACGATTCTCTCTCTGACTTCATTGACCGGCTATTCAGGCGGCGGCAAGAAGATGATCGCAAGATATGAGGCAATTGAAAAAGAAGCACATATCAATGCACCGCAGCTTTATGGCCTGGGACAGAAACATAAACATCTGCCGGAAATGGAAGTGATGAGCGGTCTGAAACATCCGCCGATCTTTAATCCGGTAGTAGCGGATTATTACTGCGGAATGGAGAGCATTCTATCTCTTGACTGTACACAGATTCATGGATCGATGGAAGAGATCAGGGAAACATATCGCAAAGCGTATCCTGGTGGCATGGTTCATTATGAAGAAAAGCTTGATGAAAACGGCTATCTTCCGGCAGATCTTTATGCCGGAAGGGATGATTGTGCCATTACGGTGATTGGAAATGAAGAAAGAATGGATGTCATTGCCCTGTTTGACAATCTTGGCAAAGGGGCAAGCGGGGCAGCTATTCAGAATATGAACATTGTTTCAGGAATAGAAGAAGAAATAGGACTGATGAAATGATGTATAAGGAAACAGAAGGCGGCGTTACGGCAGCGAAAGGATTCAGGGCATCCGGCATTCACTGCGGCATACGTCATAACAAGGAAAAGAAAGATATTGCTTTGATTTACTGTGAAAAGCCAGCTGTCTGTGCCGGCCTGTTTACTCTGAATAAAGTCAAGGCAGCGCCGGTGAAACTGGACATGGAAACCGTAAAGAACGAAACGGTCAGAGCCATCTTTGCCAATTCCGGTATTGCCAATGCCTGTGCCCCAGGATGTGATGAAGCGGCGGCAGGGATGCAGAAGATGGCAGCGGATGCCCTTGGCATCAGGCCGGAAGAAGTGCTTGTCTCTTCCACCGGTGTGATCGGGATACCGCTGGATCTTGTGCCGATGCAGAAAGGTCTGCCTGAGCTTGTTAAGGAACTGACGGATGCGCCGTCCGGTTCTGATGATGCGGCCCATGCCATCATGACTACCGATACCCGCAAGAAGGAATATGCCATCCAGTTTGAACTGGGTGGAAAGACAGTGACGATCGGTGCCATTTCCAAAGGCTCCGGCATGATTCACCCACATATGGGCACCATGCTGTGCTATATCACTACCGACTGTGCCATCCGTAAAGCCATGCTGAAGAAAGCCCTGAAAGAGGTATGTGATGTGACCTTCAACCGGATTTCCGTTGATGGGGATACCAGTACCAATGATTCACTGATCATGCTGGCAGATGGTCTGGCTGGTAATCCGGCTATTGATACGGAAAATGAAGACTTTGAAATCTTTGTCAAAGCATTGAAACACTTATGTACCGTGATGGCAAAGCGTATGGCAGCGGATGGGGAAGGTGCCAGGCATCTGATTACCTGTACGGTATCTCATGCGGCAGATGAAGCTGAAGCAGAACTTCTCAGCAAGTCAGTCATCTCTTCCACCTTGACTAAGGCAGCGATCTTCGGCTGTGATGCCAACTGGGGCAGAGTACTCTGTGCCATGGGCTATTCCGGAGCTGATTTTGCTCCTTCTACGGTGGATATCCGCTTTGCCTCCAGGGCAGGTGAGATTCTGGTCTGTGAAAAGGGAAATGGACTCAGTTTTGATGAGGATCTTGCCGCAAAGATTCTGCATGAAGATGAAGTACAGATTCTGATTGACATGCATGAAGGAAACAGCAGCGTCACCTGCTGGGGATGCGATATTACCTATGACTATATCAGAATCAATGGAGATTACCGGACATGATGGATCTGTCAAACAGTGAAAGAGCTGAAGTGCTTGTCCAGGCCCTGCCTAATATCCAGCATTATTCCGGACACACGGTTGTCATCAAGTATGGCGGCAATGCCATGAAATCAAAGGAGCTGGAAAAGCAGGTTACCCAGGATGTTGTTCTGTTAGCGGCGGTTGGGGTACATGCAGTATTGGTACATGGCGGAGGACCTGCCATTTCCCAGATGATGAAGCTGACTGGCAAGGCGTCTACGTTCATTGACGGGCTGAGGGTAACGGATAAGGAAACCGTGGATCTGGTCCAGATGGTACTTGCCGGCAAGATCAATAAGTCTCTGGTCAACCTTCTGCAGGCCTGCGGCGGCAGAGCCATCGGTCTGGCCGGTATGGATGACGGCATGATTGAAGCGGAAATCAAGGATCCCAAGTACGGTTATGTCGGAAAGATCACAGCGATTCATCCAGCTATCCTGAATGATCTGATCGGGGCCGGCTATATACCGGTCATCGCAACCGTAGGATGTGATCAGCAGGGCAATGCCTACAACATCAATGCGGATACGGCAGCGGGAGAAATCGCTTCTGTTCTGCATGCGGAAAGACTGATCATGATGAGTGATATTTCCGGCATCATGCGGGATATTCATGATCCGTCCACTCTGATTCCGCATCTGACGATTAACGAGACACGTCAGCTGTATGAAGACGGCATTGTCGCCGGCGGGATGATTCCCAAAGTTGAGTGCTGCGTCAATGCGGTAGAGAAAGGGGTAAAGGCATCGGTCATTCTGGATGGAACAAGGCCGCATGCCTTACTGATGGAGCTTCTGACTGATGAAGGCGCCGGTACAATGATTGAAAAGGAGTGAGTTTCTATGGAGACAGAAAAACTGGATCAGAACTATATTGCCCATACCTATGACCGCTATCCGGCTGTATTAGTGAAGGGACACGGGGTAAAGGCGGCTGATGATAAAGGCAGAGTCTATACGGATCTGACTTCAGGCATCGGCGTCAATATCTTCGGCTATTGCGATGACATATGGAAAAAAGCCGTTGAAGCCCAGCTTGACTGCCTCCAGCATACTTCCAACCTGTACTATACGGAACCATGTGCGCATCTGGCCCAATTGCTTTGTGAAAAGACAGGCATGAAGAAAGTATTCTTCGGCAATTCCGGAGCTGAAGCCAATGAAGGCGCCATCAAGGCCGCCCGTAAGTATGCGGCCGGGAAACACGGTGCGGATACATATACCATCATTACTCTGAAGGATTCCTTCCATGGCCGCACCATCACAACTCTTGCGGCAACCGGTCAGGACATGTTCCATCATGATTTTCTGCCGCTGACTCCGGGTTTTGTCCATGCGGAAAGAAATAATCTTGCCGATATGGAAAAGCTTGTCAGGGAAAACAAGACAGCAGCGATCATGATCGAATGCATTCAGGGTGAAGGCGGTGTGCATGTTCTGGATCAAAAGTACGTACAGGGCATTCAGAAGATCTGTGATGAGAATGACATTCTTCTGATTGTGGATGAGGTACAGACCGGCAACGGCCGTACCGGCAGCTATTTCTCCTACATGAACTACGGCATCCATCCGGACCTTGTCACCACAGCCAAGGGACTTGGCGGCGGTCTGCCGATCGGGGCGGTACTGTTCAATGAAAAGACCCAGGATGTTTTCAGGCCTGGCGACCACGGTTCTACGTTCGGCGGCAATCCGATTGCGGCCGCCGGCGGTGTATCGATTGCTGAAAGAATTGATGATACACTGTTACAGGACGTCAGAGCCAAGGGTGAAAAAGTACAGGCATTCTTCAAAGCGGATCCGGATGTGAAAGCAGTCGAAGGCATGGGGCTGATGATCGGGATTGAACCGAAATATGCCAAAGCAGAAGATGTTCTGATGACCTGCATGAAACATGGGGTACTGGTACTGACCGCACATGACAATCGGATCAGACTGCTGCCGGCCCTCAATATTCCGGAAGATACGCTGATGGCAGCCTGTGAAGTGATTCAAGAAGCTCTGGCTGAAGAAAGGAAAATAAAATGAACCTGAAAGGAAGAGATTTTCTGAAACTGCTGGATTATGAACCGGAAGAAATCACATATCTTCTGGATCTGGCAGCAGATCTCAAGGCAAAGAAGAAGGCCGGTATTCCCCATGAGCTTGAAAAAGGGAAGAACATTGCCATGATCTTTGAAAAGACTTCAACAAGAACAAGATGCTCATTTGAAGTCTCGGCACATGATCTGGGCATGGGGGCTGTCTATCTTGGCCCGACCGGCACGCAGATCGGCGTCAAAGAATCCATTGCGGATACAGCCAGAGTTCTGTCACGGATGTTTGATGCCATCGAATACAGAGGCTATGGCCAATCCATCGTGGAAGAGCTGGCAAAGTATGCCGATGTGCCTGTGATCAACGGTCTGACCAATGAGTTTCATCCTACCCAGATGCTGGCGGATCTGCTTACCATACGTGAGCACTGCGGGCATCTGAAGGGCATTCACCTGGTGTATCTGGGTGACTGCCGCTACAACACGGCCAACAGTCTGATGTGTGCCTGCGCCAAGATGGGCATGCATTTTACAGCCAGCGGTCCGGATGGCTATATGCCTTCGTCTGAACTGATTCAGGTATGCCGGGACATTGCTGAAAAGACCGGGGCAGTAATTGACTTTGTCAAGGATCCGTATGAAGCAGTTCAGGGAGCCGATATCGTCTATACGGATATCTGGGTTTCCATGGGCGAACCGGAGAAAGTATGGGCGGAAAGACTGCCGCTGATGAAGCCTTATCAGGTCAATCGTGAACTGATGGAGAAAGCGGGCAGACAGGCGCTGTTCATGCATTGTCTGCCAAGCTACCACGATACACATACGGATGTCGGAAAGATGGTCTGTGAGAAGTATGGCATGGATGCGCTGGAAGTCAGTGATGAAGTATTTGAAAGCGATGCGTCCATTGTGTTTGATGAAGCAGAGAACCGCATGCATACCATTAAAGCGGTCATGGCGGCACTGTTATGAAGAAGTATCTGGTACTGGCGGATGGTTCCGTCTATGAAGGAGAAGGCTTTGGCAGTGAAAAGGAAACGGTGGGTGAACTTGTCTTTACAACCGGCATGTGCGGTTATATTGAAACCCTGACCGATCCAAGCTATGCCGGACAGATCGTCATTCAGACTTTCCCGCTCATCGGCAACTACGGCATCATTCCGGAGGACTTTGAAGGGGAAAGTCTGCTCAAAGGATATGTAGTAAGAGAGTATTGTGAAACCCCAAGCAACTTCCGCTGTGAAGAAACCCTCAATGCCTATCTGAAGGAAAAGGATATTCCTGCTATTGCCGGGGTAGACACAAGAGCTCTGACCCGGCGCATCAGAAACCACGGCGTCATCAATGCCGGTCTGTTCAATACCGTGCCGGAAGACCTTTCCATTCTGAAAAACTATGCAGTTACAGGTGTTGTCAATGCGGCAACGTGCCGTCACATCGAAACCTTTCCTGCCGAAGGTGAGGAAAAACGTCATGTGACGCTGATTGACTGCGGTCTGAAAAAGAATATTGTCCGTGAACTGTGCCGGCATGGCTGCACGGTCAAAGTTGTTCCTTCCACAAGTTCAGCTGAAGAGATTCTGAAAGAACCGGTGGACGGTATCATGATTTCCAATGGCCCGGGTGATCCGGGTGAAAATACGGCTTTGATTCAGACGCTGCGTCAGATCGTCGGAAAGAAGCCGGTTTTCGGCATTTGTCTGGGCCATCAGCTCATGGCTCTTGCCATGGGCGGGACAACCTACAAGATGAAGTTCGGCCACAGAGGCGTCAACCAGCCGGTCAAGGATCTTGAAACAGGCAGAACCTATATCACATCCCAGAATCATGGCTATGCGGTTGATGCAGATTCGCTCAGAGGCATCGGCACAGAAGCCTTTGTCAATGCCAATGACGGTACATGCGAAGGCATGCGCTATCCCGGCTATGACTGTCTGACGGTGCAGTTTCATCCGGAAGCCTGCTCTGGTCCGAAGGACTGCGGCTTTCTGTTTGATACATTCATGAAGATGATGGAGGAAAAGCATGCCTAAGGATCAATCTATTCGTAAAGTTCTGGTCATCGGCAGCGGTCCGATTGTCATCGGCCAGGCAGCTGAATTCGACTATGCGGGCACCCAGGCCTGTACCGTCCTCAAGCAGGAAGGCATTGAAGCCGTTCTTGCCAATTCCAATCCGGCTACCATCATGACGGATAACCATATGGCAGATGAAATCTACCTGGAACCCCTGAATGAAACAACCATCAAACGTATCATTGAAAAAGAACATCCCGATTCCATGCTGGCATCGCTTGGCGGCCAGACCGCTCTGACGCTGGCCTTACAGCTGAGCAAAGACAACTGGCTGCAGAAACACGGCGTACGTTTATTAGGCTCGGATATTGAAGCCATTGATAAAGCCGAAGATAGACAGCGCTTCCGCGATACCATGGAAGCCATCGGCCAGCCGGTCGTACCAAGCGCTACCGCCAGTACCCTGGAAGAAGCACTGGAGATTGCCGAAAAGATCGGCTATCCGGTTATTGTCAGACCTGCCTTTACACTCGGCGGATCAGGCGGCGGCATTGCGGCAGATGAAGAAGAACTGAGAATCATTGCCCGTACCGGTCTTGATCTTTCTCCGATCACCCAGGTACTGATTGAACGTTCCATTGCCGGCTGGAAGGAAATCGAATTTGAAACAATGCGTGATGCCATCGGCAATGTCATTGCCATCTGTTCCATGGAAAACATCGATCCGGTCGGCGTGCATACTGGCGACAGCATTGTTGTTTCCCCATGTCTCACCCTGGCTGATAAGGAATTCCAGATGCTCAGAAAAGCATCACTGGATATCATCAGCGCCCTCAATATTGTCGGGGGCTGTAATGTTCAGCTTGCCCTGAACCCGGAATCCTTTGAATATGCGGTTATTGAAGTCAATCCCCGTGTATCAAGATCCAGTGCCCTGGCTTCCAAAGCCACCGGCTATCCGATTGCCAAGATCACAACCAAGATTGCCCTTGGCTACAGCCTGGATGAAATTACCAATGAAGTAACCGGGGAGACGGTATCCTGCTTTGAACCGTCCCTTGACTATGTTGTAGTCAAGATGCCGAAGTGGCCGTTTGACAAGTTTGCCGGCTCTTCCCGTAAGCTTGGCACCCAGATGAAGGCAACCGGTGAAGTCATGGCAATTTCCAACTGCTTTGAAGCAGCTTTACTGAAAGCAGTCAGAGGTGCCGAGATCAAACTGGATACCCTGAATGCCAGGCCGCTGGATAATCGGCTTGTAGAAGAAAGACTGCTGGATCAGGATGACCACCGTCTCTTTACGGTATTTGAAGCGCTCAAGAAGGATGTTTCCATCGAAAAGATTCATGAACTGACAAAGATTGATGAGTGGTTTCTGGCCAAGTTCAAGGGCCTGGCTGAGTATGAAAAGAGAATTGCGGATGGTTTGAGTGATGAAGACTATTACCTCGGCAAGAAGCTTGGCTATACGGATGAAGCATTGAGCAGGCTGTCCGGCCGCAGTGATCTGCCTTCATTCCACTATGTCTATAAGATGGTTGATACATGTGCCGGTGAGTTTGAAGCAGCTACCCCGTACTTCTACAGCACGGCAGACAAAGAGTGTGAAGCAAGAGGATTGAAGCGGTCCGGCAAGCCGGTGGTCATGGTACTGGGCTCCGGTCCGATCCGCATCGGCCAGGGCATTGAATTCGATTACTCCAGTGTGCACTGTGTCTGGACGTTAAGAGCACTTGGCTATGATGTCGTCATTGTCAATAACAACCCGGAAACCGTATCGACCGACTATGACACGGCTGACCGCCTGTACTTTGAACCGTTATGCAGAGAAGATGTCATGAACATCATCCAGGTGGAAAAGCCGATGGGTGTTGTTGTGGCTTTCGGCGGTCAGACCGCCATCTCTCTGGCCGGCTACCTTGACAGTCAGGGAGTCAATATCCTTGGTACCAGTGCCGATGCGATCGACCTGGCTGAAGACAGAGCCAGATTTGAAGCTCTCCTGCAGGCAAGAGGCGTCAAGCGTCCCAAGGGCATGAGTGTACTGACCATGGAGGAAGCGAAGCAGGCCGCAAAGGAAATCGGCTATCCGGTCCTTTTAAGACCTTCCTATGTCATCGGCGGTCAGAATATGACCATTGCCCACAGTGAAGAGGATACCGTCGACTACATGTCCAGGATTCTGGCCCAGGGCATTGACAACCCGGTTCTGATTGATGCGTATCTGCCCGGCATTGAGCTGGAAGTGGATGTCATCTCGGATGGTGAAGATGTTCTGATCCCGGGCATCATGGAACATATCGAAAGAGCCGGTGTACATTCCGGCGACTCCATCGCTGTCTATCCGCCATACAATCTCAATGATGAACAGCTGGAAAGAGTGATTTCCGTTTCCATCCAGCTGGCCAAGGATATGGGCACAAAAGGGCTTGTCAACATTCAGTATCTGTTCTTCCAGGGCGAACTGTATGTCATTGAAGTCAACCCGAGAGCTTCCCGTACCGTTCCTTATATTTCCAAGGTGACAGGCGTACCGATGGTGGATCTGGCCTCCAAGACGATGCTCGGCTATAAGCTGAAAGATCTTGGCTTCGGTACAGGACTCTACCGCCAGCCGCCTTATACCTGTGTCAAGGTACCGGTGTTTTCCTTTGAAAAGCTCATGGATGCCAACAGCATTCTCGGCCCGGAAATGAAGTCTACCGGTGAAGCCTTAGGCATCGGCAGAACGCTGCCGGAGGCACTGTTCAAGGGACTTGCCGGGGCCGGATTCAAGATGCTTGATACGCTGTCACGTGCCCATGGCGGCATCCTGATCAGTGTGGAAGAACATGACAATGCGGAAATTGTCGATGTGGCTGCCAAGTTCTCATCGCTTGGCATGAAGATCTATGCCACGGAAACAACCGCAGAAGCCATCCGCCGCATGGGTATTACCGTAACAACCGTATCCACGGAAAACAGCAGTAAAGAGATCTTTGATCTGATGGATCAGGGTGAACTGAACTACATCATCTATACCGGCGCCGTACGAGACGGCACCATCGGCGACTATACAGCCATCCATACCAAGGCCATGCAGCTGAGTATTCCATGCCTGACATCAGCCGATACCGCTGCTGCTCTTGCAGATATGGTGGCCGGCCGCTACAACAGTGAGAATACCGAACTCATCGACATCAACCACATGCGTCATAACCATGAAACCGTCCACTTCACCAAGATGCAGGACTGCGGAGATGACTATATTGTGATTGAGGACTTCATGAATAAGATCACCTCTCCTGAGTCCTTATGCGTCACACTCTGTGACCGTCATACCGGCATCGGTGCTGACGGCATTGTACTCATCCGTATCTCTCTGCGTGCCGATGCCCGGATGATCTCCTATAACCGTGACGGCACAAGAGCGGAAATCGGCGGCAACAATCTGCGCTTTATGGCCAAGTACCTGTATGATCAGGGAATTGTCAGAAAGACAAACATGTCTATTGAAACTGATGCCGGCGTCAGAACCATGCATCTGTTCCTGCGCAATGGCAAGGTGCATTCCGTCACCGTCGATATGGGCAGGCCGGACTTTGCCTGTGAGAACATCCCGGTAAAGACAGAAGAAAAAGAGATGATTCAGAAGCCGCTCACCATTCACGAACACATCTATACCGTTACCTGTGTCAAAGTAGGATCTCCCAACTGTGTCATTTTTGATGATCATATTGAAGAGATCAACCTGCCGGAAGTCGGTCCGTACTTTGAAAATGCCGATCTCTTCCCGGAGCGCACCAATACGGAATTTGTCAGGGTTGTGGATGAAAGTACGCTTAAAGTCAGAGTGTATGAAAGAGGCAACGGCATCACCAACGGATGCGGCATTGATGCCTGTGCCGCTGCCGCCGCAGCGGTACGCATCGGCTATTGCCGTGAAGAGATGCCGATCAAAGTGGAACTGCCGGGCGGCAATGTCACGGTTACCATTCACAATGGCAGAGTGATGCTGAACGGCGGCTGTGAAACCGTCTTTGAAGGTACATTTGCCTACTGATATGACTTTCAGCACATGGATTTACTCCATGTGCTTTTTGTATGCCTGCATGCATGAATGAATTACATGTGCTCAACCGCTGTATTACCTGATTTTGAAAGGAAAAATATATCGTATAAACACTGCTGTCATCGGAATATTACTCTCTGTTATTACAATCTGTAGCAGAAGGAAAAAGAGAGGTTTCCCTGCAATAGAATAAGGAAAGAAAATAATGAACATGAAATTTCTGAGATCACTTGCAGCGGCACTCATGGCTACAGCATTTGCCATTACAGCGGCACCGCAGACAGCTTTACGGCAGTACAGCAGAAGCCTGTACTGCCATATTTCCTGGTACAACTCTGTCATAAACAAGTTACTTTTAGTGTAGAATAGGAACGGTTGATAAAAGGAGTTAGCTATGGGTATTGTTGTCTTTGGAGCTACTTTGGTTGATATCAAGGGCTATCCGTTCGGTCAGTATGTACCGGATGGCAGAAATGCCGGCAAGGTGGAACAGGTACATGGCGGGGTCAGTCGGAATGCGGCAGAGGATATTGCCAATGTGGAATTAAGACCGACATATGTTACGGTTCTGGATCGGAGCGGTCTCAGCACGGAGATCATAGATAAGCTGAACCGGCATAAGGTAAATACAAAGTACATTCAGAGAACCGATAACGGACTGGGCAAGTGGCTTGCCATCTTCAACAATGAAGGGGATGTGGTTGGTTCCATCTCCCAGCGGCCTGATCTCAGTGCCATTCATAAAGTGCTGGATGAATATGGCGATGAGATTTTCAGAGAAGCGGACAGTGTGGTTGTGGAGATTGATATGGAAGCGGATCTGCTCAAGCGGATTTTCAGTCTGGCTGAGAAATACAGCAAGAAGGTATATGCCATTGTTTCCAATATGTCCATTGCCATGGAACGGCGTGATCTGATGCAGAGAACCGGCTGTATCGTATGCAATCAGGAAGAGGCAGGTCTGCTGTTTTCAGAAGATTACCGCGGTCTGACTCCGGTTGAACTGGCCGAGGTTATTGATGAAAAAGTAGAGAATGCCAGATATCCTTCCATGGTTGTGACAATGGGAGCCCAGGGCGCAGTTTATGCATGCTGTGATGATTATGGGGTCGTACCGGCCCAGAATACGCCGGTTGTTGATACAACCGGATGCGGTGATGCCTTCTTTGCGGGTGTTACCATCGGATTGACTTATGACAAGACATTGAAAGAATCATGCCTGATCGGCACAAGACTGGCATCCAGTGTCATCGCTACCAAAGAGAACGTATGTCCGCGTTTCAGACCGGAAGAATTTGATATTGAATTTCATGAAAGGGGATAAAAGACAATGAGCCGTAAATATATATTTCTTGATATTGATGGAACCCTTTACAGCCAGCAGCTGGCCGCAACACCGGCTTCAGCGGAACTGGCATTGAAGAAAGCACGTGAGAACGGGCATAAGATATTTCTGTGTACAGGCAGAAGTCTTGCGGAAAGTTCCCGCTACCTCAATTATGATGTGGATGGTTTTATCTTAGGGGCAGGCACCATGGTATATGCCGGGGGAAAGCGGATCTATGACAATCCGATTCCTACCCGTGATGTAACCCGCATCAAGAAGAGAATTCTGCAGGCAGGCCTTGGCTATTCACTGGAAGGCGGGGTCGGGGTGTATTGTGATCCGATCGGCTATGATAGGATTCAGTGGTATTTCTCCGGCGGCAGTGAGGATCCGGAAATCAGAAAGAAGAGTGCTTTGGACAATTGTGCCTATCCGGAAAAGTTCGGATCGGAAGATTCAGACAATATCTATAAAATCTGTGCCCTTGGCAGCAAGTGGGATGAGAAATACAAAGATCTTGAAAACAGACTGGAAAAGCCGTATGTACTGACAATGTCGGTTGATCTGGATGGTTTCAGCTGCGGTGAAATCACGGATGACAATATTACCAAGGCAACCGGAATCGACCGGGTGCTGGAATACTACAATGCTGAGACATTTGATGCCATCGGCATCGGCGACAGTGCCAATGACATTCCGATGCTGAAGAAGTGCGGCATCGGCATTGCCATGGGAGACGGCCAGCAGGATGCCAGGGATGCGGCTGATTATGTAACGACCGGCATTCTGGAAGACGGCATCTACAATGCTTTCAGGCACTTCGGCCTCATTGATGATTAAGCGATAAAAGCCTATAATAGCCAGGGGTAAAAAAGGAGATAACATGTCTGAAGAAGAGAAGATATATCGAATTCTTGTCATCAATCCCGGCAGTACATCTACCAAGGTTGCACTGTTTGAAAATAACAAATGTGTTCTGTCCAGAAGTGTATTCCATGATTCCAGTGAACTGCTGAAATATCCTGATATCAATGCCCAGCTGCCATACCGCATGCATGTGACCAGAAATTTCCTGCACGATTCCAAAGTCGATCTGACCAAGATCGATGCGGTGGTCGGCCGAGGCGGTCCCTGCTATGCCTGTGAAAGCGGCTGCTACATCATTGATGAGAAGCTCGTGGAAGACACAAAGGCGGTCAAGGGACATTTCTACCATTCCTCCATGCTTGGTGTTCAGATGGCATATGAATTCCATCAGAGATACGGCATGCCGGCCTACATGGTGGATGCACCGGTTGTGGATGAGCTTTGTGATGAAGCCCGTATTACCGGTGTGAAGGGGCTGTACAGAAGAGCAACGGCACATGTTCTCAATGCCAAGGAAACCGGCCGTGTGTATGCCGAAAGCATTGGCAGGAAGTATGAGGATCTCAACCTTATTATCGCCCATATCGACGGCGGTATTTCCATTACCTGCCATAAACATGGCAGAATGATCGACGGCAATGATGCCGGCGGCGGTGAAGGACCGTTCACCCCGACCCGTATGGGTTCCATGGCGGTGACGGATGTGCTGGATTACCTTTTTGACAAGGATAAGTCAGAGGTCAGAAAGCTCTGTTCTCAGGCAGGCGGTCTGTCTTCCTGGTTCGGGACATCTGATGCGCCGGATATCTATTACAACCGGGTCAGAAAAGGCGATAAGATGGCAGAGCGTGTCTGGAATGCCATGCTGTATCAGTGTGACAAGTGGATCTGCATGATGGCAGCTCCGCTGGAAGGGCATGTGGATGCGATTCTCTTGACCGGCGGACTGCTTAGAATTCCTGGTGTTGTTGAGAATGTGAAGCAGCATTGTGAATGGATTGCGCCGATTACTGCTTATCCGGGTGAATTCGAACATGAATCCATGGTTCATTCTGCTCTGAAAGTATTAAGGGGAGAAATGGAACCGAAGGTCTATACGGGAAAGCCTGTATGGGATGGCTTCAAAGACTGAAGAACAGCTGCGGCTGTTCTTTTATTATGAAAAAAAGCAGCGGTGCACACTGCTTATTTGAAACGTACAAAAAGGGAACCGGTCAGATCCACACTGTGGGGATCCCGGTCGCATATGTAGGATAATCTGCTGTCAGGATGACGGCTCTGATAGATTGTCACAACATAGTGATCCGCAAAACGCAATTGTTCACTCCAGCGTATGGCTGCTTCCTCAGAAGTGAATGTCTGTTTCTCAAATATCTCACCGTTCTTGGACAGCTCTGCGGTCCAGTGTTCACTGCGTTTCTTCATAGCTATTGAAAAGTATACCAAGCTTTGGACAATTCGCCTATCCTGGAACCCGAAAGATTTTTCATATGGAGAATTATGGTTACTTCTGATAATATAAAAGATGGTGATACTCATGATAAATGAAAAACTGAATGAATTACTGGCTGATGCCTCCAGGAAAGATCTATATGATACGGCATCAGCTGTACTTGCCCATCTGATTGAAATTCCGGATGTGAGTGAAGCGGAACTTGCTGCTCTCATCGGCTGCAGTGAAGAAGAAGTAAACCATCTGATTGAAGCACTTTCTCTGAAGGATTACAGCGATCTGCAGGCCGCCTGCAACGCCTATCATAAAGCTGTATCGGAAAAGCATCTTCTGTTTGATCCGAATGCTTCTCTGGCGGAAAACATTGAAGAACTGACCGAAAGAAAAATGCAGACGATCAGAAACACAACCCTGCATCTCGGTCAGGATAGAATGAGAGAGCTGGCGGATGCCGCTCTGAATTCCCGTCATATCTATATCTATGCCCAGGGTGAAACCAGACCCCTGGCCCATTATCTTCGCACGGCCATGCGTACCATGGAGCTGGATGCGGCGTTAACGGATCAGAATCTATTGAAAGATTATCAGGCAGAAACAGGAGATCTGTTTATTTTCCTGAGTATCATGGGCCAGTCCTTTAAAATCAATCCCAACATCATGGCCAAGGTGGATCGCATCCGTTCCAAGAAATGGCTGATTACCTGCAATTATGATATTGATTTCAGAGGCCACCGCTGGGTCATTCCGGTTGAAGATACAAAGTACAGTGAATTTGCCATGCAGCATGCACTGGATCTGCTTATTGCCTTAATGAAAGGAATGTACGAGAAGGGGTTATGATCCCTTCTTTTTTTCGTTTATGACAGAAGAGATATGGAAACCGGTCTGTGATCTGAGTGAAAAGGAAAGAAAGCAGGCCGAGGACTTTGCCGCTCAGATTGATCTTACTGATCTGGATCAGATTCTGCACTATGGTTCAGCGTGCGAGGATATGATGAAGGAATTCACGGACCGTCATCTTCTGGATCTGCCTTCCTATGCAAAGGGAAGGGTGTATGAAGAAGTGGAAAAGCTGATCGGGGATGTATCACAGTTCAATGCACAATTTGGAAAAGAAACGAAGGATTTTCAGACTGTCTTCAGTGATGCCTATGGCCGGATTGTACGCACGCTGAACCACTGTGCATCTGTTCTTGAGATGTACAAAAAGGAAATCACGCGTCATACGCAATTATTGCAGCAGGCGGAAGCACTGTGTCTCAAGATCATCCGCACCTATGATCTTTATATTCTTGCCGGAAAGATCTGTCTGCAGAAAGAAACAGAACCGGGCGGCATCGGCTTCATACAGGAAAATGAGCGGGAAAACCGCCGGCTGGAACTTGACCGCATGGAAAGAAGACTGGCATCATTAGCTGTTTCACAGAAGATTCCGGAACAGACCGTCGCTTCCATCCATGTCATAGAAAAGGAAGAGAATATCCTGTATGCCAGTGTGGAAGCTGTCACATCCCATGTCTTTCCCCCTGTATCAGAACAGTGTTGTTCTTTCAGTACATACACATATGGAAGGGGAGAAGATCATCCGCCTGGATCATGCGGCATTTGATGAAGCAAATCGCAGTATGATCCGTTCTCTTCGTAAAATGATGAAGTAAAAAAAGCATCCGTTATTGCGGACGCTTCTGTTTTATGGCGCAGGAACAAAGGATTCGAACCTCGGCACCGGACAAGCCGGCCTGTATCTCCTTGCGGAAACACTCCCTTCAGCCACTTGGGTATTCCTGCAGTGCCTGTATAATATACCATGACGGAATAGAAAAGGAAAGGTAAAAAGTAAGACAATTTCATAAGTGTGACAGACATAGAAAAAATCCAGCATTTCTGCCGGATTTTTACATGGCGCAGGAACAGGGATTTGAACCCTGGCACCGTGTTACCGATCTACAAGCTTTCCAAGCCTGCCCCTTCAACCACTTGGGTATTCCTGCATGGTTTACAGCCGCTCTTTACCGAACGCTTGTATATAATACCATAGATTCTGAGAATTGGAAGAAGAAGTTTAAGAAAATTGAATTTTCTCTCTGCTTTCTGCAGATTGCCCCAGTTTTCCTGCGGTTCTCTGCAGACCGTCTTCTGCCGCATTGAGTTCTGCTTCATCGAAGTGAGGCTCGATTGGCAGAAGGGAATGAAGTGCATCTACCGCAGCTTCATACAGGTAATAGGCACTCTGTATGTTCCGTTCCATACCGACACCGCCTTCCAGGCATTTTGCCACACGGGTGTAGGCAAAGGGCAGATTCTGCATGTCGGACTGATGCTGTACCTGATCCAGGGCATTGAGATAGAATTCAGAGGCCAGTGTGCGGTCTGGGGCTACTTCATCTTTGATGCCGTTCCAGTACAGATCGCCCAGGGCAATCATGGCTTTTGTATTGCCCTGTTCAGCAGCCTTTTCATAATAGTCCATCGCTTTGGAAACATTGCGGACACAGCCTTTGCCTTCAAGGCAGCACTGTCCTATCATATAGAAAGCATGGGAGTTGCCCATGGAAGCTGCTTTGCGATAATAGCGCAATGCCTGTTCATAATCTTTTCTGTCCATGCCGAATCCGTATCTGTAAGCATCACCGATGCCGGACAGAAGTACATCGATGTCGGCTGATTCCTGCTGTTTATCTGTCATAACGGTTAACAGTTTAGCAGTACATAAAATTTATGCAAGTAAAAATATCAATTGGTTTATAATGATTTCAGGTAGGTTTATGAATACAAAACAAAAACTGGCAGATGCTCTGAAAGAGGAGATGAAAAATACGCCGATACCGCGCATCCGCATCGGCGACCTGACAAAAAGAGCCGGCATCAACCGGCAGACTTTCTACTACCATTATCATGATATTTATGATCTGCTGGAGGATATGTATTCCCGTATGCTGGATGATGTCATGGATCTTGATACGGCAGGAGACAGATGGACCAATAATATCTATGATATTCTCGTATGCCTGAAAGATAATCGTGAGTTTGTGGAGAAAGGCTATCATGAATTGGACCACGAACGATATGAAGGCATATTCCGCAGGGCAGTCGGAAATCTGATTGAGGCAGCCCTCAATCATACAGCCGGCAGCCGTCTTTCCCGGGAAGACCGCATTCTGATCCGTGACTTCTACACGTTTGCGGTTACCAGTATTATGATCAAGTGGATCGGCAACGGTATGAAAGAAGAACCGGAACTCTTGACGCGCAAGATCAGAACCATGGTAATGGACGGTTTTACAATCGCCGCATCGTCTTTTGCGGCGCAGTAAATAGAAATAATAATAGAAAGCAGGTATTTTATGTATGACGTTGTGATCATCGGGGCCGGTATTACCGGTACAATGACAGCGCTGAAGCTGTCGCGCTATCATCTCAGGACTTGTGTGCTGGAAAAGGAAAATGATATTGCGGATGAGGCAACGATGGCCAATTCTGCAATTGTTCATACCGGCTATGATCCTGAGGATGGGACGCTGAAAGCACTTCTCAATGTAGAAGGAGCGAAGCAGTATGAAAAGCTGTGCTCTGATTTAGGCTGCCACTATAAAAAGGTGGGGGCTTTTATTGCGGCGTGCGGTGAAGAAGAGGAAAAGAAGCTGACTGTTCTGAAGGACAGGGGCGACCGCCGCGGTATAGTCAATGAACTGTTAAGCGGGGATGAGGCAAGAAAACGGGAAAAGAACCTCTCTGACAATGTGACGCAGGTTCTCTCTTTCCCTTCAACCGCTGTGATCTATCCCTGGGAAGTAGCACTTGCATGCATGCAGACGGCTATGCGCAACGGCACCGAACTGCATCTCAATACCTGTGTGACTGCCATTGATAAAAAGGAAGATGGCTTTATCGTTCATACTTCTGCCGGTGACTATGAGACTAAGCTTATCATCAGCTGTGCCGGAACACATGCGGATACCATTGCCCGTATGGTATCGGATGAAGTTTCGTATACGATGAAACCGCGTAAAGGCGAATACTATGTCCTGGATCAGGATACGGACTTTGTGCATACCATCATTTTCCCGGTACCTACAGATAAGGGCAAGGGCGTCCTGGCTGTACCTACGGTGTATGGCAATGTGCTGCTGGGTCCAGACAGCAATACGGTTACCGATCCGGAGGACAGGGAAAACAGTGCGGATGGGCTGGCTTATGTGCGTGCCAATATCAATAAGACCATGAAGAATGTACCGTTCAACAAGGTCATCCGTACATTTGCCGGCTTAAGACCAAGTTCAACGTCAAAGGACTTTGTCATAACCGAATATGGGGATGCGCCCGGTTTTATTGATGCGGCTTCCATTGAATCGCCGGGTTTAGCCAGTGCGCCGGCCATTGCGGACTATATCATTGACCGGTTTGTCAGAAAAGAAACGGCCCTCAGGGTGAATGAAACGGCTGTCATGAAGCGGGAAAAGCCGGTGGTGCTGAATGAGCTGAGCGATGAAGAGCGCAACCGGATGATTGCGGCAAATCCGCTGTATGGCAGGATTGTATGCCGGTGTGAACAGATCTCGGAAGGGGAGATTGTCGACTGTATTCATACATTGTGCGGTGCGGTATCCATTAAAGGGGTGAAGAAGAGAGTCAGACCGGGCATGGGAAGATGCCAGGGCGGCTTCTGTGAACCGAGAGTGGCTGCCATTCTTGCGCGTGAGCTTCACATCTCACCGCTTGATGTCGTTCTTGATTCACCGGCATCGAAGATTCTGATGAAGGAGAACAGAGAATGAGGAACTATCAGGCTGTTATCATCGGCGGAGGCAGTGCCGGCCTTTCCGCTGCAGTTACACTGAAGAAAAACGGTATTGAAGACATTGTCGTTCTGGAAAAAGATTCTGAACCGGGCGGTATCCTGGAACAGTGCATTCATAACGGCTTCGGCCTGCAGACATTTCATGAACAGCTGAGCGGACCGGCCTATGCCGAGCGCTTTGTAAAGATGGCACAGGAACTTCATGTGACAATCAGACTTGACTGCATGGTTACCCGGCTGAGTGCGGACCGTCATGTCACTTATGTTAATCCTGAAGAGGGCTGTGTCACAGTATCGGCAGATACGGTCATTCTGGCGGTCGGCTGCTATGAAAGACCCCGGGGTGCCATCAATATCATGGGGACAAGATGCGCTGGCATCTATACGGCCGGACAGGCCCAGCGCTATCTCAATATTGACGGATACATGGTCGGTAAGAAGGTATTCATTCTGGGATCCGGTGATATCGGACTCATCATGGCAAGGCGGATGACGCTGGAAGGCGCAAAGGTATACGGGGTGGCGGAGATCATGCCGTATTCCAACGGCCTGCCCCGCAATATCAAGCAGTGTCTGGAAGACTTCCACATTCCGCTGTATCTTTCTCATACCGTGACAAAGGTATTCGGCAGAGACAGGCTGGAGCGCATTGAACTCATGGCTGTGGATGACCATAAGAATCCGATTCCGGGCAGTGAGCAGTACTTTGATGTGGATACACTGCTGCTGTCAGTCGGTCTGATTCCGGAAAACCATCTGGCAAACCAGGCCGGCATCATCATGGATCCGGCCATCAAAGGACCGGTTGTGGATGATAACTACATGACGCTGAGCGATGGCATCTTTGCCTGCGGCAATGGTCTGCATGTCCATGATCTGGTTGATTTTGTCACGCTGCAGGCATCCCGTGCTGCTGAGGGTGCTGCTTCTTACCTGAAAGAAGGAAAGAATGAAGCACCGTTATATAAAGCCATACCGGGTGAAAATGTCGGCTATGTCGTACCGGGCCGGTTTCATCAGGGCACAGCGCATAACACGGAATTCTTCTTCCGGGTCAGAAAGCCGATGGATAAAGCGGTACTGCATGTGACATGCAATGGGAAAGAAATCAGAAGAATCGAAAAGAAGAAGCTCATGCCTTCGGTGATGGAAAGACTGATGCTGACAGGAAAGCAGATGGCTGAGCTCGATGGGGATCTTACATTTTCAGTGGAGGATACAACATGCCTGAAGTAAAGGAACTAGTCTGTGTCAACTGTCCGATGGGATGCCGGATTACGGTAGAGATGGAAGGAAAGACGGTGCTGTCGGTCAAAGGCAACAGCTGTCCAAGGGGCAAAGCCTATGCGGAAAGCGAATGTGTCAGACCGATGCGTATTCTGACCAGTACCGTATCCATTCATAACGGCACCCACAGAGTTCTGCCGGTCATTACTGCAGATGCCATTCCGCTGGATCTGATGAAACAGGCCATGGATGAAGTCAGAACCATTCGTGTGGAAGCGCCTGTAAAGGAAGGCCAGGTGATCAGAGAAAACCTGGCTGGTACCGGGGTAGCACTGATTGCTTCAAGATCATTAGCCAGAAAATAACAAAAGGAAGTTCGGCTGTTCCGAACTTCCTTTTGTTTACTTTCTTTACTCTGCGGCAGAAGAGCCGAGGGTGACATCATATGTCTTTTCATTTCCATCGCGCTCGACCGTAACAGATACCTTATCACCGATTTTATGTGAAGATAATACAGCAGAAAGATCCGTATAGGATGTGATATCCGTATCATCGACCTTGACAATGCGATCATAGACTTTCAGACCTGCGGCTTCGGCACCGCCGCCATTCACCAGGCTTGTGATATATACACCAGCCTTATAGCGGCCGCTGTCCTGCTGCAGTTCCTGTACATAGACACCCAGGGAAGCACGGTCTGTTACCTTGCCGTTTTCCATCAGCTGCTGGGCAACATCCATGGCTTCATTGATCGGGATCGCAAAGCCTAAACCTTCAATAGTGGTACCGGAACTTGTCGTGCCGGAGTCCTTGGCATTGACAATACCGATCAGGCTGCCCTGGCCGTCGAACAGACCGCCGCCGGAGTTGCCGGAGTTGATGGCTGCGTTTGTCTGGATCAGATTCATGGATTCATTGTTGATGGTGATCTGACGGTTGGTAGCGGAGATGATGCCGTCTGTTACTGTACCGCCAAGGGTACCGAGCGGGTTGCCGATGACAACTGCCTTGTCGCCGACCTGAATCTTGTCGCTGTCGCCGATGGTGGCAGGAGTAAGATCCGTTGCGTCAACCTTCAGTACGGCAATATCACTTTTGGAATCAGTGGCGACAAGGGAAGCTGTATATTCCGTGCCGTCGGATGTAACTACTTTATAATCACTTCCATCTTCCACAACGTGGTTGTTGGTGATGATGTAGCCGTCAGCGGAAATGATGACGCCGGAACCGGCTGCTTCAGTCTGATAGGTACCGCCGAACATGCCATAGTATGTTTCCGTGCCGGTCACATTGATCTCGACAACACTGGGAGATGCCTTGGCCGCAATATCTGCGGTGGAAAGATCGCCGCTTTCCGATGTGACGGAAGTATTCTTCGTGGACGCATCACTGCTGGATGCATCTTTGTAGACAACGGTAGTACCGCCGCTGCCAGTTCCATTAAATACAGCATAGCCGATGGCACTGCCGCCAAAACCGGCTGCCAGGCCGCAGGCGATGGCAATAGCCACCGTACCGCCCTTATGGTGCTTTTTCGGTTTTCTGGGGCCATTCACCGGTCCTGTGTATTCTTTTTCTGTATATTCACCGTCTATAATACGATCGTTATCTTCACTCATATGGTTCTATTTCCTCCTGAAACATCTTTTATTATAGTAAGCAAATGTGAAGGGATTGTGAACTGAATCTGAATGATATATACACTTCTTTTCACAAATTAAGCCGCTTTATATAGAAGATGAGACTGATCACAAGCAGGGCAGCACCTTTGCCCTGGCTGGGCACTTCATGAATGACAGAAGCGTATTCTTCCGCTTCTTTGAACACCGGCTGGCAGTCTGTCGGGCTGCCGTCATCGACAACAACTATATCAAATGATTCTGCTTTCAGGTCCTGGATGACATCAATCATCGTTCCATCGGGACAGCAGGCAGGAATCAATGCAGTTTTTTTCATTGATCTGTCCTCCTTACGTCATCAAGGATAAAAAAAGGATCTTATGATCGGATGGCGGAAGAATGAATGATGCGTGAACGATTGCCGATAATCATGCGAAGGTGCTTCGGTTGTGTTTCTGATCCAGAAGACTATAATTGCATTCATGACAGCTCGTAAAACAAAAGAAATGAATATGCTGGAAGGCACCCTGGGGGATAAGATTCTGAAGTTTGCCATTCCGCTTGCGCTGGCCAGTATTCTGCAGCAGCTGTTCAACAGTGCGGATCTTGCTGTTATCGGCCGTTTTGACTCATCTGCCTCTATGGCTGCGGTCGGTTCCAATGCCCCGGTGATTTCCTTATTAATATCCCTGTTCATCGGGCTTGCGACCGGGGCCAATGTCGTCATTGCTTCATTAATCGGAAAGGGACAGAAGGAAAAGATCAGTGAAGCGGTGCATACGGAATATCTTCTGGCACTGCTGTGCGGTTTTCTGCTGATCGGGATTGGCATTCCTTCTTCCCACGGCATCCTGTTATTAATGGGGGCACCGGAAGAAGTCATGCATAAGGCCATCCTGTATCTCAGGATCTATTTCCTCGGCATGCCGTTTTTCATGGTTTACAACTTTGCTTCAGCGGTATTAAGAGCCAGGGGTGACAGCGAAAGACCGCTGATTGCACTTGTCATATCAGGTATTGTCAATGTAGTGCTGAATCTGTTTTTTGTTATCGTCATGGATTTATCGGTCGCGGGTGTTGCGATCGCTACGGACATTTCCAACGGCATCAGCGCTGCCTATATGACTCTATGCTTATTAAAAGAGGAAGCGCCGTACCGGCTTTCCTTTCATAAGCTGCGCATCAGAAAGGAATATCTGAAACAGACGATGGAAATCGGTCTGCCTGCCGGTCTGCAGGGGGGTTGTTTTCTCATTGAGCAATGTCGTGATTCAGGCGGCCATCAATTCCTTCGGCAGTGCAGCTATTGCCGGCGCATCCGCGGCCAGTACGTTTGAAACCATGTGCTATTACGTGGTCAATGCCTTTGCCCAGACAGCCGTGACTTTCACTTCGCAGAATTATGCGGCGGGCAGATATGAGCGGTGTAAGGAGGTATACCGGAAAACCATGCTGTACGGGACCCTGATCACGTTTACGCTGTCTCTTGTCTTCTGGTTTTCCCGCAGCTTTATCCTGTCCTTTTTCACCAATGATCCAGAGGTTCTGCATTATGCCTGTATCCGTCTTTTGCTAGTCGGTACATTGGAAATCGGTACCGGGCTGTATGAAATCTCAGGCGGATGTCTGCGCGGGATGGGGCACAGTATGACCCCGGCCATTCTGACGATCATCGGTTCCTGTGTATTCCGTCTGATCTATGTGAATACTGTATTTGTATGGCATCGCAGCTTTGTGACGCTGTTTCTTGTTTATCCGATCTCATGGGTTATTACCGGGTCCATGGTTCTATATGCCTATTTTTCGACAAGAAAGCTGCTTTTGGGCTGATGTGTTTGCCACAGAAGAGAAAATACAGTTATACTAATCGGGTGTATATAAAAAAGGAGAATACTATGGCAGATCCGAAAGAAAAAAATATTCCGCCGGTGGAAAATCCGGAACTGGAAAAAATCATTGCGTCTCTGAAAGACGGTTCAACGCCTGAAAAACAGCAGGCTTTATCCAGTGCATTGAAAAATGCCCATCTGCTTTCACCGTGTGCCTTCGATATTGAAGAGAAGGAAGGCAAGGCAGTGATGAAAGAGCAGAAGATCAAGTTCTATATGCTCAATACAAATGACGGCAAGACATTCTTCCCGGCTTTCACATCTTTCCCGAAGACAGACAAGATCAAGTTCGGAGAAGAAAAACCCAAGCTTGTTGTCAACAGACTGCAGCTGTTTGCTCAGATGCTTTCTGCCAAGGATCAGAAGGCAGCGGGCATTATTCTGAATCCGGGTTCTGATAACATTGTTGTGCCGAAGAATATGGTTCTGATGCTGGAAGGCAAAATCAAACCGGCTGCCCAGTCTCAGCGCCCAGCCCCGGCGGTCAGGCCGGTCTACTCTGAACCGAGAGTCTATCCGACTAAAATGGCCAATGCCGTTTATGAATTATGCGGCAAGAAGCCTTCGGTTGACCGTGTATGGCTCAAACAGAAGCTTGTCGGTCCGGAGCTTTCCTTTATTCTTGTCGTAGCGGCAGATCAGCAGGAACAGAAACTGCTGGATGAAATCCAGGCATGTGCTGTATCCTATGCCAAGGATGTACCGGTAGAAGCCGTCTGGTACAGTGATGAAGCAGAAAAGGCCATCGTACAGGGAGGTATTGCCCTGTATGACCGCAATCTTGCTATATGACAGTCATGATCAGAGATACGGAAACAGCTGCGGCTGTTTCTTTTATTCAGAAGGTTTTTGAAGAGGAGGAGCATCTTGGCTTCAATGATAAGGCTTCAGCTTCTTTCCTTTCTTTTCTTGAAGAACATGGAAATGACCTTTCATGGCTGGGAGCATATCTGGGGGACAGACTCATCTCTGTTCTCGGCTATGATCCGGAAACATATCATCTTTCTCTGCTGTTTACAGACAGGGCCCATCAAAGACATGGAGCTGCGGCAGCCCTTGTAAAAGAACTGATTGAACAGGCTGAGGAGGAAGGAATTCAGCGCGTCAGTGTCAATGCCCTGGAACAGGCGGTTCCTTTCTATGAAAAGATCGGCTTTGAAAGAGAAGGGGACGGCATCATCGCTTCCGATATGAAGATGCGATTGATGGAATACAGAACCGGTGAAAGAAATCTCGGCCGTAAGGTAAAGGTCATCATTGACCATCCCTATGGTTCCTTCCATCCTTTTCTGCCGGATGTTATGTATCAATGTAATTTCGGTTATACGGAAGAGAGCCTTCATCACAAGGATCTGCAGGAAGCATATGTCTATGGCCCTGAAGAGCCTCTGGAAGAATTCACCGGTACGGTCATTGCCATCATCTACCATCGGGACGAAGAACGTACCAGATGGATTGTCAGTTCTGCCACAGTCTTCAATGAAGAAGCTGTCAGAAATGCCGTTCTGGAAACAGAACAGGACTATGAAATCCGCATATCATGGCTTAAGCAGAAATAGGCTTAGGCCTTTTTTCATGCGATTTCTGTTCATTAATATGATATTATGGCAGGAATACCTTCGTTTGGAGTATGATTCAAGACATGATGAGGGATGAAATGATATAAAGGCTGAATCTGAAGATCTGAAACAGAAAGCTATATACAAATATTTGTATATGATGATGATTACCGTCAGATTATACTTCATCATAGAGTACGGCAGAATGCCGTACGGAACGGCTTTAAAGGCTGGATGAATGATGCGTGAACCGGGTGCGTTTTCCGTGATTGAGTCAACAGGAGATAGATCGAGATGAAGGCTGCAATAGAAAATATGGTCAGGAGACTGCGTGAGTATTTTATCAATGAGGATGTGAAAGGAGGATGTGAAAGTTTCAAAGTGGGATGCGGAAATGATGCAGGACTTCTATTCCTACAACCTTTCTCTATGCATGACAGCAGCCGCGATGGTGTGTATTATTTCCCTCATTGGCTTTATCGGAACGTATTCTCCTTTCTCGACCGGTTTTGTGATTCCTGCCATCAATGCCACATCCGTCTATCTGGTAATCTTTTGTATAAATCTGCTGTTTTTTGCAGCGATGTATTATGTCAGCACGCATTCGGATCATATTTCATCGGCGCGCTACCGGCGTCTGTTCATCTCTTTTACCGGTATCAACATGGTTCTTGCCAGTGCCACCTTCTTCACAACGCAGGAGAACAGCAGCTTCTTCTTTGAATATATTCTGATTTCAATCATTATCTATCTGGTCCCCAATTTGGACCTGCGTTCCTTTTTCCGCAATGTTGTCATCAATGTCATTTCGGTATTGGCCGTACTGACTGCGGCAAAGCGTTCGGTTGCCTGGCAGGATATTGTTGATATTGTGTCATTGTTTGTTATCTGCGGTTTTGTGAATAAATTCCGTCTGCAGTCTTTTGCCCAGCGGGAAAAAGAGAAATACTTCATCCAGAGACAGAAGGATCAGTTCTATCATGACAGCCGTACCGATGAACTGACCCATGTAGCCAATCGAACGGCTTTGCGGGCTGATTTTTCACGTTTTCTGAATCAGCCTCTCTGTGTTTCTCTGATCGATCTTGATTCATTCAAGAAGTGCAATGATATCTATGGTCATGTATATGGCGACAAGGTTCTGGCCAAGACAGGAAGCTATCTGAAACACATCTTTCATGGTATGAATGATCACTGCTACCGCAATGGCGGCGATGAATTTCTGATCATCTCTGAAAATGAAGAAGCGGCTGCTTTCCGCCGGCGGCTGGAAGCATTTCAGAAACTGTGTGAGACAAAGGAAGATGAGATCGAAATTTCCTGCTGCATCGGCTATTACGCGGATCAGCCGCATACGGAGAAGGACCTCAGGACAATGATCAATAATGCGGATTATTATCTGTACCAGGCAAAGAACGAAGGCGAGAGCAGGATTGACGGTGCAAGTGCCGAAATAAAGGAGGGAGGCAGCAGTTCTGCTTCATCTGAAAGCACTTCTTCTGCAGTTTCACCCATCACCGGCCGGGATCCTCTGACCGGCCTGCCTGATATGCGTACATTCCTTGACAGCATGCGGCAGTACCGCCGCAGGAAACGTGATGTTTCCACAGAGGGAGAACTTGCCGTACTGTATTTCGATCTGATCAATTTCCGTATGATCAATCTTCTCTACGGCATGGCCTATGGCGATGATACGCTGCGTCGGGTGGCAGAGAGTCTGCAGAAAAGTTTTCCGGGAAGTATTGTTTCCCATTGGGATGTGGACCGCTATGCGGTACTGAGCGATACGCGGAATCTGGAAAAGAGAGCAAAGGACGCGCTTGAAAAGATCAATCAGGTACTCCCGCTGAATGCAGAATGCAGTGTCGGTGCCTGTATCTGGGATGATCCTGCCCTGGATGCGTCCACGGTATGCAACAGAGCCAAGGCAGCATCGGATGAAAGCCGCAAAAAGATCGGTCTTCATTTTGCCTGGTATACCAGGGACATCGGGGAAGCATTGACGGAGAATGCCTATGTTGTTTCACATATCGATGAAGCGATTAAAAAAGGATGGATTGTGGTTTATTATCAGCCGGTTGTCCGGGCGCTTTCCAATCAGGTCTGCGGCATGGAGGCACTGGCCCGCTGGAAGGATCCGGAAAGAGGGCTGCTGCCGCCGGTGGATTTTATTGAACCGCTGGAAGATGCCCGTCAGATTCATAAGCTTGATCTCTGTGTGATACGGCAGGCAGTGGAGCAGATTGCGGATCGATACCGCAGGCATCTGATGGAAATACCTATTTCCATCAACCTTTCCAGACTGGATTTCCTGTGCTGTGATATCTATCAGGAAATTGAGAATCTTGTGATGCATTATGATATCCCCCGGCGCATGCTGCATATTGAAGTAACCGAAAGCATCATGCGTTCAGAAGAAGGTGCTATTCTCAAGGCCCTGCAGTCATTCCGCAATGCTGGATATGAATTATGGATGGATGATTTCGGCAGCGGCTATTCAACATTGAATCTGCTGAAAGATTATTCGTTTGATCTATTGAAGATGGATATGGGATTTCTGCGCAGTGATACGAAGCGTTCCCGTGACATTATCATTTCGGTCATTGAAATGGATAAGCGGCTCGGTATCCGGACGCTGGCTGAAGGCGTGGAGACGAAAGAACAGGTTGAATTTCTGAAGAAGGCAGGGTGTGAAATGCTGCAGGGGTATTACTTCAGCCGGCCGCTTCCGTTTGAAGAGTCTCTGCAGAACTGTCTTGATAATGGAATCGGGGTTGAAAGTGCCCAGCAGAAGATCTGCTATGATGCCCTGGGCCATGTTGATTTCATGACGGATGTGCCGTTATTGATCTGTGAAGCGGAGGGCGGTCAGACCCATCTGCTTTTTGCCAATGATATCGGTCTCAGGCAGTTCAGAAAGGACGGCTTTGCGGATCTGAAAGCCCTGGAAGATACCTTGAATGACAGCCACAATGTGGCCAGCCGGGAATTGAGAAAGGCTATAAAATATGCCGATAAGGTGAATGACAGCGGTGAAATCACCTCCTTCTTCAATGGAAACAGAAGGGTCGTAAGATACCAGATGCTTGGCCGCTATGATGATACGCATTTCTACGTATTTCATATTAACGGCGGAGCTTCTGAAGATAATGATCAGACATCCCAGAATCAGCTGCTGATAAATCTTACCTACTTTTACCGCAATCTTTTTTCCATCAATACAAAGGATATGACAATTCAGAGTCTGCGCTTTGTCGATCTGGCAGTTACCCGCAGCAATCTTGAACCGGTAAGAGATCAGAATGGAAATTATGCGTCTGTTCTGCCGTCCGTCTTTGAAGAAGATCGGAAAAAGTATGATGCGTTCATTGATCCTTCAACGCTGTTAACAAGGCTTGAAAAGGCCGAATACGGCATTCTGCATGAAGCTTTCCGTACCCAGGGGGCAGATGGAACATATATCTGGATGTCGCATCGGCTGCTTCTGGTGCCTAATGCCGGCAGCCGGCAGATTCTGTATGTCATTCATACAATGGATGAAAAGGATCTTTCCAGGGAAGCATCAGCTGAAAAGGGCAATCGGGATATGGCATATTTTGTCAGCCTAATGCGTCATATACCGCTGCCTGTGTTCTGGAAGGACAGAGAGCGCAGATTCCTTGGCGCAAGCCAGTCGTTCATGGATTATTATGGTCTTTCTTCCGTGAATGAGATTCTTGGCCGGACAGATGAAGACATGAGATGGCATCTGAATAGTGAAGAATACCGGGAAGAAGAGAATGCACTGCTGCAGAATGGAAAAGAGTATCGGAATGTGCCTGACAGATGCATATGCCAGGGCGAGTCGAGAGAGATCTATACGACGAAATGGCCGACGTATCAGAACGGAAGAATATCCGGTCTGATGGGATATTTCATTGATCCGCAGAAGATTGCGGCAGACCGGAAAGAACAGGCAGACGATCTGATGAAAGAAGGTCGTGGGAAAGACCGCTATATGCAGGATCTTGAGGCTTATCAGACTGACTACCGTCTCAATCACAGACCGTTTGGCGTCATATATATCCATGTGCCGGAGCTGATCCGGATTGCAGAGAAATTCGGCCATGCCACCATGCATTCTGTATCAAAGGCATGTATGCAGGTGATCCGTGGAACATTGAAGCAGACAGGTTCCTGTGAAAGCCTGGATGTCGGTTTCTTTGCAGTTACCATGGGTTTGAAGGATGGAAATGAACTGAAGGATAAGGCGGAGATCATCCGCAGGGGCATCAACGCCATCCATGAAGTAGAGGGCATTCCCTGCTCTCTGTATGCAAAAGTCAGAACAATGAACGCGGATGAGATCATACGGCTGCATCATCAGATTCTGGAAATGATTTATCCTTCCGCCGCAAAGACAGAAGCGGATGACAATGGGCTGGCTCTGCAGGATGAAAAGGTTCTGCTGAAACTGCTGGATGAAATACCGATCGGCTGCTATATCCTGAAACCGGATCATACGGTTCTTTACTGGAGTGCTGAGGCTGCGTCACTGCTTGGCTTTACAGCTGCGGAAATGCAGGGCAGAAAGTGCACGGATACGCCGCTTGGCTGTTCATTTACCACAGGTGAAAAAGTGTCGAACCAGTTCTGTCCTGCGGTAGTGGCCTATCGTACCGGCCGCTCTTCTTCCCTGCAGATGTTCATGCGCAGAAAAGACGGCAGTGAGATTCTGGTACGCAATGTTCTGACGCCGATCAGGGATGAGAACGGCAGGGTGACACAGCTGCTTTCCTTCTTCTTCCCGCTTGCCGATAAGGACTATGATGCCACGATGATCCGGGAACTGTATGAAACGGCTACCCGTGATGCCCTGACATGCCTGCCGGGAAGAAAGTACATGGAAGCCTGTATGCAGGATGAACTGGAAAGGTTCAGACGTACCGGAAATCTGTTTGCAGTGCTCTTTGCGGATGCGGATTACCTGCATGAGATCAACAATACGTATGGTCATGAAGCAGGTGATGCGATGCTGAAAGAGATCGGTATGATGCTGCGGAAATACGGACGCAAGGCGGACCGCTTCTGCCGCTGGGGCGGTGATGAGTTTGTCGGCCTGCTGCAATTGAAACATCCGCAGGATATTGAAGGCGCGGGACTGCGCTTCAAAGCCGCAGCCGAGAAATGTGAAATCGAGGTCCATGGCCGCAAGATCACATGTCAGACTGCCATCGGCATCACGATTGTCAGGGAAAATGATGATCTGAAGTCATTGGTGGATCGGGCTGACCGGTATATGTTTGAAGCGAAGAAAGCCGGGACTGCACAGATCGTAACGGATTTCAATACAAAGAATATCAATGGCTGAAGCAAAGGAAGAAGTTCAGCGTGACTTCTTCCTTTTGTTATGGATCTGTAAGAAAGTTTATCTGGATTCAACATTTCACATAATTTCCAAAATGCCGTCAGAGTGAACACAGATCGGCTGTTTATGATCTTCATGTAAACAAAAAAGGAGACACATATGAACCAGCAGCCGATTGATACCTTCCAGCAGGTTGAAGATAAATACTTACTGAATCAGAAACAGGCTGATCTCTTCCTGCAGCTTGCTCTGCCGTATCTCAAACCTGACATCTACTTCAGCTATCACTGCCATACCATTTACTTTGACAATGATGCTGCCCAGCTTATTTCCGCATCACTGTCCCATCCATCCTTCAAGATGAAGCTGCGGCTCAGAACGTACAGTGAACCCGAAGATGATACGCCGGTCTTTCTTGAAACAAAGAAGAAATACGGCAATATCGTTTATAAGAAACGTTTCATGATGGAAGATCGCGAAGCGAGAAATTATCTGTTCAAAGGCATCCCGCCTCATACTGATAACAGTACATCCCGTGAGATTGATTATCTGATACATTACTATGATCTCAAGTCGAAAGTCTATATCGGCTATGATCGGATCTGTTATGTATCAAAAAATGAAGCAGACGGCAGATTCACGCTTGACCGCAATATTGTCTATCGGACCCGGGATATATCTCTGCATGAAACCGGTAATGAAAAGCCGCTTGATGAAAGCATGTATATTCTGGAATGCAAGGTCAGCGACCGCTATCCGATGTGGCTGACAAAGATACTGTCCAGCCAGCATATGTACAAGAGCAGTTTTTCCAAGTATGGAACGATATATAAGAAAGAAGAGAATCTGCATCCGCAGATACATGCCGCAATACCGTCATATCAGGCAGGAAAGGAGAGCAGTGCATGCTCAGTACAGTTCTGACTTCCACCCTTACATTTTCATCTTTTGCCATCTGCGTCATCACCGCATTGATCTGCGGTCTGATCGTCGCCGCGGTTTATAAGAAAGCTGTTCACGCAACCGGCAATCTTACGGTGACGCTGGCCCTTCTGCCGGCTGTTACTGCAATGGTTATCATGATGGTCAACGGCAGCCTCGGGGTAGGGGTTGCGGTAGCCGGCAGTTTCTCTCTGGTCAGATTCAGATCACTGCCGGGCAAGGCAAGTGATATTGTCATTCTCTTTCTGGCCATGGGGCTTGGCTTATGTACCGGCATGGGCTATGTGATGTTTGCCCTGTGTATGGCGGCTGTGCTGTCGCTTGTCTTCTATCTGCTCAGTGTTTCTGTCTTTGGTGAGAATGAGCGCTGTTACAGATGCCTGCGGGTAACAATACCGGAAGATCTGGATTATACAGATGTCTTTGATGAAATCTTTGATACATTTACGCAGAGTCATAAGGAAACTGCTGTCAGAACAGCAAATCTTGGAACAATGTATCAGATCACTTATGATATCGTAGTCAACTACCCGCAGCTGAAGCTGCAGGCTTGAAGGAACATCAGCACATGCATAGCGTGCACTGATGCACTTCAACTTGCCCTGATACAGCGGACTCGCTTATCTGCCTTAACAGGTAAGTGGAGG